>Ga0209977_10000817_pt1 | contig 12887 bp, 8 predicted proteins | sample SumtaG_2_FD_183113 | JGI IMG/M metagenome (GOLD analysis project Ga0209977, IMG submission 183113) | Deep subsurface microbial communities from Indian Ocean to uncover new lineages of life (NeLLi) - Sumatra_00607 metaG (SPAdes) (version 2) | ecosystem: Environmental > Aquatic > Marine > Oceanic... | reverse complement strand
TGTTGGTCCAGTAGCTCCTTTAGTTCCTGTTGTTCCGGTAGCACCCGTTGGTCCTGTTGCTCCCTTAAGTCCTGTAGGACCCGTGGGACCAGTCGCCCCCTTATCACCTTTGGGTCCTGTTGCTCCTTTAGATCCTGTAGGACCAGTTGAACCTGTCGGACCTGGTGGCCCAGCCGACGCACCAGATGTTGTTTGAGGACCTATCACTTGAAACCAAAAATTATTATTGGTTTTATCGGGAAAGCTGTTGTGCACAACGCCACCACCTGGTATAACTTCAGACCAATAAGCTTTGTTAGGTAAGAAATCCCAATTAGCACCTGTCGCAATATTAGGCGGAGTAGTAGCATTTTTGCTCCATGTAAGACTGTGTGTGGGTGCTCCGCTGCCGGCACGTCCATAAAGCCGTAGATCCCAAACGTAAGGATCAGAATTTTCCACCGTTACATAGGTGGGGTCGATAGCTGTTTTGACAGCAATAAAATACAACTTGTCTCTATCCAAAGTGATAGGATTTAAATCCGCTTCGAGAAAAAATTCGGTTGCGAATGCACCAATCATACTTAACGGTACTACATCGCCTTCGCTATTTCTTATTCCCAATTTTCCCTGTGAAAGTCTTGTGTCAGGCATTGGTCTAGATGTATGTGCATCGTTTTTAGTTGAATCTATAACTTCGGGATAATAAGCCGAATATATACCTGTGTGAATGTAAGCTTCTTTTATTGCACTCGCACCGACGGTATTAGGATTCCCGGTGGGCGTTAGATCATTTCCTCCAATACGAAGTCTTATTTTATTGTAGGTTCCGGAAGTTGGGACCCAAAATCCATGAAAATATACTTCATTTTGAACTAAACTTACATCTACGATTCCTTCGCTTGTTAAACTCCAGGGCTCAAACCAAATCGCAGTTGAACCCACGGGACCGATAGGTCCGGTAGCGCCAATACCGGTGGCACCCGTTAAACCTTTTGGTCCCGTGGCACCAGTTTTTCCTTGAATTCCCGTGGCTCCTCTGTTTCCTTTTACACCAGTGGCTCCTGTCAATCCTTGTATACCGGTAGCTCCTTTGGGTCCAGTGGGTCCAATATCACCTGCTCGTGAAAAAGTAATTAAACACTCCTGATCAACCGTAAGATTAGATGTACTGTTAGCTATTAAGTCGTATGTTATCTCGTGGTAAGAGCCTTTATCGGTTTCTACGCTAATAGCACCAAGAATGAATTTTTCTGGTGCTCCTTTTTCAATCATTTTAAAATGACCTTTGATAACCCCCGTGGAAGAGTCTACGGTTTTTAAATAATTAGTAATATCTGTTCCCTCGGAATCCGTATTAGATATAAGAAGTTTATTAGTGCTTGTGGTATGCGTAGAATTATCTAATTTCACTTCACCAGCTCCTGGGTTATTAGTAGCATCCGAAAATGTATACTCGAAAGTAACACCTCCAAAATCACCTGTAGGTCCAGTACTACCTGTTAAACCTTGTGGTCCAGTTGCTCCTTTAGGTCCAGTGGATCCAATAGGTCCGGTTGACCCCTTTACACCTGTAGGTCCAGTACTTCCCGTCAGGCCAGTAGGTCCAGTACTTCCAGTTTTGCCTTGTATACCTGTACTTCCCGTTAATCCGGTAGGTCCAGTTGCCCCTTTCACACCAGTAGGACCTGTACTTCCAGTTAATCCAATAGGACCAGTACTTCCGGTTAGACCGGTACTGCCTGTTAATCCCTGCGGTCCAGTACTTCCCGTCAGGCCAGTAGGTCCAGTACTTCCAGTTAATCCAGTAGGACCTGTACTTCCGGTTTTTCCTTGTATACCAGTGCTTCCAGTTAATCCAGTAGGACCTGTACTTCCAGTTAAACCTGTACTTCCAGTTAGTCCAGTGGGACCAGTACTTCCGGATAAACCTTGAATACCCGTAGCGCCGGTCAAACCTTGTATACCCGTGCTTCCAGTTAATCCAATAGGACCAGTAGCACCTTTCACACCTATAGGACCTGTACTTCCAGTTAAACCTGTACTTCCAGTTAATCCAGTAGGACCTGTACTTCCAGTTAATCCAGTAGGACCTGTACTTCCAGTTAAACCTGTACTTCCAGTTAAACCCGTGCTTCCTGTTAATCCAGTAGGACCTGTGCTTCCGGTTTTGCCTTGTATTCCACTGGCTCCTGTAGATCCGGTAGGTCCGGTTAGACCTATTCCGGTAGCACCAGTAATTCCTTGTATACCAGTGGAACCTTGAACTCCCGTGGCACCATTTTTCCCGATAGGACCCGTGGCTCCATCAAATCCTTGGGGACCAGTACTACCTGTTAATCCTTGTGGTCCAGTGGAACCAGTTAAACCTCGAACCCCTGTACTTCCAGTTAATCCAATAGGACCCGTACTCCCGGTTAGACCGGTCGCGCCGGTTTTGCCTTGTATACCCGTGCTTCCTGTTAATCCAGTAGGACCTGTACTTCCAGTTAATCCAGTCGAGCCGGTTTTTCCTTGAATCCCAGTGGCTCCATTTTTCCCAACAGGTCCTGTACTACCTGTTAAACCAGTGGAACCTGTTAAACCTTGAATCCCAGTGGCACCATTTTTCCCGATAGGACCCGTGGCTCCATCGAATCCCTGCGGCCCAGTACTACCGGTAATTCCTTGTATACCCGTGGCACCAGTTTTTCCTTGTATTCCGGTAGCTCCCAACCCGGTAGCCCCGGTAATTCCTTGTATACCCGTGGCACCAGTTTTTCCTTGGATACCTGTAGCTCCGGGTTTTCCTTGTATTCCGGTAGCCCCTAATCCAGTGGCGCCTGTTAAACCTTGGATACCTGTGGCACCTGTTAAACCCGTCGCACCGGTAGAACCAGTTGGTCCGATATTTCCAGTTGCACCTGTTAAACCCGTGGCACCAGTAATTCCTTGTATACCCGTCGCACCAGTTTTCCCGGTAATTCCTGTAGCTCCAGTTTTCCCGGTAATTCCAGTGGCCCCTAATCCAGTGGCCCCTGTCAATCCTTGTATACCCGTCGCTCCCTGTATACCAGTGGCACCTGTCAATCCTTGTATACCAGTAGATCCAGTTAAACCCGTCGCACCTGTCAATCCTTGGATACCCGTGGCACCTGTCAATCCTTGGATACCCGTAGATCCGGTTATTCCTTGTATACCAGTAGATCCGGTTACTCCCTGTATACCAGTAGATCCGGTCAATCCTGTGGCGCCGCTGTATCCAGTTAAACTATCGGTAATGACAGTACTTCCATCAGTAAATGTAATAGTTAAAGTACCATCGTCATTTGTCACAATACTAGCAATTCCATTACCTGTTAAACCTGTAGCCCCGTTTAACCCAGTGGCTCCTGATTTCCCCGTAATCCCAGTAGAACCAGTTAAACCTTGAATCCCACTAGCACCTGTAGCCCCAATACCGGTAGCACCAGTAATTCCTTGTATACCAGTAGCTCCTGTTTTTCCCTGGATACCAGTAGCGCCAGCATTTCCTGTAATTCCTGTGGCGCCTAGTCCCGTAGCTCCCGAAAATCCTTGGATACCGGTAGATCCAGTCAATCCTTGTATTCCACTGGCTCCTGTAGATCCAGTTGGTCCGGCATTTCCTGTTGAACCAACCAAACCAGTAGCTCCGGTTATTCCCTGTATACCAGTGGCACCAGTTTTTCCTATAATTCCTGTTGCACCTGTATGTCCCGTGATTCCCGTAGCGCCAATACCAGTAGCTCCTGTTATTCCTTGTATACCAGTGGCTCCTGTTTTTCCTTGGATACCAGTAGCGCCAATACCAGTAGCTCCGGTTATTCCCTGTATACCAGTGCTTCCCTGTATACCAGTAGATCCAGTCAATCCTTGAATACCGGTAGATCCGGTTATTCCCTGTATACCAGTGGCTCCTAAAAACCCTTGGATACCGGTAGATCCAGTCAATCCTGTAGAACCAGTAAGACCGGTTAAACTATCAGTAATAACATTACTTCCATCAGTAAATGTTATAGTTAAAGTACCGTCATCATTTGTTACAATACTAGCAATACCATTACCTGTTAACCCAGTAGCTCCGTTTACCCCAGTAGCACCCAAAAACCCTTGTATACCAGTAGAGCCTGTTATTCCTTGAATACCAGTAGCACCTGTGAATTTTTGTGTTGTATGAGAAGTCCCATCACTAAAATTAATAGTAAAAGTACCATCATTGTTATTTTCAACACTAGAAATTCCTACCCCTTTTAATCCGGTAGCCCCGGTTAAACCTGTGGCGCCTAATCCTGTGGAGCCGGTTAAACCTGTGGCGCCCAATCCAGTAGCACCTAAAAACCCTTGAATACCAGTAGCCCCGATTAACCCTTGAATACCGGTAGCTCCTGATGCACCTGTTGGTCCAAGAAGTCCCGTAGCCCCCCTTATTCCCTGTATACCGGTGGCGCCCAAAAACCCTTGAATACCGGTAGCCCCGTTAAACCCCTGTATTCCTGTACTTCCAATTAAACCCGTAGCACCATCAAAACCTTGTATTCCCGTACTACCAGTCAAACCAGTGGCTCCAGTAGCCCCGCGTAAACCAGTAGCTCCTGTGACACCAGTACTTCCAACGCTACCTGTAGCACCACATCCAGTAGCTCCAATTCCCAAAATTTTTATATGTATAGTAGCACCTGCTGTACTTATATTTTTACAAGCATAGTATAATTTATCAGGTGCATCATGTGCAACCTTAATTTGTAAAATTCCCGGACTAGAAGTAACTCCTTCTGTGTATTCAGAAATTGTTCCCCCAGATCTTCCATCTGGAAAAGTGGAAATAAAAAAGGTATGATTTGCTGGAACATTGAAAACATAAGTAAATCCCCTTAATAATTCGATATCAGGACGCGAAATTCCATCAATATGTATTATTTTAGAATCAAAGGTAACATCGTAAACTCTGGAAATTGGATCATTCCCGATCATACCCGTAGCTCCTGTTAAACCAGTGGTTCCCCTGACACCTGTAGCACCTAAAAATCCTTGAATACCTGTAGCACCTAAAAATCCTTGGATACCCGTAGATCCGGTTATTCCTTGAATACCTGTAGCACCGTTTAACCCAGTTGCCCCTAAAAATCCTTGAATACCGGTAGCCCCTGTTAATCCTTGAATTCCGGTGGCGCCCAATCCAGTAGCTCCGTCAAAACCTTGTATACCAGTAGCTCCGTCCTTACCGTCTAAACCGGAAATACCAGTGGCACCCATTCCCCCATGTACCCCTGTAGCGCCTCTTATTATGATAAATCCATCGTGTAAGTGTCCATCGCCCGCTGTAAATCCTGCCGCTGCTGCTGCTTCATCACTGACTGATTGACCCGCCATGTTAGGGGTTACAATTCGAGTAGCAACTGCTAAGGAATTCACAGCAGGTGACTGTGAAACTTGAAATTGTTTTTTCGTCATTTTATTTTCAATGTATTTTTTAAAAAGGCAAAAGTTTTGATCTCCCAAACCTTAAAATTAATGAAACTCATTAATTTTAATTTGACGCGAGAGACGAATATCTATTTGTGCCATTTGGAAGGAAATTCAATGACCCAAGATTCATTTTCCACATCGTATATGTGTTTTTTTGGTTTCCAGAATGTACACTTTTTTTGTTTTTCATGTGCAGGTCTCGGTACCAACTGCCCACAGTCATTGCAAATAAAAGGATGCGTAATAATTGTTTCGTTTTTCATATAATCTATTGTTAACGGCATTCCAGGAACAATATCCTTAGCTGTCCATAATATGGGTTGTGGATCATCTTTGTCTTTGTGTAAATACAATGTCGGTATACACGAGTGATTTATTAATTTTCCTATTTCATCATGTATATGTAATCCAGGTCCCCATTCAATTGTAGTTTGTGTAGGGTAAGACATATTTTCACCAGTCATAACTCTTACTAACGTATTTTTTTTCATGCATTTGGTAAATACAACAGCTCGTCCAAAAGAATTGCGGGTAAATTTAAAAAAGCTTTTCATTTTTATTTTAACACCATTTGGTATTAAAATAATTATCCGACGATATTTGGTTTTTCCCACACTCCTGATTGAGCGTTACCGTTTGTAAGTTTGCAATTATCTCCCCCTAAAACTTGTTCATTAACAATTACAACCAGCTGCCAAATATAAAAAGTTATTATGGCGACGCTCCACAAACATGAGAAACATTGTGTGGCACATTTACCGTATTCTAATTTTTGATCTTCACCGGAAGAACAAACCACTGCTAAAATACCACAGCAACAAATCAATACACATGGTCCAAAAATTATACCCATGCCTATTGAAAACAAATCCCATCGACCCATATTTCCAAAACCACTGCCAAATATTCCGGTTAAGGGAATCGCAGCAAGAACAACTGCGGCGGTTTTATCTGGACCTGTGGGTTTGCAAGTATTGTCATCGTGATTATAATTATAACAAGCTTTATTTGCACATGTGTTGTTAGATACTTGTACTAAGCAAGTTGGTCCACAATCACAAGTTGAATTATATCCAGATACACAATAATATTCCAAACTGTCTGGCTCTGCTGCTACTTCTTCGAGGCGACGGGGCTCGGTATTTTGTGCTAGCGCGTGTTGCGCATATACAATAAGGAAAAAAATATATGTTATCTTCATTCTTGTCCTAAATCAAGAATTCAAAATAAATCAATTTACAAAATGAAATGAGCATTAATCGTCGTCGGAATCAGATAAGTCGCCGTCTGAACGGTCTGTCGACCACTCGTCCCACTGCAGCGCATTTCTCACGGGAGTTCCCTGAAACATATTCCAATAAACGGATTCTCCGATAATGAGACGTCTGTCAGCCCCTTCTGGAAGAATTACTTTTTCGAGGCTCGTGCAATTTCTGAAAGCATGAGGAACAGCATCTTGGAATATTTTTTTCCCTGATGGCATTACAATATATTCCCCATTGGGGAATCTCACTTTTGTATTTGAAAAATCTATTTTTGGAAGCTTGAAACAACCATCAAATACTCGTTCTCCAATCTGCGACAAGGTATCTGGAAATTTTACACTTACGAGGCTAATACAAGAATTGAATGCGAGTCTTCCAATCTTTGTCACGACTGTTTCGGACAAGTCTATTTCTTTAAGGCTGAAACAATCCTGGAATGCGTAATCGCCAATTTCTTGCAGTATTTTTGGCAAAAACACTGAACAGAGACTAACGCAATCCGCGAATGTTCCCGCCATAATCTTAGTTACTTCTGTGTTGGATAAATCTATAGAAATAAGGTTGTAACAGAACTTAAACGAGTAGCGGCCTATTGTCTTCAGAGAACTAGGGAGGGCCACGTACATGAGTCGTGATACCCCCTGTGGCCCTCCCTCATAAGAAATAAAAGTGCTAAAGGTCTCATCAGGGATGTCGGTCACTCCTTCTGGAATAAATATCGTGGTTACTTTTGCTGGCATGGGCAAGGGCGTCAGTCGCCGCCCGCGGGGTAGCATCCTGTAAATTCTGGCATTGCGACATTGACGAACAAAATGGTCAAAATTTTTTGGTGAAGTTATCTGTAAATGGATGCCAGTGGTATTTAGCTTATCTCTCTTTGCTATAACGTCCCAGGGCTGTTTTAAAGCTTGGTGATACCACCAGCACTTAGTGTAGTACTTTGTACAGCCAACATTTTTCCGACATATTGTTGGATTTAATTTTGAACATTCCAAGATACGCAAGTTTGTCCAAGCGTTGTACGGCGCCTTTTGTAACATTTCTTGGAGGAGCCATGCAGAGATGCTGGAGGCATTCAACGCGCGCGGCGCCTTCTCGATCAACCGCTTACCTCTTGATAGCTTGTAAAGTGGGAGGTCGGCTAAATATTCAGGACCAGGAATATGTGATATCATCCAGTCCCACGGGACTATCTTTACTTCTGATGGTGTGAGGGAGCTGATGAATTTATTACATTCCATCATAGGATACATGGAATACATCTGTGGGTCACGTGTCGCAAGAGGTAAGGGTTCTGTTAACTGGCGAGTATTTTCATTGGGCTTCTTTTTCTTAGCACTCTTCTTAGCTGCCTTTTTCTTTTTGGATTTTTTACCCAGCAATTTCTTTCCAATTCTCCCGTCTTTCCTAACGCATCTACCAGAATCAGGATTACAGATTTTACCCTGCTTTTCACAATGCGCTATTTTTTCTGCTGTGCATTTAGACATTTATTTTAATACATATTTGTATCAAAAATTATATATCGTCAAAATTAATCTCTTTCATATCGTCTTCTTCGGTGAATTCAAACCCGCAATTGTCATCTTGTTTTGATTGTTCCATTTGAATTTCGCCGAGTCCACGAAGTCTAGCAACCTCGTCATCAGCTAAAATTTCAATTATATCGCATTTTTCTAAGTCTTTACCTCTTCTAGGTCCTGTAAATCCAATTCTTTCAGCGTAAATTAACCAAGAGCCGAGTTTCAACCAAGTTTTCTTTCTTTTACGTATAGCTCCCCGTAAATGACCCATTCGATTAATACCATCTTGGCATTCTAGCTTAAATCTTCGATTACCGCAACATTCAGAAACTATTGCATATCCTTGATCCTGATCAGCTAGAGGAAGTTCTCTTTTTGATTCAATAGATCCTTTACGGCTTTTTGCCGCGTTTTTCTTTTTCTTGTCGTTTTTTGGCATCCTTGCTAAAATATTAAAGATTGTATATTTTCAATTTTCGAAAAGATCATTATTTTTCAAATGATCAATAATCTCAATAATTTTTTCAAAATAATCAACAGCAAATTCAGTCGTGGAAAAAGAAGTATATAAAACTTCCAGCAACCCCAAACTTTCTAAATACGTGTTAGAACTTGCGCGAGTCAAGGTAGTCTTAAGTTTTTTGTAATCTAAACCTTTGAGATTTAGATATTTATCTAAAAAAATTTTAGGAGAAATCAATGGATTTTTTTGAGCCAGTGTTTCTCCCAATGCAACCAATATAATTAAAGCTGAAGTGCTGTTGAGATTTCTAGACGACAAATACAAAATAGTTTCATCTATTTTGATATGTTTTGATTCTATTCTAGTGTTTTCCATATATTACTTACGTAATATATACATTTTTATAGGTTATTTAAAGCCCTTGTAAACTTTTGAATTTACTCATCATTCGTTTTCTTTTTCCGCACAACTTTTCTCACAACTTTCTTCACACCTTTTTTCGCAGTTTTTGGACCTTTAAGAAGACGACGCTTGGGTTTAACGTCAACTGGAGCTTCTGGAATCTCTTCTTCTTCTGAATCTTCAGACTCTTCTTCGCTAGTTGGTTGTAGATCATCTTCAATTTTCTTTGCTTCTTTGTCATCAGCGTCGCAGTCATCATTGTCGAGTTCCGTAGTCGTAGCTCTTTGATACTCACGTTCCTGAAGATCATAAAGCTTTGCGCTCAACTCGTTACTTTTCTCCAAAGCCACCGCAATTCGTACAAGCACCTCATGTAAATTAGCCGCCGCATTTACCGCGACATTAGAAGAAGTAGTTTCAGCGTCGCTGCTTTGCTTTTTTGCTTTTTTTAGCGTATTTTCTTGCGCCCATTGCAAAAGACTCTCGTTTGCCCCACTCTCTAGAGCTTTGGTAACATAGGCATCAACCGCGTCTTTGCATTTTTTGGGAAAAACCCAACCTCCAGAGTTAATACTTCCTTTAAGGCTATTACACCATTTGCCACCGAGTGCTTTAATGGACTCTTTATATTCTTTAGTGGCTGTTCCGTGAACAACCACGGCTTTTTCACCATATTCAGTCAAACATAATTTTGGATTACTATCAGTCATATTCTCATTTTTAAGAATTTTGTTCTTAAAAATCAATTTCTATTTTGTACCGTTTACTCTTCAATACCTTCTACTAATTGTCCGTCCTTGTATAATGAATGTTTCGTTAACCATTCAATCGCCATAGAAGATTCGGGATTTTCTTTGTACAAACTAGTGTAAAACAACCTTAAGGGATCTAATAAAGATGGAGGTGGTTTAAGCTTTCGCTTCCTAGGCGCCTTGTTGGGTTTAGGCTTTTCTGCTTTAGGCTTTCTTGGTTTAGGCTTTTCCTGTTTAGGCTTTCTTGGTTTAGGCTTTTCTGACTTAGGCTTGCTCAAAGCGGCTCGGGCTTCCTTCTTTCGCTTTTTCTTTTCGTCTGCATCTACTTTCCACCAGTCTTTTCCATACTTATTTCGTAACCATTCCCTAATTTTTTGAGTAGATATATCGTCATCATCATCATCATCTGAATCATCCTTGTCAATTTCAATCGCAGTTACTGCACGACCTTCGCCAATATTTGTATAAATCAAAACATGCCCACCATCAACAAGTAACTTTTTGCCTTGTTTGTCATTTTTAATGATTTTGACTTTTTGTTTAGTACCATCCCAGTTTGTTAGTATAACATTTTTCCCCACAAACCTGTCATATTTCTCTGCGTCATCTAAATCATCATCTAAATCATCATCTAAATCATCATCTTGGTCTTTATAATATTTAAAGATCATGTCTGCTATTGTTTTTGCTCCCTTAATGGTAGGTTCAGGAATTCCTGAACCTGGATCAGCCCTTTCAGCATCTGTGAAACCTTCTAATGAAATGTATTGTAAACCAGAATTTTTAACAAGCTTCAAGATAGCGCTATACAATACTTGTATTCCTGGTGTGTTTTCTATCATTTCAGTTGTGGGTGGATAAGGAATAATGTAAACCACCTTGGCCCCAGCTCTTTGGTAAACTTTAACAATTTTGCGGATATTGTTAAGAATTACTTCTGGATCTATAACTCCTTCTAAAACCACATCATTTCCGCCAACACTTATAAAAACCGTGCTGTTTTCGTTGATATGTAATTGTTGGGGTATTACTGGAACTTTTGCATGAAGTGGCACTGGTCGCCATGCGGATTTGGGATACGGATAACCAATCTCTTCACGGTGTTTGACATAATGGTCTCTTACCTTTACCGGTCGAACACCGTATAACGCTCTCAAAAGTACCTCCGATGTGATTTCTTCTGTGCTGTGATCAATGACTTTTAAACCTTCATCTGATCCCATTTTAATAAGGAGTTGTCCTGTATTATTATTTTCAACACCGTTCCAATAAGAATTGTCTAAAATGCTGTCCCCAATTAGCACTATATCGGGGGATCGCGGTCGCCATCTGACACTATTTCCCCGTCGTAAACGTTCAAGTTTATCTTTATATTTCTGTTCAAATTTAATTACACTATTTCTAGTGGTCGTTAAAATACTGTTAATTGCTGTAAGAGCCGCCAGTGAATCTTTAAAGATTTCAGAAGCTGCTTGTTTGGTTACCTTTAAAATGATGTATGATTTAATAGCGAATCTACCTCCAAAATCCGATCTATTTATTTCTCTGGAAGCAAATAAAATCAGATGTTGAAAAAATTTTTTGTTTAAACTCTTTGCTTTATCCACTAAATCTTGAAACTTAACTCCTTCTCCTCGTGAATACTTATCTAAATTATCGCAAAATTCTTTAACTCTTTGCATCTTTTATCTGTAACAATGTAAATTATAAAACCATAAAAAAGGATTTCTGATATTATAAATGGATGGTATATTAGGTACGACCACCGATGGATCTTTTCAGCTGTGGGAAGTTTTTTGCTTAAACGGAGTTTTCGTAGGTCGACAAATGATATCGGCTGTCAATGAAGATTTTGAAAACTACAGACAATTAAACAGTCCATTCGCAAGAAAACTTTCTTTTGAAAACGAAGCTGTTGCCACCACATTTGATGTATTAATAGAAAATGAAAATACACATCCGGCCCAGGATGCTGACTCTAGTACAAATAAAAATACAGATTTACCTTCGTAATTTACTTATTTGATCATTAAGTTGTATGTAACTTAATGATTTTAATTAAATTTAGAATGGGACAATAATAATCTCCCCAGTTGATGGGTTATAAGCTAAATAATGTGAAAATGCCGGGTCGGCAGGAACCTGTATCGTCTGGGGACCGGCGACACCGCCTGCTTTGTTAGCGGCGTCTGGTAATCCACCAACGTTTGTTATACCACCAATTACTGCGCCGACCCGGCAGGTGGAGAGGTTAAAAGTCTGAGGCCCAGAATTGCTAAGTGGGAACCCAGAGCTATTTATATTTAAAACCGATGACTGCCCACCGTTTGCATCCGCGCTATTTCCAATAGCCACCGCGTTGTCTCCCTGTGCCGCCAAGCTTCCACCGGCCGCTGCACCGATAGCCACCGCGTTTTCTCCTTGACCCACAAATGCACACGAGCTTCCGATAGCTATCGAGGCTGTCCCCTGCGTGGCGCTTCCGCAAGCATTATCACCGATAGCCACCGCCACGGCGGCTTGTCCGGCGGTGACGGCTTGATTTCCGATAGCCACCGAGCCATCGCCTTGACTCAGGGGTGCAGCTTCAAATCCGATAGCCACTGCTGTTGTTCCTTGAGTGTTGTTACCGGCATTAGTTCCGATAGCTACGGCGTTTGCTTTTTGATCAGTTTGACCGGCTTGATTTCCGATAGCCACCGCGTTTTCTCCTTGTCCGACACCGGGCGCAATGGTGCCGGTTTGACCGGCTTGAAATCCGATAGCTACCGCTCTTGATTCTTGGTTAGTTTGGCCGGCTTGATTTCCGATAGCCACCGCGCTAATCGTTTGAGCAGTTTGGCCGGCTAGAGTTCCGATGGCCACCGCCTCTGATTGTTGGTCAGTTTCGCCGGCTTGAGTTCCGATAGCTACCGCGTTGGTTCCTTGCCCGGTACCAGCCGCCACAGCAGTTCGCCCGGCTCGAAATCCAATAGCCACCGCGCTTTCTCCTTGATCGACATTACCGGCTTCATTACCGATAGCCACCGCGCTGTCT
>Ga0209977_10000816_pt1 | contig 12887 bp, 9 predicted proteins | sample SumtaG_2_FD_183113 | JGI IMG/M metagenome (GOLD analysis project Ga0209977, IMG submission 183113) | Deep subsurface microbial communities from Indian Ocean to uncover new lineages of life (NeLLi) - Sumatra_00607 metaG (SPAdes) (version 2) | ecosystem: Environmental > Aquatic > Marine > Oceanic... | reverse complement strand
ATTCCAAATGGATGACTATATGAGTTTGATACGAGGGGGCCACAATTTCTCGGTTGTCAGTACTTCTCCTCGCTGGATTAGTAGCCATTATTTGAAAGCTAATTTAGTAGTGAATTTTGATAAAAGAAGCTGTGAAACGCATATGAATGATATCGCTGAAAAGGGGATTATGATTTATAATTCAGATGAGCAAGAACTTGAAACCGGTATAGGCATACCATTAACTTCGGAAGCAGAAAAATATCCAATGAAAAGTTTAATGTATGGTGTTGGAGCTGTAGCCATATTATCAGCAACGATTGGTTTCGAAAAAGATCAGATGAATCAAATTATTAAAAGTGAATATCCAAGAGGAATAGAGGATAATATTAACTTTGCAAATACAATTTATGATATAGTATTTCCTGATTGTGGATCAAAATTCCCGTTAGAAAAAGGGGAAAGAAAGAGACCAATTATCACGGGAAATGTGGCAATAAGTTTAGGAGCGATAGCCGGGGGTCTAGACGTATACTATGGCTATCCCATGACTCCAGCATCAACAATTTTGCACACTCTTGCTAGGGAAGCTGAAAATTTTGGTTTGGCAGTTGTTCATGCTGAAAGCGAAATTGCTGTAATTAATATGGCCATAGGTTCAGCATTTACCGGAGCTAAATCCATGGTGGGTACAAGTGGGGGTGGATTTGCACTCATGACTGAAGGATTCTCTTTAGCAGGTATTACAGAAACACCAGTATTAGTTATATTATCTCAGAGACCAGGCCCAGCAACAGGAGTTCCCACTTACACGGAACAAGCTGACTTAGCTTTTGCCTTAACTGCAGGTCATGGAGATTTCTTAAGAATAGTAGCATCCCCTAGAACAGTTAGAGAAGCATATTATCTTACAGCTGAAATGTTAAATTTAGTATGGAAATTTCAGACACCAGGAATATTATTAACTGAAAAACACCTTTCAGAGAGTAGCATGACTGTTGAAATTGATTTAGAGAAATCAAAATGGGAAGAACCAAAATTGCATAAGGATGGTAATTATAAACGATATCTAGATACTGAAGATGGAATTTCTCCTATGTTATTTCCACCATCAAACCAGATTATAAAATGGAATAGTTATGAACATGATGAATTTGGAATTACAACGGAAAATGCTGAGAAGATATCATTTATGCATGACAAAAGGAATAAAAAGCTAAAAACACTTATAGAATATTTACAGGGGCAAGAAACTGTTAAAATAATTCGAGGAGAGAATCCAATTAATATATTTACTTATGGTTCAACTTATATGAGCGTTTTAGAAGCTCTTAGATATGGACGTTTAAATCCCACAACTGTTGCACCAATATATTTGAGTCCATTGCCCACATGGGAATTAGAGGAATTTAAAAATCAAGATAATATAGTAATCGAGCAAAGTTCTACGAGACAATTTACTAAGCTATTAAAAGAAAAAGGAGGATTAAACATTAGAAATACAATTAAACAATATGATGGACGTCCATTTGATCCAATTGATTTATCAAAAAAAATTAAGGAGGTGCTGGAGTAAGATGGAAGAACTTAAAACTTATGCTGAAATTACATGGTGTCCAGGATGTGGAAATTTTGGAATTTTTACAGCTATAAGAAATGCAATTCCTATATTAGAGCAAAAGGGTATCAAAAAAGAAAATATAATTATGACAGCTGGAATAGGGTGCCATGCGAAAATTTTTGATTATCTTAATTTAAGTGGTTTTTATGGATTACATGGTCGAAATTGTTCCAATTCAGAAGGTATAAAAATTGTGAATCCAGATTTAAAAGTAATTAATTTTTCTGGAGATGCGAATGGATTGGCTGAAGGATTAGCACATACAATGTTCGCAGCAAAAAGAAACCAAGATATAACCTTTATTTTACATAATAACAGTGTATATGCTCTCACGACAGGTCAATTCTCTCCATTGGCAGAAAAAGGTTGGAAAGGACCATCGACACCCAGGGGAAGCTACGAGGAACCATTTAATCCGATGTCTTTAATGATTGAGGCTGGTGCTACATTTGTCGCAAGAGGTTTTGCTGGAGATATTAAGCATCTCACAGATATTATAATACAAGGTGTTGAACATGAAGGATTTTCTTTCATAGAAGTATTACAACCCGCCGTTCCTTACCATAAATGGGCTGAATATAGAGAACGAGTTGAATATCTTGAAAAAGAACCGGAAACTTATTTTGAAGCCATAAAAGCTGCCAAAGAAAAGCATAAGTTTACAATAGGAGTATTTTATAGAACTACAAGACCAGTTTATCATAAAGAGTTATATGGAGATCATAATCCAGTTACCAACAGACTGTCGAGAAATGAAAGAATAGACAAAATTCACAAAATTCTTGAATCAAAATAATAAATAAGCTTTATTTTTTATAATTGTTAGATTATATTCGCACCATTAAAAATTTCTTTAATACATATCATATTAGTTTTTTATTTTTCATTCAAGATACCAGTACGTAATAAACTTAATACTTCTTTTTCAGTTTTGTTATCATAATCTTTTCCAGATGAGACATCCATTCCTCGCTCTTTATTATCTAATACATATTGAATAAATTGATCAACTCCATCCTCCTTTATACACCGAGCAAAGGCTTTGATTTTTGGATCATGATCAGTACTATACATATATCTATCACAAGGAAATTCTTGACATTCCCAACACCCATTTAAATGCTTTTTTAAGCAATAATTATGTTGGAAACAGCCTTCTTCACTTAAATATTTTCCACAACTATTTGTTGTCGATTTACATCCACCACAAGTATCAGATAAATGACAAAATTTACATATCAAATTTCTCATTCTTATTAATATTAACTAAACTTTCACCCTTAAAAATTAAGCTTTAAATATTATATGAAAGGGATCCTTTAAATTAATTTGATTAAAGATACTAATAATATTATGGTGAAACAAAGTATGAATCCATATCAATGGTTTTGTGTTTATTTTAATGTTAAAGATATAAATAATTCAATTAAATTCTATGAACAATTATTAGAACACAAAGTAGAAAGACAATTTAAAACGCGTTGGGCAGAATTCAAAATTTGTGAAGGATTTACATTTGGACTTTTGTCTCCTTTATTTGATAAAAATTATATCAGTAAGAATGAAGACCTATCTCAGCATTATGATGATAATTATATTAGGAACTTTTCAGAAAAGATAAAATTTGGGAATAATGCGATTCTGAATCTAACAACTGATAATATCAAAAAAGACCGGGAAAGAGTGAAATTAATTAGACCAAAAGCCTTATCAGTATCTAAAATAATGTATATTAATTTCATGTTTCCCTACTACTTTTTTATGGTTAAAGATCCTGATGGTAATCTGATTGAAATCGCACAAAATAATCCAAATCAAAAATAAATTTGTTAATCTTTCCATATTTCTAAGATTTTCACCACATAGTAAGGATATACAGTATTACCTCTCTTTTACTACTAATATAATAATAAAATGCTCATTCTCATCCCTTATTTCTATATTAACATATAAATATAATTTTATAATAAGAATATATTAATGAACTACAAGGCCAGTTTATCATAAAGAGTTATATGGAGATCATAACCCTATTACTAAAAGAGTGTCGAGAGATGAAAGATTAGACAAAATTTGCAAAATTCTTGAAATGAAATAAAATGATGATACATAAAAAAATGACACATTTATTAAAAAATCAAAATTTTCTATCTTATGAATAATAAGATGAAATAAAATGAGAGAAATTAAATTTCCTGAAGGATTTATTTGGGGTGCTGCAACATCTAGCTATCAGATTGAAGGTGCGTGGAACGAAGATGGTAAGGGAGAAAGCGTGTGGGATGCTATATGTCATACACAAAGCGTAATACATAACAATGATACCGGTGATATTGCGTGTGATCATTACTATCGATATAAGCAAGACGTCCAATTGATGAAAGAGATGAACCTTCAAGGTTATCGATTTTCGGTGTCGTGGCCTCGTATTTTTCCAAATGGTAAGGGAAAGATAAACCCTAAAGGGGTCGAGTTTTACGATAATTTAATTAACGAGTTAATTGCTAATGATATAGAACCATTCGTTACGCTCTATCATTGGGATTTACCTCTAACTTTGCAAAAGATTGGGGGTTGGGAAAACCGAAAAATTGTTGATGCTTTTGTTGAATATGCTAGTTTCATGTTTGAAAAATTTGGAGATCGTGTAAAGAAATGGATTACTTTTAATGAGCCATTGGTTTTTGCTGTATGGTTTCCAGTTCGTGGTCTTTATGGTAAGAAGGATATTGCAGCAGTAATGCATGCGACTCACCTCGTAAATGTAGCACACGCAAAAGCTCTAGAAGTTTATCGTGATTCTGATAATTCTGAAGGTCTAATTGGTATATCTCTTAATTTAAATCCGATATATCCTAAGACAGATTCATCATTAAATAATGAGGCTGCCACTATCATTGACGGTTTCACGAATCGTTGGTATTTAGATCCCGTCTTCAAGGGTACATATCCGAGCGATACATTAGCTCTTCTTGAAAAATATTTTAATTTTCCCTCAATTCCAAATGAAGATTTACAATTACTTAAAGCTAATAGATCAGATTTTTTAGGTATTAACAATTACACTTGTACTCGCGCGAATTTAAATAAGCCTATAAAAAGGCCAACAGATTTTTACAAAATAATTATGCCAGGTAAACCAGAAAAAGGAGTTGAAGTATCAGATATGGGTTGGGAGGTATTTCCTGATGGACTATATGATCTTCTAAAACGTGTAGACAGAGATTATGAACATCCTCTTATTTATATAACAGAAAATGGTATGGCAGGTAAAGACGAAATTTTCGTTGGTAAAGTAGTACAAGACGACGATCGCTTGAGTTATCTTCAGCGTTATTTTGAAGCCGCAAGTAGAGCGATAAATAATGGTGTGGACTTAAAGGGTTATTTTGTTTGGTCATTGATGGACAATTTCGAATGGTTATGGGGCTATTCAAAACGTTTTGGGATAATTAGAGTCGAATTCGAGACGCAAGAAAGAATATGGAAGAAAAGCGCTCTTTGGTATCGAGATGTTATAATGAAAAATGGTTTTGATTTCCAAAGTTAACACCAAGAGTAAATTACAAAGATCAATATAATCTAATGTCTTTAATGATTGATGCGAGGGCTATCTTCATAGCAAGAGGATTTGTTGGAGATTTAAAGCATCTCACAGATATTATGGTATAAGGAATTGAACAGGAAGGATTTGGTTTCATAAAAGTATCTATATTGTTAAAAAGCACTTCACTTCAGTATTGTCTTTCAGGAGATTTTAACTTTTATGAATCTTTCTTTAATCCCTTGAGGTGGTAATGGTATGATATTTCCTTCAATTTGTTTGTCATCTACATATATTATTGGTTTATTACCAGTACCAACCCTTTCTACAGAAATTTGATATTTTACATTACGGAAGATGCGAGTTGCTTTAAATCCAGACCAATTTTTAGGGATTATTGGTGAAATTAATAGACCGTTGTAAACAGGGCGTATGCCAAGGATATAATTTGTTATCGCTATAAAATTCCAAGCGGCAGTTCCAGTTAACCAAGAGTTTTTGGCTTCTCCAAAAGTCGGAGCATCTTTTCCAGCGATCATTTGGGCATAAACATATGGTTCACATCGATGAACTTCACTAATAGCTTCTCGTGCTGAGGGATTAATAAGATTGTAGTAATCGTGAGCAGTATCACCGTTTCCAACCATTGTTTCGGCGATCATAATCCAAGGATTTGTATGACAAAATACTGAACCATTTTCTTTATATCCTGGGGGATAAGAAGTGATTTCACCCAAATGTAAGTAATATTTGGAATATGCTGGCTGAAGTAGCATGATACCATGAGGTGTAGCCAATTTATTCTTCACAGAATAGAGTGCTTTTTCTGCTAAGCCTTCATTTATACCCACTCCAGCAAAAATACAAAATCCTTGTGGTTCAATATAAATTTGACCCTCTTCGCATTCATGAGAACCAACCTTATTTCCAAAATCATCATAAGCCCGAATAAACCACTCTCCATCCCAACCATAATTCAGAATCGTGGAATTCATTTTTTCTGCCCATTCGAGATACTTCCTCGACTGATCAACTAAACCCCTTTGTTGAAGGATTTTGGCAAATTCTTTTGTTACTTTAACGAATAAAGCAGCTATAAACATCGATTCAGCTACTTTTCCCTCCTTATTTTTTGTCGTTTGGAAAGGTTGACCAGGAACTTCAGAAAAACAGTTTAAATTTAAACAATCATTCCAATCTGCTCGACCGATAAGTGGTAATCCATGTGGACCTAATCGTTCATATATATATTGTAGACTGCTCTTTAAATGGTGAATTAGCGGTTGTTCAGTTCCAGACTTGTTCTCATAGGGTAGTTGCTCATCTAGAATACTCCAGTCGCCTGTTTCTTTTAGATATGATGCAACGCTTAATACTAACCAAAGTGGATCATCATTAAATCCACTCCCAATCGCATTGTTACCCCGTTTTGTTAGCAGTTGGTATTGATGATAAGCTCCACCTGTTAGAAGTTGAGTAGATGCTAGATCTAAAATTCGCGCTCGGGTTTTTGTTGGACCCATATGTATAAATCCAAGTAAATCTTGATTAGAATCACGAAATCCAATCCCTCTACTAATTCCAGATTCAAAAAGTGAAACAGATCTAGCTAAATTAAATGTAATTACGCATTGATAAGGATTCCAAATATTAACCATTCTATTAGTGTGAATGTCAGGCGTATCGACTTGCATAGCACCAAGTAATTTTTCCCAATGAATCTTTAGAGTTTTAAAAGCATTATTAACATTTATTGGATTTAAAAATTTAGTGATTATCTTCATAACTGTCGTTTTATTAATTTTTTGAGAACCAATGGGATCAAATTTCTGGCTAGCTTCATTTTCATGATAACCAAGAAGAAAAATAATCTGATGTGTTTCACCAGGATCTAGGGTAATCTTCAAATGATGAGAACCTATAGGTGCCCAACCATGGGTTACAGAATCAGATGATTGTCCTTCCTCTACTACAAGAGGGTTATCCCAACCCCGATATAAGCCCAAAAAATCATTTCTCTGTGTATCAAATCCTTCAATGGATTCTGAACAAGCGAAAAACGCAAAATGATTTCTCCTTTCACGATATTCAGTCTTATGATAAATTACTCCATTTTCGACCTCAGTTTCTCCAAGATTAAAATTTCTTTGAAAATTTGTGGAATCATCGTGAGCATTCCACAAACAAAATTCGATACAAGAAAATATTGATAGATCTATTGAATCTTTACGATGATTTTTTAAAGTTAACTGCCAAATTTCTAGATCATCACCTAGAGGAACGAAATAACGGATTCTCGCTTCAATATTTTTGTGAATGGAACTAATTATGGTATATCCTAATCCATGTCTACAGTTATATTTTTCTAATTTATGGCGAGTAGGTTGCCAAGTTGGAGACCAATATTCTGAAGTTTGATTATCTCTAATATATATATAACGTCCACCAAAATCAGTAGGAACATTATTATAACGATATCGAGTTACACGGCGCAATCCTGCATCTTTGTAAAAAGAAAATCCACCAGCAGTGTTAGAGATGATACCAAAATACGATTCACACCCTATATAATTAATCCATGGAAGAGGAGTATCCGGTCTTGTAATGACATATTCCTTATTTTCATCATCAAAATATCCATATTTCAAAATATTCACCTATATAGAGTTTAACATAGAAAGAATGAGAGAATTTCATTGTTTTAATTGAACTCTTTTAATATAATTTTAAATTTGCATTTAGGGACTTAATTACCTTTATTCAAATTCCCATTTCCGATAAATGCTTGGACAACACCCTAATAGATTTTGAGTGTACGGATGACGAGGATTGAGAAAAACGTCATCCGTTAGACCTTCCTCTACGATAATCCCCTCTTTCATAACTATTACCCGATCTGATATGTATTGCGCTTGTCCTATATCATGTGTAATAAATATTATTGATATACCTTCCGTATAAGTTGTTCCTTCTTTTAATTCTTTGAAAAGGTTTAAAATATCTGCCCGGGAGCTCGAATCAATCATACTTGTTGGTTCATCTGCGATTATTAATTTAGGTTTAAACAATAACGCTCTTGCGGTTAAAACACGCTGTAATTGTCCTCCCGAAATTTGGTGTGGAAATCTTCCTAAAATGTCTTCTTTATTAAGCCCAACAATACTTAACGCAGATTCAAGAGCTTTTCTTTTATTGGTAATACCCTTTAGACTATATTTTAAAGCTTGATTTAACATATGATCAATTCTATAAAAATAATTAAAGGAACTATAAGGGTCTTGAAAGATCCCTTGAACATTTTTATAATAATCTTTCGTTGGAATATCATGGATTTCTCTCCCATCATAAAATATTTCTCCTTCAGTTGGTTGAATAAATCTTAAAATTAAATTAGCAATAGTTGTTTTTCCACTTCCACTTTCACCAACAAGAGAAATAATCTCTCCATAATATAAATTAAATGAGGTATCTTTAACTGCTATTGTCTCTTTGGTTCTTATAAGACCAGAGGTATATTTTTTTGTAAGATTTTGAATTTTTAGTATTTCCTTCTTCATTATTAATCACCAACCTCCTCATATAACCAGCATGCTACTTGATTACTCTCTGTTCTTGGAATGAAAAATGGGGGATAGTTTTCCTTACATTTTTCTAAACTACTTGAACAGCGTGGATAAAATCTACAACCTTTAGGAGGCCTTTTCAAATCTGGAGGGCTTCCTGGAATTCCCTCTAAGTTTGTCTCAGCAGATCCATCTGGGTTAAAACATGCTATTGAACGTATCAACATTTTAGTATATGGATGTTGAGGATTACTAATGATATCATCCATACTTGCTTTTTCAACAATTTTTCCGGCATACATTATTATGCATAAATTGCATATTTGTGCTAGAGTGGGAAGATCATGAGAGATAAATAATATTGTCTCAACAATTCCTGCTTTCTTCAGATTAATTAATGTTTTTATCAAAAGTTGTTGAGTAGTTACATCTAATGCGCTTGTCGGTTCGTCTACAATTAAGATAAGTGGATTCCATAGAGTAGATATGCCTACAACGACACGTTGTTTCATTCCCCCGCTAAGTTCATGTGGATATTTATCTATAACTGATTTTTCTAAACCTAATTTTTTAAAGTGTTCGGCTACTTGGTTTAAAACTTTTTCTTTATTTTTAGTTTTTGTTCCTATGCGTTCTCTCATTGCATCTAATATAAAATTTCTAATCTTTTTAACTGGATTTAATGAATTCTGGGAAGCTTGAGGTACATATCCCATCACTTTACAGAGAATTTCTTTTCTTACAACCTCTGCAACTAATTCATACATTGAAAGATCATTAACGTAAACTTGCCCTCCCTCATGATGCAATAACTGTATCGGTCTTCCTGTTATTAATTCTGCTAAAGACGTTTTTCCACATCCAGATTCACCTGTTATTCCCATTATATCCCCCTTATTAACAGATAATGATACTCCATCAACAGCATGAACAACTCCAAATGATCCTCTATAATAGCCCTTAAGATCCTTTATTTTAATTACTTCTTCTGTCATATTTAATTTTCTTTCTTTTTTAATATTTTATGCTTTTCTTTGTTCAAAGGTCCGACTTACACTTGAGTGTATTATGAAGAATGCTAAATATATTAATATCAAGCAAATTCCCGGAGTCAACCACATAGCATAAAGTCTTCTAGGATATATCAAACCCCAACTTACTGCGTGATTCAATAATAAACCTAATGTTAACCAATTTTGTTGACCTAATCCAATAATTGCTATTCCTGCTTCAATTATAATAGCATTACCTAAAAATATAATAAAAGCCAAGAATATATAGGGTAGCACATTAGGTAAAACTTCTACGAAAGCTATTTTCGACTCTTTTAAGCCGGACATTTTTGCAACTTTTACATAATTTCTTTCTTTTAATGTCAAAACTTGAGATCTAATAGAACGTGCAGCCCAAGGCCAGGTGAATAATCCTATGATTAGCATCGTTACCCACCATTCACGAGTTTGTAAAATAGCCGACATTAATAAAATAAAAGGTATCTGGGGGAAAACTAAAGCGATATTCGTAATAAAGGAAGTAGTTGTATCTGTGACTCCTCCTTTAAAGGGTCCAATTACACCTAGAAATACAGCTATTCCAGTACATAGTAAACCAGTGATAAAACCAAATACTAAAGAATTTCTAATAGCATGCAATAGACGAGTTAAGTAATCCCTTCCATGTTGATCAGTCCCTAAAAGATGTTTGAATGTTGGATCCCTAAAATTATCTCTGCTACCTTCTACCCAATAAACTTTCTCAGGTTCATTAAAGGGAGGAATATATGTTAAAATTACAATTATCAATATTACAACCAAAAAAACAAATAGCAAAATTAATTGAGCTTTATATCGAGCCATAGCATTATGATATTTCTCTTTTAAGACTTCTTTAAAAGAACTATCTTCTAATTCTGGTCCTTTTGTCTCTAATAACATTTCTTTAGTCATATTTTTTATTCACCTTTACCTCCAACTCGTATTCTGGGATCAAGTACGGCATAACACATGTCTATTAAATAATTTCCCACAACTACTATTATAATAGTTATTATAAAAGTTCCAATAATTAAATTATAATCATGATTTTTAAAAGCTAGAAGCATTGTAGCCCCTAAACCAGGAAAATTAAATATTACTTCCGTAATCAATGTTGCCCCAATTAATCCATTAAAACGTAAATTTAATCCAGTAAATTGTGGCAACATACTATTACGAAACGCATATTTACGCATTGTTTTATCTCTAAATCCTAATTTATTTGCATATGCTAAATAATCCTCACCTTTTTCAAAAGTCATAAGTGAATATGCTCCAGTAGACCATCCTCCAATATTTGTAAGGATTAAAACTACAAAAGGTAACCAGAAATGATCAAATATTGTAGATATTGCATTCCAGTCCCATGCCCATGGCGGTACAGTTCCTCCATAAGGGAACCAGTTTAATTCAACAATAAACAAATCCACAAATACATAGCCCAACCAAAAAAAAGGTGCTGTTTGTAATACTATAAACACATAATAAGCGATTTTATCTTTTCTTTTTCCAGAATACCCCGCACGGGCTCCAATCCAATTTCCAATGAAAAAAGTAATTAATAAAACTGGAACAACTAACATTAAAGTATAGGGAAGTGTTCTTTCAACTATATTTATTACCGGTTCAAGCCTAAATAACGTAGAATATCCTAAATCAAATTCAAAAAAGAAACTTCTTAAGAAATTAATATATTGAATATGAAGAGGATAATTTAACCCTAAATACTCTTCCAACTGCTTTATCTCTTCATCCCACACTGCCTGAGGGGTTCCTTGTGGTCTTTGATAAATATATTCTAAAATATTCCCCTCTACCAGTCTGGGTATCAGAAAAGCCAATGTGAGTGCGATGAAAAATACAACAAAATAGAAAATTCCTTTTTTTATAGCCATATGTAGAAAGGAATTTGAAATGAATTTTTTAAAAGTACTTTGTTTTTCGCTTGATTCAGAAAAAGAATCCTGTTCTTCATTTTCTTTTTTCTCTGTTATTTCCATTTCTGTTAGCTTCATTATAGTATCATAGTAAAGTAGTTTGTTTGTATTTTATAGATACCTTAATGATTTAAATATTTAATCGTAATAATAAAAGAAAAAAAAGTTATTTATTTTTAAAATTATATATGCTTTTATCTATTACCTCTTTCTTTTTAATCTAAAACCAGTTAGAATTGTAATAGAAATAATCCCAAGCAATACAAAGATTTCTAAACCAAACCATGGAATCACTTCTGCTGATGGTTTTCTGCCAGTGTTTACTAAGTTCAGCATTAATCTTGTTTTCATGACGAATTGATCATCTGTCCAAGAGGTAATTAATTGTTGGAAGTCATTATCTTCAGTAGCCCAGCCTGTCCATAGATATTCATTAACAGCATACCAATATCCATTAACAAAACCAGGAATTTCTGGAACTTCTTGAGCTATAATTTCTTGCATTCTATCGAGATGTTGTGCATATTCTGTTTCTGGTGCAGCATCTAATAAATTCCATAAGTCATTAAATTCATCGTTATCCCAGCTGCTTTGGTTTTTATTCCATAAGTGTTCTCCTCTCAGACAATCAAGAAATCTTGAAGGAGGATCTGCTAACCGATTTCCAACACAACCCATGGCAAACTGAAAGTTTTGATTAGCTATTGAATCTTGATAAACAGTTCCAAATTCAACTTCCGAAACTGTTATTGTGATACCTAAATTCGCTGTTATATCTGCACATACGTAGGTTGTAAATGCAGTAGTATCAGTCCAACCAGTAGGAGTAATTGCTGTGTAAGGTCCAACAGGATCTCCATAATATGTCCATCCGTCATTTACATTACCAGTCATACCAGGAATGCCTTCTAATAACTCTATTGCTTTAGTAACATTTAAATATTTTCTATAGTCTTGAGTAATTGAGGCATTATAATAGGGCACATGTAATATACTATTATCATCGAGCCATCCAGGTTTAGCTTGTGTCCAATATCCCGAAGCGGCATCACCTGGAATAGGGTCATAATTAATAGCATATGCTAAGGCTTCTCTGAATTTACTTTCGTTTAAAGGTGAATCTGCAAGAAGATGATTAGGAACAAGATTTATAAGAGCACTTGCTGCTAATTGGTAAGGAGGATTATAACCATACCAAGTAGTAACATA
>Ga0209977_10000815_pt1 | contig 12890 bp, 11 predicted proteins | sample SumtaG_2_FD_183113 | JGI IMG/M metagenome (GOLD analysis project Ga0209977, IMG submission 183113) | Deep subsurface microbial communities from Indian Ocean to uncover new lineages of life (NeLLi) - Sumatra_00607 metaG (SPAdes) (version 2) | ecosystem: Environmental > Aquatic > Marine > Oceanic... | reverse complement strand
AATCATCGATGGTTACCCCGGCCAGATTGACGTAAAGCGGTGTTGAGGTATTTATCCGGGGAAGAATCTCTTCCTTGAAACGCTTTAACCCGACATTCTCAAGTCCGACGGAGTTAACCACGGTCTCTTTGGTGTCCCAGATGCGGGGCGGAGGATTGCCAACACGTTCCTGGACTGTGATCCCCTTAGTAACGAATGCGCCCACCCGATCTATAACATCGGTATAGGTCAGTCCATAGCCGAATGTGCCGGATGCAAGAACCGAGGGGTTGCGGAAACGGGACTTGCCAAGAAAGACCTCCAGGTTCACAACTCGATCTCCTCAAGGTCAAACACAGGCCCATCGGTACAGACCCTGCGGTAGCGGCCGTCTCGGCCACGAACAGCACACCCCATACATAAACCTGTCCCACATCCCATGCGCGATTCAAGAAACGCGTATACAGGCTTTCTGAAATTCAGACGTTTAAGTGCTACAAACATCGCCTCAGGACCACATGCGTAGAATGACTGGATATCCTTAGTTCCTGGAAGAGTAGGCAGGATATCGGTTAGAAGACCCTTCTGCCCGCACGAGCCGTCGTCTGTCGCAAGTATCACCTCACGGCAAAGGGAGCCGAACTCCTCGGCAAGTATAAGCTCCTCTTCGGTGCCTGCGGCAAGCAATGTATCAACCCCTAATTCCTGCCCGTTGAGCTTTCGAGCCAGATAAAGAAGCGGCGCTGCCCCCACACCACCAGCCAAAAGCATAACCGGCCCAGAAGAAGGCATCCTTGTTCCTTCTCCGAGCGGACCAAGCAGGTCAAGCTTGCTACCCGCAGATAACCCTGCCAGCCACCGGGTTCCTGAACCTACAACTTTCACAACGAAACGCAGCCGATCACCGTCACGATCCGACAAAGAGAAAGCCCTGCGCAGGAACCTTGTGTCGGTAGCAAACTCAAAGAACTGCCCGGGTTTGACCTCTCCAAGATCTGCAATCTTCACCCAAAGTGAGTAGATTTCTGGACCAAGCCTGCGGTTCTCAAGTAGAGTCGCTTGATACTTCTTCATCGCCAAGAAGGTTGCGGGCGTCCTTTGCCTCTTTACTTTCCGGATAAAGCTCAAGCAGGCGCTCGAACTCCTCATGCCAGAGCGTATCGTTCAAACGATATCTGCGTAACCAGGCCATCCCGTAAAGCGCCTTGGGAGCGTACTCGCTTTCAGGATACTCATCAATAACTTTTGCGTACTCCTCAAGGGCCCGCTCAAAATCCCCAAGACTCAGAAGGTAGGTCTGCGCCAGAAGAAACTGTTCCTTTGCAGGATCAACCTCGGTGGTATCCGCGGAATCCGGCTCCAAAACGCGCGCTTGGAGCAGCGTCTTCTTACGTTCTGCAAGCGCGGCGTAGTCCGAGCGTCTCTCACGGCTTGTTAAGGTATCGTAGTAAGCAAGGGCAAGATCGTATTCCCCCTGAACCTCGTAGAGATTTGCCAGTATAAAAAACGCCTCCGCCCTAGAGTTACCGGAAGGAATCTGGGCAAGAAGCTTCTCTGCCTGACTGCTGTCTCCTTCAGCTAATTCGATCTTGGCTGTCAAGAGATCGCTTCTCTCGCCGATATCCCTGTAGCGCCCGTTGATCTTCCTCAAGGTTCGACGTGCCGTGACGTAGTCTTCCTGCAGATAGTGAAGCTCAGCCAAGGTAAGAAGACGTTCGAAGTTCTCCTTGGACGTCTCTGCACGCTTAAGATAGCGCTCATAGGTATTGATAGCTGAAAGGGTATCCCCGCCTGCAAGCTCTATCTCGGCAAGGTGGAGTCGTGTATCACTGGCAAGATCACCTTGCGGGTAACGATCGAGGAACTCCTTGAATGCGCTACGCGCTGCATCCCAATCCTCTTCCTCCTTAAAGGCCAAAGCCCACCTGAAACGAGCGCCTCGCCTGAAACGTTTCGAATCAAACATCTGTTGAAGAACCAGGCGCCCCTCGGAGTACTGCTTAAGTTCTGTAAGTGTCAAAGCGTAATGGTAACGGGCTTCCTCAGTAAAAGGACTATCGGAGAAATGTTCAAGGAACCCCTCAAACTGGTTGTGAGCCTTCTCGTAGTTCTCCATCCAGTAGTAGTTCATGGCGATGAGGAAGAAGGCGTCGTCTATCCAGCGCGAATCCGGATAATCACGCGCTACAATCACCGCCTTCTCAAGCGATTTCTTGAACTGGGCTTTACCCGAGCCCTTTTTTGACTCCTCATCCTTTAACCCCTCCTTGTAATAACGCTTAGCGTTGTAAAACGTATTAAAGTAAGCGCATCCTGAGGATAGTACCAAGATGATTAAGGGAAGAATCCTACGTAATCCTGAACGTATCATTATGGTAATGAAGGATTATCGAGTAAAGCCTCAGGTTCCGACGCCACAACAGGCCGAGAAACCAACCACTCCCAACAGAGAAATAATTCACAGGAAAACCCGCTCATGTCTCACGGAACTGTCTGAGGAAACGAAGATCGTTGGAGTAGAAGTGGCGGATATCATCTATACGGTAATGTATCATCGCGATCCGCTCTACCCCCATACCGAAGGCAAAACCACTGACCCGCTCGGGATCATAGCCCACGTTTCTGAGCACCTGAGGATGAACCATACCGCAACCAAGGATCTCAACCCAGCCGGTATGAGCACAGACCTTACATCCTTCACCGCCACAGATAACGCAGGAGATGGAAAGCTCAGCCGAAGGTTCGGTAAAGGGAAAGTAGGAGGGCGAGAACCGAACCCCGATATCCGAGCCGAATATCTCCTGCGAGAAGACCTCAAGGGTACCCTTTAGGTCTGCAAGACTCACACCCTCATCCACATAGAGCCCTTCCACCTGGTAGAAAACAGGTGAGTGCGAGGAATCGAACGCATCGCGCCTGTAGACCCGACCCGGTGCGATCACCCTAACCGGAGGAGGCATCTTCTCCATAACGCGAATCTGCACAGGTGAGGTATGAGAACGCAGAAGTAGACCTCCGGGTAGATAGAAGTTGCCGAACATCTCGCCCCGAGCCGGATGGCCCTCAGGGATGTTCAGCGCCTCGAAGTTATACCAGTCAGTTTCAATCTCGGGACCGAGTATCTCCTCAAAACCCATACCTACGAAGATCTCTACGATCCGATCGGTCACAAGGGTAATGGGATGCCTATACCCAATGAAACGCTTGCGACCCGGCAGGGTTAGATCTATCGCCTCGCTCGCTGATTTAGTCTCCAGTTGGGCTCGACGTTTCTCTAGGGCCTCAGCCAACTCATTCTTTAAGGCGTTTGCCGCCTGACCCACGCTGCGGCGTTCCTTCTCGGATAAGCCTTCAAGTGAACGCAGCACCAAGGTAAGTTCCCCCGCCTTACGCCCCATATAGCGAATCCTCAGCCTCTCCAGTTCAGCATGGGCACTTGCCGCAGCTATCTCGGCAATGGCCTGCTTTTTAAGAAGAGCTAGCCTTTCCTGCATCAAGACCTTCCTTCACCTTCCCGACGAGAGCACCGAAATCCTCTGGGTTCTCAACCGCAAGCTGGGCAAGTGTCTTGCGGGAGATATTGATCCCCTCTTGCTTGAGACCGTAGATGAAGCGGCTGTAGTTAAGACCTAAGGGCCTTAAGGCTGCGTTGATGCGGATATTCCAAAGTGCACGCATCTGGCGCTTCTTGCGCCTGCGGTCACGATAGCTCATCTCCCAGGCCTTCTGAACCGCGTTGCGTATGCTGTGGGTCAGACGGTGTCTCGCGCCCCAATAGCCTCTTGCATGGCGACGCCACTTCTTAATGCGAGCATGGCTTGTAGGTCCACCTTTCACTCGTGGCATTCCGTCTCCTTCTTCCTAAATCCTTTTCACTTACTCCTCCCTACCTTAGGCAGAAGCTTCTTCATACGTCTCTCGTTACTACCCTCCACGGTAGTCGACTGACGAAGTCTGCGTTTACGGGTTTTGCTCTTTGAGGTAAGTAGGTGACTGTGCCCTGATTTATAACGTTTCAGCTTACCCCTGCCGGTCACCTTCACACGCTTAACCAATGAGCGCTTTGTCTTCATCTTCGGCATCTCATCTCCTTATAATCTCAGCTTTCTTTAGCTCTTCCCTTCTTCACTCACTGCGGTGAGCTTCTTTTCAGAACCACTCTTCTTGCCCTCAGGTTTTTTTTGCTTAACGTCTCGTTTCGAACCCTTGATAGGAACGAACATGGCTTGCCATGAAAGCCTCGTAGTCCCTTCAAGGAACGGTTTCCCTTCAAGCATAGCGATGTCTGAGAGCCTTTCCTGGATGCGCTCTATCATCTCCAGGCCGCGATCCTTGTGAACCACCTCTCGTCCTCGCAACCTGACCGTTACCTTAACGCGATCCTTGGCCTCGAGGAACTCACTCATCTTGCGTATCTTGGTGCCGAAGTCATGTTCGCTTATCTTTAATGTGAGCCGCATCTGCCGTACGGACACGGTATGCTGATGTTTCTTAGCCTCCTGTTGCTTGGCCTTCTCCTCGTAGAGGAACCTTCCATAATCAAGGATCCGGCAAACAGGAGGGTCGGCGTTGGAGACCATCTCCACCAGATCATACCCCTGAGCAGAGGCCATTCGCATCGCCTCCCTGATGGGAAGGATACCTATCATCTTCTTGTCTATGCCGATTACTCGTATGTAGTCGGCTCTGATCTCGTGATTTATGCGGTGACGGCGTCTTGGTTTGGGCGGAGGCCCGGTAAAACGTCTTCTAATCTATCACCTCCGTTGTTTGATTTCCTTCTTAAGGCGTTTAATCGCTCCAGACAGCGAAAACGCTCCCAGATCACCCTCTCCGTGCCTTCGCAGGGTGAGGGTACCTTCTTTGGCCTCTCGTGCTCCCAGCACGATCATGTAGGGAACCTTCTCGATCTCGAACCGCCGTATCTTTGCACCTATCTTTTCAGCCGAGAACTCGGTTACTACCCGGATCCCTTCGTCTATAAGCTCGGCTGCCACCTCGGATGCGTATTCCTTGGCTGCATCTGTAACCGTGAGAACGGCTACCTGATACGGGGCGAGCCAGAGAGGAAAGTTCCCTTTGTAAAACTCTATCAAACCTCCCACAAAGCGCTCCATGGCACCCAGTATCGCACGATGGATAACCCTGACCTCGTGTTCGGCACCGTCTTCTCCCACGTAGCGAAGGCCGAATCTCTCGGGCAGGTTGAAATCGAACTGGATGGTCGATCCCTGCCATGGACGTCCCAGCGCATCTACAAACTTTATATCGATCTTCGGCCCGTAGAACACAGCCTCACCCGCCATCTCCTTGTAGGCAACCTTGTTGTCAACAAGCACCCTCTCAAGGATCGCCTGCGCCTCTTCCCACTTCTGGGGGGTGCCTGCGTACTTATCACACTTCCCAGGGTCCCAAAGCGAAAGCTCGACCTTGATATCCTTGTAGCCGAAGGCCCTGATCATATACAGACAGAAGTCAAGGACACCGGCGATCTCATCCGGAGCTTGTTCGGGTGTGCAGAAGATGTGACCGTCGTCGATGGTGAAACCGCGCACGCGCAGCATACCATGCAGAACCCCTGAGCGCTCGTTGCGGTAGACGGTGCCGAGCTCGGCGTAGCGTATGGGAAGCTCACGGTAGCTGTGCTTGGAAGCAAGGTAAAGCATCATGTGAGCCGGACAGTTCATCGGCTTGATGGCGTACTCCTGGTCCTCGATAGTGGTAAAGAACATGTTTTTCTTGTAGTAATCATAGTGTCCTGAGATCTTCCAGAGCTCGGCACGGGCGATGTGAGGGGTGGATACCAGCTGGTAACCACGTTTGATGTGTTCAGCGGTCCAGAAGTCTTCGATAACACGACGGATAATAGCTCCCTTTGGCTTCCAGAGGATCAGACCAGGCCCCACCTCTTCAAATATCTCGTAAAGACCAAGCTGACGACCAAGCACGCGGTGATCTGACGCCTTGGCCTCCTCAAGACGAGCAAGATAGGCATCCAGTTCTTCCTGGGTTAGGAAGGATATACCGTAGATGCGCTGAAGCATCTGTTTTGTCTCATCACCCCGCCAGTAAGCGCCCGCGACCGAGAGGAGCTTGAACGCGGCGATCTTGGAGGTGTCGTCCAGATGCGGACCCCGGCAGAGATCAAGGAACTCACCCTGTTCGTAGAGGCTTACCTCCTCGTCGGCGATCTCTGAAAGCAGCTCAAGCTTCAGGTCTTCGCCCACGAATCGGTAGTAGTGCTCAAGCTTTGCCTTGGGGAATAAACGACGCCGGATAGGCAAATCTTGTGCGGCAAGTTTGCGCATCTCCTTCTCGATCCTGCGAAGATCCTCCTCAGTGAACGGACGATCGACCTGGAAGTCGTAGTAGAATCCCTCTTCGATCGGAGGTCCAATCGCTAGTTTAGCCCTTGGGAAAAGCCGCTTGACCGCGTGCGCCAGAAGATGCGAGGAGGAGTGCCAGAAGATCTCACGTCCTTCCTCGTCTTCAAACGTAAGCCACCTGATTTCGGCATCTTCCTTAAGTGACGTGGCAAGACCCACCGGCCTGCCGTTCGCCAGGGCGGCAAATGCCCCATCGGGGGCCAGATCGCGAAGACGAACCCCGTCCTCAACGTCACGAGAGCGGCCATCCAGCGTTATCTTAACCATTAACGTAAGTCTACACGATCTAGGGCTTGTGTCAAGCCAAACTTATTATGGACAAAAGATACCTCACCCAAGCCGCTTGACAAAAGGAACAAATGTATTATAGTAATGCAGGAAGAGGTGAAATGATCCATATAGGTTTAACAATTCTCCTTTGGCTTACCGCCGGCCCAGCCGCCATCGGCCACGACATAGAGGTAGTGTGGGAGAAAGGGTATCATGATCCTCATGGCGACACGGTTTTTGGCTACGGCATTGGGGCAGGGGACGTAGATGGAGATGGGTATCTTGATATAGCCGCTACCTGCGCGGTAGATATGCACACACCGCCTCCTAACTGGGTGGGTGGGGTTTACGTCTTCCTGGGTAACCCTTTGGACACCTTTGTGGACATGATCATCTGGACGTATGATGAGGTAGGTGCCGGCCCTAACATCGTTGTGATGGACATCAACGGCGACAGCGTAGATGATTTGATGGCAGGAACCGGGGGGTCGGGCAAGGTTGTGATCTACTTTGGTCCTCTAGTGGATAGCCAGGAGGTGGACGCCTGGATGACAGATGAAGAGTTGCGCACCATGGGTATGGGGGCTTCTCTGACCAATGCGGGTGATGTGAACACAGACGGGTGGGAAGACCTTATTATAGGTTCTCCTTATAGCCGTTATGGCGACGTGGGTGGTGCTGCTTACATCTACTTTGGCGGTCCTGGGTTTGGGTCTGGTGAGCACGACCCAGACGTGATAATTGCCGGTCATGGAGGCGGCTTTGGCTGGCAGGTAGGCGGCGGCGGAGACTTTAACGCAGACGGCTTTGACGACGTAATCGTTGGTGCACCTGATGCCAATAGTATATACATCTATTTCGGCGGCGATCCAATGGACACGGTAGAAGACGTAACCTTTTACGACCAAGAGGCTCGCTTTCTGGCAGAGCATTCTATTGATCTCTTAGCGAAGGAAAAGGGCGCTCATGCGGTGTTTGGTTCAGAACTCTGGCCTATCAGTGGGGGTCCAACAAAACCTGGCAAAGCGTTTGTTCTGTTTGGCGGCAAAGACTACGACAACATCCCTGACGTAGAGATAGTGGGACAAACCGACTCTTCCTATCTTAGGGGAACATCCAGCACAGGTGATGCGGATCACGACAGTAGGGATGACTTTATACTTGGTGCTCCGGTTGAGTATCGACAGGTGGGAGACGAGTGGTGGCGAGGTGCCACGTATTTCTACCGGGGCGGCAACGTGATTGACGATGTGTTTGACGGCTGGCTGGAAGGAGAAGGGAAGGATGAGGAGCCTGGCTGGATGTTAGCTCCTGCAGGCGATTTTGACGGGGATGGCCGCAGTGAGTTTTTAGTCTCTAACTACGCTCTAACTCCCCACACGAAAGTATGGCTTTGCAAGTTCACGGGGGTAGGGGTTGAGGAAAGTGAAGGGGAAGATAAAAGATTGAGGTTAGAGCTTTCAGCTGCCGTAACGCGAGATGCGGTACGGTTTTACTATGATAAACCCTTAAGCAAGGAGGCAAGCTTAACCATCTACGACGTTAGCGGCGCTCTGGTGCGCCGCTGGATAAACCTAACAGAGTCCAGCGTGGAGTGGGACTTGAGGGACGAGCAAGGAAGAAAAGTCCCTTCAGGTGTCTACACTGCGCGTCTGGATACAGGTGAAGGCGCGACCGCCAGAAAGCTGGTCGTGCTGCGGTGAAACAAAAAACGTGCTATGCGGATAAATGCGCTACAAGGTAGACTTTCCTTTACCCCTCCCTTGACGGGAGGGGGTAGGGGGAGGGTGAATAGCTTTCACCCCCTCCTTTATCCTCCCCCATCAAGGGGGAGGTAATTGAGAGGAGATGTGTTCACCCTGGAGTCACCCCTCCCCTGGTGGGAGGGGATAAAGGGGAGGGGGAAAACTCATGACACATTTGTCTGCAGCAGCAAAAACAGAAAGGAGTAAGAGATGAAACGCAAATCATCCGTTGTGTTTGCAGCGCTCCTGGCGCTTGCATTCGCAAGCCTTGTACAAGCCCAGGATACTACAGAGACCCCGTATCAAACTCGATACCGCCGCATTGGTCTGATAGACCCGGTGTCGGCCACTAAAGGCGACTGGAACGCGGTGTGCAAGGTAAACACGAATGACACCATACTGTGGGTAGTAGGCGACAGCGGTAAGGTGCGCCGCTATCAGGTAGAGATAGACGACACCCTCCACATACCGAAATGGGATACCTCGAATGTCCTGAGTTTTAGCTTAGGGCCTCAATACACCTTATGCGACGTCTGCTTTCCAAACCAGCAGTACGGGTACATCGTAGGCTACACCGATACGTGTTATACTGTTGAAACTACCGGTCCCTCTGTCCCTGGCAAAGGCTACATCTGGTACACCCACACCGGCGGTGGTAACCCTACCGATTGGCATATAGTGGATTACCAGTATATGCCTCCAGCCTTTCAACAGCGACCCATCCCCTGCCTGAGCGTGGATTTCTACGACGACATGCATGGCTACGTAGGCTGCGGATGCGGATACGTGCTGTATTCAAATGACCGTGGCGTAAGCTGGCGTGCTTTGCGTGATACTACTTTGGAGAAGAAGCCGCCTTGGGACAGCGTGGGGTTTCACATAGGTTCCATCCCCCGCAAATACCACGTGGGAGAAGGCTACTACAACCACTTCGGCGACTGGTACTGGGATATAAAAACGCGCAACGCCAGCAACGTCTACGTGGCCTCGGACAACAACGGCGTGTTCTTTGAAACCACCGATAGCAGGACCTTTCTCCCGATCTCCGAAATATCCAGTAACTAAGTCTTTAACCCCCATTTAACAAACAACTTACATTCTTCATCGCTTTTCTTTACCCTCTGAAGGACATCAACTATCTTGTTTTTAAGTATGCAAAGCAGAGGAAAAGTTGGTAGATTTCATTGCCTGGCTCGGTCCGGGGAAGTAGGTGTATCCGATTCCTCACACAAACACCGCGTGAATACCCCTTGAACCTGCTTCGTGTACCTCCAGGGACTTTGGGGTAGTCGGCGTGCTATTTATCGATTAAGGTTTTACTGGGGCTTACTCCTGGTGGTGCGCCCTCTGCTGGAGCGGATACGCTCCAGGGTTTCGATCAAAGCGGTGACCTCTTCTACGTCTTCCCTGGCGCGTGCGGCAAGATCGTTTGAAGGATCAAGCCGAATCACCTCCCTCCAGGCCGCAATTGCATCCTCGTAGTGCTGGGCCGCGTAGTAACGGTTCGCCTTGCCCATAAGGCGCTCCTGTTTCTTGCGAACCTCACGCGAAACCACACGGGGAGTGGTATCCTGATCAAGTGGTTCAGCCTGCGTAAGATAGACCGTATCCACACGCCCGGGAAGATTACGATATACAATCACCTCCCTGGTTCTTTGAGCGCGTACGTTTCTCACGTATGCGATGCCGAACTGCCAGGTCTCCTCCATGAAGCCCTTGCGAACCCAGAGACCGCCACGGTCATCTACGTTGTCTAAAAGAAGGCCTGCCCCCCACTCCTCGGTTGTAACAACAGTCTGTATCTTTACCCCACCAAATGGCTCGTAAGCTAACCCGCCGCCTATGCGGAAGTGGGGAGGCCCGATCTCGGCCGCGGCCCCCACAAGAAAATCCAATCCTTCAACCTGTGGGACTGGAATCGGCACCGCGGCCCCTACTTGTGCCATAACACTTAAGTGACCGGTATCCTGCGCGTTCCAGAGCTTCGGCCCCAGAGATAGCCCCACGTACTCCCTCCACTGAAGCCCAAAACGCAAAGAGAAGGTTTGATCATGACCCAGGGTATCAAAGGAGGCACTGAACCCACTTCCCATTGCAAGTGGACGTGTCAGATAACCACCGCCGAGCGAGAATCCCCAGCTATGGATATTCTTGTGCACCGAGGCAGCTAAGGGCCAGTCTTGGTACTTGTATGCAACACCTACAAGATTGTAACGGAACAAACCCTCGGCCGCCACACCGACCTGGAGCAAATCCAGCCACGCCAAACCGGCAGGGTTATACTCAACTGCAAAGACCCCCTGTTCAAGCATCATCCCGGCATCCGACGCCGAGGCAGGGCCGGTTCCGAACCAGCCGTTGGGATAGCTGATCAAGATGAGTGCTAGAAAAGCAGTCATCTTTCTAAGGCAAGGGCAGTCGAGCGGTTACGACCGTTTTCTTTTGCAAGATAAAGGGCGCGATCCGCGGTGGCTATCAGACGATCCAGATTCGTTGTTTCCCTCGCGGTCGTTACACCAACTGAAATTGTTACCGTGATCTGGTTCTCCCCCACCTCACCCATACCCTTCAGAGAAATCGGCTCCGATCCCACGGCCTTCCGCACCCTCTCCGCGATAACCCACGCCGTCTCCTCGTCCGTCTCGGGCAGCATCACCGAAAACTCTTCGCCTCCGTAACGCCCGATGAGATCTATACCCTCGCGGGTAGCGACGGAGAGTCGACGAGCTATAGAACGAAGCACAACGTCACCTGCGGGATGGCCGTAGGTGTCATTGATTCGTTTGAAGTGATCTATGTCGCACATCAAAAGCGAGAGGGGCCTCTCGTAGCGTATGGAGCGGCGCAGCTCGCCTGCCAGGAGCTCAAGGAAGTAGCGTTTGACGTAAAGCCCGGTCAGACCGTCCTCGGTGGCCATCTTGAAGAGCCGTCTTATCTCCACCAGCTTCTCCTGGATTTCACCGTAGGTGCGCTGAAGGTTATGGGCCATCTTGTTAAAAACCCGACCCAAGAGACCCAACTCGTCCCGTGAACGCACCTTGACACGGACGGAAAGGTCGCCTTTCGCGAGCTCAAGGGCATGCTTCTTTAACCTTGATACAGGCACCGTAAAAAACATGCTGAATAACAAGGATAAGAGCACGCTTACCCCAAGGATACCGCCGAGCACAGGTAGAACCTTCATCAAGGCGTCGCGGATCGCGCGGTCAAGAACGCTGGGATCAATACGTACCTGGGCGAAGCCCAGGGTATCGGGACCTATGAGCAGGGGCGATGTAAACGTAAATCCGTCCGCAGGTTCGCCCAAAACTGAAAGGATGGAGCCGGGATGTTGAAAAAGAGAGGTTCTTTCTACACCCCCCTCCTCATCGATCTCCTCCCTGAGCTTCATGGCAGTACCCGTATCAAGGTAGAGTACTGGAAAGCCGTCCCAATCAAAAAAAACGGCCTCCTGAACCCCACGGCTTTCAACAGCCTCGCTTAAAGCGGCACTCAGGACGCGCTCCTTCTCAAAGGACGATGAAGAACGTTCAAACGAGAAGGTCGAATCACCAAAACGCAGGTATTCGGCATCACGTGCTATAAGATTAAACGCCACCCTATCAACACCGGCTAGCTGTTTGGCCAACAACTTACCCCTGCGGGTAAGCTCCTCTCCAAGCACCTTTTGTTCATAACGGATGAGAAAGTAGCCAACCCCTGCAACGCTTAGGAGAACGAGAAGACTCACCATCAGCGGAAGCTTAATCTTTAGACTCACAAGGTGAATAATAGGGAAAGGGGCCTGCTTGTCAACGTTTAGGGAACGAAGGATCTTCAGGGAGTACCAGATACTTACCCTGCTGAGCTATACCTGAGCGTCAAGAATTTCGCTCATTCATCCTTCTCCGGCCGCGAGTAGTCATCGGGGGTATCAGTACCTTTTTTCTGAGCCGGCGGCTCCTTCGGACTCTCATAGGTAAAACCGGGTTCAGTGGGAGTGGTTGGAGGTTCCGGTGCAGGAAGCGGGGATTCTTCCTTCCTCGCGGGCTTGAAGTATTCGTCAAGGAAGTATGGGGTTGCGGCCTTGGTCTCCGGCTTGGCAGGCTGCTTTCGCACCTCAGGCTTGGGTAGCACAGGTTTTTGCCAGGATTCCGTGGGTACAAAATCTTCTGGGGGAAGCCGAGGTTCCACTCCAAGCTTGGCAGCGACCTTGGGGGGAAGAGGCCCTCCTGAGACGGTGTAGCCGGTATAGCGACCGTATTCATCAACCGCAGGTTTGAAGGGTGAACGATTTCGGGCATCACGTATGAAAAGAAGGGATGCAACAACCATAACCCCCAGGAGTGGGAAAAGCCACAACCAGGCAAGACGGTGATAGGGCCACATCGCGATCAGATCGTAAAGTCCATGTAAGAACACAGCGATGGAAAACCCCGTAAGTATCAAAAACGGCTTGACCCATTTACGTTTTGCGAACTTGGCCCTTCCGGCAAAGTAGCCTATGAAAAGACCAAACATCGCGTGAGCA
>Ga0209977_10000814_pt1 | contig 12904 bp, 26 predicted proteins | sample SumtaG_2_FD_183113 | JGI IMG/M metagenome (GOLD analysis project Ga0209977, IMG submission 183113) | Deep subsurface microbial communities from Indian Ocean to uncover new lineages of life (NeLLi) - Sumatra_00607 metaG (SPAdes) (version 2) | ecosystem: Environmental > Aquatic > Marine > Oceanic... | reverse complement strand
TCCTCTCTTGACATTCTTGCTTCCATTTCTCAACCTCCTTGGGTGTATATGTTTTTGCTTCTCTTCCTCACTTATTTCCGGGATGGGGAAGTTATCTCTCAGACACCCCCTCGTCCTGAGTCTTCGGAGATCCCTCTTTACTCTGTTCATCTTTCCTCCTCCACTTCTCTCTTTCGAGACATTCAAGCATTGCAAAGGCAACTGCAGCTACCTGAATTGTTTCAAGTTCATATTTCCGTAGGCTCATCTCATTGCCTGTACGATCGAAGTTGTTAGCCTGCTTTGCAGAGGAGCCTACCTCCTCCGTCAGGATGGGTATCCATCTTACGGGGGTATGGTTCTGTTCCCCAAAGACTAAGTCCTGACGCTTACGTTCACTTATAATTTCCTCAAAGATACTTTGTCGGCTCATCCTTCTACCTCCTTATATTTGACTACATCCGCACTACCAACACGGTGAATAATTCCTTCAATCCGGGTATGCGGAATTTCTTTATGGGTTAAAAAGTCGGACAGAGCATGGCCAAACCCAATAGCAACTACCTTAATTTCTGGCTTTATCTTACAGGCTTGATACTCTTCAATTAACAAATCTGTAGTCTCTATAATGCCAAAGAGTTTCCCATCCTTAGATTTTGCTCTGCTTTCATTTCCATATCTATCCAAGTTAACTAACCAAACCGTTTTCATTTCATCTTCCTCCATATCCTATAGAAGTCAAAGATTCTTTTTGTTGGTCCATACTTGGGGATAATAGATAAGTCATTGGCTCTCCTCAATTGATGACGACAAGCCTCAGCCATCTTTCCCTTCCCCTTAACCCTAAGCCCCATTGTATAGACAAGAGGATAGTATATCGGTACAACATACATAAGAGTAAAAATAAATCTAACCTCTCTGATACTTTCTCTCAACTCTTTTGGAGTAATGTAGTTCTCAAAAATCCTTCTCAAAAACATAAGGTCAGCTCCAAATTTCTTAGGTATCTCTGTGGCCCTATAGAATATAGTCAAATCTCTTCTTTCCTTACCGTCAGCATCCTGTGTGAAGACAGCTGAATTGATACAGTATGACTTCCTCTTCTTTGACTTAGCCCCGGTAATGAAACTAAACGCAGAAGAGATATAAGTCTTACCATATTGTTGAATAAGAATTTCACTTCCTAAATTGAGTAGGTCAGGATTCTCATAGGTTTTCCTTAGACTTGTCATCTTACCTTTACCGTAACCTAGGTAGTCTACAGTATAGTCTCCCTCAAAGAAACCATTAACAATCCAGGTGAAGTGTCTATAGTACTTACGGTTGTAGGCCCAATAAGAACATTCATCACTATTGAAGAGATGATGGATGAGGTCTAGGTATTCTACTTTCAAGCCTCTCTTTCTACTCTTGAATAGGTCCATTAGAATATCCCCTCTGAGTCTTTCCTGAAGCAGTGTAGGCTACCTATGTTATGTATAAGGCTGCCAGCTTTGACTTCTAACTTACCTGCTACATAGTTAAGAAGCATGCAAGCCAAGGCAGCATCAAACCTAAAGTGAGTTGCAACATCACAGCTTCTCATATTGTATACAAGGTTAAGAAGTAACTTCTCTGTGATGGCACCTGTTCTCAAAAGGAATTGATAAGAGAGAGAGCAAGGGATCCTTCTAAAACCCCCGAGGAAACTAATGTCTCCATAGTGCAAAGGAGAATAGATGGTCATCACTGCCTGTCTGGTGTTGGGTCTCTTCCTCAGCTCATCTATTATTATGGGTAGCTGATCACGTATTCTTTCATTGTAAGTGTAATCGAACGTTCCCGTTCTGTTCATCAGAGGCTTCCACAATTCTGCTCTATGTTTCCAAGCTCCTCCAGGGTTTATTTTTACAGGGCTAATCCTTTCTGCGAACTCCTCACGTAGCCAGCTAAGTTCATTTGTCTTGAAGGAAGTAGGGAAACTATTTATGTCTGTAAGTTCATAAGCGTATCCCATGATCTCCATCATATCATATTCCTCTCCCACATCCTGTACGTTCTGGACAGAGTCAGACTTGCTTCTAATCCCCAGCTCAAAAACATCCCTCCAAACCTCTGAAAACATTTCTTTGAAATTCTGATAAATTCTCATGTTATCCTCCCTGTCTCCTCATCAATCTCGATGGGGACTTCATAAGTTTTAATGTTAGGTCTCCTTGCCTTAGCGATAAAAAATCTCCCTGCCTCCTCTTCCTTTTCCTCTTCAGTCTGACAGAAACCTATGATACCATCTGCAACCCATGCCTTCTGTATATCCTCAGCCATATCTTTCATGGTGACTCTCATCTTATCCAGAGCAGAACGATTTGCCTGAGAACCATCCCACATCAGAAGATCATATTTGACAGCAATCCTTCTGAGAGCAATAAAGATTGAAGCAATCTCATGCCTTCTTTCCTTGTATCGACTGCCCTTATCTGCCACCATGATGTCTGGATAGTCCACTGCAACAAAATCATAATTACCTTGGACAACTAAACTCTCTATATCTGCAGGACAACAACTGGAGTCTGACCAGTCCTGAATTTTAATACTCCCCCCTTTTGAAATGATGTTTTCTCTTACTCTCCTCCTCAATAGTCCAGCTGTTCTAGCAGAGGGGTCTTCCAATCTCTGCCAAGAGATATCACTTATAATAGGGTTGAGACGGTGTAGAATACGAGGTAATCTTTGATCTCCTGCGGTTACATACAAACAGTTTCCTCCCTGTGCAGCAGCATGATAAGTAAGGTTCAAGAGGGTCTGAGTCTTTCCTCTTCCTGGGGGGCCAAGGACAATCCATTCCTCTCCTGTCATGGGAGGAAGACGAAGAGCTTCATCTAGTAATTTAACCCCAGTAGAGAAAGGTCTGCCTTGCCCTGTATATACTTTACGGAATGATTCAATGTTTTCCCCATAGTCATAAGTAGTATCCTCCACCGGGCTGATTGAGCTTATCTCCTCTAGGCTTTCTCTGAGGGATACAAGATCAACTTTCCCTTCCCCTTCAATAGCTGGAAGATTCTCCCTGAGTATGTTTTTGGCAATGCCTTGTTTGATGAAATCTAGAATATGCTTCCTACCCACATCCTCATCTATTTTTACAGGGAGAGACCTTATCAAATCAAAGAGAATTCTTTTCTCGTCTCCCTCAGCATCTACTTCTAACTTAAGGTTTCGTTTGCTAGCAACTTCCTTGTCAGGATATTCTTTGAAGAACCTCTCAAGAATATTAAATACTTCTCTCGTTGCTGAGGAAGCAAAGTACTTTTCCTTCAGCTTGTACTTGAGGAAGTTTTCTCTTCGTCGTATGAAAGATAGGGCATCAATTTCTTCCACAACTCCTCCTTCCCAATACTATTAGGGTCTCCCTCTTCCAACCTACATATCCTTACATTTTTTCTCAGAGCCCTAAGTTCTCTATAGTAGTGATAAGCTGTTGCATACTCTCCTGCATCTAGCAAGATTATGATGAGGGTTTTTGGATAGGTACAATCAAGGACCCTCCTTATTTTAAAGGCATTTACGTTCATCCCCAAGAGGGCAATGCAATCTATCCCCAACCACTGGAAAACACTCACCGCATCGAATATCCCTTCTGTAATGATTAATGTCCTCTGTGCAGGCAGTATGACCCCCGGGGGGGTATATATGTCTCTAACTGCAGCCTCCATGTTATCGTAGCGTCTGCCTGAGCCCCACATTTTCCGAGTTACGTAAAAAGTAATGTTCCCTTCTGGTTCATAGAAAGGAAAAACAAGCTTCTTCCCAGAGACAAAGACAAAATCTTTTAGAGGTTCTGGGTCCAGTTCTCTTGTTCTCAGATAGGCCTGACCAGCAGAAGACTGTCTCAAGGGAATCATGTCTTCTATATAAAGACGTTCACGGGGAGTTCTGTCTTCTCCTAGCAAAATAAGAGGTTGCTTGAAGTTGGGGGGAAGAGATCTCACACCCCCTGAAGTTCCACATCGGAAGCAGTGATACTTCCCTTTCTCCCAACTTACAGAGAGAGCCAGGTCATCGTTGCGTAATCCTAGGCCAGGACAGAAGGGGCAGTTGTACCTTTTATTTGTAGTCATACAAACCTCTTCAGGAGTTTGTTAAGTATATGATGTCCTGCAATACGGCTTCTTGCCTTAAAATATTTCTGGGTGTAGAAATCTTTTTCAAAATCATACTCGGCTCCTCCAGGGTATTTTATTACTCTTAAATTTCCATCCTTTAGGACCCGGCAGGTTATGATGGCTTGTATAAGATTCATTATTCCCCCTTTCATTTGTGGACATGTGCTAAAAACTCCTGAGTTTGTGTTGGTAGTAAGTAATCCTCTCCTGGCTCACTCCATATAGTATCTGGGACCTCCGCTCTATTCCATCTTCCCAATAAGGCTATTGCCATTACAAAATCGGAACTTTGTTTCCCAGGAGGAGTCCATCCCAACTCAATGAGAGCTTTCTTAATCGCTTCCTCCCTGGTATGAGACACCCAGCGTCCCAATATAGTGGTCACACTTTCTGGAGGCTCTCCTTCTACCGCTTCCAAGGTTTGGAAGATTCTCCCGTCTCCTAAAATATTGGTAAACAGATTAAGTTTCATTTCTTCTTCTTCCTCCTTTCATTCTCCTCATGGCTTAAGGCTAGCATAATCTTTCCCACCCTCGCATTTACTTTCATGAGCACAGCATAGACTCTGGAAGTAGCGCTTGGGTTCTTAATCCCTTTTGCCGCCTCCATGATGAGAACAATAATATCATCTATGTGCTTCTCTGTCACTTCTTCTTCTCTGACATCCGACCGTAGGAAACCTCAAAATCTTCCTTACTCATAATGCTGGTACTCTTATTATCCGCTGACAGTACCAGATAGTTCCCGGAGCGTACTGGGTTTCCATCCCCATTGAAGAGTTCTCTCCCAGACCAGAAGAAAGGAAGAGTGGCATGAGGTGAATTTGCTAAGAACCAATCAGAGAGCTTGCTAAAGTCTCCCATGTATTGGAATGCTTCAACCGTCTTTAGTTTTTGTTTGTATTTTGGCATTTTCTTTCTCCTTCTTTCTTTTTGGATTAGGTGGGTAGAAGATAGTTCCTGTCTCTTGATCAAGGGTTATTACCCTTTCTCCTTTTCGTATCCTCTCCCTATTCATTTCATAGACTGTATCTAATAAACTCATTTCTCTAACTCCTTCTGAAGTTTACATCGTTGATGTTGTATAGCTGCTACGCTTCTGCCAAGTCTAAAGTGGAGTTTTCTGTCAGTGAGCCCTGAAAACATAACCTCATCCATGTCTTCCAATACCCACCTCTTCCCCTCGTTCCAATTTCCTCCTTGGAATTGCTTATAATATCTCTTACGTCCAGAGTTGCGTTCAGTTGTATGACTCAGTCTCCACTTCTTATTGTCTTTATAACTCATCACACCTCCTTTCCCTCTAGTATTCCAGAGTCATGAAGACGACTTCATTGTCTCCTCCTTTATTATACTGTCCAAAGGGTACTAAGAATCTAACGTTCGATAATACCTTCTCCCGATGCACACGAGAAGCAATGTATAAAGTCAGAGGCTCGTTCTCCAACTGCTTGAAGTTATAGACCTCTTTGGAATAGGCGTAGAAAATCCAACACTCGAAGGGATGTCCATTATTATTTATCCCTCTCATAATTCCCCTACTCTCCCATTCCAAAACAAGTCCTGTCTCTTCTTTACACTCCCGATGCATGGCTTCAATGGCAGTCTCCCCTTTTTCTACTTTTCCCCCTATACCATTTAACAATCCATCCTGCCATGGGGGGTGATTCTTCCTCATCAGCAAGACCAGACTCTTACCTTTGTTAAAGGCAAAGCCAACTACAAATTTTTCCATATCATACTCCTTTCATTGGATGTCCATCAGGTAGTCTTAATGTAGCAGGGACCTTGTTACGTTTCCTTAAACATTTCCTACACATCACTAGGTCAACCATGAACTCTGCTTCCCCAGTAACATCTTCTCCACAGTCTGTGCAATAGTTGTGCCCTTCTTTTCTTTTCATTATTCTCCTTTCAGAAAAAGGGGATAAGCTCATGGGGAACCTATCCCCTCTCATTACTGCGGTGATGTACTACTTGGCTGCATGGTCGCGGAGGGAATAGCCCTCGGCCCGGAGTTCAACTCTGAGCTTCCTGCACATATCCTGATCTCCGTCGTCCTTGGCTTTCTGCAACTGCTTGAGAATACCTTTGACCTTGGAGCCTACATCTTCCTTCTTCCCCTTCCCTTTCTTCTTCCCAGAGGTCGGAGCTCCTTCCTCCTTTGCTGCCGCTCTGGCAGCCTTCCTCTTCTCAGCTCTGAGTTCAGCTTTGGTCTTGGTAGGCTCATCGGCCTTCTTCTTCTCGGCCCTGGCAGCTTTCCTTGCTGCAGCCTTTTCCTCCTTGGTCTTCTTCTTCGGACCTTCAGTTTCCTCGATAACCTCTTCGGTTACCTCTTCTGCCTTTCGTTTCTTCTTAGCCATTTCTCTTTTCACCTCCTTTCTATTTTGGGATAGCCTCTTCCAGGATTTGAGGATGTCTTGTTTTACCTCATCTTCATCCCCTTCCAGAATGCTTTCAATTCTCAACCTCATCAAGAGGCAGCATTCTTTCTTGGAAGGACATTCGTCACAGTCTTTATCTTCTGGGTCAAACTCTGCTCCCAGACATGATTCCTGAACTAATCTCTTTCCCATAAGACAACCTCTACATTTAGGATAAGGGTCCATGATTGGACTGTGCCTCTTAAGCTCTTTCCTCAACCTCTTCTTATCTAACTTAGTAATTGCCTCTTTAAGTTTTTCCTTTACCTCTAAGTAGTACAGGGAGGCAGGCAATTCTTTCGGATAGATCAAGCCCCGAGAGAGGCACAAGGCCGGATGAATCATTTGATTGTACTCGGAGCAATGTATCAGGGGTCTTTTCTGCATTTTTTCCTCCGTGACATTATATAGTATATCATAAATTTCCCCATTTGTAAATGAACTCTTAAATAGCTGAAAATACAGAGGAAATCCTTTTTTGGCTGCCTTCCGTAATACCCCCTGGGGAGTGTCCGCCGAGCGAATGTACGCTTTAAGCCTCGGAATGTCTTTCGGAGGGACCACAACATATTCCATTGCGGAAGGGACAGCGAAAGCTACGGGCCCCGACATTTGTTCTTCCAATTCTCTCTGTCTTTTTTCTTTCTCATACACTTCCTCCGCTTGTTGCATTTGAAATAATCTCATACCCAGGTACATGATTACTTCTCCTTTCGATTATTCTTCCAAGTCTTCCAGTAGGTAGAAGCTCTTTCCTTCTCAGAGACCACTTCTTCTTTCCACAGCATCCTGTTCTTCCCATCTTTGACTACGATGAAAGGAACTCCTTTGGTAGTAAAGAAATTAACCCATTTGCTAAGTATCCCCATTTCCGTAGGGCTACTCCCTTTTATCTGAGGAAGAAAGTCAAAGACGTCTTCTGCTTTTCTCAAGACATCTCCTCTGAACTCAATTAGGATACGTCCTTGGAAGACTTCAAATAACTTCTCTCCTGTCATTGGTTTCCACATCATGGTTTCACCTCCTTTCACTCCGTTATTTCTTTAGTATGTTTTGGGACAGCCATGGTTATCAATTCATATTCCCCAGAAAGAAGAAGATCTAGTAGTTCTTTTTCATCTCTCTGAGTGGCTCTTGAAAAACTCTTTGTCTGAACTACCCAACGTTTGCCTTTGTTGTCTGTGAATACATGTTTCCCATAGTCCTGTAACATCTGATATCACCTCCTTTCTTAGAACCCTGCTAACATCATGGTCATTACTTTAATAGTCAGAATGCTACAAAGAATAGCAAACTGAAGTATCAAGACTACTCCAACAATCTTTAAGAAGCTTTTAAAGGTCATGCTCTTCTACCTCCCTTCATCTGGTGCCCTCGTGCGCTCTGAAAGTTAATGTGACAGGGATTATAGCAGCGACGGACTTTCACTCGATCCTCAAATCTCTTTTTGAGTCGCTTGCCACAATCGATACAACGCTTTGCACCTAGTATATTGAATGCGTATGCCTTTGCCATTTCTTATCACCTCGTTCCTTCTTGAGTTAGCCATTCATTGCTGCCTCCCGGGTTACCAGACCGAGAAGCAGCGTCAGTGGCTAGTTACCCATGATATACCTCCTTTCATCCTGCCCTTCAGCGGGGCAGTGGTTAACTCCTCACTGCTGCCCCCCGACCCGGGCTGGCTGGGGAACAGTATCAAGAGTTACTTCTTGCCGTTGGCCCGGAGTGAGTAGCCTGCCTTCCGGAGTTTGGCTCTGGTCTTGAATGCGGTCTGTTTGTCTCCGGCTTCCTTCGCTGCCTTCAGTACCTCGAGTAGGTCCTTAACATCTTCGGTGGCTGCAGCTGCCTTGTTTGCCTTGGCAGGAGTATCTGCTTTCCCCTTCTTCTCCTTCTTAGCCTCTGCCAGGGTTTTAGGCATCATCTTGGACATGGCCTCTTTCAAGGCCTCAACCTCTTCCTCCAGGGTCTCAATCCTGTCTTTCAAAGAGGCACCCTCTGCCTTCTTACCCGCCTTCTTTACGACGTCTGCCTGTTTCTTACTCATTAAACTTTCCTCCATCTGATTGAATTTAGCTTCCCACACTGGACTCCTCCTGATTGCCGCAGCAATCTTTGCTTCCTCTGCCGAGCTCCAGTCACCCGTCAGATATTTCTTAAGGTAAATGCCTATTCCCATCTCAGACATGGTCTCCACCAGCTGCTGGACTTCCTTCGCGTAACTAATCATCCCCTTCTGATTGGGGCAGCGTTTCCATTCGGCCATCCAGCTGGCGGTGCCGGGGACTCTGACACCGGGTTTCATCCCCAGCTCTTCCCAGGTGGCATCGATGGGTTTCTTCCTCAGCTTGGTACGTTTGAGTTTAGTCATATCTTGTTTCACCTCCTTTCCGTACCTGTCCTTGAGTATAATCTTGGCCCATCCTTTTAAACTACGATCATCCACGGTGATTCATCCTTACTTCTTAAATGCTGCTGTGATTTTTTTCCCGATCTCCTTTTCGAGGATGTCGAAGTCATCGCCTTCATAACCGAGAAGGACGTCGGAATCGACTCCCTGTTCCTCCAGCTCCTCTTCCATTACTTCACAGAGTTCGTCGCTATCAATCATATTCACTACCGCCTCTCCTACCTTTGGCCAGTTGACCTTGGTTAAATCTATCACCTGTATCACCTCCTTTCCTCATGTATTTTGGTGCGGTGGTTCATTCTTACTTCTTAAAGGCCACTGTGATTCTCCGCTCGATCTCTGTTTCTAACAAATCCATATCATCGTCGTCATAGTCAATTCCATCATCTATAAATATCAGTCTGAGATCGTCGTGGTTCAGCCTTCCCATTATTTTTTCTCCGACCTTCTTCCAATCGACCTTGGCTCTTACCCCAGCTATTTTCTCTGCGGCCTCCAGCTGCGTCGCTCCACAGAAGGGACAGTACGAATCATCGTCATTCGCGTCCTCCAGTAGACCGATGAATTCGCTGGACTTGTGACAGAAGATACATTGTTCGATTCTTTCCATTTCTTTATCACCTCCTTCCCTCCTGGCCCCTGGCTAGCGGGCCGTTTATTATTATTCTAATCCTTTTTTTGGCATTTGTCCAGTAAAATTCATAAAAAGCCACGGATTCGAGTAATTTCAGGGAGTTAGCGGCGATTCAAAACCTCACCAAATCCCTTACCCAGGAGTAATAATCGACATCGTCTCCAATCCATCTTATTCCTCCCTCTTCAATATAATCTCCCTCGTCCGAGTCATATACAACTCTCCGGCCGCTCGTCAGAAATACAGTAATTTCATCCTCAACAACCTCGACAGATACAACGTCACTCTCCTCTACCTTCTTCACCAATTCTTCTCTGGTATGTTTTTTCTTTGACATTTATCTCACCTCCTCTCCCGGCATTAAAAGGTTGCGGTGATTCTTTCCTATCTCTCTTCCCAGGTGTGAATTATATCTTTCCCTTCATATCCGCTTGTCAGAACCATTCCAGTGCCATAAACTTTGGTACAGATGGCATACGCATCCACGAACCAGCCGTAATTGGCATTATTGGCTATTCTTCTCCCGTGTTTCTTTTCAATCTCTTTCTCCTGGGCTGCGTAGATTCTTTCCTCATCCTTACCGCTTCTTATCTTCCTCATTCTTTCTCACCTCCTTCCCGAGGGTTGCGGTGATTCTTCTGCTACGTTCCTTCATCATACATGTACCAGGAACCAGCCTCGGTAGGAATATCCTTCTCGTCAAATTCCATATCATACATAAATCCACCGGTTACGGCAGTAACGCTCCGCACCTTCCCGTCCCCCTCATTCTCTATGATGGAAGAGGCTTCCTCCATACTCACGGCTCTGACGAGATAATTCCTATCCATTCTACCCTCCACGGTCCAGACTGAGAATAGTTTCGGTAGAGATATTTTTGTCAAAATCCCCACCAGCTCCGGCCTATCCACTCCAGACTTTCGAGCGTCGTTAATAATATCCTCCAGGGTATCTGCCAGGATAAACTTCTCGGTTATGGTTAGTTTCATTCGTATCACCTCCTCCCCGTGGTGGCGGTATTTGTGCGGCGATTCTTTTAATTCTCCTCGATGGTGATGGTAAAGCTGTGATTGTTTATATCAACCAGAACTCTTCCCAAATCCTCAGCTTTAACAGAATAACTCTGTATCGAACCTTCATCCCTACCGTCGCCCAGAATATCTTCTACATTCTCGGCAATTATGTCATGGAGTATCTGTAACATCCTTATATCACCTCCCTTCACGGGTCGTTGAGAGTTTAATTACTTCTTACCGTTGGCGTCGCGGAGCGAATAACCGTTTTTCCGAAGCGATTTCCGAATCGTAAAAGCCTTTTTCGTATCGCCGGCTTTCTTCGCTGCCTCCAGCTCCTTCAGCAATCCGGGAACCTTTTTCGGGTCGGCCGTTGCGGGTGCGGCTTTCGTTTTAACCACCGCCTTCGCCTTCACTCCGGCTTTCCTCAGCTCCTCCACCTCCGCCTCCAGTGCCTCAATCCTTATCGATAAATCCTTTAACGAAATTACCTTCTCCATATATATCACCTCCTTCCCTACCGGCTTGCGACCGGTTTTTCCTTTTATCTTAATCCTTTTTTCGACGCTTGTAAATAAAAACCCACAGCCCGCAGCAATAAATCCACAATCCCCAGCAAAACCAGACACTTGCAGAGTGGTGGGGAAAAGTAAATAGGTAGAATTATACCTCAATACACACTCCACACACAGACAAATACTACCCAACAACACCCGAGCCAATTCCGCAGCAATTACGGTGGGTTAGCGGGTGAAGAAAAGATTTTGGTAGATGCCTGTGGGAAGGGGTATGCTGCCCAAACACCTAACCCCGGTGGTTAGATTAGACCTAGCATAAACTTTCGTCTTAAGGTACATTAAGAGGTAGACTACATACTTAAGCATGTGCCTATAGCCCCTAGTATACCTAGTAACCTATAAAGGTAGAGGAAAAGGCTAAGGCTTCTGGGCCCGGCTAAGGTTTTTATAAGAAAGGCTCCTCTTAGTTACAAGTAAGAATACATGAAGATGATATAACTAAGTCTAGTGAAGAGGTTAAAAGTTTATTCTAATAATATCAAGAGGTTACCTTGAGGTGTCAGATTTATCTGGACATTTAGGTTACTTTATGATATAATGATACATGAAGATCAACAAGGAGGGAAACCTCATGCAATTCAACATCTACATAGCAGTTCATTATCTCGTAGCAATTGGGGCTGCCTCAGCCGTGGTTATCATTCTAGTAGCCAGGTACTTCTTCTTGCGGAAGAGAATACCATGAGAAAGAATAGAAAGAAAGAGAAGAGGAAAGAACCAGAACTCGTCAATGACCCTGGGGAGTCCTTGCAGGAGAGAGTAGCCCGCGTCATTGAGGAAGTCATTTCTGGGAATGGACCCCAGCGTCATGGGAAGTCCCCTCTCCTTCCTGCGAAGGTGAAGCATATAGCCCAAACCCCAGAAGCTATATCCAGGGCGTTGATAGCCGCAGGAGGTCGTGTCTCCTACGCCTCCATTATTCTGGGTACCACCCCTGAACATCTACGTGCCAAGATCAGGGAGAGTGAACAGCTTACCAAGCTGAGAGAAGAGATTCAGGAGTTTCGGGTAGACATAGCTGAGAGTAAGTTAGATCAGAAGGTCATTGAGGAGAGATGGCCTGCCATTCAGTTTGCTCTTGAGACTCAGGGGAAGAACCGTGGGTATACAAAGAGAACAGAGCTGACTGGGGCAGAGGGGAATAGGCTGGTATTTGAATTTTCAGATGGGACGGTAGACAAAGATGCCTGATGTTCGAATAAAACTTAATCCATACCAGGAGGGTTTTCTCTTATCTCAGAAGAGATACCCTGCTATGATTGCTGCGATTGGTACAGGCAAGACCATGATGATGCTGAGTAAGCTCTGGAGACTATGTGAGAAGTATCCAGATTCTCTCGTCTTGATAGTGAGAAAAGAATTTACCGATCTTAGAGATTCAACGATCAAAGACTTTACATCCTACTTTGGGGTAGGGATAAACGCAGAGAAGGACTACAACTTCCCAAATGGCTCCTGTATCATGTTCCGTCATGGGTCTGAGTTGGCAGTACTAAAGAACGTGAACCTAACTGCCTTTGGTATTGAGCAGGCCGAGGAGTTTGAGACGGATGAGGAGTTTACCTTCCTGAGGGACAGACTCCGTCGTAAGAATGCTCCTCTTCGTCAAGGGGTGGTTATTGCAAATGCTAATGGTCATAATTGGATTTGGAACTTGTGGATAGGTAACCCGGGGAAAAACTATGACCCCTTCCAGGCGACCACCTTTGACAATGCTCATAATCTCCCA
>Ga0209977_10000813_pt1 | contig 12906 bp, 12 predicted proteins | sample SumtaG_2_FD_183113 | JGI IMG/M metagenome (GOLD analysis project Ga0209977, IMG submission 183113) | Deep subsurface microbial communities from Indian Ocean to uncover new lineages of life (NeLLi) - Sumatra_00607 metaG (SPAdes) (version 2) | ecosystem: Environmental > Aquatic > Marine > Oceanic... | reverse complement strand
GGTCCTTCGGTTGTTATCACCGCCCTGGTTGTTTCAGGGTTACCTGCCGGGAGATTTACTTACATTGGCTTTTTGCCTCGTAGGGCTGGTGACCGGCGTCGGCTTCTACAATCTGTTGCCGATGAACATGGCACTATTATAGCCTTTGAATCTCCTCACCGTCTCCCCGCTGCCCTGAATGATATATTGCAGGTTCTCGGCGATAGAAAGGTAGCTGTTTGCCGTGAACTTACTAAAATTCATGAGGAGGTCTTCCGGGGAAGGATAAGCCAGGCTATAGAGCACTTTACCGAGCCAAGGGGAGAGTTTACTTTGGTTATTGAAGGTAAGAGTGAGAAGGATAAGCCACAGTTAACCGAAGATATTGAGAGAAGGTTGCATCACATGCGCCTGTCTGGAGTGACCGCTAAAGAGGCAATAACCAAGGTAGCCGGAGATACAGGTTTATCAAAGAAGGAGCTGTATCGGGCTTGGCTCAGGCTACCTTGAAGTTTTAGTGTATAATTTACTTAGAAGTTAGGGGGATTTATAGATGCGACGAGGCTGTATATCTTTGGGACATGTCGAGTGTAATGATTGCCACCGCGTTATACCATATCCTGAGCGTTACCTAGCCCTTGATGAGGAGGATGGCACCACATTGCACCTGTGCGTCGATTGCTCTCTGAAGAGAGGTTATGCGCGCTATAAGGTCGAGAGGGGAGAAACAGTGCTGACCTTCCTTGAAGAAGAGTAATGGCTTTGCCTTAGACGGATTAGAACTGGAAACTGCCGCTGAAGAACTCATCCCATCTTGCAGTATAATTGGGAAGCATTTATTATTGATTAGATTTTAGGAAGGTAAACATCTGAAGTAGATTATGAGTGAACGCATTTTTATTGCCGTAGCTTGGCCTTATGCTGATGGTCCGCTGCATTTGGGTCACATTGCCGGGGCATATTTGCCACCGGACATATTTGCCCGCTACCACCGCACTAAGGGTAATGAGGTATTAATGGTATCGGGTTCAGACCAGCATGGTACACCGATAACTATCAAGGCTGAGCAGGAGGGGAAGAAGCCTGGTCAGATAGCCGCTCAGTATCACCAGCAGTTTCTTGATTCATGGCAGAAGTTTGGTATTTCCTTTGATTTATTTACCAGTACCGGCACTGCCAACCATACTGAAGTATCACAGGATATCTTCCTCACCCTTCTTGATAGAGGCTATATTTACAAGGCTACTGTTTCACAACCCTTTTGTCCTCGTTGCCGGCGCTTTCTACCTGACCGCTATATTGAGGGCACTTGCCCATACTGTCAGGCTTCCGGAGCCAGAGGTGACCAGTGTGATGCCTGTGGCAAGCCTATTAACCCGGTTGAGCTGATTGACCCTCAGTGCCGCCTATGTGGTACTACTCCCCAGTTCAAGGATTCGGAGCACTTCTTTTTAAGACTAAGCGCCTTTGAAGACAGGCTTTTAGCTTGGGTGAAACAGCAGACCCACTGGAGAAAGAATGTCTTTAACTTTACTATGCGCTATTTGGAGGAGGGGCTCAGGGATAGGGCTATCACTCGCGATATAGATTGGGGAATACCGGTGCCGGTTGATGGCTTTGAAGATAAACGCATCTATGTGTGGTTTGAAGCTGTCATCGGCTACCTCTCCGCAGCTAAGGAGTGGGCTAAGTCTACCGGGGATGAAGAAAGGTGGCGTTCCTTTTGGCAGGGGGAAGTGAAAAGCTATTATTTTATTGGTAAGGATAATATTCCTTTTCATACCCTCATCTGGCCAGCGATGTTGATGGGCTATGACGACCTTAATCTTCCTTACGATGTACCGGCTAACGAGTTCTTGACTATTGAGGGCAGGAAGCTTTCTACCAGTCGCCATTGGGCTGTCTGGCTGCCTGATTATCTCTCGCGCTATGAACCTGACCCGTTGCGTTATCTTTTGTCGATAAACATGCCAGAAACAGGGGATACCGATTTTTCCTGGCGTGAGTTTGTGCGTCGTAATAATGATGAGCTGGTGGCTACCTATGGAAACTTAGTTCACCGGGTGCTTACCTTTGTCTATAAAAGCTTTGACGGCTGTGTCCCCACGCCGGGGGAATTTGATAGCCGTAGTCAGGCTTTACTCGATAAAGCCAAGGACACCCTTAACACTGTGGATGAACTTCTTTACTGCTGTCATTTTAAGGAAGCAATAAGGTCAACCATGTCTTTAGCTCAGGAGACTAATCGCTATCTGGATGAGAAATCTCCATGGAAAATAATTAATCAAGATAGGCAAGCTTCAGCCACCGCCTTATATGTGGCTATTTCAGTGCTCTCCACGCTGAGCACCATGCTGTATCCCTTTTTGCCCTTTAGCTCTCAGAGGTTGCATGAGTTTCTTGGTTTTACCGGTAATATTGAGGATGATGGCTGGCGGTTACATATTCCGCCAGCCGGGCAGAAGTTACTTCCTCCCGAGCCCCTGTTTTCTAAATTAGATGAAGGAGTGGTAGAAGAAGAGACCAGTCGGTTGGGGACTACCTAATAACTAAATAAGGAGAATCTTGCAGCTAAGCACAATTTACAAACCTATTCAGGAAGATTTGGTTAAGGTAGAGGACAGTCTGAGGGCAGTCAGCAAGGTTGATTTTACCTGGTTGGCAAAACTACTGGGTCATAGCCTGAAGAGCGGCGGCAAGAGGATTCGTCCTGCACTTACCCTGCTATCCGGCAAGTTTTATGACTATAATCTTGATTACCTTCTGCCGATGGCTACCGCAGTTGAACTTCTCCACACGGCTACCCTGGTTCATGATGATGCTATTGACAACTCTCTGGTCCGCCGGGGTAGACCAACGATTAATAAGGTGTGGGGTAGCGAAAAAGCGGTACTTCTCGGGGACTACCTGTTTGCTAACGCGGGAGAGCTTACCACTACTACACAAAATCTGCGAGTAATAAAGCTAGTTGCTCAAACTATCATGACTATTTCCAGCGGGGAGTTAAATCAGGCCATTAATGCTTTTAACCTGGAGCAAACCCGTCAGGACTACTTGCAGAGGATTTCCCGTAAAACTGCCTCCCTTTTTTCTCTAGCTACTGAGTCAGGGGCCGTTTTGAGCCAAGCTCCAGAGAAGTCAATTCAGGTTCTAATAGATTATGGCTATAACCTTGGTATCGCCTTTCAAATAGTGGACGATATCTTGGACTTCGCTGGTACTGAGGAGGAAGTAGGCAAGCCTGTAAGCTCGGATTTAGCTCAAGGCACTCTCACTTTACCGGCGATACTTCTCTTGGAGCGCTATCCTGAGGATAATCCGGTAAAGAAGTTGTTTCATAATGAGGATGAGCAGAAAAATATAGAGCTAGCCATAGAACTAGTCCGTAACTCGTCAATTGTTGAAGAATGCTACAGGGTTGCCTCAGATTATTGTGCCAGGGCTTGCCGTAATCTTAGCCTCTTGCCAGATAGTGGGAGTTGTCAGGCACTAATCCAACTGGCAGATTATGTTGCCAAGAGAAAAAGATAATAAATAAGGGGCTTTTACCTACTTAATCAGGGGTAGCTGGAGTCTGTTTCGGGACGAGGCGGGGCACGGCTGGTGCCTTTCGGGGTTTGACTGCTGGCTCTTTTTCAGCTACCGGCTCGACAGGAACTGGAGCCGATTTTACCTTGGCTTTCCTGGTAGATTTACCGGGGACAGCCTTATTAAACAGTGCTTCCAGTTCTTCACCCTCTAGGGTCTCTTGAGCGATGAGTTTTTCAGCGAGAAACACTAATTTTGACTTATTTTCAGTTAATATCTTCTCGGCGGTTTCTTGAGCTTGCTGGATAATCTTGTTAACCTCTTCATCAATTGCATCGGCTATCTTGTCACCATAATCTTTTTGTTCGGAGATTTCACGACCGAGGAAGACTAGTTCTTGCTTATCACCAAAGGTTCGTGGCCCCAGTTTATCACTCATCCCGAAGTCAGTTACCATCCTGCGGGCAAGCTCGGTTGCTCGTCTAATATCATCATAGGCCCCGGTCGTCACTTCGTTAAAGGTCAGTTTCTCGGCGGTATGCCCGCCGAGAAAAGTAGTTACCATATCCCTAATTTGAGAGTGTGTCATGAGGTATCGGTCTTCGATGGGCAGTTGACGAGTGTGACCAAGAGACATCCCACGCGCCACAATAGAGATTTTGTGTACGGGGTCAGCATTAGGCAGTATTTTAGCCACCAGAGCATGTCCTGCTTCGTGGTAGGCGGTGATTTCCTTTTCCTTGGGGCTTATCCTTCGGCTCTTTCTCTCCGGACCGGCGATTACGCGGTCTATGGACTCCTCAAACTCCTGCATCTCAACAACTTTCTTGTTCCGCTTGGCAGCTAAAATGGCGGCCTCATTGATCAGGCTAGCTAAGTCGGCACCGCTGAAACCGGCCGTCTCTTTAGCTATAACCTCTAAATTGACTGCCTTACCCAGAGGCTTGCCATTTGAGTGAACTTTAAGAATTGCGGTTCGACCGTAAATATCCGGTCGGTCGAGGATTACTCTTCGGTCAAAGCGACCGGGGCGAAGTAGGGCTGGGTCGAGTATGTCAGGTCGATTGGTTGCCGCCAGAATAATGACGCCAGTATTGGTGTCAAAGCCATCCATCTCAGTCAAAATCTGATTAAGGGTTTGCTCTCTCTCATCATGGCTGCCGCCTAGTCCAGCGCCACGATGACGACCTACAGCATCGATTTCATCAATAAAGATGATGCATGGGGTATTGCGTTTTGCCTGGTCGAAGAGGTCACGCACTCTGGAGGCACCAACCCCGACAAACATCTCGACAAATTCACTGCCACTGATGGAAAAGAAAGGCACATCAGCCTCACCAGCCACTGCCCGCGCCAGTAGTGTCTTTCCGGTGCCTGGTGGACCAACTAGTAATACTCCTCTCGGGATGCGAGCACCTAAGCTCTGAAATTTCTCCCGGGATTTGAGGAAATCTACCACCTCGTGTAACTCTTGCTTGGCTTCCTCTACTCCGGCTACATCATCAAAGGTTACCGTAGGTGTATTAGCCGGAAACAGGCGGGCTCGACTGCGACCAAAGCTGAGGGCCTGGCTATTAGCCCCTCGTGCCTGGCGGAAGATGAAGAATAGCAGACCGACAAGGATTATGAGGGGAAGAAAGTTGAGCATCACTCCACCCCAGTTAATCCCAGATGAGTCTTTAACCTCAACTACCACCCCTTCAAGGTTAAGTCCGGCAATATCATATATATTGGCGTTACTTTCCTTGAAGGCTATTAGCTCCATACCCCCATTGGTAGTAATGAGTAGCTCATCACCTTCTACTCTAATCTCCGCTATCTGTCCGGCTTGCGACATAGCTATAGCTTCGCTTAACGGGATTTCACTAGGTTCTTGAGTCGAAGGCAGGATATAGAAGAAAACAACTATAGCGGCAATTAGTACAGCTATATAGATTAAACCACTACCTCTCCAAAACGGCCTCATCTTTCACCTCAAGTTATAATTAACTCCAAGCTTACTCTTATTATATCAAAGACTACGTATAAATACTATAAGAACATTATAAGTCCAGTGAGGTGAATTACGATGGTAAAGACGAAATTGGGAACTTTTTAGGTTATCTTCTGTCTTGGTTGACACCTTTAATGGTGGTATAATTTAAATTAAGGAAGTGTGTTATACCGTTTAAGCTTGAGAAGCGTACATATACCAATATATAATAAAGTAGTTCCCAAATAGAGCATAATTTTAGGCAGAAAGGAGGTACAGAGCCATGGGTGATTTGGGAGAAGAAAAGATTGCGTTGATACTGCAGAGGGATAAACTGGAAGAAAGATTAAAAACAGGCGAAGCTGATTCAGAAGAGAATGAAAGGATTAAGAAAGAGATAAAAGAAATCCATGCTAAGATTGAGGAGATAAATAAGAAATTAAGAGATGAACAGCTAGGGGTAGAATGATAGTAGAAATCTGAAGATGGCAGATTAATGGGTTAGAAATTTTGTAAAACGATAACGCAGTCAAGGGCAGACGGGCCAAGGAAAGTACTTGGTTCGTGGGATTTTACCTTTGACGAGTGGCATCATAAGAATAAGCTTAAAATGGGTCAGGGAGCTATTTCCTGACCTTATTAATAATTATTATGGGTTGGTTAAAAAACCGCCCGGATTTTGATTGTAGTGCGCTGTGTAGGGTGATAAACACTGCCAGCCGGTTTTTAAAGGGAATTATAGGTTGCCTGCAGAAGCAGGGCATCCTCTTCCAGGTTAGGGCTTTCGCAGATAACAATGCCACTGGCATCGTAATCATTTAATGCTTTGAGAAGCTCAGTATACTGAAAATCTGACTCTTTTAGGTTCAGGTGTTTTCTTTCTCCCTTCTTACCGTAGGCAATACCTGAGACATGGATATGCATATCATCCAGGGCAGCCCTGCCCAGCCGCTCCTTAACCTGTAGCAGGATGGAGGTAAACTCCGGGTAAGAATTGAACTTTCCGCTACGGGCATGCCAGTGAGCAAAGTCTATGCAGGGGGCTAATCCTTCTATTTCTGTGCTTAGGTTAAGTATCTCTTCAAGGGAGCCGAACTGACTAAGCTTACCTGCAATTTCTGGTCTAATCCACACCCGATTGTTTTCCCGCTTGAGCTGATTTAACGTTTCCGCCAGGTATTTCTTTACGGTAGTGTAGGCTTTTTCCGGCGGGTCACCAAGATAAAAAGCAGTGTGGAAGGTAACACTTTCAGCACCGCACAACGCAGCAATGCGGGCGGTTTGAAGCACTCTATCCTGGCTGGCTCTTATTTTTTCCGGCTCATGGGCGTTAAAGTTTATAAAGTAAGGGGCGTGAGCTGATAATTTTACCCCCTCTCTAGCGGCTGTTTCTGCCACCAGTCGGGCACCAGCCCCGCCCATTTTTACTCCATAGACAAACTCTATCTCTATACAGCCCAGCCCAAGCTCAGTAATGCGCTCAATTCCGTCTATCGTGGTCTTTGCCCTAGCGCTATGGGGTATGCCGCCAGTACCAAAAAGAAGCCCCGCCATTTGCTTTTCTCTCTTTGTTTGTCCTTAAACTTTAGTGTAACATAGTATCTGCAACGAGAAAAATGTCTTTAGTAAGAGATTGGCTTGACCTTTTTGGTAGTCTTAGCTACACTTTTCAGTGCTCCCAAAATAAGTTATTATAGGATTAGGGGGTTGAGTTCTGGAAGCGTTAGAGGTAGCCCGCAAAGCAGTAGAAGCGGTTGGTGATAAACAAGCTGCGGATATTCTGCTGCTGGATACCCGCAAGGTATGTAGTTTTGCTGATTATTTTGTGATATGCACCGGTGACTCAAATAGACAGATTCATGCTATTTATGATGAAGTTGAGCATGTCTTAAAGAAGGAAGGTGTTTCGCCTCACCATTACGAGGGCACTTTAGACTCAGGGTGGCTGCTTCTTGATTTCGGTGATGTTATCGTGCACATTTTTGCGCTCTCTGAGCGGGAGTATTATCGATTAGACAAGCTGTGGAGCCAGGCTGTTCCTGTACTCAGGATTCAATAACTTTGGATTTCAGCCTTGGTGAAGAATAGCTTAATTTCCTTCTTGGCGGTCTCAATCGAATCAGAGCCGTGGATTGAATTGCGCTCAATATTTATGCCAAAAGCACCTCTAATCGTTCCTGCCTCAGCCTTAGCCGGGTCAGTTGCCCCCATTGTCTTTCTGATTACCTCCACCGCCTTTTCACCCTCAAAAACAGCGGCAATAATTGGGCCGGAGCTAATGTAGTTTACCAAGCCTTCAAAGAAGGGCTTGTCCTTATGGACAGCATAGAGTTTCTGGGCTAAAGCTCTATCCAGTTGAAGCATTTTGGACGTTACTAGCTTGAGCCCCTGCTTTTCCAAGCGAGCCAGAATAATTTTGGTTAGTCCTCTCTGTATGGCATCGGGCTTGATAAGAATTAAAGACCTCTCCATTTTAAGCTCCTATATCTATATTGATAAGCCTCTCTAGGTCGTTCACGCTTATTGCCTCTAACGTATCAACGATAAGGTCAGCCTCTGATAGACTCCTTCTGGGATGGGTATTGGTAACCGCCAGACAGCACATCCCGGCTCTTTTGGCGGCAGTAACACCGGCAACAGCATCCTCAACCACAATGCAGTTCTCTGGTTTGACCCCTAATCTTTGGGCAGCTAACCGGAAACCCTGGGGGTTGGGTTTGCCCTCGGTTACCTCCTTACCAGAGATTATAGCCTGGAAGTAGCTATTTATATCTAGACCGGTGATAAGCAACCGGATATTTTCTATTGGGGCTGACGAAGCCAGTGCCATTTTGAACTTGTGTTCGGCGAGCAGTTTTATCAGGTTTATTACCCCGGGTAGTGGTTTTATCTTTTGCCTTACCATATTGCGGAAGCTATTCTCTTTCTCCCGGCTAATGGCTTCTATTTCACTTTGAGATGTATCTTGCCCCCGGACATTTCTTATTATGGTATCGTTCCTCTGTCCGAAGTTATGCTTGAAATCCTCTTCGGTAAATTTCACGCCTCTTTTTTGAAAGACCTGTTGCCAGGCTTTCAAGTGACATGGGGCAGTATCGGCAATTACCCCATCCATATCCCAGATAATAGCCTTTTCCAGGCTCAGTTTTGTTTCCATCCCCTGCCTGCGTTTAGGTTTGGTAATTGATGGTCGCCTGAGGTATAAGGGCTGCAGGGTAGCCGGGTTATCATAATCGCCTGCCTCAAGTCGTTTTAGCCCTAGCTCAGCTAGAAAGCTAGCCCGCCGTAATCGGGCGGCGGGGGGCAATATTATTGCTTTTTGCTTAAGTTGCTTGCTTAGTTGGGTAGCAATAGATGGCGTGAAGTCCCCGCAAAATATAGTCTTGGTGGTTATCTGGGAGCATAAGGCATCAACAGTGGTTATGTGCTCAGCAACAAGCTGACACCACCTTTTATTCCTTTTCTGATAGATAGCGGTGGCAATCTCTCCTCGCCCGGCATTAAATATCGGGCAAACAGGTAAACCGGTCTCAGCGTGCGGATAGGCAGCTACTTCTAAGGTGCTGATGCCAATAATCGGACGTCCCAGGCTGAAGGCTAGCCCTTTGGCAGTGCTAACTCCAACCCGTAAGCCGTTGAAGCTCCCTGGTCCCTTGGCGACAATGATGCCACTGATTGACTCCGGGCTTAGCTTGACCTGACTTAGTAGTTGAAGCAAGCGAGGAAACAGTTCAGTGGTGTGGTTTTGTTCACAGTGCCAGGTTAATTCGGCCAGCACTTGACTATTTTGAACGATAGCAACACTGGCGGTGTCGGTTGACGTATCTATTGCCAATTGCATCAACTATTCCAGCCTTTCTACTGGGTAAGGGAAACACATTTAAGTTGGGCTAGCATATCTATGTAGCGTTTGCCACTGGGCTTAAATTGAAAGCTACGGTCGGTATCGGTAAGATAGCTTATTTGAATCAGCAGGTGCTCTGGTGGCAGCACACCTAGCCCCTTTTCTGCCCATTCTACTACACAAATACCATTCCCATATAAATATTCATCAAGGCCCAATTCCACAATCTCTTCTATATGGTCAAGGCGGTACAGGTCTATGTGGTATAGAGGTAGCCTGCCGTAAAGCTCTCTAACTATAACAAAGGAAGGGCTTAGCACATATTCCTTGATATCCAGTCCCCGGGCAATACCCTGGGTGAGGCAGGTCTTTCCTGTTCCCAGACTACCGACAAGAAGAAGAATATCACCGGGTAGGGCTGACCTGCCAATATGGGCTCCAAGTCGCTGGGTCTGTTCTGGACTATGGCTTATTAACTTGAGGTGGCTCATATCTATTCTGGGCAATACATTCAGTAGCTAATTCTTATTAGGTAACAAAATGGTCCCATCCTGCCTTGCCAAGGTCAAAAGGATTTCCCTGGCTATCAATGAGGGTCGTTCTGGGCTTACCGGCTATGATTTCACCGATTACTGTGACCGGACAGGAAACTGCCGTTCTTACCTTATCGATGGTATCAGTGCTTGCGGTAAATAGCAGTTCGTAGTCTTCACCTCCGGCCAGAGCTAATTTGAGTGCTTTATCGCTGAAGCTAGCTTTGACTACAGGCAGAATGGGCACGCAGTCAACCTCTATTCGGGCGCCGACCTGGCTGGCGTTACATATGTGGTTTAGGTCTGCAATCAGTCCATCGCTAATATCTATGGCTGTTGTTACCCCCTGCTCTATCAGTAGTTGTCCTTCAGCTGTTCGGGGATAAGGCTGAAGAAAAGACTGTTTTAAATGAGCATTAGCTTCAGGGTCAATTTGAAGTTGCTTGGTAAGTATTTCCAGGCCAGCGGCGGCAGTTCCCACATAACCGGTAACGGCTATTTTGTCACCGGGCTTGGCTGTGGAGCGGGTAAGGATATGTTTAGCCTGGCTTCGGGTGCTACCCAGGACAGTAATGTTAATAGCGATTAGGGGTGCATTGCTGACATTACCACCGACTATGGCTACTTCAAACTGCTCGGCCAAGTCAATCATTCCGTGGTACAGGGCGGTAACATCCTCTACGTCGGTAGCGCCGGGTAGAGCTAACGATACCAATGCGTATCTGGGTACGCCGCCCATAGCGGCGATATCACTCAGGTTGACGGCCAGTGCTTTCCAGCCTATTTCTTTCCAGGAAGCTATACCTGAGAGAAAGTGAACATCTTGAATGAAGGAATCAACGGTAGCTAGTTGAATCGAAGCATCGCCCTGCCAGGCGGCAGTATCATCGCCAATACCGACGATGAGATTTTGCCAGGGTGCGAGATGCTTCTTCTGGGAACTGGAAACCATTTTAGCCAAGAGCTCAATCAGTCCGAATTCTCCCAGCTCTGAGACCTTCATGGTTGGAATTATAGCACTCTTAAAGCTGAGGCTACAACTTGGGTCTAGCTACAGCGGTTGTTTATCAGCCTCACCCCCTTTATCCCCCTCTCCTTTTTAAGGAGAGGGGGATAACTTTTTTGAAGGGGCTTCGCCCCTTAAACCCCCTTAATGAATCGCCTCTCTAGCCATATCGGGTAAAAGCTGTTATATTTCTTACAGGATGCGTTACGCACTTATTGCCGATATTCATGCCAATCTAGCTGCTTTTAGGGCGGTGCTGGATGATATTGAGGGTAGGGGAGGGGTGGAGGAAATCTGGTGCCTGGGAGATGTTGTCGGCTATGGACCTGACCCTCATCAGTGCATTGAACTGTTGCGCCAGTATAATCATGTCTGTATCGCTGGAAATCATGATTTGGCATCAATAGGCAAGATGGACACCGCTTATTTTAATTCTGATGCCGCTGCCGCCTGTCACTGGACAGCGCAGCAGCTGAGCCCTGAGGATATTGATTATCTTGGGAATCTGCCATCGGTCATCGAAAAGAACGACTTTACCCTGGCGCACGGCAGTCCCAGGGAGCCTATCTGGGAATATCTATTATCAGCTAGTGAGGCTGAAGAAAACTTTGCCTGCTTCAAGTCGCCATTTTGCCTGGTGGGGCATTCTCATGTGCCGTTAGTGTTTAAGTATAGTGAGGCTGGTGTCTGTTCTTTTAGTTCATTCTCGCCTGATGATGAACTGGGTTTAGCCAAAGACCGATTGATAATCAATCCCGGTGGCGTGGGGCAACCTAGAGATGGCGACCCTAGAGCCAGCTATGCTATCTATGATAGTGAAACCAGGATAGTCAGGCTTCACCGTGTTTCTTATGATATCAGTGCTACGCAAGTTAAGATGATGGAGTATGGATTGCCGATACGTTTGGTGACTCGTTTGAGCTATGGAATGTGACCGGACTGGCAAAATGTGTTGTCCATAAAGTTGACATAACTAGAAAAACAAATCAAAGCTAATCAGATAGGAATTGTTTCTCAAAATTTTTTAAATTTTGTTAGATTGACAATGAAGACAGCAAGAAGGCGTTACTCAAAGACAAAGCCACTTTTGGCTGAAGCTAGAGGGTTGCTTCGCCGCTCCGGCCTTCGGGCGAAAAAAGGGCTGGGACAGCATTTTCTTATTGATGAAGAGGTGCTCAGGCTTATTATTTCCGCCGCCGAGCTTACCTCTACCGATGTTATTATGGAAGTAGGTCCCGGCCTTGGTGTGCTGACCAGGGAGCTAGCCAGGCAAGCCGGGTGGGTGGTGGCTGTTGAACTTGATAGCAAACTGGCTGCCATTTTAAAAGAGACACTGGCTTCTTTTGATAACGTGGCTATCATAAACGAGGATATACTTGATATTGACCCGGCGTCCCTGTTACCGGAGCTAAAGGCGAAATTCCTCCCCGGAGCAACCAGCCCCTTTGGCTACAAGGTAATAGCTAACCTTCCTTACTATATTACCTCGCCTGTCTTACGCCACTTCCTCGAAGCTTCGGTTAAGCCCCGAATTATGGTGGTAATGGTGCAAAAGGAGGTGGCTGAGGCTATTGCAGCTAAACCCGGTCAGATGAGTGTACTGAGTATTAGCGTGCAGTTTTATGGAGAACCAAAAATAATAGGTTATGTGCCAGCCCAGTGTTTCCATCCGGCGCCGGAGGTTGACTCGGCTATATTGCGCATTGACCTGTATCCTCAGCCAGTAGTGGCAGTAACGAATGAAGGAAGCTTTTTTGAGCTGGTGCGGGCTGGTTTTGCTGCCTCTCGCAAGCAGATAGGCAATTCTTTAGCTCAAGGTCTGGGATTGCCCAAGGCCGATGTTTTATCCCTATTGGGAGCGGCAGATATAGTACCCCAGCGGCGGGCGGAGACCTTGACTCTTGATGAATGGGCACGACTCTGGCAGGTATTTAGCCGGGCAAAGGAGACAGCATGCTGACTGTTCTGGCACCAGCTAAATTAAATCTGACTCTTGAGGTCTTGGCTAAACGCCAGGACGGCTTTCATGAAATCCGCAGTGTTA
>Ga0209977_10000812_pt1 | contig 12913 bp, 12 predicted proteins | sample SumtaG_2_FD_183113 | JGI IMG/M metagenome (GOLD analysis project Ga0209977, IMG submission 183113) | Deep subsurface microbial communities from Indian Ocean to uncover new lineages of life (NeLLi) - Sumatra_00607 metaG (SPAdes) (version 2) | ecosystem: Environmental > Aquatic > Marine > Oceanic... | reverse complement strand
ACTTCAGGCACAGGAGCAGGAACTTCTGGGTCATCTGGTAGCAGTGGGACTTCGGGAACTTCCGGGTCAAGTGGGTCAAGTGGGACTTCTGGTACGTCTGGTTCTTCTGGTTCTTCTGGTACGTCTGGTTCTTCTGGTTCTTCTGGTAGTAGTGGAACAAGTGGAACAGGTAATATTGCCGCGGCAGATGACCACGACCTAGCAAGATATAGCGGAACTGGAAACATACAAGGTTCTGGTATTACAGTATCAGATGGTGATGATTTATCTGGTGTTGGTGATATTGCACAAGAGAGAGCAACATTCTCTGGAACTACAAGAGCAGCAGGTTATATATATTCTGGCGCAACCGCTCCTATAAGTTCAAACAGATTAAACTATGATGGTTATTTCTATGCTACAAGAGTATACAACGCTATATGGAATGATATTGCAGACTTTAGGTTTGTTGATGATAATATGGTGTTTGGCAAGGCCTATTATCAAGCAGTTACTGGTCTGAAATTATGTAATAGAAGATGCCAAAAAGGTGTAGTAGGTGTTGCATCTGATACTTATGGTTTTGGTATTGGTACAAGAAAGGGATTTATACCTATAGCGATTGGTGGTTGGACACTAGCATATGTGGACCGAGAATATGAATCTGGTACTCCATTGACAAATAATGAACTCTCAATATTAACAGAAATGACATTAGAGGAGGTTCAAGGCCATCCGGAGAGGATGATAGGCGTTTACATGTATTCAGAGAAAGAAGAGTATTGGGGACCTCCAGGCTCTAAAGTAGAGGTTAAAGATAGACATTGGGTAAAAGTGAAGTAAAATATTTACAAAGATATGTGGAAATTATATAATTATCTTGAGATAAGACTATGACAGTGAATAAGTATTTTCAGAATCCTCAATATACTGCAGCGGAACTGTTCTCGGCAGGATACTGTAATCTAAACTGCACATATTGTTACATACCAAAGAGACCTTTTTTGAAAGATGTGCATCAAGGGATATTAACTCGTATAAGAAATGGAGGATTTCTTAAGGACCTAAAGTCGATATATGGAGAGGATTTAGAATTTATAGGCCATTGGGGAACTGAACCTACATTATCTATTAAGGAATTTATACCGTTCTATAAAGAAGCAGTTAAAGTGTTTCCTAAATTGAAGAGCATTCTCATGTCCTCCAACTTTATGATTGACCCCGAGAATCTGATAAGTTTTATAAGAGAATTGCCTTCTGATAGGCCTCTGAAAGTGGATATTCAGATATCCTTGGATGGTCCTGCCTGGGTAACCGATAAGAATAGGGGGTTAGGAACAACAGTAAGTATAATTGAGAACACAAAACAGTTTATACATGCGATAAACCAGTTGGAGACTCCTCACGATCTCATTGTTCATGTTAAACCAACAATGGATGAGAAAGATATCAGTGAATTTTCAAAATACTCTCGTATGAAAGAATACTATGTGTTTTTTGATGTTTATTTTTCAGAACTTTTTAACTTAAATACAAACAACAAAATTAGTATCTTAACCCACTGTGACCCCACAATAAGTGTGCCAGGAAATTATGATAGGGATACTGGTATTAATTTTAAGAGCATGTTAGAAAATCAGGTAAAGCTCAAAGAAATATCCTGGAAACATATAACTTCTCCAGAATCAGCATATTATAACCGATGGGCTCATAGAGCCTCATACTTTGGAGAATTATTTACAAAACCACGCATGTTTACATGCTCTTCTGGAGATACTCAGCTTGGTATAATGGATAAGTCAGGCTTATTTGGTAGTTGTCATAGAATGTTTTATGTTAATAATCCGGAATATGAAAAAGCTGTTCTTGAAACAGGTTTAGATAAAACCACTCTTAGAGGGGTATCTACAGGAGGCAACCAGGCTCTCAAGGAGCATATGATTGCCGATATTAACAATGGGAATAATGTAGTTAAGTTTCTTTATATTAACAGAGCGTTTCATGATTTTATATCCCAATTTTTGGCTAGTGGTACAGCTATCGCCATGGAGTTAGCACACAGTGGTTTAATTTCTCCATGTTATAAGGACAGGCATCTAGCCACGTTGCTAACTTTAGGAACGAAAAGTGCAAACTGTTATCTAGATGAGAAATGCTTTCATGGTAGTTCTTATATCAGTTCTTTTTCTTATTTCCTATTGTTTGGGAATGGATATTTTGAAAATATATTAAGACGGAGTTTGATTAAAAATGTCAATGAAAGATGATTTTACGGTCTGGGCCAATAAGGTTAAGAGATTTTTGAACAGTGAAGAATGCCTATCTATTATGAAGGTCGATCATAAGAAAGGGGTATTTAAGGTTTTAGATATTATAGAAAGTCATTATGACCCTTATCATGAAGGATATATTCCTAGTGAACAAGAAGTTAAGGATATAAAGGAAGTTGCCCATATGATATTTTCTGTTCTGGAAGAGATACCAATTAGTGAAGATATTTCCTATTTTATTCTATCTTTAATACATGTACTATCAACATGGAATGGGAATGTATGGAAGGATGCAGACTTTCTTCTTAAATTACAATATCTTGAAAGGCATGTTAAGAACGAATTAACAATTAGTGAAAGTATTGTCACGTTAGATAAGTCTGCTGAAAGATTAAGGGGCACGGTAAAGGGTAGTAATCCACCGTCTCTCAAAATTAGTGAACATTATTTTAATTTATTGGAAGGTGAATAATGGCTTTTGGATGGACAGCTTTGGCACAATATGATAGGATAGATTTTGGTCTAGATTCTGCACCAGACGAACAACTGAAGGAAGTTAGAAATAATGTAGATTGGTTGGATGATAATGCTGCCGATTATTGTGATGTTGGCACCAACCAGGGGTCCGCTAATACATATACACGGGTGGGTCACAACAACACAGTTTCAGATAAAAGATTAAAAAATAGTATTGTTTACTTATGAGTAGGTTAGATTATGGCTTTTGGATGGACAGGAATAACAGAAGGGGTAACCAAAGCAGTAGTTCTCCATATGAATGAAGTTCAGACCAATGTTAATACATTGTCTGACGCTTTAGGAATAGCGCGATATGGTTGGGCTCATCACCCATTGGCTGCAACCACAATAGCACAATATGTTCATATTATAGAATTGAGAGATGCTGCAGATTATGTCCATGATAATAATTCATGTGCAATGGAGAATGTTTCAAATTATGTTCCTAATAATTCAACTAATAATTCTAGCTACAACAGTACCTACTTTGCAGATTATGCAGACTTTGTAGATAATGCTAAACCTTCAGATAAAAGATTAAAAAATGGTATTGTTTACTTATGAGCTTAGAAATTGTAAGAAAATTGAAACCTGTTAAATTTCGTTTTGAACCTCCATATGATGATGGTAAGGAACATTTTGGATTTATTGCTCAGGACCTCATCGAGATATTCCCGGAAGATGCATATGGTATAGTATTCAAAGATGTGTATGATTACTATAAGGTTAACTACCATGAAATTATTCCTCATTTGGTAAAAGCGATACAGGAACTTGAAGGGAAGGTGAATAAGCTTGAAAAAGGATAATGTGATTGAAAACTTTCTTAACAGAACATTTTTTACGGCATGGAAAACGGAAGATAACACTGAAGATTACCTTTTTAAGTATGGTAACTATAGAAGACTTGAACTTATAATTGGAACAAAATGTAATTTGAACTGCACATATTGTTATTTTCGTGATAGAGAAGACTTGAACGCAAGTGCTCCTAGTGATACTATTCTTGAGAATTTGGACATGTTATTGGAATGGTTATCAAAAAACCAATACTTTCCTGATTTTGAGGTATATGGAGGAGAACCTCTGGTGAGGAAGTTAGGGCTCAGTGTTGTAGAAAAATGTATAGATTTCTTTATAGACAATAAACACAAAGGGGAAATAACCATTCCTACAAACTTCTCCTTTATAGATAAGGATTGGTCCTATCAAGAGGTAGAGAGATTAATAGAAAAAAGTAAGAATAATAATGTACATATACATTTAAGTGCTTCGGTAGATGGGAAATACTGTGATGTCAACAGGCCTTATAAAAGTGGATTCATAAGAGATGATAGATGGTACGATAAGGTATTCTCATTTTGTAAAAAACATGGATTTGGTTTCCACCCCATGATATATAGCAATGCTATAGAAAAGTGGAGGCATAACTTTATTTGGTTCCAAGGTATGTTTGAAAAATATGACATACCTAGCTCATACTTATATTTGTTGGAAGTGAGGAATCCTGAATGGAACCTAGACCAAATTAAAGCATTCTATGGCTTTATCCGGTTTGCTGTAGCGTGGTCTATAGATAGAGCACGCAATGAGGGAATATTGGATGAAAATATTCCAGAATATTTTTTCAAAGAAAGGTGGATGAACTTGTTCACTCTGTTTGGCAGCATTGGTAGGGGTATATCATGTTCTATACAAGCTTGTATGCCTCTAAAACTATCTGATTTAACTGTCTGTGCATGTCACAGATTGGCAAAACCTTTGTTTGACCTGTATAGATTTGTAGTAAAAGGCCAGAAAATTATAGGCATTGAACCTTTAAACTCTGAAATGCTTTTTACAATACATTCAGCAGATAAGGAAAATTTTCCTTACTGTGAATCGTGTTTGATAGAAGACATGTGTAGCGGGCAATGTTTGGGAGCCATGTTTGAAGTGAATGGAGACCCCTTTATTCCCATTCCTACAGTCTGTTTACTTGAACACGCTAAATTTAAAGCAGTTTTAGATGAGATTATTGAGGAAAATATGTTTGAATATTGGTATAATTGGGTTTCAGAAGAGAAGAAGAGAGTTATGATGATTTACAGGAGAATGAAAAATGTTGGAAGACAATAAAAAACTGGTAGGTGATTTCTTGACGAAAATGTCCGTTACTAACCAGCCTATTTTTGATAATGAGGAATTACAGTATCTATTAAATTCTTACAGTAATATTTCTAAAGATATTGATATCCTTGTAGAAGGGGGTAAGATAGCCAATATAAAGGTGGCAATGGTTCAAGATACTGCTAGACTGCTTGTTAAATTTATGGTGGAAAAATCTTTACCAGAGGATGTTTGTGATTTCGTGAAGGCATTTGGAGAGATTATCTATAATTGGAATACTAATACTGTTAATGACCCTGATATAGATATTTATTGCAAAGTAGCGTATAAAATGACTGAGTTATGTGGTGTCATGAATAAATCTAGGTTGGCAATGATTGAGTCGGCCAGGCACATGAGAGATTATGGTTCTTGGTATCAACCTTCCTATGAAATAAATTTGGAGCATGTTAGGAGACTTTTAGACGATGGAGATAGCAAATAATATTGTAGAACTTAACAAACTTTTAGAACCTCATGCTGATAAAATTATTACAGTGGCAGGAATGAGAAGTGATAAAAGTGCAGAACCAATTCATCCTGGAGTTGAAGCTATAGTGAACAGGTGCAAGGATTTGGGTGATGTTATGGTTATGGGATATTCCGCTCTAGAACCTGTTCTTCAATTACTATATGGTGAAAATGTCTTAAATAAAAGCTATGGTGTGTTCGATAAGAGTGAAGCTATTGAATATTGGAATCTTGCCTCTGTAACTCCTGATATATTATATTTTATCTCTTTTGAGGCTTACATTTCCGAATATTTGAGGGAGCTTAATGTATCGGATGTTCTAGCAGCTATGGACCAGATTTGGGTTAATGAGGGGTGGGGTGTTCGTTCATATTCTACCGACCTTGGGCCAGAATGGGGAGATATTGAAACAAAGATATCTAAAGTGCTTCAATCCTACTTATGGTTGAACAGAAAGATTGATGGCCATAACCGTTTATATAAAAATGACATTATCGTAAATTGTAGCAAGGATGGTTATACTAAATACATCACCGCAAAATTTGCTAGAGAATATTGTGGCTACGATTATGAAGTAATAGACCCCGTACTAACTCCTGAAGGTGTACCATATTCTTCACAAATAGAGTACCGTGTGGACCCTGTAGATGGCCCACAGCATTTGATAGATTTAGGTAAGGCTGGTGATATGATTACTAAGGTGGCCATTGAGAATTTGAAAAGTGAGATTGAGCGTATAGAACCTACCAGCTTTAGAGTGGACAAAATAACAGCTAACTCGATAGAAGGCAAAATCTTTGTGGAGGTACTTGTGACAATAGTTGGCCTGTCCTATAAGATTATTGGGGAGGAGGAAATGAGAACCACAAGAGGGCCATTTTTATTGGTTGGATGGAAGACCAATTAGAAACAGAGAAAGAACTTTACAAAAAAGTTTTATAATGATATTATTATATATTAATATGTGAAAAGGAGGATGTGAATTATGAGTAAGATTAAAGAGTGGTTATCAACTTTCAAAATTGGAGCCCCATTGGCACTGAGTGTCTTTGGGTTTTATGCTATCCATCGTGGATTGTCCACATTCTGTAGAACGGATATGGTACCTGACTTCTTTTCTCAAGCACTGTCATTATTTATGTTCACATCAGCAATAGCAGCGTTGTTGTGTGGCCCATTGCTGGATAAAGTGAATACAAGAAAAGTGTTACTTTGGAGTGTTGCTTTGGGAATTATAGGGTTGTTATCGTTACAGTTTGGACCATGGGGATTTGCAATATTGTTTGGGGTAGGTTCTACTCTGATGAGGTTGGCAGTATTCAGTAGTCCAATGAAGTTATTTGATGGAAAGGAATCTTGGCATATTGCTCCTCAAGCTTCTGCTAAGAATTTTGGGGCTGCATTCTTCATCCTATTTTTTGGAGCGGTAGTTTTGAGTTTAGGATGGGGAATATCTTCTGTAATACTGGCAGCGTTTCTTGGTATAGCTGGACTATATGCTTATCTGGTATTGCCTAATGATAAGATAGAGGGTTGGAGTTATAAAATCTTTCCTAAATTGGCGAAGGATTGGAAATTCTGGACAATGGCGGTATTTTATGTAGCTGTTGGGATGTCAGGTTATTACTATTTCAGTCATGCTATACCTAGTATGCTTAGTTCAGGTATAGCTATAGGCACGGCAATTACTATACTAGCAACAAGTTTCATATTGTCTGGTGTTTGCCGTTGGCTTGCTGCATGGTTGGGGCATACGATAGGTCATATAAATACAATGTTTATAGCATTGGGAATGGTAATACTTTCCTGCTTCACAGTGATATATGCTCCAGTCTTCATCGTTTATTTTGCAGCAGTTGGGCTGGCACTGATGACTCCTAACTATTGGCCAGCAATGAAGCAGTTGTGGGGTCCAGAGAATATAGCTACTCTTGGGGCTTTTGCCTACTTCTTTATGACTACTGGAGCAGGTATAGTTCTCTGGGGATAAAATTCTGAAGGAAATAGTGATTTGGTAAGAGGTAAATGGAAGTAGCAAACAATGTTTTAGAACTCAACACAATTTTAACATCTCTCGGAGCTGAGAATAAAACTGTTGTGTCAACAGCAGCTAGAAACGATAAAAAAGCAGATGAAGTCCATCCTGGAATGTTGGGTCTACTAAACATAGCCAGGTCTATGGGAGACATCATAGTTATGACTTATGCTCCTTTGGGACCCATGGTTGAATTTTTTCACGGTTCGACCAAAGTCAATATAAGTTCTGATGTATTCAACAAAGATGAAATGGTTGAATATTGGAATCTCGCCTCAATAACTCCAGATATATTATATTTCCAATCAGTTGAAGATATGGACAAATGGCTCCTTGATGAATCAAAGGAAGATGTACTGTCACATATAGACCAGGTTTGGGCCGATGAAGGATGGGAAGACCTAATGGGGTCAGATGATTGGTGGTTAACAGAAGATAGGATAAAAATAGCTAAAACCTTCCAGTGTCTTGGATGGTTAAATAGAAAAATTGATGGTCGTGACCGTATGTGGAAACAAGATGTCGTTGTTCATAGTAACAAAGATGGTTATTACAGATATATCAATATGCAGTTTATGAAAAAATACTGTGGTTATAACTATGTGTTAATAGACCCTGTTAAAACCCAAGAGGGTATTCCATATTCCCAGATGGAATTTCGTTCTGCGAGCCTAGAGGAAAGGGTAGATTTGGGAAAGATTGTTGATATGATTCCTAGCACTCCTGTTGAAAAACTAAAAGATAAAATTGAGAAAATTCAACCTACCTTCAGAGTGAAAAAGGTAACATCTAATATTGTTGAAGATAGAACCTTTATAGAGGTACTCATAACGATTTTTGATGAAGACATAGGGGAAAGAGGACCATACACATTAACAGGATGGAGGAAAATAGATGAAAGATAAACTATTTGTGCAATTCAGGGAGAGTGTTCATAGAAGAGCTAAGGATGGATTTAACTATAGTAGAGACCTCATATCCAATGGTTTCTCTGTTATTTACGATGAAGCTAAACAGATGGGTGATTTTATATGGATTGATGGTGGAGGAGCACTTCCTATAATCGGGATTGATGGTGGTAGTTCTCTATACACATCATCTGCTGGCAAGTTCAAATATGGATATGATATGAAGTTACCTATAGAACAGGGCACAGTCTATGTTAGTGCTCTCTTCAACAGGCATCTCATGCAGGCATTGTGTTGGTCTCAAATGTACCCTTCAATAAATTTTGTGGTTGGGGGACCCTCAGCTATAAGGGCCTTTGAATTTGAGCATAAAGGCAGACTTATAAACGATGACCTGTTTGCGAATAACCTTTTCAATAATTTAAGGGTAAGTGCAAAACTGGCAGAGGAGGAACTTCTGGGTGAGTTGACCCCTCGTAAGACGTGGAGTTTGGATATACCAAAAGAGTTGCTACAATATTCTGAAACTATAATAAGTTACCCTATTGAACGGAACTGTTATTGGGATAAATGCTTGTTTTGTAATGATAATTCTCATTCTGGTAAATTTTGTAATATGAGACTTAATAATAGTTTGGACCATTTGCCTACTAATGAAACTGGTTTGGTAGTTTGGTTAAATTCTCCGTCACTCTATCCTGACTTCATACGTGAGGAATTACCGAAACTTCCAGAAAGAGATGACATTTCTTTTATGGTATATATGAGAGCAGATGATATAACTTTGGAAGCGGTAGAGACAATAGAAATGCCTGGAAACATCCTTATACATCTGGGAATTGAATGCCCCAGTAATAGACAACTGAAAATGATGAGAAAGGGGGTTACTACATCCCAATATCTAAAGTTTCTTAAATTATTAACTAAAAGTAAAGCAAAGTTATTGTTTTTCCTTATGGACGGCTGGAATTTGATAGATGAGGATATAGTTGAAATTGAAGAATTTTGTAGAGAGGCCGCAAGTTTGGGTTTTATGTCTGTAGGTATAATAAGGACGCTTATCAATTCTCAATCAAAATTTGATGCATTCCATGGAATTTTAGGTAATCCTGAACTTGAGACCGTGATTATGGAAGAAGTAGGTGAATTCAAACAATTAGCCTATACACCGGTTTGGTCTAGTGAAACACAAAGGAGAAACGATGAAGTCCTTGCAATATATGATAAGTATTTTGGAGATGATATGACTGTAAAAGCAAAAAAGATGATATATAATGTTGAGAAATGACAGAACCCATATTTATAAACTATAATGACGGTCCACCATTGAACGCCTGTACCATCGACCTAACTGAAAACTGTAATCTTGCTTGTGATTACTGTTTTACATGGAGGACAGGGAAGCAAGATAGTAGTCGCGTACTAAAGGAGGATACAGGGAGAAAGATAATAAAATGGTGGATAGAACAGGGATATCCTTCTGTGGAAGATAGAAGTATAGCTTGGTGGGGTGGTGAACCTTTACTTGAATATGAGTTAATGCAGAGGTTAGTTGTCTATGCAGAAGAAGCAGCTGAAAGAAACGAGTTTCGGATAACTTTTGGTGGAGATACAAATGGAATTCTATACACCATAGACAAGTTAGAGTGGTTGGAAAAACATAAATGTCTTTTTGTGGTATCACTTGATGGAATTCAACCTGCCCATGACTTACATAGAAAAACCCTGACTGGTGAAGGTTCTTGGAAGGTTATAGACAAAAATCTGAGGGAAGTGGTAGATGTTTTTTCTCAGCAAAAGGTTAGGTTCTCACTTTCTCCAGACACATTAAAGTATTTTTATGAGAATGTTCTATACTTCTATGATATAGGTATTCGGGATGTTGCATTCTCTCCTGTATATGAGGGTCATTGGAATGAGGAAGCTTTTGAATTGTTTGTTGAGGAATCTAAAAGGGTTCTTAAGTTCATAATTCAAAAGCATAAAGAGGGTGACCCTATTATTATAATGCATTTTAATGATGCTGCATTTGTATCTAGAACACATACAGGTGAAACACCAAACACAAATCCTTGTGGTGCCGGCTCAAGGTATACTGGGTGGAGCATTGATGGATTCATGTATCCATGCCACAGGTTTAACAAGCACTCTCAAATCCTCTGTAAAGATAGAATGAAGCATGAGGTCCCTATAATAGCCTCTATATATAAGGGATGGGTTAATAGGCCGTTTAGAAGAGAATTTTGGAACTTTAAGGATGACCCTCCTAAAAAGTGTCTAGAATGTCCCATTTTTATGAAGTCTATTTGCCGTGGTGGATGTTATGCTGTCAATTGGGATTTGACAGGAAGTATAAAGACTCCATTGGATGCTTTATGTAGATTTAGTAAAAAACAACATGAAATCGGACTTCTTTATAATAAGATGGCCCAAGAAGAGGGATTGTCAATAGATTTATCAGGAGGAAAATATGTTAAAATTTGATGAAGTAATTGGCCATACGGCCTTTGTGAATTTTAGTGGATATGCCAAACATGCAAGGAATTTCTTTACCTACCTGAATAAGCTTACACCTGTAAGAGTAAGAAACTTTGCTCATACACCTACCTTAGACCATCTTACCCAGGAACAAAAAGATATGTTGATTTACCAGGAATGGGAAGGGCCACCATGGAAGGTTGGAAGGCCATGGGCGGGACTGGGTAAAAATTATTTCAATATCATTCTAATGGAATCTCACCACTATTATTTCTATCATGACTATACGGGACCCAAGATAGCTTATAATGTCTGGGAAAGCACGAGACAGATAGAGGAATTCTTCAATAGGATTCTTACTTTCGACCAATTATGGGTGCCTACCGAGTGGCAGAAGCAGTGCTCCATCGAACAAGGATACCCTGAGGATAGAATAAGAGTAGTACCAGAGGGTGTAGATGGTAATGTTTTTTATCCTAAGGAGGTTGATGCCGTTCCACCAGAATATCTGAATGGTAACTTCAAATTTGTAGTGTTCGGTAGATGGGATTACAGAAAGTCTATTGAAGAAATCATAAGAGCTTTCATAAACGAGTTTAAAAAAGAAGAGCCTGTTGATTTGATATTATCTGTGGATAACCCTTTTCCTTTAGATGGGTTGAATACTACAGATGAGAGGCTAAGCCATAATAACTTAAGGGATTCAAGGATTCAGTTGTTACATTTTCCACCTGATGATGAATACATAAAATACTTAAGAACAGGCCATTGTTACGTAAGTTGTTCAAGAGCTGAAGGTTGGAATCTTCCACTTATAGAAGCCATAGCCTCTGGAATACCAACAATATGTTCAAATTATGGGGCACAACTAGAATTTGCATCAGGCCATTCACACATGGTTGATATCAAAGAGATGAAGTCGGCTCAACATGTATTCAATATACCTAACTGTCCGGGAGAATATGCTGAGCCTGATTTTGAACATTTACAAGCGGTTATGAGACATGTTTATGAAAACTATGATGAATGTAAACAGAAGGCTCTAGTAAGTTCTGAAATAGTACGAGAAAAATTCGCATGGGAGAATGCAGCTAAGAAAGCGTATGATATTATTGAAGATTTTGATATGGATAAGTCAAAGGGAAAAGTAGTGGAAGATTTTCAAATGGTTCAGGTTTCTAGAGAAGAAAATAAAGTAGAGTTTTCCTATAATGGTTCTAAACTTGAGACCTTTAGAACCACTATATTTGACCTCGATACTAATTTACCTGTGTTTTCAAATAGATGGGAGCTAACACCTGGTATAAAATATTGGATGTCTCCTGAAAACAATCTCGCCAGTCTATCAGGTATCAAATTTTGTGTTTATACCCTTGGAGGAGATATACCTCGCCTTATATACAGTTATGAAAAAAGTTTTAAGCATAGAGATAAGGATAATCTGGAAGTTGCAAGGAGAGTAAAGACGAATATAAGTGATAATACATATGCGGTATATAATGAGCTTATTCTAGATGACTGTTACGCATATCCTGGATGTGTTGTTGAGAAAGGGGATGTGGTTCTTGATATAGGGGCAAATGTAGGTATATTTGCTCTTTATGCTTTAGATAGAGGTGCAAGTAAAGTTCATTGTTACGAACCTGTGAAAGAGACTTTCGGATACTTATCAGAAACATTGAAAGAGTTTGATAATGTGGAACTTTTCAAAGAGGCAATTTCAGATAAGAGGGGAAAAGAAGATATATATCAATTTCTTGATGATAGTTCCAAAGCATTCATGCTAGGTGGTGCTAGTTTATCAGAAAGGTCGAAAAGTGCACGTTATAACAAAAAAGAGAAAGTACGGGAAGAGGTGGATTGTATAATACTATCCGATGCCATCAAGAGAATAGGTCATATTGACTTTCTCAAAATAGATATAGAGGGAAAAGAATCCGATGTTCTTACTTCTCTTGAGAAAGGGGTGCTGGATGATGTTGATAAGATAGCTATGGAAGTTCATTTTGGAGAAGCCATGGATGATATTAAAAATTCCTTAAGGTCTGCTGGCTTTGAAATTTTCCTAAGAGATTGTCTTTTTGCAATAAGAAGACAGAATAAA
>Ga0209977_10000811_pt1 | contig 12928 bp, 10 predicted proteins | sample SumtaG_2_FD_183113 | JGI IMG/M metagenome (GOLD analysis project Ga0209977, IMG submission 183113) | Deep subsurface microbial communities from Indian Ocean to uncover new lineages of life (NeLLi) - Sumatra_00607 metaG (SPAdes) (version 2) | ecosystem: Environmental > Aquatic > Marine > Oceanic... | reverse complement strand
CGATGTTAAGCATTTAAGATTCTTTAATTAGGAATGAATAAAAGATTTCTATTTTAAAGCCTATATGCGTCCCATTAATCTTTATATTTTATATTTTAAGAGAATTTACTCAGATTTTCTTGTGAAACTTATGAAATCAGCATAATCTCTCCAAATGTTGCGATTTTATCATTCATAATAAGATCTTAGTTTTTTATCTAAGAATATGTTTAATGATACTTCGAACTATAGTAATAATTCTAATGCCTCCTTGAATTCAGCCCATTTTTATCAATATCACATATTTATAGATGATACTGCTTTTTTTACTTTTAGAGAGAAATAATCTTTTATAATATCATCTAAAAAATAATTTAGAGATAAAATGAATTTAAAAGTAAATAATGAATTTTTTATAGATCCTGAAGGGCGATCGGTATTATTAAGAGGTGTGAACTTATCAGCAAGCTCAAAAGTGCCCTCAAACCCAAATGGAGCAACTCACCTTCAAACAGATTTTAGCGATCATAAGGATGTTTCTTTTGTGGATCGACCTTTTCCAATAAAGGAAGCAGATGGGCATTTCACTCGATTAAAACATTGGGGGTTTAATTGTCTAAGATTTCTAGTGACCTGGGAAGCCATTGAACACGAAGGTCCGGGTAAATATGATAAAGAATATTTAGATTATATAGAGGAAATACTTAAAATTGCTGAGAGTTATGGTTTATACACATTTATAAATCCCCATCAAGATGTCTGGAGCAGAATGTCTGGTGGTGATGGGGCACCTGGATGGACTTTTGGAAAAGTAGGTTTAGATTTTGCCAAGTTTAATGCTTCTGAAGCTGCGTTTATAATGCAATATAGATATGATCCCAATAATCCAAAGGCATATAGTCCTATGTATTGGACAGGAAACGAAAATAGATTAGCTAATGGTACGATGTTTACTCTATTTTTTGGTGGGAAAGATTTTGCTCCTTCGTGTCAAATTGATGGTGTTAATGCTCAAGATTATCTACAAAACCATTTTTTTGGTGCAATGAAACAAATTGCAATAAGGGTGAAAGATAATCCTCAAGTTTTGGGTTTTGATACTTTAAATGAACCAAATCCCGGTTGGATTGAGAAATTAGTAGATGGAAGTAATATTAAAGGATTTAAAAATATTTTAGGTTATGCCTTTACGCCGATTGATGCTATGCTTATAGGAGCGGGATATACTAGATCTATCGGATTTCATGAAATAAAGAGGTTTGGTATCAAAGAGACTAAATGTGATGACTTAAATCCAAACAATATTTCGGCATGGTTTGATGGTGTTGAGCCCATCTGGAAGAGAGAAGGAGTATGGAATTTGGATGATAATGGAGAGCCAGTAATATTAAAGAACGACTACTTTATGTCTAAAAATGGTAAAAAAATTAACTTTTCTGAAGTTTATCTTTCCCCTTATATTTTTAAATTTACAGAAGCAATTCGCAGCGTTATGCCCGAATCAATTATGTTCATTGAAGGATCATTTGAAAAACTTCTGCGAGGTGAAGATATCCCATTTAAAATACCGAAAAATTCTGTGAATGCGTCTCATTGGTATGATGTAGCAACAATTGGCACAAAAAGACCGATGTTAAAAGCTAATTACGATCCAATAGCAGAGAAGCCCATAGTCGGTAAAAAAAATGTTCAATCAATGTTTATTCGCCACTTAGGAATGATAAAAGAACTTTCTATTACAAAATGGGGTAAGGTTCCTACGATTATAGGAGAGTTTGGATTAGCATTTGATATAAATAATAAATCTGCCTACAAAAATTTCAAAACAGAACCAGATACCGCATGGGAAACTCATATTAACGCACTTACAATGTATTATAATGCCTTAGATAAGAATCTATTGAATTCAACACAATGGAACTATACTCCTGACAATACTAATGAATGGGGAGATCAATGGAATATAGAAGATTTATCAATATTTAGTAAAGATCAGCAGCTGAACCCAAGTGATATTAATAGCGGTGGAAGGGCAATTAAAGGTTTTTGTAGACCTCATTTTATTAGATGCACTGGAATTCCATTAAAAATGGAGTTTAATATAAAAGATGGCACCTTCTATTTTGAATTTGATGGGAAGGCTTCGATTACAGCACCTACAATTCTTTTTATCCCTAAAATTCAATACCCAAACGGATACGTTATTAGCATATCTGAAGGAGATATAGAGGAGAATAAAGAAAAACAATTAATTTTAATTGTAATTAAAAAAGACGGTATTCATACTATAACAATTACTAGAAAATAATGAAGGGTTTAATCAAATGGGTGCGTCAGTTTATACGATTGGTGTAATGTTTGCTATTATTTCTGGGATAATAAACAATCTTGGGACGGTCTTACAGAAAAAAGTAGTTAATGATAAATCTGATGAGGATTCAAAATTATTGAAATATTTAATAAAGAGTCCTTTATGGTTAATCGGTTTATTAATGCAATTAGTCATTGGATCAGTTTTTCTCATGCTAGCTCAGTTATATATTGGTCCAGCTCTGATCTCCGGATTTATGGCTGCAGGATTGATTGTTTTGGTAATTGGCTCCGTATATATTGTAGGAGAATCATTAAAAAAGGTGGAAATTATCGGAATCTTACTCATGATACTAGGAATTACATTTCTTGGCTTTAGTGAATTATCAATTGACATTGTAAATACAAATCTAATGGATCTTGCGTTTGTAGCTAATGTTGTTGTTTTTACAGTTGTTTTTTCTTTGATTGCTATTATTTGTGAAATAATAGCAAAAAAAGACAAAAGACTTTTTGGAATTCTATTAGCAATTTCCTCAGGTTGTATGTTTGCTTTATCAAATTTTTGGATCTCTCCATTAATGAGCGTCTTTGCGAAAGTCTTTGAAGAAACAGCCAGCTGGGGTGAATTGATCTGGTTTATAAGTGCTGCAATTATTCTACCATTAGTTAATATAATAGGAATAGCAAGGATTCAAACAGCATTCACAGAAGGACAAGCAAGCAATTTAATACCCATTCAACAAGTTCCAATTCAGATATCTCCAATTATTGTCTATTTCTTTGTTTTTCTATTAGCTGCCCCGTCAATTATATCTACGATTTATATGCTTGTTGGGATTATCCTGATTATATTAAGTTCATTCTCATTAGGTCGGAGACAAACACAAATGGATGAAATTAAATAATTTTTTTTTATATCTTTAAATTTCTCCTTTTCTTTTAAGATCCTCTAATATAGCTTGTGGATATTTAGCAGAGTACCATTGTATATGGCTATAGCAGAAATGACTTATCATTTGACTTAGCAATGATGGTTTATGTTTTCTTGGGTTTTTAAAATAGATTCTGCGATATGCTTCTGCATATTTCCAGCGTTTTAGTTTCATTCCCGCCAATCTTGTAAGTGGAATATAGCTCATCATTAAAGTATTCATTAGCCATGCTTGAGTTTTATGCTTTGAAATTAATTTCTTTGTTAATGCAATTTCTTTTTTTCTAAATCCAAAGTAGTAATTTGAACTTAATGAGGAATAATAATAAAGGATAGGTGTTTTTTCATAATCTATTAATTTATTGTATATTATGTAGAAAATTGCTTTCCCTGTATTGATATGATCTTTATGGAAATACCACGTGTAGATTGGCTCAGGAGCAATGATAATATCTGGTTTTTCTTTATTAATATAATCTGTTATCCTTTTAATAAATTCACGATTAAACTTAACAAAACCATCAATATAACCAAAAAAGTCAATATTTTCGGGAGGGATTCCATGAATAGCTTGAGCCTTGTATAATTCTCTAGTTCGGACTTTTGCTAGAAAATCCCCTTTAAATTTATCATATTCTGCTCCGGGTAATCCAAATTCTCCTTTAGTCATTGAAGCAACTCTTATTACATGATTTTTCTTACTTTTTTTTGCAAGATAATGCATTAAATGACAACAACTTAACTCTAAATCATCTGGATGTGCTTGAAAAAAAATAATTTTTGCCATAACTTAAAAAATAATATATGTTTGATCATATTAAAGGAATGTTATAAAAGCGAATTCATTTTAGGTGAAATATTATGGCAACTGCAGAAGATATTAAAAATGTGCTCCAGAGTTGGGCGAAAATGTTGGAAAATCCAGAAATAGCAGATGAATTTGAAGGATATAATAATACTATGCAATTTTTGTTTCCGGATATTGATTTGAAACTACAATTAGTTTTCAAAGATAAAACCGCAAAAGTTATTGATGGATTTAATGAAAATGCCGAAATGAGCTTAGAAGTAAATTCTGATCTATTTTATGGAATTTATACTGGTGATGAGGATCCAATGGAATTATTCATGGATGGGAAACTTAAACCTAAGGGGAATATGGCTGATTTAGAAAAGTTAGAAATCTTTATGGATGAAATGGATTAGTTTATAGAAGAATTCTCTAAATACATTATTTTTAATATTTTTTAAAAAAATCCTTAATAATGATTCAAAATGGAACCAATTGGATATAATAAAAAAAGAGCAAACGATATTCTTGATAAGCACGATATTGATGTGTTAATTGCCGCTACTCCAGTAAACGTTTTCTATACTACTGGATTGCCAACACTTCATGTGGCTCCAAACCCTATTTTATATGTATTATATAATCAGTTTCCTAGTTTATCTTTGATTAGAAGGGACGGTGAGGAGTGTTTAGTAACTTGGTTTCTCTATAATAGTCTTGATAAGTTTTCATGGGTTAAAGATGTGGAAGGTATTGTATCACCCAAAATGGCTATGGAAAGAATTAGCGAAAAAATTGAAGCTTGGAGCTTATCTGATAAAACTATTGGTCTTGAAACTTTAATGCCAAGATATCAATCTGAATATATACGAAAAAAGTTCCCCAATGCTAAAATTATTGATGGAGATCAAGCCTTCTTAGACATGCGTCTAATTAAATCAGAAGAAGAAGTAAAAAGAATAAAAAAATCTACAGAAATCTCTGAAAAAGCAATAATGGAAATGATAAATGCAGTAAGAGAAGGAATAACTGATATAGAGCTATTACAAATTGCTAGAAGAACAATAGTAAATGAAGGTGCTGAAGGGTGGGATCATCTTACAATGGGTATAGGATCATCGGATCCTGAAGCTCCTGGAATAGGAACTAAAATGATGCCCGGAGATATAACTAGATTTGATGTAGGAACAGTATGGCAAGGATATGTATCTGATGTAAGCCGTGAGGTTGTAATCGGTCCTTGTCCTGAGGGAGGAGAAGAACTAATGGAAAGGATGATCAAAGTCCAAGAGTTTTGTGTAGAAAATATAAAACCTGGCTTGAATGCAAAGGAGTTGCTCAAAAGCGCTAATAACTTCTTTAAGACACTTGTAAAGAGAGGTAAATGTTATATTACAGGACATAGTATTGGTTTAGAATGCGAAGAAGTACATATATTCAGTCCTATGCGTACACTTGATATTAACTTTGAAGAAAACATGGTTCTTGATATTGAAGTATGGCAGAATTTTAAGAATTTTGGCTTAGTGGGGATTGAAGATTGTTATAGGATAACTAAATCTGGATGCGAGAGACTCTCAAGGCTAGATAAAGATATTTTTATTAAATAATGGAGGTTAAAAAATGAGAGTTAAAGATAAGGTTGTTATTATAACTGGTGCTGCTTCCGGGATTGGAAGGGCTACAGCATTCTTATTTGCAAAAGAAGGAGCGATTCAAGTCCTTTCAGATATCAATGAAGTTGGCTTAAAAGAGACTTATGAACTATTAGATGACGAAGGAAAAAAAAGAACTACTATGGTTAAGTTAGATGTGACCAAACCTGAGGAGGTCAAGAAAATGATCGAATCTGTTGTTGAAAATCATGGTAAAATAGATGTTCTGATAGTTAATGCCGGTGTAGTTAGAGTAGGTCCCGTTGAGGATTTTCCCGATGTGGATTATGATTTATTAATTAATGTAAACTTGAAAGGAACTCACTACACATGTAAATACGCCGTTCCATATTTTAAAAAGCAGAAATTTGGTTCAATTATAACTCTTGCCTCCGTTGCAGCGCATATTGGTCAGACAGCCCATGCTAATTATTGTTCAACTAAAGCAGGGGTTTTAGGATACACAAGAGCTTTAGCATTAGATCTAGCACCTTTTAATGTTCGGGTTAATAGTGTAAGTCCGGGTGCCACTGACACCCCTATGCTTCAAAGCGATGTCGCAAAACAAGCCAAGGATAGAGGCATAACATATGAAGAAGTGAAAAAAGAATTTGAATCTGAAGGTGTCTTAGGGCGTTGGGCTAAAGCCGAAGAAATTGCTGCTGGTATTCTATTTTTAGCAACTGAAGACGCATCCTACATTACAGGTGCAGATTTAAGAATTGATGGTGGTTGGACTACTCAATAAAAAAAAAATACTAAAAAGTAAATATATTATTTTTTTAATTTTTCTTAGCATATAGCATATAGACTCCCACTATTTTAATTTACCATTTTAGATTATTGAAGTTTTTCTGTATTAAGGGTTCTAATCCTTCTAATAGACTTCTTGTTCCTTCTTTTTTGGCAAGGTTTCTTAATTCTTCAATTTTTGCAGTAGTACCTTTTTTAACGGAGAGATATGAGAGGAGTATAACCTCAACAGCTTGCTTTGCTTGTTCTGGTGTGAATTCAGGAGTTTTATTATTAATAATACAGTCGGCAAAATGGCGATCTTCACAACGAGCAGAAATGGTATAATATCTAGGATATGGACCATGCTCAATTGGATTAGATGGACTATAAAATTCTCCTTTTTTTTCTGCCTTTGGGTGTGAAGAAAATATTTTTAGAGGATTCTCCCACGAATGATCCTCATATATAGTACCTTTTGTTCCCTGTATTTCCGTACTATTGTTAAGAGGATGTACAGTTGTAGAAGAGAGTGACACACTCGCAATAGCTCCACATTTATAGCGCAATAATATAATTGCGGTATCCTCACCTTTATTTGGGGGACTATTAACAGTTTTACTGCACCAACATTGTGCTGAATCAATATCGCCAAGAAACCAATTTAATAAAGCAAACTTATGAGCACCCTGATCAGCTACAACTCCACCACCACCCTTATCAAATGTAAAATTCCACGTATTTGGGTCAAGAAATTCATCAGGAGCACAATATGCACCTTCGTATGTTCGAACAAGAAAAACATCACCAATAAATCCTTTATCTACCATATCTTTTATGCTAACATGTACAGGAAGAAATCGATGATTTTCAGCAATCATGAATTTAACTCCAACTTTCTTCGTTGCTTCAATCATTTCATTGCATTCTTCGAGAGTAGGGGCCATAGGCTTTTCACATAACACGTGTTTTCCGGCTTCTGCAACAGCTTTAGTTATTGATGCATGTAAGTAGTGTGGAACTGTAATAAGAACAGCATCAATATCGCTTTTAAGGAAATCTTCTAAATCATTATAAGGTGTTAATTTATTTCTCCTTGAAAACCGTTTAAGCTGTTTTTCATCTACATCAAACGCTGCTACATACTTTAAAATTGGATTGGGATCTCTTTTAATTCCTAATGAATGAAAAGTAGCTGCTGCTCCACATCCAATTATTCCAAATTTTACTAAATCCATAATAATTACCTTAAGAATTAATATTTTTTTAAGACTTATTTAAATATTGATCACATTGCATTCCGCCATCAATAGAGAGGCTTATGTTAAGTATTTCAAATTCAATAATTAGGAATGAATAAAAAATTTTATAATTTAAAGCCTATATGCGTTCCATTAATCTTTATTTTTTATATTTTGAGAGAATTTACTTAGATTTTCTTGTGAAACTTATGAAATCATTGAAGATATACAAATTTGAGGTAAAGAATTTAAATAATAATAACCCAAAAAAATGGAATTCAAAAGTTCTAATATTTTAGAAATAATAAGTTTTTATATCGATTAATGATATATATCCATAAGTGAGATATACTTTTTGTATCACACAAATTTGAACAAAAATTGAGAAAAAATGTCAGAAATAGTAATTAAACTAGAAAATTTAACGAAAAAATTTGGAAACTTTACTGCGGTCAACAGTGTTAATTTAGAAGTACGGAGAGGAGAAACTATCGGACTCGTAGGTCCAAACGGCGCGGGAAAAACGACCGTGATAAAGATGATTGCGAAGATTCTCAGACCAAATTCAGGTAAAATACTAATTAGAACGAACCACAGCGAATTAAGGGACTTGCGACATGTATCAAGCACAGTTAGCCAAATTGGCTTTTTAATAGATATACCTAATTTTTACAACATGACAGCATATCAATTACTCAAGTACTTTGCAAAAATTCAGAGATATCCAAAAGATAAATTAGAGAGCAGAATCGACGAACTTTTAACGCTTTTTAATCTTTCAGAATGGAAATATGAAAGGGTTAGAAACTATTCTAAAGGGATGGTGCAAAAGTTAGGAATCATTCAAGCAATCCTACACGATCCAGAGATCATAATATTAGACGAACCACAAACTGGATTAGATCCATTGGCTCGCATTGAAATACGTAAATATCTCAGAGAACTTCAATCAATGGGAAAAACCATCTTTGTCGCATCACATATGCTCTACGAGATTTCTGAGGTGTGTGATAAAATAGCGTTAATAAATTTTGGTAAAATAATAGGCTTCGATACGGTAGAAAACTTAGCACTTACCCTAAAGACATGTGAATTGAATTGTGTTATGCTAAATCCACTTGATGCTGAGAAATTAGCTCCTTTACTTAATCGAATGGTTGAAAGACTTAAGCCTTATCTTGATCAAAATTTGGATCCAAACATATCAAAGATTCCAATAAAGTATAATCCAGAACATCAAGGTCTGAAAATGTATTTTGATGGAAAAAACGAATCTAAAGGAGAAATCTTGAAAATTTTAGTTAAGGAATTCGATTCAGATTTCACCGTTGTCTCATTTACTCAACCGAAAACTTCTCAACTTGAGAGAGTATATTCACAAATGGTAAAAAATAACACACCAGAAGGAACTATCAAATTAAAAGGAGGAGATATTAAAAATGAGAAATAAAAATGATTCTTATATTGGTATAACCCCAATTTTTCATACAATTATCTTTGAAATGAAAAAACAGAGAAAAAAACTCTACTTTTTTACAATGGTAACAATCTTAGTTGCAGTGTTACTAAGCTATATCTTGCAGCTTTTCCCTGATAATCTCTTATCAGACACACAAGCGGAGTTCTTTAGCAGCGGATTAGGCTTTATATCGTTTATATCCTTATTTGCTGCATGTTTGTTTTTTTCAGGGATTATCTGTTCTGAATTTAACAAAAGAACAGGCTTTATAGTTTTTCCAAAAATTAACAAATATAAATTGATACTGGGGAAATATCTTGGAAATTTATTCCTCGTGGTATTTATTATTACCGTTTACTACTTCGTTCTCGGGCTTATGGGTTTCTATTATTACGGTGGTCCAATTAATATTCGAATCTTCTATTCATATGGATTTGCCATTCTATACGTAATTGCACTGAGCAGCTTTGTCACCTTATTTAGTTCTTTTATGAAAAATGTGAATATAACAATCATTATAACTTTAATAATACTTTTTATGGGATTTAATATAGCTGATATGATTGTTAACTTAATTTATGCTGATACATTCGAACCTCTATATTCTTTGTCTTATTTAGGTAATTTGATTACTTCAATACTCGAGAATCCATTTCCAGATCCAAGATATGTCGAATATTCATTTGGTGGAATGGGCCCAGGCGGGATGGGAGGCGAATTTTCATTCGGTACTTGGGTAACACCTAGTATAGCTATGGGAACAACGTTATTACTTGTGTATATCGTCGTATTTTTTGTATTAGCAGCAATATTATTCAAAAGGAGGCAATTGTAAAATGACTTTAATTAAAAGTAAATCCAGAACAAGCATATTGAGCTTAATAATACTTAGCTTATTTGCTATTGGAATTCTATCTACATCTATAGTAGCTAGCTCAACATACCAACATACTTTAGCGAAAGGAACTGAAATTTTCGAAATAACAAAATACGATAACGACGGATGGGAAAATACAGTAGGTAACACTACTATGCCTGACGATTGGTTCGAAGGAGATTCTAATAAAACTGGAGCGCAGGGCAAGTATACGGTTAAGGGTTGGAACTATCTAAATTTGAAAACCTATGATATAATTCTTCAAGTACTGTTCTCTATTGAACAATTTATGGCATTTATGACTCTCTCTGAACTAGGTTATAATGAGACTGAGATTAACAATAATTACACTAATAGCTATTGGTTATGGTATGGATTAGGAGCAGAGTGGGACTTTACAGATTCAGAATTTAACGAAACGGCTGATGATTCTTATAGTAAAATCATTATACTTTATCATCCAGAAGACTATAAGAAGATTTTAGACGATTATAACGATCTCGTAGATACAATTATTAACGATCCTGGCGTAATACTACCAATTAAATCGCAGTTTTCAAATATCACGGCAGATGAGTTGTTATGGAAGTTAATTTTTGAAGGATTAGCAATCGCAGAACCACATGGTAATTATTTGGAATCTCTAATTACTGAACTTGGTTGCGAAAATGCATCGGTAAGCGGATCAACGCTTATAATCAAGCGTTATGGTTTAACGAATTACACTGTCGAAATATTATACGGAGATAAGGGGATTATGTCCTCATTCACGGTAAAAGACATAAGTAATACAGTTATCTATCAGATAACTAGTTCCAATTCAGAGTGGCTGTTTTATTTAATTCTAATACTAGCATCAACTTGCAGCGTTGTATTGGTTGCTTATCTAGTTATTAGAAATAGGAGACATAAAAGATAAATCTAAAACTATTCTTTTTATAACTTTATTTTTTTTTTCAATATATTTTCTATTATTTTTTATTAAAATCAGCTTAATTATTAATATTGAGATAATTAATAACCAGATTAAAAAAAAATTAAAATTAGTTTATTTTAGTTATTCAAGTTCATCGGATATTGGTTTTTTTGGTTCAGAAAATCCTTCGGGATAAATGTTGGTTATATCCTTTGGTGTAATATCATATCCTTTCTTTTTCATTAAAGAATATAATTTTTCCGTGTTGAAATCCATTGAAAACTCCATGACTTCACCCGCTAATAGAACGTATGAAAATGCGGTTAAAAAAGGAATTCCTGCGAAGAAAACTATGATTATTAAAAATCCAAAAATCAAGCCGGTAGGATTTCCTGTATCTTCAAAGAATCCCGAAAAGTCTACAGTTGTTAAGAATCCTATCAATGTTATTATTGCAGAAATTCCCGCCATTCCTTTTACCATTGATTGTGCCCATATACTAATTGGTTCGATGTCACCCGGTTGACGGTATTTTTGAGACTGGCGAAAATACACAACTCCTGCGTCATCCAAGAGAAAGTTTCCTGAAATAAAGAACGAAAAGACAATAAAGGTTAAAATCATAGGAAATATACAACAAAGCATATAGCCATTCATGAACTGGAAAAATTCAGTAGATCCAAAAACCTCAAAATTTTGAGGATAGCCAAGAATTGGAGTTAACACACCATATGTGTAAAAACCAATTGCTATGGAGAGTAGTAGGGGTAAAACAGTTCTTTTTAGTTGTATTATTGTGCCAATTTCTTTTCGATCCTTCATATCAAGCACTAAAATATCTGTGTTATAACTCTTAGATATCTTAAAAAATAAGGATCGAAGTTTTACAAATGTATATGCAAATCTGGGAGCGAATCGATTGTATAACGCTGCGGTTAGTGGTAAAGTTCCATACCACGTAATAATAACTATCAAGAAACTGATAACTATCCCCGTCATATTTTGATTTGGAATCAGCGTATTATTAAAAATATTTATTTGTATTAAGAATAATAAGAAAGTAACTGAAATCAGAGTAATCGCCGCTATATTTACAGCAACAGTGAGTTTATGTTCCTTGATCTTTTTTCTACTATAACTTACCTTTCTACTCTTTAAAATCACCAAAAAAATCCCAATGCATAATAATAATACAAGAATGATAAAAAGAGGGAACCCTAGAGGAAAATAAGGAGATAACCATATTGCTATAGGTTTTGAAGAAGCAAGAGCAACTATCTTATCATGACTCGCTAAAAGAAAATCACCTTTACCATCCCCATTTAAATCTTGAAAAGGAATGATCCGATCAGCTCCTTGGTCAGTATTTATTACGCTTAGAACTTCGTTTTCTTTTATACTAACAATACTGAATCGACCAACTTCAGTAGTAGAATACCAAGGTTCAAATCTTTCATACAAAACAACTTCATCGATAGAATCTCCGTCCAAATCCTCCCCTAAAACAAATAAATCCTGTAATTCATCGCGATCTTCAACCGTATCAGTATAGACTCTCTGTATATTCTCAGAAGTTTCTGTAATCAGATAAATTGAAATCTGGTTGTCTTTAGTATTTTCATGATGAATATCACCCTTTATCATTACGAATGCCTCATGATCAATTTCGTTTGAACCGAGTGTATCAATTTCGTAAAAACGATATTCTAATTCTCGAGGTACATTGAATGTTCTAATAATACTTCCGTCAATTCCACTAATTATTGAAACATTCCCTGTTTCTGTTGTTAAAAATATCTCCGGAATGTTATCGCCATTCAAATCCTCAGTAAGCGTGTAATCACTTGTAAAATCCATAACTGTTTCATTAAAGATTGGATCTAAGAAGTTTGAGACGCTAGTATTCAGCAACATTATCTTATTCTTATCTATAAAAAGCACATGCTCTTCAGAACCATAAGGAAATAGTTCCATTGCTGGGATCACATTTTCTTGTTCAATCCAAGTAAAATCTATATAAAACGAACCAAATTTA
>Ga0209977_10000809_pt1 | contig 12929 bp, 11 predicted proteins | sample SumtaG_2_FD_183113 | JGI IMG/M metagenome (GOLD analysis project Ga0209977, IMG submission 183113) | Deep subsurface microbial communities from Indian Ocean to uncover new lineages of life (NeLLi) - Sumatra_00607 metaG (SPAdes) (version 2) | ecosystem: Environmental > Aquatic > Marine > Oceanic... | reverse complement strand
GGGGAGTCTGGCGTATTGCATCCATGAGGTCCTCGTTCCCGGCCTCTATGGATCTCTTCCCGATTGAGAGGTAGACCCCCATCTCCTCGCACCTCCTCGCATACTCAGGGCCCTTGCTGAATCCATGGATGGCGGCGCCTATCTCGATGATTCCCTCCTCGTCTAGGATGTCCAAGACCTCCTTCCCCGGGGTCCTGTCGTGCACCAGCACCGGTAGTCCGAACTCCTTTGCGAGCCTCATCTGCTCTCTGAGAGCGGTCTTCTGGATATCGGGGTCGACATACTCTTCCGTGAACTCCCATTGGGGAGTCCTCCTCCCCACGTAGTCCAGCCCGATCTCGATGATCGCAACGACCTCGGGTTCCTTGGCCAGCTCCCTGAGCGTGCTCAACGCACTATCGCTGTACGTGTCTGCCCTCCATGGGTGTATCCCCACACACCCCTTCACAATCTTGAAGCTGGCTGCTGTCCTAACCGCCTCCTCCGATGACCGCACGTCTATTCCTGCCGTGAGCACCAGTTCAACACTTGCCTCCTCGGCCTTCGCTACCGCTTCATGGTCCAAGATTCTAAGGTGACAGTGACTCTCCGAGTACATATCTAAGGCTGCTACCTCTTTTATCAATGAAAATCTTTGCTTTGCGAAACATGTATGAAGGGAGTTACATCGAGAATTTCAACTTTCCAGACGATTCGAGTGTTCCAGCCACCTATTCGCTAGGGTTTATATGTAAGTGCGGAGAGTGAGGTGTAGTTGAAGCCCCATGGATACTGGCAACCCAATTAGGATACTTCTGATCTTGGGTACGAATATTTTCGGCATCTACGCCCTATACAAGATCCTCCAGGCGTCGTATTGGTTTCTAAAGGATAGATCGTCCGAAGAGGAATTATGATACATACTCCTTGAAAAGCCTCGTTCCCAAACATGCGTGAAGTCTTTATACTTGTTTCATCGACGTAATTAGAACCGACTCTGGAGGATAATCAGCATGAGAAACGAGCTTAAAAGGAGATTGGCACGAGGAGAACAGGTCTACGGCACTTGGATCACGGTCGAGAGCCCCATGGCGACGGAGATGCTGTCGTCCCTAGGATTCGACTACTTCGTCTTCGACACGGAGCACAGCCCCCTCGACATCTACATGTCCCAGACGCTGATGCAGGCGATGAGGGGAGACTCGAAAACAACTCCGATTGTTCGAGTAAACTGGAATGACCTCGTCCAGATAAAGAGGGCCCTCGATATTGGGGCGTATGGCGTTCTGGTCCCCTGGATCAACAACAAGGAGCAGGCCGAGCTGGCAGTCAAAGCGACAAGATACGCCCCGAAAGGCTTGAGGGGATGCGGCCCCAGGCGCGCCAAGATGTTCGACCCCGAATACTATGAGACCGTCGACGATGAGATCTTGGTAATATGCCAGATCGAGACCAAGGAGGCCGTCGAGAACATCGAGGAGATCGTCTCGGTTGAAGGCGTCGACGTTAGCTACATTGGCCCCGCCGACCTCTCGGCGTCATACGGCCACCTGGGGAACCAGTCCCACCCCGACGTGCAGAAGGCTATAGACAAGGTCTTTGACGCGACGAGGGCCGCCGGCAAGGCCACAGGGATCCACCAGGCTTCAGGGAAGACGATAAAGGACCGCATGGAGAGGGGTTACAACTTCATCACCCTCGGGAATGACCTCATCTACATGAAGGAAGGGGTCCTCGCCCACATGGAGAAACTGGGCCTGAAGTAGCCCATCCAATTATTTCACTCGAACTCTACCGTCGCCGGTGGCTTCGGCGTCACGTCGTAGAAGACCTTGACCACCTTCGGGCAGGCCTCGAGTACTTCCTCGGCCGTCTTCTTCAGGATATCCCACGGCACCTCCGTTATCCGGGCGGTCAGGAAGTCGCGGGTCTCGACGGCCCTCATAGCCACGTAGTAGCCCTCACCATCCCTGTCTGTTACCAAGTATAGCACTCTGGATACCCCGGCTTCGGGGGGCTGTATAGCCTCCCTCATGCGTTTGAGCTCCCCGTATGCGAGTTCGACAGGTTTCCCATCCTCATCCTTAATCTCGAGGCAAGCAATGTAGCCGTAGGTCCGGCTACCCTCAATCATGCCCGTCCCCTTCTCCTTTAGGTAATAAGTTGACAGCTTGGCGGGATGCACTCCGAGGGCCTCGGCCGCTGCGCCCGCTACGCTCTCAGGGGCAGACTCTGTCTCCCCGTCGAATATGGCTGAGAAGTACTGTGCGGGTTTGAGCTCCTTGAAACCTTTCTCGACCACCTCAGTAGAAGCCTTGAGCTGGACCAGCTTTTCCTCAGTGATCTCTCCGGGCACCCTCACTGAGAAGCCCGGACCAGGGAAGGGCTGTCTCTCGGAGGCCTCGGCAGGCGCACCCAAGAACCGGGATACCTGCCTGACCTGGTACTTGTAGAGGGATGCGATGGGCTCTATGATCTTGTAGCCGAACCTCTCCACTGGGTCTATCCCGATCTGCTCTAGGATGTTGTGCTGGGTCTTGATGCCCCCCTTGGTCTCGTCGATGTCCGCCTTTATCGTTCCTTGGACGAGGTACCTGCAACCTTCCGCCCTGGCCGCGTCACTCATGGTCTGGTAGAATGTCTCCCGGAAGGCCTTCCTCTTCTCCTCGGCGTCCTCGAGACCTGCCAAGGCTGCCATGAAGCGCTCCCGCTCGTCCAATATCTTCACTGGCAGGTTCAGAGGGGAAGCCGAGAGCATCGCCTTGACGCTTTCGGGTTCACCCAGACGCATGAAGTTGTCGTCTATGAATGCGCAGATCAGGTTGTCGCCGATCGCCTTGTGGGTAAGGACCGCGCAGACGGTGCTGTCCACTCCACCTGACACCGCTATTAGCGCTTTCTCTTTCCCCAGAATCTCTCTGATGACTTTAACCTGTTTAACTACGAAAGCCTCGACCTCAAGTTCCGACATGAATATCAAAGCCTTATGAAACGCACTTTTCATAAAAGGTTTATACCCCTGCTTTCACCGAATTTACAAATTTAATCTCGAGGATTTGATAAGTGCGTTGGCCTCATGTAATTGTATAAGTTTAAGAGAGGCGCTCATGTCTGGGTACTCTATACATCCTGAGGCGATTTGATGGTAGAGACCGTAGCAGTCATCGGTGCCGGAGTTATAGGCGGGGCGATCGTCAGGCGACTATTGAGAAGCGAGAGTTCATACCGCGTTATCGCTACTCGCAGGAAGGTCGAGAGGATAAAGGATCTAGAGGATCTCGGGGCGGAGATTACGACTGACAACGTCGGTGCTGCGAGGATGGCGGACGTCGTTTTCATATGCGTGAAGCCCGGCGATGTGGGGGGCATCTTGAAGGAGATTGGGGACGAGATCTCTGGTAAGCTGGTAATCTCCACAGCCGCTATAATTTCCCTCGATTTCTATGGAAGGGCGGTGCCGGATGCGAGGTTCGTGAGGACCATGCCGAATGTTGCGGCTTTCGTGGGCGAGTCCTTCACGGCCTACTGCTGCGACGAGAGGGTGTCCGATGAAGACCGAGAGACGGTGAGGCGGCTCCTAGCGACATTGGGCCAGTACGAAGAGGTGGAGGAGAAATACATGGATGCCATCACCGGCCTGAGCGGCAGCGGTCCCGCATACGTCGCCATTGTCATCGAGGCGCTGATGTACGCAGGCCTAAAAGTGGGGTTGCCCAGAGAGCTCTCCCTTCACTCCTCGGCTCAAGCCGTCCTCGGGGCTGCCAAGCTCATCATGGAAGGAGAGATGAACGCCTCCCAGATCAAGGATGCCGTTACCACACCGGGAGGCACTACAATCGAGGGCATATACCAGCTGGAGGATGGCAAGCTCAGGACCGCCCTGATGAACGCCGTCGTAGCCGCCACCGAGAAATGCACAAACATTAGGTACAACTGGAACAACAGTCAATAGCTAGCTTCGAGGAAAGGACATAAATTCTCTATTCTCTCTCATCCAAGTGATTGGTTTGTCATTTGATTTGATAATTAGGAATGGGAGGATCATCGATGGTGCCGGAAACCCGTGGTACAAGGGCGATGTGGCTATCGCAGACGGAAAGATCGTGGCGATTGGGAAGTCTTTGAAAGCAGAGGCTAAGGAAGCGATAGACGCAACCGGCCTCGTAGTCACCCCAGGATTCATTGATGCCCACAGCCACTCGGACTCGGTCACCCTCTTCTACCGCCAGATGGAGAGCACGATCATGCAGGGGATAACCACGGTGGTCGCCGGCCAGTGCGGGTCAAGCATCGCCCCCATCAACCCCGAATACGTGGAGGTTCTGGAGAAGAGGTATGCCGGATGGCTCCCGCCGGAGGTGGAGTTCAAGATCACCTGGACCACATTCGACGAGTACCTCAAGGAGGAGGAGAAGGACGGACTGGGGGCGAACGTCGCTCACATGGTCGGCCACGGCGCCGTGAGGATCGCCAGCATGGGCTTCGAGGCCAGGGAGCCAACCCCTGGCGAGCTGGATAGGATGAGGGAGCACACTGCTGAGGCAATGGAAGCTGGAGCCTATGGCCTGAGCACTGGCCTCATCTACCCGCCAGGGATCTTCGCCAAGACAGACGAGATTATTGAGGTTGCGAAGGTCGCGGCTGAATACGGCGGTGTGTACGACTCCCACATCAGAGGGGAGGGTAAGAACCTGATGAAGTCCCTGGAGGAGGCGATAGCCATCGGGGAGAAGTCTGGCATCCCTGTGCACATCAGCCACTTCAAGGCAGCTACCAGGTCCATCTGGGGGAAGAGCGCTGACTCCCTCGCTCTCCTCGAGAGAGCCAGGGAGAGGGGGCTGGACATCACTGTGGATCAGTATCCGTACAAGGCCGGGTCCACCTCTCTGGTCACATGCCTGCCCCCGTGGGCTCACGAGGGGGGGATGGAGCGCCTTCTTGAGCGGCTCCAGGACCCTGAGCTCAGGGATAAGATGCGAGGGGACATCGAGAAGGGCCTCCCGGGCTGGGAGAACTTCGCAGGGGAGCTGGGCTGGGAGAAAGTATACGTGACTAGGGTAAAGTCCGAAGAGAACAAGAAGGCGGAGGGTAAGAACCTCGAAGAGATAAGGGAGATGAGGGGGGACCCTGACGCCTTCACCAGCCTCTTCGACCTGATCTCGGAGGAGGAGGGAGCGGTGGGGATGGTGATCTTCGCCATGGACGAGGATGATGTCCGCCGAATAATGCGCCACCCCCTCCAGATGGTGGGCACGGACTCCGGAAGCAGCACAACGACGGGATACATGATGAGGGGCAAGCCTCACCCCAGGGGATATGGCACGTACCCGAGGGTCCTCGGCAGGTACGCGAGGGAGCTCGGAGTCCTTAGCCTGGAGGAGGCGGTGCGGAAGATGACCTCCTTCCCAGCCCAGCGATTCGGCATCTTGAACAGGGGGCTTCTGAGGCCCGGTATGTGGGCCGACATAACCGTCTTCAACCCCGACACAGTCATCGACAAGGCGACCTACCAGGACCCTCACCAGTTCCCCGAGGGCATCGAGTATGTGTTAGTGAACGGATCCGTTGCTGTGGATCGTGGGAAATATAACGGGGCTTTAGCAGGGAAGACTCTGAGGAGAAGATTAGCCTAGTAGAACCTCTCTTTCACGTAACAAATATTTTTTTTATCATTATCTTCAGAACACATTCGTAGAATGTCTTGTTATTCGGGAAAAATATTTTCTATCAGGATATTATAATGTCCATGGAAGAGGCCCCCCATTGAGCGAGATGGAGACGACAAGGGCAAAGAGCTTCGAAAAGATCAACAAGGACTACAACCGCGCCTTGAGGAGGCTCGCCAAGACACCGATCGAGTTCGAGACTAGGAAGATCAGCGACTTCAACTCAGGCCTCGGCCCGGGAAGCATGGACGGGATAGCCCACCTCATCGAGACCAAAGATGGTGGCACATTAGTTTCCTTCACGGTATTAATCCACTTCACCGCCTACGGCCTTGCCCGCCCAGTCGTGGGCGAGGGGCTGACCTGCTACACCGGGACCTTCGTGGACAGAACCATACCTGCCTCCATTATCGTGAAGAACGTTAAAATGGGCATGAGGAGGAAGCCGTATTTCCTACCCTGTGTCGAGATGCCAAGCTTCAGCGCCAAGGAGGTGTTGAAGAAGAAGACCGACTGGAATCTCCTGCTCGACAATCTGAACAACGATGAATCCCTGCGTTCACTTTTGAAGAAACTACCGACTGAGAAGACCATCTACGGTATAGACGAGAGATACCAGGCGGGCAAGGACAAGAGCTGGAACTACGGGCTGAACGACGAGGACGACAACTACCACACCCTTTGCCAGATCGTTCCCCTCGGGAATAAAACCCTGATCGCGACCCGCCACATGGTGAGTGATCCGAAGCGCATCGAGCATGCCGTGAGGGCGATCAACAGGATTAGAGACCACATCGTCAACTTTGGGCTTGACGGGTTCAGCAGGGGCAGGATACCCCAGCCGTGGGCTAAAGACGTGATCGAGCTGATAAGACACTACTCAGCATCCCGGGAACGACCACTGACTGATATTTCATCTGAACCAATAGCCCGTCATGAGGTCGCTCCACAAACCACTGGGCCTGTAGACACAGAGAGTCAGGCGGCATGTCCCTCCTGTAGTGTAAGGATCCATGAGGGAGAGAAATACTGCAGGTCCTGTGGGGCCGATCTAGTACCCAAGTTGGGCGACAACCTGTGTCCCAGGTGTGGTGCCACAACCTACTCAGGGATGAAGTTCTGCGGAGACTGCGGGATCAGCCTGATCCAGGGAGAGGCGGCGTCATGTCCCAAGTGTGGCGCCGATACGAAGCCGATAATGATTTACTGTGGCGAATGCGGTCATCCGCTGAAGGCCTGAATCAACGTTTCATGAGGGTAGCATCAAGCCAGGCGATTTAATCGAGATCCAATCCTAGCTCCTTTGAGATTTTTACGATATCCTCCCAGGTCTCCTCAGGTATGGGGATGCCCTCCCTCATCCTTTTCTCCTTAGTCTCCCACTCCGGCTCACCGGGGATGAGCACCCTGCTCCCCGGCTCCGGCTCGACGGCCTTGGCTTGAGCGAAGAGCTTATCGGCTCCCTGTCTGAATTGTTCCAGCCCAACGAAGGCCTCGGGGTTGATGGCTATCGCCAGCACTCCGTTCGTCGAGGGAGGGATTCGGTCTGGGTCCGGACCTGTCCTTGATCCGGTCAGGACCGCACCCAGCAGCTCCGAGACGAACTGGAGGCAGTAGCCCTTGTACGACCCGAAGGGCAGGAGCCACCCTCCATCCCTGACGGCTAAGGGGTCGTCGGTGGGGTTGCCATCCTTGTCCTTCGCCCAGTGGAGGGGAATTTTCTCATGCTTCTCTCTGGCGATGGACACCTTCCCAGAGGCGACCATGGAAGTTGCGTAATCAGTTAGGAAGGGTTTGGCCTCCCCTGTGGGGACTGCCACGCTCAACGGGTTGGTACCGAAGAACTCGCCGAGGCCCCCATGGACGGCTACGGAGGGGTGACCCACGTTGACGAACATCAGAGCGATTACGCCCTGTTTTGCGGCCCAGTCGGTGTAGTACCCGATGCGGCCGATGTGGTTGCACTTGAAGGCTCCGACGGCGCTCACCATGCCTTGCCTGGCTTTCTCTACAGCTACCTCCATGAGGTATTGGGCCGTGACCTGGCCCGGGGCCCAGTTGCCGTCGATGAGGGCTGTGTTCTCCGTCTCCTGAGAGATCTCAGGCTCAGCGCCCACCTTGATGTGGCCTTCTTTGATGCGGTCTGAGTAGGTCGTGTAGTAGCGTACGCCGTGGGAGTCGTGGCCCGTGAGGCTCGCCTCGACTAGGAGCTGCGCGATGAACTTGGCCCTCTCTTGAGGGATTCCTTGGGCCTCGAATATCCCTGTACCCAATTTTAGAATCTTGTCGACAGGCTGGAGTATCATTTCCATAGGAAAATACGCTTGGAGTATAAAGATGTGCTCTTCGGAGCTTAGACCTTGGGGACGAGCTTGGCCATTCCCTCTAGGAAGGCCTCGATGTCCTCCTGCTCTATACCGTAGTGGGTGACGAGCCTCAAGGTGGATGCCGTGCCTCGGGTCTTCCATCCCAGTTTGGCGCAGGCCTCCCCCCACTCCTTTCCCGTCCATCCGAGCCCCGAGAGGTCGATGTAGGCCATGTTCGTCTTCACGGGGTAAATGATCTTTATGCCCATCTCCATCAGGCCCTCCGCCAGGAGCTTGGCGTTGGCATGGTCGTCCGCCAGCCTGTCCACCATCTTAGTCAGCGCGACGATGCCTGGGGCAGCTATGATCCCCACCTGGCGCAGTCCGCCTCCCAGCATCTTCCTGTACTTGCGGGCCTTCCCGATGAGGTCTTCGGGCCCGACCACGAGGGAGCCTATGGGGGCTGAGAGGCCCTTGGATAGGCAGAATTGGACCGTGTCAGCGTATTGGGTTATCTTCTTGACGTCGACTCCCAGGGCTATGGAGGCGTTGAAGACCCTTGCGCCGTCAAGATGGACCCCGAGGTCATACTCCTTGGCCACATCCCAGTCAGCCTTCATCTGGTCGACGGTGAGGGGGATGCCTCCTGCGGTGTTGTGTGTGTTCTCCACGCAGAGGAGGGACGTGGGAGCGTGGTGGATGTTGTCCCCCCTCACGGAGGCCCTGATGTCCTCTGGTTTAATCCAGCCCATCTCTCCCACGATAGTGCGAGCCATCAGGCTGCCCATGACTGCGAGGCCCCCCACCTCGTTCAAGTAGATGTGGCTCCCTCTCTCGAGGATGATCTCGTCGCCCCTGTTGGTCTGAGCGAGAACCGCCACGGCATTCCCCTGAGTGCCGCTCGTGACGAAGAGGCCAGCCTCCTTGCCCAGCATCTCCGCGGCTAGGTTCTCGAGCTCTTTAACCGTGGGGTCATCCCTGTATACATCGTCTCCGACGATGGCCTTGTACGTGGCCTCCCGCATCTCGGGGGTCGGCTTTGTGACTGTGTCGCTCCTAAGATCTAGGTTTTTCTCCACCATGAATCTCAGCCTTCTTTAGAATTGGCACGGAGGTCACCTTAATAACTTTAGGCATATCGGGAGGCGTTGGCGTACGACTGCCTGATGTGCTCGTTCGCATCCTCGAAGACCGGAGGTCCGTGCCCGGGGAGCATGACGTCCACATCGAGCTCGGTAAGTTTCCTCAGAGATTCGATGATTGCCGTGAGGCCTCCAGACTCCCCGTCGAACCTGCCGAAGCTACCGTCTGGGAATACTGTGTCTCCCGAGAAGAGGATCTTCTCCTCCTCGCCATAGAGGCAGATGCTTCCCCCGGTGTGCCCCGGCGTCCAGATCACCTGGAATGGCCCAAGCTCGGTCTGGATCAGGTCCCCCTCCTCGACCTTTACTAGGTTTCCCTCGAATCTAGAAGCAATATGCGCGGTGTCGAGTTTATGGACGAAGACCTTCGGGTTGGCCCTCTCGAGGATGACGAAGGCTCCCATCGCATGATCGTGGTGGGCGTGGGTGAGCACGACCCCTTTCACCTTGTCGGGTGTGATGCCGAGCTCCTCGAGCTGTGGCCAGACGGGGTTGGCGGTGTTACCAACGCCCGTGTCGACGACGACTGCCAAATCTCCGTCTATGACGTAGATGTTGCTGCAGAGCCCCTCGCCTATGATTAGATGTATCTTTTCAAGTTTATCCGAGTATTCTCCGAGGTTGTAGATTCGAGGCATGTTAGTTGGAGACTTGAAGCTAAAGGGCTGATAAATTCCTTTCCATATGTTCGGGCATTACGTTGTGAAGGCTGTTAAGTCAATAGTCCGAGGATCTCAGGCTGGGCCAAGGCGGCAACGACGAGGAGGAAGATCATCACAATGACCGCGATGCCCATGATCGCCCATCTGATCCTTCATCCGAAGGCGACGGGGATCTGGCCCAAGAAAATCACGCCTGCAGAGTGGTACTCTTTTCCGTCGTCGATTCTCTGATTGAAGCTCAGAAGCAGCAGTATGGTTCCCAGACCGGTCAAAGCCAGGCCCAGTCCGAGGAAAGGGGCTGAGACGCTCATGGATGTTCTCCACCAAAGAAGTTACTGATTCAAAAGTGTTTCTGTCTAGATGGTCCAGAGAGCGGCCTTGCCCAGGTACTCGTTGACATCCCACTCCCTGATCGAGACGCTGTCCACGTCTATAGCGTATATGGAGTGGAGCCTGGCGTTCCTGATGTCATCGACTGGCACGGGGGGGCTCGTGTAGTAGAGATCGCAGAGCTCCTTGATCGCCGAGATCTCTTCGTCCGTCCTGAACCTAGGGGGCTTCGTCATGGCTGGGGGCACCTGCATGATGTAGTAGGGCGGTGTTGCCAGGATGAACTTGTTGGCGAATCCGCTGTACCTCGTGATCTTGCTGGCGATCCTGGCGCGGAGGTAGGTGAGGGGGTCGAGGGCGTTCTCCGGGGAGACGAAGCCGGTCTCCACCTCGACGATGGCCGAGCCGTACCCCTTGGTGGCGTAGAGATCGCAGAGGACCTTGTCGACGGTGTGCTCGAGCTCCACCTCGAAGCCGCCCTTGATGAGGTGCATCGCGCAGATGAGCTCCATGACCGAGTGGTTGATCTTCACCATCTTCGACCTGTTGAGAGAGAGGAGCTCGTCCCTGAGCGCCAGCACCTGGGAGTATTCCGCGTCCTCCAGCTCTGCCCTCATCTTCCTTACGACGGTGTCCAGATCATCCCTGAAACGATTCAGCTCGCGCACCACTCTGTTAACTTCTACTCCTTTGGGATAAGCCAGATATTTAACTTGTAAGGTGAATCCTCAAACGGCATATTCAGACGGCTCTCTTCTGGTTAACCCTAGACCACTCAGGAACTCACACCCGTCCACCCTGAACAGGTGGCTGGAGCAGCTGCAGTCGCTGCAGCCGAACCCCTTCACGGGCACTCCCCTTTTGGAGACTGCGTCGGCCATGCCGCATTCTGCCTTCATGTCGGACACTTTAACATGAATGGACTCGATGCTTACCTCTTCCTCCCTGAGGAGGTAGTCGATGTGCCAGTGGATCGCTCTATAGGAGCCTCGGCTGGTGTTCAGGTGCCTCCTCAACCGGGATTCCAGGCCGTTCATGGCGGAGCCCACGTATATGTAGTGGCCCTCCGGGAAGTGGAGCCATTCTAGTGCGCCCACTCGGACTTGGATCTGGCTTTTGATCCCTATACAGAGGCAGTAGGCTCCCCTCTCCATGGCTAGATCTCTCGCATTTGTCTCTAAAAGATGTTTTCCGATGGGAAAACGTATGCGCGCGAGCGAACCAAGGATCCTAGATGCCCTATTAAAGAACAATAATGATAGACCCTTGAGGAGACGTTTCTCTTGGAATGCAAAGAATTCGATTCTAAAAAGAATAATGAAACTAAGAAACATATCCTGAGCAGTGGCATTCCATGCACGATTCACAACTGTGTCAAATGTTGCATAGAGACCCGTATGCCTCTCTCGCGTTTTGATATAGAGAGAATCTCCAGACAGGGAAACAGGTTCAAAGATTTTGTTGTGAAACGAAGAAGAGAGCGTCGTTTGAAAAACAGTAATGGTAGCTGCGTTTTTCTCGGAGATAATGGTTGTATAATATACTCTTTCAGACCCGAAGGATGCCGGCTTTATCCACTGGTATATAATGAAAATGATAGGAAAGTCGTTGTTCATGGCTTATGTCCATACGGCCATGAGTTCAAAGTCAGCAGAGATGATATAGAGAATTTATATGCTTTTTTCAAGAAACTCTCCAAAAAAAGGGAGTAATAATATCAAAGGCGCGCGCTCTTTTCTGATTCTATTCATCTAGTTAGCATCTTTGTATGTGTATTTTTTTCGGGTGTTTTTGCGCTTATAGAAGTATGCATGTGTGGGGGGTTAAATTTTATCTTTTTTACATATTTCCCCGCTCGCGCGGATGAATTCCGGCGATTTCTGGCTCTTTCTGCATTCTGGTGTGGTTTCAGTGGCTCTTCCAGCCTCTAGCGGTTGGGTTTCGCCTGTTTTCTTTGTGGATGGTGTTCTGATGTGTTTCTCCTTTTCCGCGCGCGCGGTAGTCAGATGAGCTTGTACGGACGATGTAGGAATAATGCCACAGACACTCCCTTAAATACGCTCCCGGCCATTAGTGGGTGTGATTGATTTTTGACCAACTATCATAGTAGGTCTGCCTGTCTCGAATGCGGTACTGACATGGAGACAGGGAAGAAAGGCTACAGCAGTCATTTCTGCTCTCGGGCATGCACTACTGCCTATAAGATTAAGAGCGCAATACAAGAACGGGCTCACTAGAGCACACATGCGAAAAATTTCATACAGGATTAATGTGAAAAGTTAGGGTGATCAAATGGATGAGGAGTATATCGGTGTAGTACAGAGCTATCGAAGAGGCCCAAAGTCCCAGAGGAACCAGGAGTGTCTAATCAAGGTCTAGACATAGAATCTAAAGAAGCAAATCTCATCGGGTGGAAAGTTAGCTGGCCTCAGGATGAGCCAAGATTGTATGGAACAATATTGAAGCCTCATGGTAAAACAGGGACTCTCAGAGTAAAATTCGTAAAGGGCCTTCCAGGTCAGGCTCTGAGTACCAATGTGAAGATAGTGAGAAAGGGGAATAAATAATTATGCGCGCTTGGTTATTAAATAACTACTTGGAAAATATCTACTCATAATATATTTTGGATTTATCTTAAAAGCGCTCATTGTTATTTTCCTATTTGAAAATATACCAATCGATCCCCATACTCCTCGACCAACGCTTTGACGACCTCTGACCAATCTGCGCTGTCATGGCATCTAGTAGAATAAGCTGTAATTTTTTTTAGATTTAAATGGAGAATATGTCCAAGAACGTGACCCGGAACCGGGACCATACGAATATCATATATTTGTGGCTTTT
>Ga0209977_10000808_pt1 | contig 12944 bp, 10 predicted proteins | sample SumtaG_2_FD_183113 | JGI IMG/M metagenome (GOLD analysis project Ga0209977, IMG submission 183113) | Deep subsurface microbial communities from Indian Ocean to uncover new lineages of life (NeLLi) - Sumatra_00607 metaG (SPAdes) (version 2) | ecosystem: Environmental > Aquatic > Marine > Oceanic... | reverse complement strand
CCGTGATTTGACCAGAAGCATTCTTTAATAGTCCTTGGAGGGCTTTTATCAATGTACTTTTACCTGATCCATTTCGTCCAAGAATAGAGAGGAACTCCCCATCTTTCAGAGAGAAGGAAATATTCTCCAAAACATACCCGTTTTCATATCCTGCAGAAAGGTCTTTTACTTCGATAAGTGCCATTTTAAAAGATAAGAAATTTAATTTTTTCGAAAGACAATGAAAAAAATATATAATTTCTCAACAATAATCAAGTCAAAACAGGATCAAACTTTGAAAACTTTGTCATAAGTGGGGTCAGGTCTTGCTTTTTGCCTGTCTTAAAAATCTCATACAAGCGCATTAAAATTTCGTTGCAAGGTTGAAAGCGACACAGGTAACTCCTATCTTCAAGATGAGATTTTGCTATGCTCGCTTGCCCATTTATGAAAAGAGCGGGGCCGCCCACAGTCTAATGCATCAGTATAAATTGCGTTTGTATGAGCAAAGGCAAAAAACAAGACCTGACCCCATCAAAAGTCTCACCTGACTGCATTATCTTGACTTTTAGGGGTAATAAATCTAATATTTATGATTGAATTTCAAAGAAAAAAAGGACAAAAAAAGAGGCTGTCTCTCTTCTGTCCTAACTCCTGAAAATAACTTAAGAAGATTAAAAAGATGAAGGAAGAGTATAATTTCCAGAAGATTGAGAAAAAATGGCAAAAGATTTGGGAAGAAAAAGAAGTTTTTCTGTCTCGTGAGGATCCCCAAAAATCAAAATATTACTGCCTCGAAATGTACCCCTACCCTTCTGGGGCCATCCACATGGGCCAGGTCCGAAATTACACGATCGGGGATGTGATTTCCCGCTATAAGATGATGAAGGGCTTCAACGTGATCCATCCAATCGGATGGGATGCGCTCGGGCTGCCAGCGGAGAATGCCGCAATTACTCAGGGAGTGCATCCTCAAGAATGGACTCTTCGCAACATAGCCCATATGAGAAGCCAGCTGAAAAGAATAGGCTTCAGCTATGACTGGTCGAGAGAAGTAAACACCTGTTTACCCGAGTATTATAAATGGAACCAGTGGATTTTTCTGAAGATGCTCGAAAGGGATTTGGCTTACCGCAAGAAAAGCAAGGTTAACTGGTGTCCCCAATGCCAAACCGTGCTGGCGAACGAACAGGTAATCGGAGAACGGTGCTGGCGGTGCGAGTCTCTCATCAAGCTGAAAGAAATGGAGCAATGGTTCTTGAAGATTACAGATTATGCAGAAGAGCTTATTTCAGGTCATGATCTTTTGGAAAAATGGCCTGAACATGTCCTTCTTATGCAAAAGAATTGGATCGGAAAGAGTACGGGAGCTTATATCACTTTCCCTGTTCCTGATACTCCCCTATCAATAGATGTATTTACCACGAGGATTGATACAATCTATGGGGCTACATTTTTGGCGCTTTCTCCTGAACATCCGTTAAGTAAGGAGTTGATCGCTGATTCAAGACAGAGAGGAAAATTACAGAAGTGGATAGATAAGAATATAGAGAACCTCCGTTTCAGGAAGGAACCGGGAGAGGTAGAAAAGGAGGGAATAGATACAGGCAAGAAAGCCATTAATCCTTTCAGCGGTGAAGCGATTCCGGTTTGGATCTCCAATTACGTTTTGATGGAATACGGAACCGGGGCGATCATGGCTGTACCTGCCCATGATCAGAGAGATTTCGAGTTTGCTAAAAAATATTCCTTGCCAATAAAGGTTGTTATTGTTCCTGAAGGGGAATCTCCCCCGGGAGAGCCGGAAGAGTCTTTTGAAGATTATGGCGTGGTTGTTAATTCCGGACCTTTCTCTGAGAAACCTTCTCTTGAAGCTATAGAGGAGATGGGCCAGCATGCGCAAGAAAAGAGATTCGGAAGAAAAAGCATACTCTATCGGATTCGGGACTGGGGCATTTCCAGGCAGCGCTATTGGGGTACCCCTATCCCAGTCATCCACTGCCAGAACTGCGGAATAGTCGGAGTTCCGTATGAAGATTTGCCAGTTGTACTCCCTCTCGAAGTTGAATTAAAAGGAGAGGAAGGTTCTCCTCTTGAAAAAGTGGAAAGCTTTGTCAAGACGACATGTCCCGAATGCAAAGGAGATGCACGGAGGGAAACAGATACCATGGACACTTTTTTTGATTCATCATGGTATTTCTTTCGTTATACTTCCCCTAGCGAAGAAAAGTTTCCTTTTAGCCCTCAAGCTGCCGATTACTGGCTTCCCGTTGATCTTTATATAGGAGGGGTGGAACATGCAATTCTTCATCTGATTTATGCGCGTTTTTTCTGCAAATATTTCAGAGATTGTGGATTAACGTTAATAGATGAGCCTTTTCCTCGCTTGCTTGCTCAGGGCATGGTTGTCAAGGACGGAGCCAAGATGTCCAAATCAAAGGGAAATGTTGTCGATCCTGACGATATAGTAAAAAAATACGGGGCAGATTCGCTGAGGCTTTTCATTCTTTTCGCTTCTCCTCCGGAAAAAGAGTTCATCTGGAACGATGAAGGGATAGATGGGGGCTACAGATTCCTGAATCGTCTCTGGGCGACAATGCAGGAAAATCTGGATCTGTTTAAACAGAAGTGCAGTCCTCGAGAAGAGACAGGAATAGAGGAAAAAGCCAGCAAACTGAGAATAAAAATGCACCAGACTATAAGAAAAGTCAGTGATGATATTGACAAAAGATACCATTTGAATACAGCTATAAGTTCTATAATGGAGTTTTACAACCTGATCAAGAAAGAAAAGGAGATATTGAGTCAAAGCGTTAGAGGGAAAAATTTGTTGAGGGAATCCCTGGAGAGCCTTGTTTTGCTTCTTTCACCCTTTGCCCCTCATCTTTGTGAAGAATTATGGGAAAGAATGGGTCATAAGATTTTTCTTATTCACTCTCCTTGGCCGTCTTTCGATCCGGACTTAGCTACCGAGGAGAAGGTCACCATTGTCGTTCAGGTCAGCGGCAAGCTGAGGGACAAGTTTGAAGCGGAAAGAGATTTAGCTGAGGACCAAATAAAAGAAATGGCTCTGGGTTCAAATCGAATCAAAAGTATTGTAGGAGAGAAAAAGGTTAAAAAAATAATTTACATCAAGAACAAACTGGTTAACATAGTATTATAAATGTTTTTTTCTGAGCCTGTTATGAAAAGAATTTTTTTGCTTTTTCTCGTATGCCTTTTCTTTCTCCATTGTGGTTACCATCTTCGGGGGACAGGGAGCTTCCTCCCTCCCCATATAAAGAGAATGAACATTCCCATGTTCAAAAACTTAACCACACGCTTTGAGCTGGACTTGAAGTTGACCCAAAGCGTCATTGATGAGATTGTAGCTAGAGGAAAAGTAGCGATCACCGGAAATATGGAGTCTGCAGATGCTGTCTTAATAGGGGAAATCATCGGCTTCCATGTTATCCCTATAGCTTTTTCTAAAGAGGCAGCGGCTGACCGGTACAACATCACTGTTGTGGCCAAGATTATCCTGAAAGACCTGGTTAATCAGAAAATTATCTTTTCCAATCCAAATTTTCAATACGTGGAAGAATACGAGGTGCCAGAAGGGGTGGATTTTGAGACCGTTGAATCAGAAGCTTTGGACAAGGTCAGTGTGAAATTCGCTAGAAGTTTAGTGAGCACGATTTTAGAAGGATTTTAGGAGAGTGGCAAGTTTCCAGGGTAAAGAAATAAAAGAAGAGACTCTTATCCCCTGTTATTTTTTTTATGGAGATGAGACTTTTCTTGCCTGGGAATTTGTTAAAGAACTCAAAGAAGGCCTGATTTCTCCCGAAATTCAGGATTACAGCGTGGAGAGATTCAACCTTGAAGATAACTCATGGGCGGAAGTCATCGATTCGGCCAGAGCACTTCCTATCTTTATCTCACCATGTCGGATAATTGTCGTCGAAGTTTCTAAAGGTAAGAAGGAAAGCCTTTCCTCCAGGGAGGAATCAATATTGAAGGACTATTTTTCCTCTCCTCCTTCGAAGACCGTCATCATCATCGTTTTCTCTGGGAAAATAAAAAAAAATACCTCCCTCTTCAAATTTTTTTCGTCCCTTTCTTCAGCAGTGGTTAGCTTGAAAGAGTTAAGATATTTAAAAGAGGAAGCTCTTTTTGCCTGGATGGACAAAAAATTTCTTTCTCAGGGAAAGACAGCGACCTCTGAAGCGAAAATAAAGTTCCAGGAGCTCACCGGGAATGACTTGAGAAGGGTGAACAATGAGATAGAGAAACTTATAACATTCGTAGGCGAAAAAAAGGTGATCGAATTGGATGATGTCAACCAGGTTTGCGGTTGGGTTAAGATTTTTTTTGAGTGGGAAATTGCTGATAGCCTGGGAAAGGTTGATTTTGAACGGAGTCTTATCGTTTTGAATAACTTGTTCAAAGAAGGAGTGAAGCCTGAATATATCCTAGGTTCAATGGCCAAGTTTTTTCGTGATATTTTTCTGGCCAAGCTCTTGCTTAAAGAGAAAAGTTTGGATAGGAAGGCGATTTTCAAGGAATTGAAGCCCCATATTCATGAAAAATTTGGATACTTTTATACGGCTAAATTCAAGGAATTTTTCTCTTTAGTTGAAAAATTTTCCATGAGAGATTTGAATCGAGTTTTGGCTGAGCTTGAAGAGGTTGATTTAAAGATGAAGACAACCTCTCTCACTCCTCAGACACTTCTAGAAAGCTTCCTGTTTGATTATTGTAGTCCTCGAAAGAAAGAAAGAATCACTTGGAGGGAGCGGAGGGATTAATCATTTCAACCTGCTGGCTCAATCTTGACTTGTGTCTGTTTCCTTTGTTTTCATGAATCGTCTTTTTTTTGATTGATTTATCAATGAGGGAGAAAGTGAGAGGGAGAAGCTTCTGGGCTGTTTCCTGGTCCTTATTTTTAATGGCCTCATTTAATTTTTTTATCTGGCTACGGAGAGCAGATTTGTTTCTTTTGTTTATAGCATTCCTGCGCAGGCTGCGTTTCCACTGTTGTATTGCTGATTTATGAATGGCCATTTCTATCTCTTTTTTGAAAATGGTATGATAAGATATCTCTATTCCAAAGTCAACCTCTGGGAAGGAAAGCATCTCTTTTTCATGATGGAAGACAAAATGATTTATCAGGCTGGATGTCTCGAAAACACGCCCATAAGGAAATGATGAAGCAAAAGGACCAAAATCGAAGGTTGCTGAAGTCGACTTTTGCCGTGGCCGCGCCGACCCTGCTGAGCAGAATATTTGGTTATATCAGAGACATGATCCAGGCATATTACCTGGGGACAGGCAAAAGTGCCGATGCCTTTTACATCGCCTATATCATCCCCAATTTGCTCAGAAGATTGACAGGCGAAGGGGCGATGACGGCGGCTTTTATCCCCGTTTTTACTCAGGAAAGAAAGGAAAAATCGAAAGAGGAGCTCTGGAAATTTGCCAATGCCTTCTTTTTTAATTTGACCCTTGTTATGGCTGCTCTCGCAGTCTTGGGTATCGTCTTTTCTCCTCTTTTGGTTAAAATTATAGCCCCTGGATTTGGGGCTGTCGAAGGGAAGTGGGAGCTGACAATTTTTCTTACTCGAATAATGTTTCCCTACATATTTTTAATCAGTTTAGCCGCGCTAGCCATGGCTATCCTGAATTCTTTCCATAAATTTTTTGTTCCTGCTTTTACTCCTGTCCTTTTCAACCTGGCGATAATCAGCATCGCGGTTCTTTTTGCCAGAAAGGCGGAAGAGCCGGCTCTTGTTTTTGCGGTTGGGGTTGTTCTCGGAGGCGTTTTTCAGCTTGCATTCCAGCTTCCTTATCTCTGGCGAAGGGGAATGCGGTTCAAATTAAGTCTCTCTTTTTCCCATCCTGCCGTTCGTAAGGTGGCCAAGCTTATGATTCCGGGCATATTTGGCGCTGGGATTATTCAGATAAACCTTGCTATAAGCCGGATTATTGCCTCTGTTTTAGAGGAAGGAAGCGTATCCTCTCTTTACTATGCAACAAGAGTACAGGAGCTTACCCTGGGAATCTTTTCGATCGCCCTTTCCATTGCCCTCCTTCCCACCCTATCCGAATTGACTGCCCATCGCGATATTCTGGGTATGAAAAGGACTCTTATCTTCTCTTTTAAGCTGGTATTTTTTGTTACTATCCCGGCTATGGTTGGGCTGCTTGTTTTGAGCCGCCCCATCATTCAAGTTCTTTTTCAAAGGGGCGTCTTTGATGAACAATCAACAGCCATCAGTGCTTCATGCCTGTTCTTTTTTTCCTTTGGGCTTCCTTTTATCTCAGGAGTAAAAATTTTGGCCTCTGCCTTTTATTCCCTTAAAGACACTAAAACCCCTGTTATTATCGCTTTTTTTGTGATGATAAGCTATATTTCGCTCTCTTGGATTTTAATGAGGCCACTTCGGGTGGGAGGCATAGCCTTGGCGCTTTCCATTTCTTCTATCCTGAATTTTTTTCTTCTTTTTATCTTGCTGGATAGAAAGATCGGGAAAATAGAGTGGAAAGGATTTTCAGCATCAGCCTTGAAGTCTTCTTTTTCGGCAGTTGTGATGGGATTGGCTGTCCGGTTTTTTATGAGTCATTTTGACTTCCAGCGCCTCGTATTCTCGGAACAGCTTGGAGTTTTGCTCTTGGCTATTTTCATCGGAATAATCATTTATCTCTTGATGAACATGCTTTTTAGCCATGAAGAATTAAGAAGCTTAAGAGATGTCTTTTCTCGCGAGAGAATTTTGAAGGAATGAGAAGAAGAGGATGAAGATTGTCTTGCAGAGAGTCAAACAGGCTTCGGTTGAAGTTCAGGGAAAGACGACAGGAGAAATAAAACGCGGAATTTGCCTCCTTGTGGGCATTGAAAAAGGAGACTCAGAGGATGATGCTCAATATCTGGCCAAAAAAGTGGTGGAGCTTCGGATTTTCCCGGATAAGGAAGGAAAAATGAATCTTTCCTTGCCAGAGACTCGAGGAGAAGTGCTCGCAGTCTCTCAGTTCACTCTCGCTGGCTCAGTGCAGAAAGGAAGGAGGCCCAGTTTCGACAGAGCTGAGTTGCCAGAAAGAGCGGAGGAGCTTTTTCGTTATTTTGTTGATCTAATAAGGCAGAGGGGTATTAAGATCGAAACAGGAATTTTTGGGGCTCTTATGGATGTCCATTTGGTCAATGATGGCCCTGTTACTTTTATTCTTGAAAAGAAAAAATCTTATGAGGATTAGATTTTAAGGTAGAGGCAAGATTTTTGTTTTAGACCATATCCAGGATATGGCCCATTTTTTCTTTCTTGGTCTTCAGGTATTTGAGGTTTACCTTGTTAGGAGGGATTTCGATAGGCACCCTTTCCACAATTTCTAACCCATATCCTGAAAGCCCGATGAATTTTCGAGGGTTATTGGTTATAAGACGGAGCCTATTGACTCCAAGGGAAACCAGGACTTGAGCTCCTATCCCATAGTCCCTTTGGTCAGTCTTAAAACCCAGTTTTCGGTTGGCTTCAACAGTATCTATTCCCTGTTCCTGGATCGCGTAGGCTTTGATTTTGTTGGCGAAGCCGATACCTCTTCCCTCATGATTGAGGATGTAAAGGATGACTCCTTTTCCTTCTTCGTTGATCATTTCCATGGATCGGTGAAGTTGATCTCCACAGTCGCAGCGAGCTGAACCAAAGGTGTCTCCAGTCAAACACTGAGAGTGAGCACGGACAAGCGTAGGTTCATCCTTTTTTATATCTCCTTTAACCAGGGCTATATGGTGTTCCTTATGGATGCTGTCTTCAAAAACCATCACCTTGAAGTGCCCAAACTTCGTTGGCAAATCGGCTTCTTCTATTTTCTTAACAAGTTTTTCATGCCTCATCCTGTATTTTATGAGATCAGCGATAGTCAGGATGGGAATATTATAAACCTGGCTAAATTCCTCAAGTTGAGGCATCCTGGCCATTGTTCCGTCTTCGTTCATGACTTCGCAGATGACGCCTGCAGGCCTTAATCCAGCCAGACGAGCGATGTCCAGTGCTGCCTCAGTCTGACCCGCTCTTTCCAGAACGCCGCCTTCCTGAGCTTGAAGAGGAAAAATATGCCCAGGTCGAGTTAAGTCAGCTGGGCGAGTTTTGGGGTTCATGGCAATCAAGACTGTTTTGGCCCGGTCATAGGCTGAAATACCCGTCGTGACTCCCTTTTTAGCATCTATGGAAACGGTAAAGGCTGTTTGGAAGGGAGCCGTGTTATCTCGAACCATTAAAGGGATATCGAGTTTCCTTAGCCTTTTTTCTGTCAGGGGCATACAGATAAGACCCCGCCCGTGTTTGGTCATGAAATTGATGACTTCTGGAGTTACCTTTTCAGCAGCAACCATAAGGTCGCCTTCATTCTCCCTGTCTTCATCATCGACGATAATGATGAGCTTTCCCGCCTTTACTATTTTTAGAGTTTGTTCTACTGAAACAGCTTGTGATTTCCTTTTCATTTTATATCCACTCTCTTTTCCTGTTGTTCTATCGCTTGTCTTTACTTATCCAATTATACACGTATTTTCCGATCATGTCACACTCTACGTTGACCGCATCTCCTCTTTTTAAGTTTCCTAGATTAGAATTTTTTAAGGTGATGGGGATAAGCTCAACATCGAACGAAGAGGGACTTAAACGAGCTATGGTCAAGCTAACTCCGTTCAAGGCTACTGAACCTTCAGGAATAAAATATGGCCTGAGCTCTGGAGGGAAGGAGATTTTCAGTCTTTTTCCTGGTTTTTTCTGCGAAATCAGGAGAACCTTTCCTCGGGAGTCGACATGACCTGTGATGATGTGGCCACTTAAGGGAGAAGAAAGGGTAAGAGGTTGCTCAAGATTGAGCATTTCACCCTGTCTAAGTGAGCCCAGGTTGGTTTTTTGAATGGTTTCCTGAGAGAGATTAAAGAAAAGGGCTTTATTCTCTTTTTTAATGAGGCTTAAACAGACCCCGTTCACAGCCAGGCTGGCGCCGACCTCAATTTGAGAAATGATGGGGGGAGCCTCGACAGTTATTTCTTGTTTTCCTCGGCGGTATCCTTTGAATAAACCTGTGTGATTAATGATTCCTGTAAACATTAGAGATATCCCTCCACGATGATGTCTTCATCAATTTGAAAAGAGTTTGTTCTCTTCAAATGCAGAGAATTTTTAATGAAGTCTGCTCCTTCTCCTTGGAGAAGAGACGGCGCTTGCTTTCCCCCGATCAATTTGGGAGAGATGGATATAAATATTTTATCTACCAGCCTCTCTTCGAACATTGATGTCAGCACTCGGCTGCCGCCTTCCACCAGCACGCTCGACATCTCATTCTTTCCCAGCCAGGATAGAACTTCCTTTAAGTCCAAAGTTTGTGAAGAAAGAGAGATGACCTCTACTCCCTTTTTGCGCAAAGTATCGGCTTTCTTTTGGGAGGCTTTCTTAAGAGAAAAGACAATAATTTTTCCGTGGGAGAGGGTTGAGAGAATTTTAGCCCCTAAAGGAAAGCGAAGATGGGAGTCGAGGATTACGCGCACTATTTTCTTTCCCTTCCAATTAGGATGGCGCACAGTAAGCAGGGGATCGTCCTTGATAAGCGTGTTTATACCAACCATAAGCGCATCATACTCTCCTCTTAAAAGATGAAAATATTCTCTTGTTTGTTGAGAAGAGATCCATCGGGACGAAAATTTTCTGGTGGCAATTTTCCCATCGATGCTGATGGCAGCTTTAGCGATGACAAAAGGGATTTTTTTTGTGATGTATTTTAAGTACACTTCATTCAGCCGTCTGTTTTTCTCCTCGAGAAGACCCGAAGAGACTTCTATTCCAGCCTGCTTTATTTTTTTAAATCCCTTTTTAAAAACAAGGGGATTTGGATCGAGAGCGGAGATAATCACTCTTTTCAGGCGGGCCTGAAGTATCGCTTCCGTACAAGGAGGTGTTTTTCCCCAGTGAACACAGGGTTCAAGAGTGATGTAAGCAGTGCTGTTTCGGGAAAGAGGGCCTGCTCTCTGGAGAGCTAGAGCTTCAGCATGGAGTTGGCCAGGCTTTACATGATAACCATGGCCTACGATCACATCTTTGTGCACGATCACTGTGCCTACGTAGGGATTTGGGCTTGCCCATCCTTTAGCTTTTTCAGCTAAGGCATAGGCCATCTGGAGGTAGAAAATATCTTTAAGGTTTTTCATGAAAGAAGGGCTCTCGCAAAATCCTGGGGAGAGAAGTAAAGCATGTCCTTTTCATTTTCCCCGATACCGATGAATTTAATCGGGAGCTTCAATTCGTCTACTATGCTGATAACACTTCCTCCTTTGGCTGTTCCATCCAGTTTAGTGAGGAAAATTCCGGTTAAACCCGAAAACTTAAGAAATTCTTTGGCTTGAATCAGAGCGTTTTGGCCTATGCTGGCATCCAAAGCGAGCAATATCTCATGGGGAGCTCCTTCGATTTCTCTTGAGATGATACGTTTAATCTTTTCTAACTCCTTCATTAAATTGGTGTTGGTGTGTATTCTTCCGGCAGTATCCACAAGAAGAAGCTGTAAGGAACGGGCCTTTAAGGATTGAATGGAGTCGTAAACGACAGAAGCAGGGTCAGATCCGTACTGGCCTTGTATTATAGGAATATTTAATTTTTTTCCCCATAATGCTAACTGTTCCTGGGCAGCTGCCCTGAATGTATCAGCCGCCACCATCAATACATTCTTTCCTTCCTTTGTAAAACTATAAGCTAGCTTAGCCAAGGAGGTTGTCTTTCCCCCACCGTTTACTCCTACCATCATGATAACAGAATGAGAGTGATCAAGGTTGAAATCGGAGGGGAATTGGGCGAGAGTATTGATGATCTCCTCCTCTAATATTTTTTTAATTGTCTTGAAAGAATCGCTTTTTTTGCTCTTTTCCCTAATAGAATGAATAATTCTTTCAGTAGAACGGATTCCAATATCAGCCAGAACCATGGATTCGGCGAGCTTATCAAGAACTTCTTCTCTGTCTTTGTCACTCCGTAGAAGTTCTTCGAACCTTTCTTTAAAGGTTTCTCGCGTTTCCGCCAGTTTTTCTTTTAGATTTCCGATCACAGCACAATTATTATATTTTTCGAGTTTTTTAAAGTCAATTCACTATTGCTGTCAGGCCTTATCCAATGGAACGCCATGATGGCAAGAGTACAGCAAGAAAAAAGGGGACAGGCCCCTTTTTCTGTTGTCCTTTAGTTGGTGGGGTCAGGTCTTGCTTTTTGCTTTTTCTCATGCAAACCTGGGCGAAAAGCAAAAAGCAAGACCTGACCCCAACGCCTCGCTCCCAATCAGATTTTTAACGCCATTCTCCATTCGCTCTAGTATGGGGACGTTCCCCAAAGTACCATCCTTTTCATATTAGAAATTGGCCGCCTTTATCAATATTTTTTTTGATTAAATCAATGAACAAAGGATAGCTCGGCAGGAAACGTTCCCCTTTATTTTATTTATTGGGAAACATCCCTTCATATATTATACTCTATTTATCAATGAATTAAATGGTGGTACTTTGGGGAACGTCCCCGGTAATCCCCGATAAAAAAGTAGCCCGTCCCCTTTTTTTATGTTAAATTTAAGAGCTTATGATCGAAACTATTTGGGTACTAACTCCTTACCGGGAGGAAGCGAAGACTCTTTCTGCTGAGCTTGGTATTCCTTCAGAAATTGCTCAGATATTAGTTAACCGGAATTTGTGCGATGCAGAATCTGCTGGTAAATTTCTTTTTGGGACTTTGGAAGGCCTCCATGATCCTTATTTGATGAGAGACATGAAGAAGGCAGTGGAGAGAGTCAGGCAGGCGATTTCCCGGAGGGAGAAAATATTGATTTTTGGCGATTACGATGTGGATGGTATTCTTTCTGTCGTTATCCTCTCCAAGGCCCTGGAGTCCCTGGGGGCAGAGGTGGATTACTTCATCCCTGAGAGATTGAAGGAAGGATACGGGATTAAAGAGGAGCATCTTGAAATTGTCCTTGAAAGAAAAGCTAGTTTAGTAATCAGTGTTGACTGCGGAATAAAAGCGACGCAGTTTACGAAAAGAGCTAAAGAGGCAGGGATTGATATCATCATAACTGACCATCATCTGCCGGGAGATATCCTTCCTGAAGCTAAGGCAATCCTCAACCCTGTACTTAGCGACTCCGGATATCCTGATAGGAGGTTAGCCGGAATTGGTGTGGTCTTCAAGCTCATCCAGGCTCTTTTTGAAGAGGAAGGGAAGTCTTCTTCTCTTCCCCATTATTTGAAGCTGGTCTCAATAGGAACAATAGCCGATGTTGCAGAATTGAAAGGTGAAAACAGGCTTTTTGTTAAGTTCGGACTAAAGGGACTGGAAAAGGTTGCAAATACTGGATTATTAAGTCTGATGGAATCCTGCGGTTTGAGTGGAAAAAGAGTCTCTGCGGGAGATATCGGGTTCAGGATTGGGCCGAGGATTAACGCTGCTGGAAGAATGGGGATGACTGATTTAGCTGTTAAGCTATTTTTTACGGATTCTCTTCCAGAGTCGGTTGAACTTGTAAGGCATCTTGATAAGCTGAATTCCAAGAGGCAGAAAACACAGCAGAAAATTTATGAACAGGCCTTGAGGAAAATCAGGAAAAGAACTCTTGATAAACGCTACAAATTTCTGATACTGGGCTGCGAGGAATGGCACCGTGGAGTGATCGGTATTATCGCCTCAAAGCTTAAAGATTTTTTTCATCGGCCTGTTTTGATCTTTGTCTATGAAGATGGAAAGGCATATGGCTCAGGGAGAAGCATCAATGAATTTCCCCTTATTGCGTGTTTGGATGAATGTAAAGATTTGTTCCTGAATTATGGAGGACATTCAATGGCCGTTGGTTGTGTGATTGCCCAAGAAAATCTGACACCTTTTAAAAAGGCGGCAAACGCCTATGCCGGCTCGAGAATAACTGATGAGCATTTAAAAAGAAAAATATACATA
>Ga0209977_10000807_pt1 | contig 12949 bp, 9 predicted proteins | sample SumtaG_2_FD_183113 | JGI IMG/M metagenome (GOLD analysis project Ga0209977, IMG submission 183113) | Deep subsurface microbial communities from Indian Ocean to uncover new lineages of life (NeLLi) - Sumatra_00607 metaG (SPAdes) (version 2) | ecosystem: Environmental > Aquatic > Marine > Oceanic... | reverse complement strand
GATTCCCATCATTTTCAAAAATAAGTTAAACCCATCCCTCAAATTTAAAGGAGCTAGTGCTCTTCCTTCTATACCTGGAGTTCCTTCAAATACTAAGATCGAGTCTGCTATAAAATCTTGCGTGATGATATCGTGTTCCACAACAAACGCAGATTTTTTTAATTCTTCTATTGATTTTCGTAATAACTGTGCAACTGTTAATCTCATTTCTATATCTAAAAAAGCTGATGGTTCGTCCAATAAATAAATATCAGCTTCAGTAGACAGACAATCGGCAATTGTTACCCGCTGTAATTCACCACCACTTAGTTCAGACATCTTTCTATCTTTAATATTGTCGAGTTTAAGGCTGTTTATTAATCGTTTTTTATACGGTTGACTAAGATATGGAGCCAATCTAATTTTAGTTAATGTGTCAGAAACTAATTTAGATTCATTTATTTTAATGTATTGAGGTTTTAAAGAAATTTTAAGATTTTTTTCATCAAAATCATTAATCTTATTATCAGATACGATTATATTAGCAATTAAATCGATAAATGTTGACTTTCCAATTCCATTAGGCCCTAGAATTCCTAGAATTTCGCCGGCATGGACTTCACTCCCCGTTACTGTTAAATGAAAGTCTCCAAGAGTTTTTTCTAAATTTTCATAAGAAAAAATACTTGCGCCAGTATCAAATAAAGAATCAATTGGGGGTCTTTCGTGAAATTTAATTGGTTCATCTCTAATTCTTACATTTTCATCTTTAATATATCCATTCAAATAGATGTTAATTCCTACTCTTACACCTTGCGGATGGGAAATAATACCATACGCTCCAGGAACTCCATAAAATAAGGATATGTAATCGCTTAAATAATCTAATATCGCTAAATCATGCTCTACAACTACTACAGTTTTGTTGTCGTCAGAAAGACTTCTGATCAATTTAGCCATATTTATTCTTTCACTAACATCTAAGTAAGAACTAGGCTCGTCAATAAGATATACATCAGCATCTTTCAAGTAAGCAGCAGCAATTGCTACCCTTTGAACCTCTCCTCCAGAAAGAACAGATAGTTTTCTATCAAGAATCCCGTTGAGATTTAAATCTTGAACGATATTATCTAAAAGATCATTTACATCATTTTTTTTAAGGAGATCATAGACTTTACCAACTACATGTTTAGGAATAAGGTTAATATTTTGAGGTTTAAGAACAACTTTCAATTTTTGATCAAATAAGTCTAAGAAATATTGTTGTAGTTCTGAACCTTTAAAAAAATTAACAATGGCGTCATTATTTGGAATATCTTCATTAAATTTACCCAAATTCATTTTCAGATCTCCTGAAAGAATCGATAACATCGTACTTTTTCCAATTCCATTTTGACCAATTAGTCCTAAAACTTTTCCTTTCTTAGGAATTGCCATTCGAAATAAAGAGAATTGATCTGGACCATATCGATAAGTTATCTGATTTTTCAAAGGATCTGGTAAGTTAATAATGCTTATCGCATTGAATGGGCATTTTTTTATACAGATACCGCATCCAGTGCAAAGACTCTCAGTAATTTCAACATACTTCCCATTAGGGCTTAATACTATTGTTTCATCTCCTGTTCTTACTTTAGGACAGTATTTAATGCATGGTTTTTCACCAAATGGACTACATTTATCAGGCTTGCAGCGATCTTTACTAAGTACGGCGATTCTCAAGACTATTTCACCACTATTAAAAATGAAAAATGATAAATAATTTTTATGCTTTACTCAGTTAAAGTTTTGTTAAGTAGTGAAAATAATTGATAAATAAAGTGACTGCTCACTGGCTTGAAGAAACAGTGGAAGAAATATCTAAAAGAAATTTAACAGAATTTACTTTTTCCACCGGCAAAACACCCTCAGGACACGTACACATAGGAATCTTAAGAGAGATAATCATTTGTGATGCTTTAAAGAGAATTTTTGAGAAAAGAGGAGCTAAAGTCTTATTTTATTTATTCATGGACGATTTTGATGCTGCTAAAAGATTTCCGGATTACATAGATACAAAATATCAAGAGAATTATTTAGGTAAACCATTTGCACTTATACCCTGTCCTTTCGAAGATTGTGGATGTGAAAGCTACGCTCGTCATTTTGGAAATGAATTAATTTCAACATTCGAAAACTTTGGGATAAAAAATAAAATTATCTGGACATATGATTTATATCAAAAAAGAGAAATGCAAGAAAAAATAAGAATTGCTCTTGAGAATACTGATAAAATTAAAGAAATATTAAAAAAATATATATATCCAACACTGGATAACGATCGAAAACAGTTATTTATTGATATGCAAAAAACTTGGATACCTGCCATGGTTATCTGTGATGAATGCAATAAAATACAGTATAAAGCCACGGACGGAACCATTCAGCCAAATAGGGTTATCAAGTATCTAAACGAAGAACGAGAAGTTTTGTACGAATGCCCTGGATGCGGTTATAAAGGAAAAAATTCTATTTATAGCGGTAAATTAAAACTTAATTGGAGAGTCGATTGGCCTGCAAAATGGGCTTTATTTAATGCAACGTGTGAACCTGCTGGTAAAGATCATAGCGTAAAAGGAGGAGCATATGACACGGGGATAGAAATTTGTCAAAAAGTTTATGATTATGAAGGTCCAATTAAACTTCCCTATGAATGGTTAAGATTAGGAAATAAAGATATGAAGACATCTAAAGGTATTGTTTTTACTCCTAAACAGTACATGGAATTAGCCGATCCAGAAATTTACCGAATGTTGATATTGAGAACAAATCCAATGAAACATATTTCTCTGAGGATGGAAGAAATCCCTCAATATCAAGACTACTACGAAAAAATGGAAAATATTTTTTATGGGGTAGAGGAACCTGAATCCAAGGAAGAATACGATTTTTACAAATATCTATATCCTTTGACCAAGGTAATTAATGTTCCAGAGATTAAACCAATCAGAATTCCTTTAAAACTATTAACTTTCCTTTCTCAAATGCAGAATATTTTGAGTTTAGATAAATTATATGAAAAAGTAATTTCATCTTTAAAAGTTAATAATAACGAAAAAACGATTTCAATAGATGAGTTTAAAGTTTTATTAAAAAGAACAGAAAAATGGATTAAAGAAATCAAAAATGAATTAACTAAAATAACGGATCATAAAATAAAAAGAAATATCCAGAACAAAATCGAAATCTTTACAATTCCTAAAACAATTGACAAAAAACTCATCAATAATTTATCCGATGATCAAATTAACGGCTTAAAAAAATTCCGAGAATATTTAGCTGATAACGACGATCTCGATGCTGATTCAATACAAAATAAAATATTTACTATAGCCAAAAAGGAATTAGAAATTCCGCCTAGAAAATTATTTGAAGCTTTTTATCTCGTCCTTTTAGGTTCGAAATCTGGGCCAAGATTAGGACCTTTTATTCAAATGTTAGACAAAACATGGTTGATGGATAGACTAAATCAATTATTATAATAACTAGCTAGAAAGAATTCTTCAATCAGATTCTTCTTTCCTCTTTCTAAATTTGTACCATTTCTTTCTTTTCTTTTCTTGCAGAGTATTATAGCATTCAGAACAATAAGTGAGACCCTCTTCAATCATTTTATCACATTTCTTACAGTGTTTATGAGGATCAATATATTTAACTGATTGTTTTTTGTATCTTTCGTATTTACTCAATATAAATCTCCAATGTTGTAATAATTATTTATATAGTCGATAAATTATAACTTTTTCACTCCGGGAACTATTTTAATTTTAAAAAATTGAGCATTCTTTAATTGATCCCTCGCTTCTAAGTGACACTCTGGAAAGAGAGACCGGTAATATTCCTCACTATTAATAATTTTATTCAATTCTTCTTTCCAGCTCAATAAAACAGTATCGATCTGATCTGGTTTTACAAGAGCAAATATCGATCCACCACCACCCGCTCCTGTTAATTTTGCGGCAAAAACATCTGAGTTGTGCTCAATTAGACGTATCAAAATATTATTAAATAACCCAATTCCATGCAAGAATCCAACATGTCTCATCAAATTATTCATAATAGCTGTGTTTTCCTTGAAATAATCTCCTAATTGTTTCCAATCATGTCTCATCAAAGCAAAACGTGATTTCCATGAAATTTCTGCAAGATTTTGATAACCCTTTATGATTATGGGGTCCTCATCCAAATAATATCTCCTTAATTTTTCATGAACAACTCCACTTTCATGCCCTACCCCTGAAAAACAAATAATTATTGGTAAAGTTTTTATATTGTATGTTAAATCGATCCTATCGTATATCGCTAAAGGTTCCAACGAAAGTTTCTTATGAAAAACTTTTCCAAAGTAGGAGCAAAATCCTAACCCCCCCCTCGCTATTACATATCGATCCCCATACCCCGCAGTTATTTTAAGATCCTGGTCTTCTACCTTTGTCGCGATTTCTGCTAAAATATCTCTGTTTATTGGAAACTCTCCCTTTTTTAGACTTATAAAGTTATTGTATAAACCAAAATATTTTGCCAAGCCATACATAATCCCAATTACTATAGCTGCGCTCCCGCCCAAACCACTTTTTAGAGGGATAGTTGTAATAATTCCAATTTCAAAATTCTCTTTTTCAAATTTCTCCCTAAAAGCGAAATTTGTTTTGATTAACCGATAAATACTGGCATAGAAGAGCTTAAATTCCCCATTTAATTTCTTCATTGAGTCATTTAAGTTCTTTTCGATCTTTTCTTCTTTTGAAACATAAATATTTAATTTACCACCACCATCTAAATTTGAATAAAATTTTACTGAACTGAACATTTCCCTCTTTTTTATATAAACAAAAACAGATAGTGGGTTATCTAAACCATTGATTGCAGCTGAGGGCATCCAAAAATCGCCTTCAACAGCATCTAAAGGATTTATTAAGTTGATTCTCGCTGGGGCTTGAATTAAAATATCAGGGTTTAATCCTTTTATGAAATCTAAAATCTGTTGTAACATATAATATCAACATGTTTTCTTGAGCATTAAAGATGATAACAAGCAATTTTAATTAAATATATTTTAAAAAGGGTCACTAATAGTTTTTTCTACATTTCAAATCACCTAACTATTTTCAATACCATTTATGGTTAGTTATCCTGAAAGCGATCATTCCAGTCTACTAAACAAATATAATAAGTTTTTATAATTATATTAAAAAAAATATTGAAATGGTTAAGAAGGGTAAATTTAAACTGTTTTCATTTTTGTTAGAAAATTATTTAATTTATTACAAAAGCATCAACAAGAGTAATAAGCTTATTGCTTTCTCTATTATCGAATGTGATAATTTTCTTAGAATTATTAAACCCCTCAATGAATTTTTGTTAAATAAATATCTATTCTATTATTCTATTCAGCTTAATATTCCACAAAAAAGAAAAACTTTAATCATCATATCCCTTGTCGGTGAAAAAAGAAGCAATATTGATAAATTCTTTAATTTGATTAAAGAGCAAATAGATAATATTGACAAATCTGTCTCGTTTTTAAAAAATCGCAAATTAAAAAGGCATTTTTTAAATGTCCTATCAAATGACATAAATGAAGGAGCAAATTCAATGAATCAACCGAATTCTTTAGTTTTGAAGTGTGGTAATAATTTAAAATTTATTCAAATTCATCAAATAGATTGTGATAACTTAAAAAACCAAACGATTCCCTTACAAAGTTTACTGAAGGCTCTTAAAAATTTAAACCAAAAAGGGTATATGATTTTTAATGTAAGAACCAATAATCGCGAAGAAATTGAAACTAACGCATACTTTTTAGACATAAAACACGATTTAGACTCAAATGTTATTAACATAGATGAAGAAATAAACCAACTTTATGATTGTGAACTATTCAAGAAATCAAGTCCTAATATATCAAATCTATATCGTATATTATGGCGAGTAAATATTTCAGATAATTTTTATGCAATAAACAATGACTCTGACATCTTTTTTTCATTAAGTCATTTTAATTTTCAGGATATCTCTAAGTTTAACACTCAATTTGTTAGAAGCCTGCAATTGAACAAAATAGATTATTATCGACTAAAACCAAATCTTTTCTTTATTGAAGAGAAAATTTTATTTTTAATATTAGAGGATAATAATTTAAAAGAAATCAAAAAACTACTCGAAAATTTTTTCTCGCAATATTTCATATTTATTTTAATTTTAAATCAAAAAGAACATAGAAAACTAATTGAATCTAATGAAGTAGGTTTGTTGGATAATTTAAAAATTCTTAACTTTAAAGATTTTGCTATGCTTGATTTCTTGGAGCTACACAAAGAAAATTTATTAAAAAATACCTAAATCGATAGCGATATCTTGCGCAGAATAATTTGGGTGGAGTTTAATCATAGCTTTTTTTTCTCCCTTTGGTGTTATGATTGTATTCACCTTGATCACTTTTACATTATGTATTTTCTCTATTGCTTGCTTTATCTGACTTTTATTAGCTTTTCTATTAACAATAAAAACTAACTTATTTTCCCTCTCAATAATATCGAAGGTTTTTTCAGTTATCAAGGGCCTTTGAATAATCTTATAATAACTTTCCAAGCTAAACTAACACCTCATATCTTTCTAATTCACTAAAAGCGGATTGGGTCCATAGAATTAATCGCCCTGGTAATCCTCCAGGTGCTAAATTTGCGATTGACAAGTTTTCTATTTTTCTAACATCTATACCCGGAATATTTCTTGATGCCTTAATTACTCCGAAATCTTCCTTAATTACGATTAGAACGCTCTTCTTGTTTTTATATTTTCGCCCCCTTCTCTTCCCTTTTCCGGCTCGAATTTTTTTTCCTTGTTTTGCTCGAAACAAATCTTCTGCTAATCCTAGTTCTGTAAGAATTGAATGCAGAAATTTAGTTTTTTTAACTGTTTGTATTTTATCATCGATTACTAAAGGAACTTCAGGGATATTTTTAATTATGTGGCCTCGCTTTTTTATCCAATCTAGATCACCAGAAGCTGATATCGCAGAAATTATAGATAATGTGTTAATTTTTTTATTTAATTTTTTTTCAACAATCTTAGCTGCTTTTATTGGATGAGCTCTTCTTCCTCCTTTTGCAAACGGGACTCTTCCTACATTTCGAGATGTAGGGAACCCAGAGCCTTTAATACGCGGGGCTCTTGACATTCCATGTCCTGTTCCCCAACCTTCAGCGGTATTTCTTAAACCTGCCCTCTTATTTCTTCCTTGAATTTGTTTATTCTTACTGGAAGAAACTTCACTTGCTAGTTGAATAAGATCTTTTCGAGGCTTCACCTTGAATAATAGCGGTATATCAACTATTTGTTTCTTGTTACCATCTAGATCATAAACATTAACTTTTTCCATAGAATCACAATCTTTAATTATTTTCTTTGTTGACTTTCTCTACTAATAAATGTTATCTCAGGCGATTTAACCGTAAAGGATTTTATCGGTCTTATTGTTTTTCTTATCCTTATTAATCGATTTTTTGGTCCAGGTATAGAGCCTAATATAAGAAGATAATCACCATTTATATTTCCATATTTAACAAACCCTCCCTTCGGGTTAATTTCTTCTTCATTTTCTCCGATTACCATAATCCTCTTATGATAATCCGTCCTCTGATGAAATCCTAATTGTCCCGGACGGGGAACGGTATACAACACTCTAGCAGGATGCCAGGGACCAATACACGCAACAGCTCTCCTTATTTTACTGTTCTTCCTTGTTAGTATCTTAACGCCATATCTCTTCACAGGACCTTGGAATCCCTTTCCTTTAGTGACTGATAATATATCGACTAGCTCTCCTTCGGTTAATATATCTCTAGCTTTAATTTCTTTTCCTAGTAAATTTAGAGCATAAGTAAATTCTTCTTTTGGACTTCCAATGGAATTTATTTTAATTTCAATAAGATCTGGCTTTTTTCTTGGAATGGATGTAAGATGGGGTTGAGTTTGAAAAATCCCTCTAATTTGGCAATTGTAATTAAGGGCGTTCAATAATTTTTCTTTATGCCCTTCAAAATCATACTGTTCTTTAATTGGGACGGTAATTTTTCGACCAAGATAATCATTCAATTCGGGTGAAAAAATATCTCCTACAGTATATTTACCATAATCGTCTTCATTATACACCCTAATGCCAATCAAAATCAGAGGTGGTACTTCAACAACCGTAACAGGTTTCATTAGTTCTTTTCCAAAATAGGGGCTATTTTTCTGATCTTCTATATATGTAATATGTGTCATACCTGCCTTGAAACCAGCATATCCTAAAAACATAACATCATCGGATGTATCTAACCAGTTTCTTACCCGACCTTTATTTTGGGCAGCTCTTTTTCTTGGAAGAAACGCTAAAGAGCCGTGCCTTGGTGCGTGTTTTTTACGGTGTCCCATGAATAATCACTTTAAAGATAAATTGTTAAATTGTTCACAATAAAAAAAGTTTTTCATTCAGAAATAACATTTAATTCCCTTAAATTAATAAAAATGGACTTTTTAAATTTAAATTAAAAAAATAATAATAGATGACATCAAAAATAGATAAATTAAGCCATTTCCAAATAAAAGATGCTTTAAATGATAAAGAAGAGAAGAGATTTATAATAAATTGTTTAAATTGCTCAAATTTAGAAGAAGGTAGAAATTTCACAAGTGAATGTATTTACTGCGTACTCAAAATTCTCTATTTAAACAAAAATATCATAGATAAAACCACTACGTTTAAAAGACGCGAAAATTTAATTGAATATAACCAACTTTCATCCATTTTAAGCTTTTTTAATAAAATTAGTTCTATTAAAAAGATTTGGAAGAAAATTGATAATATTGGGAAATTAAAATGTAAATATCAAGAATTTAATTGTAAGATTGGAACTTTATACAATTTTCCTTTTTCTACTGACACTCGTCCTATTTATGAACCAATTTCGGTTTTAAGTTATTTTCTTGATATAATAAAAGAACTAAAAGGAACAGAAATCATCAATTTTGATTGTCAAAAATGTACCAGAAAAGTTTTAACCCTTATAGAGAACATATTAAATGTATTTAACAAATTAGATATCATTCAAAAATTCAATAAATTTTCAATAAAAGACAATAGTGGTGATTGTATTACAAATTTTTACAATCAGATCGTATTTGAGACACCCCTCACTTCAGTAACCAATGAATTCACCAAAAATTCTATTATTACATCAAGAAGCGATTTGATTGAAACTTATAAGATCGGAAAGAATGATATTTTTCAAATACTAATTTTTGATGTAATTAATGAATACGAGAAACATTATGTTGTTAAATTTTCATTACAATCTTCTGGAGAAGAAAATTTCTTTAAAAACATTGTAAAAGACACGAAAAACAACTTAAAGCTTCTTGAATCTGATAAGATTATTCCTCTAGAGGAAATAATAAGCTTGTATCAAATGAATGCTAAACGCTATTTAGATTCTAAATACAAACTTTCTGAAAACGAAATAGAAAGCATATCTTTTGTTTCTGCGTTGCATAAATTAAAAATAGAAAAGATTTTTCCTTTATTAGTAGATGATCATATTGAAGAAATATTTTTAGATTCTCCAAAAGAAAAGGTTTATATTAACCACCAGAAATTTAGGCGCTGTAGAACCGATATAAAATTAGATTTAAATGATATTGAAAGATTAAAAACATTTCTAAGGTTATACAGTGGAAGAAGGCTTGATTTTTCAAACCCAAGCATTAAAATAGTTATTAAAAACAAATACTTCTACTGTAGATTCGCTATCGATGTAGGGCCAGTTCAAGTATACAATTTCGCATTAGACATAAGAAAATTAAATAAAAATATATATACAATTCAAGATTTACTGAAAAATGGCACTCTTAATCCCACGATTTCTGCTTTTTTATATTTTCTGATTTTAAGAAGAGTCAATATAACGGTTACTGGCGAAACAGATACCGGAAAAACAACTTTAATTAATGCATTAGATCTATTAACACCTAAGGAGTTTCGAAAAATATATGTAGAAAATATTATTGAATCATTAAACCAATCACAGTTTCAAAGACATCAATTAAAATACCAGGTAGATTCTCTTGAAGAACAATCAACACGTCAAACATCTAAGCAAAATCAAATTAAAAATTTACTCCATCGTACTCCAGATTTAATTTATTTAGGAGAAATTTTAACTAAAGAGGAAGCTGAAGCACTTTTTCACTGTTTAGCTGCGGGTTTAAAAGGTTTTCAAACAATTCATTCTAACAATATTGATTCGTTTCTGAATAGGATTATACATCACTTTAAAATTCACATTTCATGTTTAAGTGATTTAGGACTAATAATTTTAATGAAGAAGAATCGGCAAAGAAGAATTATCACCTCGATAGTTGAGATGAAAAACAATTTACTGAAAGGTAATGAATTTTATACCACTCTTTTCAACTTTGAACCTCATTTAAAAAATTGGAGTGTTTTTAAATCTTTATATGCATCAAATCTAGTTGATCAAATACGAAAACATGAAGACCTTTCTCAAGATAAATTCCAAACACTGTTTGAACTTTATCATGATGTCTTTAAAACGCTTCAGCAAATCGAAAAATTAGACATACATAAGTTAATCAAATTATTTGATCAACTGTCGTTTTATTCGTCCACAAATGTTGAGACTCTTTGTGTGTTTTGGGAAAATTGGAAAAACTCATGTAGTTTAAATTCATAAATTTCAAATATGGTATATGACAAATCTGTTAGAAAAAGCATTATTGACAGGTTTTGGATTATTTATTCTTATTATTTTCATCTCACTAATAAATCCTTTTATAATAAATATTTCTGAATTTAATAGCGCGATTAAAAATGATGTAGAGAAATACAATAACTTTTTTAACGAAGTAGATACCGCAATTCTTTTTGTCATTGAGAACCCCGATGTAATTTATTTAGATGTTATTGAATACCCCGGAAATTTAAACATATCACTGACTGAAGGCTATGTTAAATATAACTTCTTGATAGAAAACGAAGTTCAATGCAAAATCTATGAATATGTGAAACCTTTCAATAACAATGCATATATTAACCTCTCTTCTTCCAGATACATCTTAAATATTTCATGTAATTCTAATTATATTAATGTTCAATTCAAATAGTTAAGAGTTATAATTATACTATGGATTTTACTAACAGTCTGATAATATTATGCCAAAAAATTCATCCGTATCATATCCCTAAATTCAGATTTAGAAAATTAGATACTAGATACAAAGTAATGTATGAAAAAGAATACAATCTTCATGAGAATGATATTAATAAAGCTAGCTTTATCATATTTTTAATTTCGTTCATTACATTATTCATTACTTCCATTTTTCTCTCGATATTCAATCTTTTTCAAATATTTTCTTATTCCCTAATATTCTCCTTATTTTTTTCATACAACTTCAATAAAAAGTTTTACAAATTAATCTTAAAAAAGGAGAATCAATTGAATGCCTTCGTATACGTTATTAGAATATATTTTTCACTTATTCAAAAATCCGTTGGAAACAGTGCTGATTTACCTATTAATTTTATCAAACTAATTTCAGACTATAACCTTCCAATTAAGAACGAATTCAGGAAAATATTAAACCAGATTCAATTAGGTCAAAATCCAGAGATGTTACTTGCGAATGTTATCACTCCTTCAATAGATTTTAATTCCTACTTAAAAGAATTGCTAATATCTAATTTTACGTACAATGAAACTCTTACCGAAAATTCATTAGAAAAAAAATTTCGGCAATATCTAAGAGAAATTGAGTCAAAATTAAGTGTCTTCTTTTTTATTGGATTATTTTTCCCTTTAGGGCTCTGTTTTTTAATTTTGTTCCAAAAAATAAATGTTATTTTATTAATTATAATATTACCACTTTTTTTCTTATCAATCAAAACATTAAACAAGAAATTTCTCCGAAACGATTCATTTTTGCTCGGATTGTTAAATAATTATTCGAAGGAGGAAAAAGCTAAATTTCACGAATTCATCTCCTTCTTGAAAAGTTTTACATTAAACTTACAGAAAAACACTTCCCCAGAAATTGCATTCTTACATGCATATTCACAAATTAAAAGCCAAATTGTATTAATAAACACCTCATTTAAAACACAAATTACTAATCTTATTAATTTCTCTTGTTCTTTTGAGGAAATGCTGGAAAACTTACAAATTGAACTTAGTTCAACACGTTTTAAAATAATTCTAGATGTGATTGGAAAGTTAGTTAGTAAAAACGCATACATTTCTCATAAAAAGATCAATGAGTTACTAAATGAAATTTCAAACCATCAAAAACTAGAAAACCAGTTAGAAATTATAATTAAAGGAGAAAGGTTTAGGGTTTTGTTCTTTTTATTCCTGCTACCTATCATAATTGGAGGAATTGGAGGTTTATTTCCACTGTTTAATATTATGATTAACAACATATCCTTCTCTAGTAGTATTTACTTATCTTCAATATTAGAATTATTTTTTAGTTATGATTTCGTGGTAATTTTTCTTGCCCTTTGGTTTTGTGTCTATATATCCTCTTACTATTTCTTGGAAATCATATCCTACGAAAGAAAGAGCGTTCTAATTATTATTTCCTGTATTATTTATATTATAGCATTTTTCTCAAGTTTTTTTAATGTTCTCAATTATTTTTAAGCAGAATTTTGTAAGCATTAACCAAAAAAAATGACATAGAATAATTCAGCTATTAAGAAAACTCCAATAAATATAATAAAGAATTTAGAATAAGATATTATCGTTTCAAATAAAAATATATCAATATTAGTGTTAAACATAAAAATTTCGATTTCACTTAGAATTTGGAGAAAGGGTATTAAAAATATTAGGAATATAATAAGAGAGCCAAATATCGTAGTTAGTTC
>Ga0209977_10000806_pt1 | contig 12956 bp, 10 predicted proteins | sample SumtaG_2_FD_183113 | JGI IMG/M metagenome (GOLD analysis project Ga0209977, IMG submission 183113) | Deep subsurface microbial communities from Indian Ocean to uncover new lineages of life (NeLLi) - Sumatra_00607 metaG (SPAdes) (version 2) | ecosystem: Environmental > Aquatic > Marine > Oceanic... | reverse complement strand
GCAGGCTGCATCCTATGCCATTGATATTGGGTGTGAATGGGTATTGTTAACCAACGGTAAGGAATGGAAGCTTTACCACATCTCTTTTGGCAAACCTCCCCAGACAAAACTCATAGATTCCTGGAATCTTATTAATGATGACCCTGTAATATTAGCCGAGAAATTCAATCTAATCGGCTATAAGAACATAAAAAAGGGTGGCTTGGCACGGCTGTGGGAAAAGGCTAACGTCCTGACTGCACAGAACATTCTTAAAGTTATCCTATCAGAAGAGTCAATAAAGTTAATTAGACAAGGGCTAAAGAAAGCAACAGAGGTTACAGTCTCTCCAGAAGAGATTGTTGGAGCTGTCAGGCGTCTGTTAAATGAAACAGCAGTTACTGAAATGGAGAAGATTAAAATATCTCTACCCGAGAAAAAGCAGCAGAAAAGAAAAGGTATTTCAAAGGTTAGTAAAGAGAAGGGCGAACCCGTAGCATAGATCGGAGGTGAAGACAATGGGAAGTAAAGGCAGAAAGAATGTAAAGAAACCCAAGCAGGACAAGGAGCAAAAAGATAAGAAGGAAAAGAAATAATAGGGGATATTGAAAAATGGCTGAATTAGTAGAAAGAGTCGGTGAGGTCATTGAGGCCAGCACCACGGATTTTGTCGCCCAGTGCTATGAGCTTTACCAGTTGCCGCCTTTAGGCAGCCTGGTAAAAACCAGAGACCTACCAGTGGAGTTATACGGAATCGTCTATCATGCTGCCACCACCAGCCTTGAGCCGGGGCGCCGGCCCATCGCCCGGGGCAAAGATGAGGATAGCGAGGAGGCAATTTACCAGTCAAATCCTCAACTGCTGAAGTTGCTGCGCAGCGAATTTAGCACTCTGGTGGTCGGTTATAAAGACGAAAAACTGCACCACTACCTGCCCCCCAGACCAGCCCGCATTCACGGCTTTGTCTATCAGTGCCCCCCCGATGAGGTGCGGGATTTCAGCCAGTCCTTTGACTTCCTCAATATGTTACTTAACACCCAGCTGCCGGTGCCAGCTGACGAGCTTATCGCCGCCTGCCTACGCCAGATGAGCCAGATGTATGAAGACCGCCACACTTTCCTGGTGGCGGCGGGTAAGGAGCTGGCTCTCTTGCTCAGTGGTGAGCTTAACCAGCTTAAAGCTATCCTGGGGAGGCTCAGAGTATGACTCAAGAGAATAATGAAAGATTAGGCATCGTCGTCTCCGGTTCCTTAAACAAGGGAGTTGAGGTCAAGCTGGATAGCTCGGCTTCGGTGGAAGATATGGCGGTGGGGCGCTACGTAGCCATTGAGGGCAACAAACGCCGCTTCTTCGGCATGATAACCGATGTCAGCCTGGGAGTAACCGACCCCAGGCTAGCCCTGACACCACCGGATGTCTCCGACCCATTTATCGCCGAGGTGCTAGCTGGCACCACTACCTATGGGACACTTCATGTCTCACCGCAACTCACTATCGGGGGTGATGTCCCCAGCCTGCTTGAAGGCCCCCAGCCGGTCAAAACTGTTCCCAGCCACTTCTCGGTGGTAAACCTGGCTTCAGACCGGGACATCGAGCTGGTCTTTGGTAAAGAGGATAAAGACAGGTTCTGGATTGGCAATCCTCTGGATATGGAGACCAAGCTCTGTCTTAATCTACCGGAGCTGGTCAAGCGTTCCAACGGTATTTTTGGCAAGAGTGGCACCGGCAAGACCTTCCTTACCCGAATACTGCTCATCGGTATGCTGCAAAAGAGCGCCGCCGTGAACCTTGTCTTTGACATGCACAGCGAGTATGGCTGGGAGGGCAGCAGTGAGCAGGGACGAAAGGTTAAAGCCCTAAAACAGCTTTTCCCATCCAAGGTGGCCGTCTTTACCCTTGACGAGGAAAATTCCAGGCGTCGCAAGGTCAGCACCGACTTTGTCGTCAGGATAGGTTATGACGAAATAGAGCCTGAGGACATGATACTGCTGCGCCAAACTCTGAATCTTACTGAACCGGCCGTTGAAGCCGTCTATCAGGTGCGACGAAGGTTTGGTAAAGACTGGCTGCTGCGTACCTCAGAGATGGAAGACTCCGAGGAGACCAGAAATCTGTTAAGAGAGATGAATATACACGAGAGCACTTTCCAGAACTTGCAGCGAGGACTCAACACTATCCGGCGGCTGCCTTTTATAGAACCGCAGTCTCCCGTCAAAGCCGTACAGCACATTCTTGAGTATCTTGACCGGGGTATAAATGTAGTCCTGGAATTTGGTAGATATACCGATATCACCGCCTATATTCTGGTGGCAAACCTGCTCACCCGCCGCATTTACGCCAAGTATCGAGAGAGCACGGAGAGAGCCATGGCTGAAGATATCGCCCATCCCACACCACTGGTAATCACCATTGAGGAGGCACACCGATTCCTTAACCCGGAGATAGCAAGCCAGACCATTTTTGGTACTATCGCCCGTGAAATGCGCAAGTACAACGTTACCCTGCTGGTAATTGACCAGCGCCCCAGCGGCATTGATAGCGAGGTTATGTCTCAAATCGGGACCAAGATAACCTGCCTGCTGGATAATGAGCGTGATATTGACAGTGTACTTGCCGGTGTCTCCGGTAAAAGCGAGCTTAAATCAGTACTGGCCAAACTGGCAGCCAAACAGCAGGCTCTCATCTTCGGTCATGCTGTGCCGATGCCGGTGGCATTCCAGCCTCGGGAATATGGCTCCGCCGAGTCCTATAAAAGTTTTGCCTTAAGTGAAGAGGCTGGCGGCGAAAAACAGGCTGCAAAAGACATCGAAGAGTTGTGGGGATGAAGCAGTCAGCCAAACTGCGGAAAAGAAAGATTGGATTGGCTTTGAGTGGTGGCGCCGCTCGAGGTTTAGCTCATATCGGAGTGCTGGAAGTCCTGGAAAGAGAAGGAATCCCTATTGATATGATAGCTGGCAGTAGTGCTGGCGCTCTTGTTGGTGTTCTTTATGCCCAAGGGAAGGCAGTTAGTGAAATAAAAGACTTGGCTATAGAGCTAAGTTCAAAAAGATTCTCCTTCTGGGTAGACCCGACTCTACCCAGAAGTGGCTTGACGCGGGGACGGAAGATTAGAAATGTGTTGGCATCAGCTATCGGCGACACAGAGTTTGGAGATTTAAAGCTACCCTTTGCCTGTGTAGCTGCTGATATAGAAACTGGCGAGGAGATAGTACTTAATCAGGGCTCGGTACTGGAAGGAGTAAGAGCCAGCATCTCCATTCCAATAATATTTACCGTAGTTAAATGGAAAGGCAGGTACCTGGTTGACGGCTCCCTGGTGAATCCGGTGCCAGTGAGTGTAGTTAAGGAGATGGGAGCGGACTTCATCATAGCCGTGAATGCGATACCTGATACGAGCAAGAAGACTTACCAGCCGGACAAAGAGCCTAATATCTTTAATGTCATAATGCATACAGTCCACATCGCTAGCCACCGATTGGTAGAATATAGCCTTAGTGGAGCTGATGTAGTGATTGAGCCTCAGGTGGCATCCATTGGTCACTTTGATTTCCACCGAGTTCAAGAGTTCATTTTAGAGGGTGAATTAGCTGCTCAAACCTCTATTCCCGAGATTAAGCAAAAACTCAAAGTTTAAATATCTGTCTTGCCTGTCATCCTTTACCACGGCGTCCTCTCAGCATTTCCTTCTCAGGATAGAAGCGAAAATCAGAATTGCTGAATAACTCCCCATCTTCTACCTGATTATGCACTGTGTTATACTTAATTACAGAAGCAGAAACTAGGATTATTAGCATCAAATGACAGACTTGGACAAAGCTAAAGAAAGAATAGAGAAGCTGAGAGCGGAGATTAATTATCATAATTACCGCTATTATGTGCTGGATAACCCCGAGATTAGCGATGCCGAGTATGATGAGTTAATGAGGGAGCTTCAAAAACTGGAGGCGGAGTACCCCCGGTTCCTGACCTCGGACTCACCAACACAACGGGTTGGAGCGACTCCAGTGGAAGCTTTTGGCGTGGTTGGGCATCCCTTACCCTTACTATCCCTGGGGAATGCTTTCTCTCAAGAGGAGCTACTAGCCTGGTATACCCGAATCTCAAAACTGGTAGCCGGAGAGCAATTTAATCTAGCCTGCGAGCACAAGATTGATGGCCTGGCCATAGCGCTAACCTATATTAATGGCCAGCTAGCTACCGGGGCTACCCGCGGTGATGGCTTTCGCGGTGAGAATATTACCCAGAATTTGAGAACCATCAGAAGTATTCCCTTATCTGTACCCAAAGAGGCACCACCTCGCTTCGAAGTACGGGGTGAGGTCTTTCTACCTAAAGCCGGCTTTCACAAACTAAATCAGGAACGGGCGGCTGAAGGACAGTCACTCTTTGCCAACCCACGAAACGCTGCGGCTGGCTCAGTACGTCAACTTGACCCCCGCATTACGGCGAAACGACCGCTGGATATTTATATCTATATGTTGGGCTGGGCTGAGAGTAAGACACTACCACCAACCCACTGGGAGACTATGGAGTACCTCAAGTCCCTTGGTTTCAAGGTCAATCCCAATAATAAACTGCTTTCCAACATTGAGCAGGTTAAGGAATACTATCAGACCTGGGTGGATAAGCGAGAAAGCCTGCCTTATGAAGTCGATGGTATCGTGGTAAAGGTAAACCAGCTTGATTTACAAGAACGATTGGGCAACATCGGGCACGAGCCACGATGGGCGATAGCCTATAAGTTTCCCGCTACTCAGGGCACTACCCTCCTGATTGATATTGGTATTAGCGTCGGTAGAACAGGCACTCTCAACCCCTATGCCATTTTAGACCCGGTATCGGTGGGTGGGGTAACCATCAAACAAGCCGCCCTGCATAATGAAGATGACATCAGGCGTAAAGACATCCGAATTGGCGATACTGTCATTGTCCAGCGTGCCGGTGAGGTTATACCCGAGGTGATGGGACCAATCAAGAGTAAGCGTACTGGCCAGGGAAAAGAGTTCAACCTCCTTGAGAAGATATTCGACAAAGAAAAACAGCGTCCGGCGTGCCCGATATGTGGGAAGGAAGTGATTAAGCCCGAAGGTGAAGTTATGTATTACTGCTCTAACGCTGCTTGTCCCGCCCAGGCTCAACAGCGGCTGGAACACTTTACTGCCCGAGGCGCTATGGACATCAGAGGCATCGGTGAATCGCAGAGCACCATGCTATTGCGAGAGGGACTGGTTAAGGACGTGGCTGACCTGTACTACCTTACAGAGGCGAAGGAGCAGCTACTAGAGCTGGAGAGAATGGCTCAGAAAAGTGTAGATAACCTTTTAGACGCCATTGAAAAGAGTAAAGACAGGCCACTGGCCAGACTCATCTTTGCTCTGGGTATACGACATATTGGCGGAGAGACTGCAGAAATTCTCGCCAGAGAGTTTGGCAGCATAGATGCGCTGGCTAATGCCTCAAGGGAGAGACTGCTATCTATCCCTGCTATCGGCCCTAAGATTGCTGACAGTGTCATCGCCTTCTTCCGACAGGAGGAAAACCGGAATATCATTGAACGACTGAGAAAAGCCGGTGTCAGGCTGGAAACGGAAGCAGTTAAGATAGGGGAACTACCACTGGCAGGTATGGAATTTGTTATCACCGGTAGATTGGAAACCTTCTCTCGGCAGGAAGCCGAGGCACAAATAAAAGCCCTGGGCGGCTCAACCAAGAGTGACGTTACAAAAAAGACTACCTACTTGGTAGTCGGTACTGACCCCGGTTCTAAATTTGCCCACGCCCGGGCTCTAGACACCAAGACACTGACTGAAGAGAAATTCCTTCAACTCCTGAGGCAGGGAATTTGATATGAAGCTAATTATCGGCTTGGGTAATCCGGGGCAGGCTTATGCCAATAATCGTCATAATTTAGGTTTTATCTGCCTTAACCATTTTGCCCGGACGCAGGGTATACGGTTCGATAAAAAGCAGGGACAAGCCCGAACTGGCTCCGGTGAAGTAGCTGGCAGTAAGGTGGTATTAGCCAAACCCCAGACCTATATGAACCTGAGCGGCCAGTCGGTAAGCCGACTGGTAAAAAAGTTCAATATTGACCTAGGTGACCTCCTGGTTATTCATGATGACCTGGACCTTCCCCTGGGCAAAATCCGTATCCGCCGGGGTGGCAGTGCTGGTGGGCACAAGGGGATTAATTCCATCATCTCGGAATTGGAAACCCAGGATTTCTCTCGTCTCAAGATAGGCGTTGGACACCCGGCAGTATCTTCTACCGAAATCAGCGAGGCTGACATTATTTCCTATGTCCTCAACGATTTCACTCCTGAGGAAACAGTGGTTGTTACTCAAGCCGTACCCCGGGTGAGTGAGGTTATCCTCTGCCTCCTCACTGAAGGCCTGACCGCAGCGATGAACAAATATAACTAGAGATGGTTAATCAAGAGAGCCTCTAACCTTCGGGACTGCTTTCCCAAATACATTCTATAGGTGATATAATATCCTCACACATACTAAAGCAGAGGTTCTTGGAATGACAGGTAAGAAGAAATTCATCGCTGTTATTGGCGCAAGCCAATGCTCACCACGGGAAGCCAAGCTGGCTGAGGAGGTAGGCCGTGAGCTAGCCAAGCAAGGTGCTGCCGTGATTTGTGGTGGCTTGGGTGGTGTTATGGAGGCAGTCTGCAAGGGAGCTAGCTTAGAGGGCGGGGTAACCATTGGCATTCTACCCGGGGGCAGCCGCCACGCCGCTAATCCATACGTGCAAATTCCGATAGTTACCAATATGGGTGAGGCGAGAAATGTAGTGATAGTGAAATCAGCCGAGGCGGTTATCGCCATCGGTGGCAGTTACGGTACTCTATCGGAAATAGGTCATGCCTTGCGCAACGGCGTACCGGTAGTCGGTTTAAACACCTGGTCGCTATCCAGAAAAGGTGAGACGGATGACTCCATCATCCCGGCTCAAAATCCCATTGAGGCAGTGAGCACGGCTCTTAGCTTGATTAAGAACCGCTAGCGAAAAGAACTAAAGACCACGGAGGGAAAATGTCAAACGTTAAAGGCATAAAGGCCAGAGAAATCCTCGACTCCAGAGGCAATCCTACGCTGGAGGTTGAGGTGGAGTTAGCTAATAACATCACCGGTCGGGCGGCGGTGCCTTCTGGTGCCAGCACTGGCAAGTATGAAGCGGTGGAACTACGGGATGGGGATAGCTCCCGATTTAACGGGCAGGGTGTGCTCAAGGCAATAGCTAATGTTAATGAGCACATTACCCCGGTGATAACTGGCATGCCAGCTACGGAACAGGCAGCCATTGACTACAAACTCATAGAGCTTGATGGCACCACCAATAAATCCCGTCTGGGAGCTAATGCCATCCTGGGGGTATCGTTGGCAGTAGCCAAGGCAGCGGCCAAATTGCTGAATATGCCTCTCTACCGCTACCTGGGGGGAACGGTCGTCTGCACCCTGCCCGTGCCGATGATGAATATCCTGAACGGAGGCAAACATGCTGCCGACTCCACCGATTTCCAGGAGTTTATGGTAGTGCCGGCCGGAGCCAGCAGCTTTCATCATGCCCTGCAAATGGGTACTGAGGTTTACCATTGCCTGAAAAAGATACTTCAAGATAAAGGACTGAACACCAATGTCGGCGATGAAGGGGGCTTCGCTCCTTCTTTATCCTCGAACCAGGAGGCCATAGAAGCCGTGCTTGCGGCCATTGAAAAAGCCGGCTACAAGCCAGGCAAAGACTGCTTTATTGCCCTGGACCCGGCCGCCAGCGAATTTTATAAGGATGGCCAGTATATCTTAAATAGAGAAGGTATTTCACTTAGCAGCCGGGAAATGGTTGATTATTACGTCAGATGGGTGTCAAGCTACCCTATTATCAGTATCGAGGATGGTATGGCTGAGGATGATTGGGATGGCTGGCAGCTTTTGACGGAGAAGTTAGGCAGTAAGGTCCAGTTAGTTGGTGACGACCTCTATGTCACCAGTATCGACCGCTTGAGCAAGGGTATCAACTTGAAAGCGTCTAATTCTATCCTGATTAAACTCAATCAAGTGGGCACACTTACCGAGACCATAGCGGCTATTCAAATGGCACAGCAAACAGGCTGGACGGCAGTAGTAAGTCACCGTTCCGGCGAGACCGAAGATACTACTATAGCTGACTTGGCGGTAGGTCTGAATACGGGGCAGATTAAGGCAGGAGCGCCATGCCGCTCAGAGCGTACAGCTAAATATAACCGCCTGCTTAGAATAGAAGAGGAGCTAGGGAAAGGTGCTAGCTTTAACGGAATGCAGGCATTCTATAATTTGAAGAGATAGAAGAAGGATGATAGAAGTCACACCTGGTATTTACCAATTGACACTACCCAATCCCGCCTATGCTGCTCTAAGATATGTTAACACCTATCTCGTACGGGGGAGCAATGGGTATCTTCTCATTGATACCGGTTGGAGTGATGAGGCGTTGGCTTCATTGCAACAGCAGCTAACCAAGGTTGGTATTAGCTTTAGCGACATCAGCCAAATAATAGTTACCCATACTCACCCGGACCACTATGGCTTAGCTGGTCGACTGAAGCAGCTTTCAGGAGCTAAACTGGCTCTGCACCATTTAGAAATAGACGTTATCGAATCCAGATATACGAATAAAACAGAGTTCCTTTCCCGATTAGACCAATGGTGGCGTGTCAATGGGGTATCGGCCACAGAGCTGCCCCGATTCCGAGAAGACATCCTGAAAATAACAAGTGGGGTTATATCTCCTGTTTTACCTGATGTTACGCTTCACGGCGGTGAAACTATCTCTACCGGTGTTTTCAATCTCCAGGTGCTGGAGACGCCCGGACATTCGGCCGGGCACATATCCTTATATGAACCAAACCAAAAAATCCTCTTCAGCGGCGACCATATCCTACCCAATATTACCACCAATATTGGTATTAGTCTTCTATTCTCACAATCACGCAACAATTCGCTAGGCGATTACCTCGACTCACTGAACCAGATAAAGCAACTGGAGGTCAACCTTATTTTACCGGGACATGAAAACCGTTTTGCTGGCTTAAAGAGAAGGGTTGAGAAGCTTATTCAGCATCATAAGCAAAGAACTGCCGAAGTTGCCAGGACGATAAAGACGGGAGCCAAAACAGCCTGCCAGGTCGCTACCGAGCTAACCTGGATGCCAAATATAAAAGGAGTCGACTGGCAAGACCTTGACCCGTGGAGCCAGAAGCTAGCAATAGCCGAAACCGTTGCCCACTTAGAGTCGATGAGATTCGACGGGAAGGTAGATAAATTCTTCAGGGATAGCGTGGCATACTATGGCTTAGTGGATACAGCAAAATGAGAAAGATAGGTATCACTACTACTGTTCCCATAGAGATATTACTGGCCGCGGGTTATCAGGCAGTTGACCTGAATAACGTCTTTATTACCGACCCTAATCCCGATAGGCTAGTAAATATCGCCGAGAAGGCTGGTTTTCCACTGAACTGCTGTAGTTGGATTAAGGGTATCTACGGAGTATGTATGGATTACGGCATTGATACCATCCTCTGCGTTACCACCGGCGACTGTTCCAACACTATTATGCTAATGGAGGTCCTCAAACTCAAAGGACTCAAAACCATACCCTTTGCCTACCCTGACCAGCCAGGCACTCAGCGAATGCAATCTGCCTTAGAGACACTAGCAGAAAGTTTAGGTACCACACTGGAAGCTGCTAATAGAGTTAGAGATGAACTCAAGCTAGGTCGTAACCTGGCACAAAAACTTGACCGGCTTACCTGGAAAGATGGGCTGGTCAGTGGTTGGGAAAACCATCTGTGGCTGGTGTCTACCTCTGATTTCAATCAAGACTATCATCAATACTACGACCAACTAAAAGGGCTGCTGGCTGAGTGCCACCAGCGCCAACCCTATCCCCAAGACTGGCTGAGGTTGGCCTACATCGGGGTGCCTTCTGTCTACGGGCAAGACCTTTATCACTACCTGGAGAACAACCATGCCCGAGTGGTATTCAATGAAATTCAGCGCCAGTTCGCTATGCCCAAGCCGGGAAGCACTTTGGCGGAGCAATACTCCAACTACACCTATCCTTACTCAATATATGACCGGCTCAAAGACATCAGCACCGAGCTCAAGCAACGGCAGGTTGACGGGGTTATCCACTATGTCCAGGCTTTCTGCCATCGGGGCATTGGTGATATTATCTTCAGAGACACCTTGAAATTGCCCATTCTAACCCTGGAAGGCAATGATGACTTCTATCTGACTCAGCATATAAAGACACGAGTCGAAGCTTTCCTTGATATGTTGCGGTATAGCCAGCGTCTAAAATATAATCAACAAGCGGTAATCTAAAAAATCTATAGGAGGTATAAAATGACAACCAAGATTGGAATCAATGGCTTTGGGCGAATCGGGAGATTGACCCTCAGAGCAATCAACAAATATCATGGCAGCAAACTAGAGGTAGTAGCAGTTAACGACCTTACTGATACCAAGACTAATGCCCATTTATTAAAATGGGACAGCACCTATGGCCCTTACCCGGGTACAGTAGCAGCAGATGCAGATTCAATCATTGCTGATGGCAACATAATAAAGGTGCTAGCGGAACGTGACCCGACTAAAATCCCCTGGCTCGATTACGGCGCAGAGATAGTAATTGAATCAACGGGGCTATTTACCGATGCCACCAAGGCGGCGGCGCACCGGCAGGGTGGCGCCAAGAAGGTGCTCATTTCCGCCCCGGCCAAGAACGAAGATGTAACCATTGTCCTTGGCGTCAATGAAGACCAGTATGACCCGAATAAGCACCACATTATATCAAATGCCTCCTGCACCACTAACTGCATCGCTCCAGTGGTCAAGGTATTACATCAAAGCTTCGGAGTCAGCAAAGGACTGATGACCACCGTCCATGCCTATACTAATGACCAGAAAATACTGGATACAGTCCACCGTGACCCACGTCGGGCACGGGCTGCTGCCCTGAATATCATCCCCACGACTACTGGCGCTGCCAGGCTAGTCGGTGAGATTATCCCGGAACTCAAGGGGAAAATTCACGGCTTAGCGCTCCGAGTGCCAACACCCACCGGCTCCATTGTTGATTTTGTAGCTAACTTGAACCAGGAAGTCACCGTTGAGCAGATTAACCAGGCTTTCCGGTCAGCGGCTGAGGGTCCACTCAAGGGAATACTCGAGTACAGTGAGGAACCACTGGTCAGCATGGATTGCAAGGGTAATCCCGCTAGCTCTATCTTTGATGCCCTCAGCACCATGGTTATTGGTGGCAATATGGTTAAGGTGCTTGCCTGGTATGACAACGAGTGGGGTTATGCTTGCCGCTTAGCTGACCTGGCAGCTTATGTTGTTGATAGAGGGCTGTAATTGGCAGCACATGCTTCCACTGCTAGCAGTGAATCCAAATCGGCAAATATGAAAATTTTATGAGTTGGGATGAAATCAAAAAAGCCAGACGGCAGCTTTCCCGGGAGCAAGGCACCGTCATCAAGGACTGGGGAGGTAAAATTCCCATTGCCCTTATCTACCCGAACTCCTATTACCTGGGTATGTCCAATCTGGGGATTCATACCATCTATAAGCTACTTAATAACTACAGTGAAGTCGTTTGCGAACGGGCCTTTTGGGAAAAAGGCTCTCGTCGGATACTATCGGTGGAATCTCAGCGACCTCTCAGCGATTTTGCCGTCCTTGCCTTCACCATCTCCTATGAGCTTGATTACTTCAATGTGGTCTCAATTCTTAAGACTAGCGGCATACCCCTGTATGCTGCCGACCGGGATGAGCGACATCCGTTAGTTATCGCCGGTGGGCCATGTATAATAGCTAACCCCATGCCTTTATCCCCGTTCTTTGATTGCCTGTGTATTGGCGAGGCGGAGTCGATACTCCCAGCCATGCTGCCGACACTGGTTGCGGGCATCACTGGCCAGCGAAGCGACCGGCTTAAAGCACTGGCGACACTACCCGGCATTTATGTGCCCCGGTACTACTCAGGAAGGCCAGTGGTGCGCCAGTGGGCAAAGAACCTGGATGACTTCCCGGTAACCTCGGTCATACTCACCACCGATACCGAGCTAGGCAACCTGTACCTCATTGAGGTGGAGCGAGGCTGCAACTGGGGCTGCCGCTTCTGTCTGGTGGGTAACGCCTTTAGCCCCATGCGCTATCGCTCCCTGGATAATTTGATAGACCAAGCTAGGGAGGGGCTCAAATACAGGAAGCGAATAGGCTTGGTTGGCGCTGCTGTTTCCGACCACCCCCGGATAGAGGAACTGGTGATTAAGCTGCGCCAGATGGAGGCCGACCTCGCCATCAGCTCGCTGAGAATGAAACCCCTTTCCGACATAGTTTTGGGGGAAATAGTCAAGGGTGGGACACGAACCATCGCCCTGGCTCCTGAGGCTGGTTCCCAACGCCTGCGCCAGATGATTAGAAAAGGCATCAATGAAGAAGACATCCTAGAGTCAGTGGATAAGGTTGCAAAACAAGGGATTAAACAGCTCAAACTCTACTTCATGGTTGGTTTACCAACAGAGACAGAGGAGGATATACAGGGAATCATAGACCTGACCCTCAAGTGCAAGGGCATTCTAGATAAGCAACGACCCGGCTGCCGCATCACTCTAAACATTGCCCCCTTTGTGCCAAAGGCAGGCACACCCTTCCAGTGGCTACCGATGGCTGAGACTTCTATCCTGAATCAACGCCTGTCTCTGTTGAAAAAAGGTCTGGTACCTAAGGGAATTTCGATAAAAAGTGAAAGTGCAGCCTGGAGTCAGGTTCAGGGGATTCTCGCCCGGGGTGATACTAAATTAGCTGAGGTCCTGGCTAATATAGAGGAGGTATCACTATCTGGCTGGCGCAAAGCTGTAACTAAATGCCATCTGGATATTGATTTTTACGCCCATCAGAAGTGGAATACCAGTCAAAAATTG
>Ga0209977_10000805_pt1 | contig 12967 bp, 10 predicted proteins | sample SumtaG_2_FD_183113 | JGI IMG/M metagenome (GOLD analysis project Ga0209977, IMG submission 183113) | Deep subsurface microbial communities from Indian Ocean to uncover new lineages of life (NeLLi) - Sumatra_00607 metaG (SPAdes) (version 2) | ecosystem: Environmental > Aquatic > Marine > Oceanic... | reverse complement strand
ACTGCCTGAAAGAGAGAAACAAAGAATTATAGAACAAATCAGCGAGTTTGATAAAATTAGAACGGATTTGGAAACATAGAAAGTCATTAAAAACATCGCATTTGGGGTTTTTAGCCCTTTAGAAGGATTTATGACAGAAAACGACACGCTAAATGTTCTTGATCACATGTACTTAGAAAGCGAAATCGCATGACCATTTCCGATTGTGCTTGATGTCTCTAAAGACGAGATTTCAGACTTGAAAGAGGAAGATTCAGTCATTCTAACTGACATTTCTGATAACCCGATTGCTTTACTCCACATTAAAGATATTTACAATTATAACAAAAAGAACTTTGCAGAAAAAGTCTATGGAACTTTGGATAAAACTCATCCAGGAGTTAATAGAGTTTTTAACCAAAAAGAAAAACTAATAGGAGGGAAAATTTTCCTCGTTAACGAATTACCTCCCGTTTTTCCTGAGCTAGATTTAAAACCAATTGAAACCCGAGTGTTGTTTAAAGCAAGAAACTGGGATCGAGTTGTAGCTTTTCAAACGAGAAATCCTCCTCATTTAGGGCACGAATACGTCCAAAAAGCGGGCTTAACATTTGTTGATGGGCTTTTCATAAACCCCGTGATTGGTAGAAAAAAGATAGGGGACTTCTTAGACGAAGTAATAATTAAAGCTTATAAAGCGTTGATTGATAACTATTATCCTAAAGATCGCGTTGTTTTAAGCACATTTGAAACGGAAATGCGATATGCTGGTCCAAAAGAAGCAATTTTCCACGCAATTGTAAGAAAGAATTTTGGTTGCGACCATATAATAATCGGAAGAGACCACGCGGGAGTGGGAGATTTTTACGGACCATACGATGCCCATAAAATATTTGATATGTTTCCTGATTTAGGGATAGAACCGTTATTCTTTCGATCTTTTTCGCGCTGCAAGAGGTGTAATTCAATTGTAAACGATAAAATTTGTCCTCACCCTCCTGAACTCCACGATTTTTTTAAAGGGACAAAAATTCGAGAAGATCTTCTTGCTGGAAAATCGCCAACGCCAGAAGTTATGAGACCAGAGGTCGTTGAAGTTATATTAAAATATAGTAATCCATTTGTCGAAGCCAATTAGGAGAAGAAAAAAATGGAACATAAAGGATTTACATTGTGGTTTACGGGACTTGTTTGTTCAGGAAAATCTGTTTTAGCTGACGCCGTAGCTGAGGATCTAAAAGGCTTAGGGATTAAGGTTGAACGCCTTGACGGAGATATTATTAGAAAGAGTTTAACTAGAGACCTAGGATTTTCAGACGATGATCGAAGAATGAATATCGAACGAGTCACCTTTGTAGCAAAACTTTTAACGAGAAATGGAGTTGCCGTTTTGGCTTCTTTTATATCTCCTTTTAACGACATTAGAGCCTATTCTCGAAAAGAAATTGGGGCTTATATTTTGGTTTATGTTAAATGCCCAATTGAAGTGTGCGAGGAAAGGGACATAAAGGGAATGTATGCAAAAGCTAGAGCCGGTGAAATCAAACAATTTACAGGCATTGATTCTCCCTTTGAAGAACCAGATAAAGCAGATATAATTGTCGATACTGACAAGCAGACAATCGAAGAAAGTAAAGAAATTATCATAGATGCTTTAGATAAGATGGGATATTTGCCCAAATAATAATGATTTGCGTTGAAAACATGTAAAGAAAGCAAATAGAAATAAAATCTCGTTCCAAAATATGTCTTGAGTGAATTAGAAAAAGAGGCTATTACTTTTAAAATAAAGATGAAAGAGTAATGGTAAGAAGGTTAAAAGTAGAGTTTTTAATACCTCTAGAATATAACGATGGAACGAATGTAGAGCCAAATAAACTTTTTATGGTTAAAGAAAAGATTGTAGAATTATTTGGTGGTATTACTATTCATCCTCTCACTACAGAAGGTATATGGATAGACCCACAGATTTCCTTCTGTTTTTGATTAGGATAAATCCTAAATTTATACGCTCTAATCATTATTATCTAAAAATCAAATGAGTATTTAAATCTACAAGTTGAGGGCGATTAATGATTTCTGGCAAAATTCATCCCACACCTAAAGGGGTGGGCGTTCTTTTGCTTCTAGTGGTAAAATTCAGTCATATTTATCTCACTCTGCTTGTTCTGTGTGCCATATTTCTTCCATTGTCTCCATCTAGCATTCCTACTTTCAAGTTGTGTCCACGCTTTGACTTTGGCTTCTCCTCTTTGGAATTAATTCCCAAGACTTCAGCTGCAGTTCTCGTCAATCTCGGATTTCCTTCTTGTTTTTGATTTGCAGGTTCTTGTTCTTCAAGCTGGGCTACTCCGGGGTTAAAAGATTCAGGCGAAAAATCGATTTCTAAATTACCGTTAAAATAAACAACTCCAATCATGGCGAGAAAAGCTATAATAGGGATTAATGGGTTCACCCCTGCCATACCGAGGCTTAATACACCGATCATCATAATGATTACAAGGAAGTGCCATATTTTTTGAAGCGTTGGAATTATGCCAGAGATTTTCTCGAGTAATTTTTCCGGAATGAGATTGATTTCGAGTGGAACCTTTTCGGGTTTATCGGTTTTGGTTCTGTAAGTTTTCATTAGCACGTATTCGATTTCCGCTATAATTTGGTAGATTCTCCCGGGGGCGTTGTCATCCCAATCAAACAGAGTTGGGACATTTTCAAACACATTGCCACCGCTCTCGGTAAATAATTCGATGATTTTAGAGGGGATTTTCAGTTTTGGTCTTTTTGGGTAATCTGTAAAATCGATTTCGATCGTAAAATGGTATTCCGCGGTGATTGCTAAGTATACTATTGCTTTAGTAATTAGGTTGTTAAAATCAGTTTGATAGTAAAACATTAGGTCGTTTGCTTCTTCGGCGATTTGAGATTCTCTTTTAATATATTGAGCAGTTTCAATACTTTCGACGGTTTCAGCAGATTCTACAATTTCAATAGGCTCGACAGTATCAACAGCATCTTTAGCATCAACAACGAGACCAAGTTTTTTTAACTTTTTTTTTACATGAGGTCTTGCTTCGATTTGTTTTACTCTTTCTTTGACGGTAGCTTTTCTTTCAATTATTGAAGGTTTTTTAGCTATTGGTAATTCTTTTTTAATTCTTCTTGCCTGGTCTTCAATTCTCCTCACGCGTTCTTCAACTGTGAGGGGTTTTTCTTTGGAAGGAATTTCTTTGGGGGGAATTTCTTTGACCACAATTTCGCGAGATGGAAGTTCTCTAACTTCTTTGATCTTAGCGGGTTTCTTAATTTTTCTTAGGCGATCTTTAACTGTGAGGGCTGCCTTGGGGGGTGGCATTTCTTGAGGCGGCAGTATTTCTCGTGGTTGTATTTCTTGCGTGGGGTGTTTTTCAATTTTTTTAGCAAGTCCTTTGACAGCGAATTTGCTTATTTCTTGAGTGGGTATTTCTATTTGAGTAGTTTCCTCCAGTTGCACAACTTCTCCAACCAGTGGTCGTTCTTTTTTAACAGTTTTATCAGGAATAATTTCTTTGTATTGAGCGATCTTTTTGAGAGCATCTCTAAGTACTTCTTCTATGGTTGATTTACTTTCTTTAAATTCTTCGATGGTAATTTGTGAACGGGCTAGGCGGTTTTTTAGTGTTTGTATTGATTTTACGAGTTCATTAACTTTTTTTTTTAAGTTATTAATTTCATTAATTTTTAGATCGTTGCTCATTTATTTTCAATCTCCAATTTTTTTTTTTGAGAGTAATTCAAAACCGATTGCGTTAGAGAACGCTGGATCTTTAGCTTTTATGATCCTATCAAAATCTAAATCGTCAATTAGTCTTTTTTCATAAATAATCATTTCAATTTCGTTCCAAAAAAGTTCTAGAGCTTCTCCAGTAATGATGTAATATTGTATTCTTGCTTCTAGGGGCAATGTAGTTAGTAATTCGACTAAATTTTCGACGATTTCAGCGGCTATTTGTCGTACATAGTGTTCTTTTACTTTAGTTATGTCAAAAGGTTTACCTGCGATTGAGACGAGGTTTTCGTTGTTTCGAATGTTTTTAAGGATGGTGTTGGGATGGATGATTGAGTTAGTCTGTTTTTGGAGCGCACCGGCTATTTTATTAGCTAAAGTAGATAACGAGGCACCCGTTAAATTCCGGGAAGCGTTTCTGATTAGTCTTCCGTCGTAAATAGTTAATATTTCGGTGATTATATCTAGGGAGATGACAACGGCATCGATTGCGGTATTATCGTTAAAATTAGATACTATTTTGTAGTACGAGCCATAAGATTCAGGCATGACAAATACTTTTTTAATGTTTTTTTTAACTTGTATGATTTCTTTTGTAGCTTCATTTTTGATCTTAATTTCAAATTCTCCTTTTAATTTTGAGCTTAGTTCTTTCATTTTTTCGATACTTGTGGAAACAGGGACACCAATACCTAAGATTATGTTTTGATCGGTTTTATTCGATATTAATGGTAAAGCAGCTTTAATTATTAGAAATATATCGTTAATTCTTTGTAGGCTACCTTGTTCCGCAATAAAATGTTTGATTTCGCTTTGTGTTCTTGCTAATTCACCGATATAAAATTCTTCGTTATTTTCCATAAGAATTAAATTGTTAATCCAACTTTTATCAGCAGTTATTTCGTCCCATCCTGCGGGGTTGGTATTTCCGATTATGTTTGGAAGCGCTTCTCGGATATCTCCGCAACATAACTTAATATCTCCCCCGATATCGATTCCGATTGCTAGAATTTCATTTCCACTTATTTTTTTTTAGGTCAATTTTTTAATCTATACACTAATATAAAAGTATTTAAATAAATATTTATACTAAATATTTGTTTTTTTACTGAAAAAAATTTTAAAAGGTAACAAATGTTAGGTGTAATAGTGTCATGACAAAATATTTAGGGGTAGATCTTGGAACATCTACCATAAAAATTTCATATGAGGAGAAGCACTATTTAATTCCTTCCTTAATAGGAGAAGTAAATCCAGGTTGGGCAGGAGCAGCTGGAGATAGATCGCTAGAGAAGAATATGGTTATAATAGATGGTTCAGATAAATGGTATGTTGGTGAATTAGCACGATTACAATCAGAAATTAAAAGGCCATTAGCAAGTAATGGTCAAATGAAGTCAGCGGAAGAAACTTTTTTGGCGATTAAAGCGGCTTTAGGTTTAATTATTGATAATGAGGATGAAGACATTATCATAGCGACAGGAGTTCCAGTAGCGACTAGTATGGACATAATGAAAAATCTGAGCAGAATGCTAAAAGGGAATATCGATATTCACTTAGAAAATGAAGCGACAAACGAAACCAAAAGATTGTCAGTTAACATTCAAAAGACATTAGTAATGCCGGAACCGTATGGTACATATTATAAAGTTTTAAAAGATAGGGGGGCGGATGAGGCAGTTGATACCGTTTTAATTGACATTGGCCATGGTTCTACTGATATTTTAACGATGTATCAGGGTCGACCAATGCGGACGGCATCAGGTTCACTAGTGGAAGCGGTTGACATATTAACAAGTAGAATAGCTAAAGCGTTACAAGAAAAGACAGGACAAATTATCAAACCATTTGATTTAATGACGGTGATAAAGAATCAGAAAGAAACTGTGATGATTGGGGGTCAAACTTATTCGATTAAAGGCTTGAAGGAGCATTATTCCAAACAGATAGCAAGAGTAATTATAGACGAAGTAAAGAGATTAATTTCCACACTACCCCCTGACGCATTTATAGAGTATTATATAATATGTGGAGGAGGCGCTTATTCGTTTGGAGACGTAATTAAAGAAGCGATTATTGAGGGCAAGCTTGTTTCTTCTCCCGAAAATGTTATTATACCAGAAGACCCCGTTTTATCGAATGCGTTAGGTTTTGAATTGATTGCTAACAAAAAATAGAAAATAAAAAACACTAAAAAATCTCCATTTTTTTTTAATTTTAATTTTTAATTATATACTTACTTACTTACTTGTTTTTAAAAAATAGTTAAAATGGTTTCAACAAATTAAAATCCTTTTCTGAAAAGAAAAAAATATATAATAAAATTTCCATTTGCAATTTAAGAGAATTTGATTATTCTATAGATTCCCTTTTTTTAGAGAAATACTATTAAAAAATCTCGGAAGATTTTCGTGAAAGATAAGGCAGATAAAAAAGAAAGGGCAGGACATGTAAATTCTTTGGAAGAATATATAGATGTAGTATCTGAAGAGGAATTAGACGATAGAGATAAAATTGTAGAGAAGATTTTAGATTTAGAGAGCGTAATAAAAGGAGCTTTGTCGGATTTAGATGATGAGCAAAGTCCCGAAATAATAACGAATAAAGAACTAGTTGAATTGGAAGAGATGGTAAAAGGGGCGTTATCAGAATTGACAGATTTAGAAACTCAATTCGAGGATATTTTTAGCCCTCCTTCCGAGATAGAAGTAAATCAAGAAGGTAACTATTTGATGGCCGTAAGACGCTTTCAAAATGCTATGAAAGTTGCTTTATTCGATGGTGCTACTAAAAAGAATTTTAAGATTTATGAGGAGGGTTTTAATTTCTACAAAAATGGATTAGAGATTTTAGCATCGACGGGAAATCAAGCAGAAATTGAGCAATATAAAAGCGAACTTGCTCAAATATTAATTAAAATAGTAACAGATACAGAACATATAGGAGATTCTGATTTTCAACCCTATTTATTTATAGCATGTAAAAAATTAGCCGAAGTTTATGATTCATTTAAGCAGTTCAAAACTGGGCTTAAATTTCACGATCAAGCAGGAGGTTTGGCGGCGGAAAATCAGTTATTGGCGGATTTCGAGTATTTTCAAGTCGTACTTGACCATCTTTTACTTGATGATTTGGAAAGCGCTATACAATCTAGTTATAAAATAAAACTCAAGCACTTTAAGATATTGGTTAACGAACTAATCGAGAGTTTTAAAGAAAAAAAGATTGAATCTATAGACAAAGTTAAGAATAAAATTGAGGTTTTATGTGCTCAAAGAGGGATTGAGACAATAAATATCAATTATTTATTTTCAATCGTTAGGAATTGTGTTATTGAAGAGAGCGAAGAAAAGAAGGTAGAAGAAGTTGAGGTTTTTGGGGAAAAGGAGACTTTGTCTAGCGAAAAGATTGAGGAGATCAGAGATTCATTAACACGAGGCATCCAGCAGCTCCAACAGGCTTATCCAAATATACAAATACCTATTGGTGCTCAAATAGATACTTCAGCTTTAGTTTCTGAAATAACACAAGCAATATCTTCTGAGATAAGTAAGGAAATTAAATCGCTTTCGGATGATATTGTCTCAAAAATTATAAATCGTATTCCACGAGCCACCGTTGCTTCGGCTTCATTGCAACCGCGCTCAGCTGGAACAATTTATGACGATGGTGTTCCTGAGATTGAGATAGTAGAAGGAGCCCCCCAAGAAAGGCCATCGCGACCTAAACTTGATGATATGATCGATTCTATAATTGTTTCAGAATAAATTTTTTTAACCCCAATAATCAATTAACCTTTTTAATATCTAGTTTTATTATTATTTCAATATTCAAAAAATCTAGACCTAAAAAAAAAAAATATGGAACTAAAATTAATACATTTGTACAATTAATGAAATAATTTGAAGAAAATGAGTCAAAAAGATCAAAAGGGTCATTGTTCATTTTGTGATTCAACGAATGTAATTCAAGTAGAAGAAGGACTCTGGTTATGTAAAGATTGTAATAGGCGTTCTATCTTTTCCCGAGAAGATTGGAACGAACAACTTGAGAAATGGTTAAATTTAGGTAAATTTATATCTGACCATTATCATCCAATAGAAGGAAAGGAAGAGGTTAAATTAGACGAATTTGTTGAAGAAGAACCTTTTATAATTGATCAAGAAATCAAGAAGAAAGCCTTAAAAATCATCAACATTAAGATAAAAGATTTTAAGATAAGGAGCTTATATTTTAAGGATGCTGAAATCATTGAAGAAAGAATAAAAAATGCTCTATTAAACCAAAAGCATATTATCTTAATAGGTCCTCCAGGTACGGGAAAATCAAAGCTAGCAAAAGAGTTATGTATGACATGTTGTGGTAAGGATGGTTATATTATGAGCACAGCTACCTCAGATTGGTCTACATTTGAGACGATCGGTGGTTATAGGTTAAAGAAAAACGAAACTTTAGAGTTTTCGCCGGGTATTTTTCTTCAATGTTTTAGCACTAAAAGCAACGCGTATAATAATAAATGGTTAATCATTGACGAAATAAATAGGGCAGACATAGATAAAGCATTTGGTTCGCTTTTTTCAGCTTTAACTGGTGATAACATAACAATACCGTTTAGAACGGCTTCAGGAAAATGGATTACTATTATTGGAAAACAGAACAATGAAGTTGAGATAAAAGAGAATGATTACATAATTCCAAAAGAATGGAGAATTATTGCTACAATGAATACTTTTGATAAAAGCTCTTTGTACGAGATGAGCTATGCGTTTATGCGAAGGTTTGCCTTTATTCCAATTAATTGCCCTAGTATAATAGATAAAGATTTGATAGAAGAATACGTAAGTAATTGTTGGAATTTGGAATTAGACGAGAAAATTAACTCAAATTTAGCGGAATTATGGACCAAAATCAATGGAAGTCGAAGCATTGGACCCGCAATTATTGAAGATATGTATAAATATATACAAGCTACAAATGATTACGTAAGTGCTATTATAATGTATGTGTTTCCTCAATTTGAAGGGTTATCAGACGAGATAATCGTAAATTTTTATAAAGATGTAGAAAACCTTCCATTTATAGTTGAAAAGAAAAACGAACTAAAGTCATTCGCTTCGGATTTTTTTGATACACACATTAAAAAATTTGAGACTACTTACATTTAAAAAATGAAGCTTAAAACAAGTCAAATTTTAGAAGAAATTGCAGAGGATTTTAATCAATTCTTAAAAAATGGTAAGTTCTATAATTTAACGCCTTTTTCAAAGAGAATTGATCCAAATCTAAACATAGATAACATTGCAAAGCTATTAAAAATCCATTTCGTATTGACAGAAAAAAAAGATGAAAACGAAGTTGGTGTTATTGATTATATTCAACAGCTTTCAAAAAGGATTAGAAGAATTAAAACATCGCTTGAGTTTAACGCAGAACTCTTAGATGGAAAAATTAAAGGGAAGATAAATAATAAAAAGACAATAGAACAAAGAATAATACGTTATCCGTTGGGAAAGGTGTTCTTTGTCTGCGATAAAAGAGAAAAAAAATATAGTACTCCTGAAAATCTTATTTTAAAGAAATTACTTCAGATAATTCATCAAATTATCCATAACGATTTAAAAAAAGCTTTTGAAAACAATTATAAATGGCTAAAAAGTTGGGTAAAGGAAGAGAAGTTAAAAATGTTGCTAAATCAGCTCTTTTCTAAGAATATATATTTAAAGAGAATCGATTTGACACACGTTAAAATAACGTCTAATATGATAAATCGAGTTAAGAAATCAAGAAATAAATTATATAGCGAAGCGGCAATTCTCCTTTCAAAGTATCAAAGTTTAATGAATTTCGAATTGAATAAAGAAGAAGCAAAAACAATTCTCTATAATACTTTTATTATTCCTGAAAAAAAAGAGGTATTATTTGAGTTATATTGGATAATTAAACTCTTAAAACAATTAAGATCCAAGTATAAGGATATTAAATATCAATTATTAGAATTTGACGATAATTTAATAGCAAAATGGGAGCTAAATGGTTATACATATAAAATATACCACGATTTTATTAGTAATTTCAAATTTCAAGAAAATATTCCGGAACTTATTAAAAAATTTAAAGACGAGGACAATTTTGTTGGAAGAGAATTAAGAGTTCTTGAAAAATTGGGGAAACTTACTTCAAACATGTCAAAAATTTTTTGGGATAGACGCCCTGACATCATTCTAGAAAAGTATGATGAAAATGGCAAGCTTAAATTATTATTTTTAGGAGAAATAAGATATACAAGTCATAAAGATTACGCCCTTTCCGGATTAAAAGAATTGCTTGAATTCATGGCGTTGATAAAAGAAAAAGGCGAAGATAAGTACATTGAAACTTACGATAAGAAAATTGAGGAATTTCAGACAGTTTTAGGAGTTCTTTTTACAAAAAAAATTGAAGACTTTGGTATCCAAACGAGCGATGACGAAAGCGTTAGAGTTATAATGTTTGGGGAAAACGATAAATTAGAAAAGTTATTAGAACGCATAGTTTCATAATCCTGTTAAAAAATGACAGAACTGGTGTTCAATAAAAAAACTAAATATTTTTTAATCTTTAATTTATTAAGTATTAAATCATTTTTTTAAATTTGAGTAGAAATCACAAATTATAACAAAAAGGCGATAAAATATCGAAGACAAAACAAAATTTCATAAACCTTTAGTAATAATTTGTATCGTATCTCTAATATTAGTTATTGTATTATCTATACTCATTTTGAACCCAAATCTAGATTTTGATGATTCAGCTCATGGAATAATGACAATAACCGATATAATTTTTATCGTTATTTTGATTTTTAGCGGTCTAATTATTCTTATTGCAAAAATTGATATATCTAGTATTGACCAAAAACGTGCTTTAGCATGGAAGAAAATTGCTGAAAAACAAGCTGAAAAAGGCGAGATTGATAAAGCAATCGAAGCGTGCAGAAAAGCAATGGAAATAGATCCTAAATCTACAGAAGTTTGGGGGACACTTGGTTATATCTACGCTCAAAAAGGTGATTTTGATAAATCAGTTGTGGAAGATGCAATTCTAGAAATTGCTTTAAGACAGGAAAACAATCCAAAAATGGTAAGTTCACAAATTCAAACAATAGACAACAAAATCGAACATGAGAGCGTCGAAGAATTTGGAAATTCTCAATCTTCTCATGAAATTATTGAGAAATTTGAACATATGGGTGTATCTGTTGTAGATGACTTGACATTAGAGGAGGAAGTAATTGATAAAAAACCAAAAGAGCCACTGGATTGGAACAACCTTGCCTTAGATTATTTAAATAAAAAGGAATTTGAAAAAGCTATTGAGGCGTGTAAACAGGCGTTAGATATGGACCCAAATTTCGCAACAGCTTGGAATACTTTTGGCTATATTTATGATAAAAAGGGCGAATATAAAAATGCAATCAACGCATATCTACAAGCATTGAATTCTAATCCTAATTCTCAAGCTGTTCTTATGAGGCTTAGTTTATCGTATCTAAATAATGGAGAGTTTAATAAAACGATAATTATGTGTGAACGTGCTCTTGAAAAGGATCCTAACGATATAGAAGCTTTAAATATACTTAGTCTCGTTTATGCTAAAAAACGAAATTACGAAAAAGTGATCGAAACAAGTAAGACCATCTTAGAAATTGATACAAATTATATTAATGCTTGGCTTTCGCTTGGATATGCTTATTCAGAAAAAGGCGAATATGACAGGGCAATTAAAGCCTATTTAAAAATACTTAAAATAAACCCAAAAATAGTAGTTGTATGGAATAATCTTGGTTATATTTATAATCTAAAAGGAGAATACAACAACGCAATTACAGCATCTAAGCGCGCTATAGAAATTAGTCCAAAATTTGCTCTAGCATGGAAAACTCTTGGTTATACTTACGATCAAAAAGGTGATTACAATCAAGCTACTGTTGCTTATAGTCACTTTGTAGAATTAGAGCCTAACAATTTTATTGCTTGGTATAATTACGCTCAATCACTATTAAAAGTGGGTTTTTATACGAAAGCTCTAGATGCAATAAATCACAATTTAGAGATTAGACCTGATTTTATAGATGGTAAAAAACTTCGAAAAAAGATTCTAAAATTGACTCTATAGTATTGTTTTTCTCAAATTTTACGAGTTTTTTCTGATTTCTTTGTCCATTTTTACAATTTCAAAGAGTTGTCTATTTACATCATGCGTGCGAATTATATGTGCTCCTTTATAAACTGCTATCGTTATTGCCGAAAGAGTTACGTTAAGTCGTTTTTCTGGTTCTGGAACATTTAAGGTTGCTCCGATAAAAGATTTTCTGGAAATTGCTATTAAGATACTTATAAGTTAAACATCGGCACTTATGACATCATATTATCTGAAACCAGCAATACATAGTTAAACTTAAGAGTTTTATATTTTCCTTTTAAAATTTTTATAAAAAGTAAAAACGATCTAAATTTGTTGTTACAATATAAATTAAATAGTACAAAAAAAGAGATATAAGTTAAAATACAAAACCATATAAATAAGTTTTTTTCCTATAATAATAGATTTGTTGTAAAAAAGTCTTTATCAAGATTATTTTTGTAAAAAATATTTATTGTATTAATAATCCAAAAAGAAATAGATAAGGTTTTGTAAATAAAATGCAAATTAACAACACTCCTAACGAAGAAATAACATCTCCTTACACATATTTTAAAGAAGATTTAGATAAATTTCCATTTATACTGATTATTGGAAAATATGACCATTTACTAGGTCCGCGTGCTCTTTATTCATCTATTCACCTTAGAGACGAAAAGTTTATCAGAAATCTATTAAGAGACGCTTTAAACACAAAAAACCAATTTGTTATACTCGATTTCAATCGATTTTATTCGCAAGTTTATAAAATTGAAGTAGAAGATCCCACAGCTAGAGGGAGAAAGCAATTATATGCTATTATTCTACTCCGAGATGTAGATTATCCATTAATACCAATACTTCATTTTAAAAGAATTGAGATGATATTTCATAAAATTGGACATGATAAGATTTTGATGGATGACCCCCTAGCATTCAAGCATTTTTTTGAGGAGGTTAGAGATATCTACATGAAGAAGGATGAAATCTTACCTTTAGAATCAATTAACATGCAAATACGAAGTGGAGTTAATACCATCCAAGGTTTTTGTGAATTAATTCTAG
>Ga0209977_10000804_pt1 | contig 12976 bp, 11 predicted proteins | sample SumtaG_2_FD_183113 | JGI IMG/M metagenome (GOLD analysis project Ga0209977, IMG submission 183113) | Deep subsurface microbial communities from Indian Ocean to uncover new lineages of life (NeLLi) - Sumatra_00607 metaG (SPAdes) (version 2) | ecosystem: Environmental > Aquatic > Marine > Oceanic... | reverse complement strand
GGATAAGGCTAAAAAATTAAAGCAAATTTTGAAAATAATATTCTATACTACAATTTTTCTGCTTAATTGGGAGATTTTTGAAAGAATGTTTGGTCTTGTGGGTATTTTTTTAGCTTCGCTCAATATAACCATTATTTTTTTTACCATTAAATTAATTTATTATCTTAGAGATTTAAAAGAAAAAAGAGTAAAATTTGATATACATCAATTTAAAGAGTTAATTAAATCTGAATTTCAATTAAAATATTTTATTTATGCTATTTTAAGTAATGTTTATTTTATAGTAATATATTTAATATTAAGCTTTTCTTACCCCTTTGCTTTTATGTGGCCTTCCAATTTTTTTAACTCTGTTCTAGCGGCATGGATAGCATTTCCAATATATTTCTCTATGGAAATTTTATATAGAAAAGTTTTATATCCCCAGTTAAATTTCTTAAAAGATGAGCGAAAAAAATCCCTTTGGATAATTCTTATCGCAATTTACGTTCAAATCAATTTAATGACGTTAACATGGGCTTGGGCGTTCTTTCCTTCAGTTATGTTTATGTATCTCATATTCTTATACGCGATAATTCAAAATACATTAATTTATGAAAACACTAAACGATTTAGTACCGTGATATTAAGCTCGTTTGTCATAATACAGCTTTTCTTCGCTGCGGTAATTTCAAACGCCATAGGAATTGGTGCAGCACTCCATTTATTCGTAAATATATAACTTATGTTTTCTTTTAGTTTCAATTTCAAAATCTTTAATTAAGAACTAGTAATTACTAGTAATATTATTTTTAAAAAATTATTTTTATCTTCATTAGAAGGTGAATAAATATAGCTACAAATGACCAAACAACTAGTAAATCTATAAAAAGACGAAGAATGATATTTGGAGTTTCAATTCCAGTATTTTTAATGGGATTAGTATCATTATTTACAGATATTTCTAGCGAAAGTATTCAAAGCATATTACCTTTATTTATTTTTGAAATTGGAGGAAGTGTGCTAATTTTAGGGCTAATTTCAGGAATTACAAATGCTATTGCGAACATTTTAAAAGGAATTACCGGCTGGATGAGCGATAAAATAAACAAAAGAAAACCTTTTATTGTAGCTGGATATTCCTTATCGAACCTTTCAAAACCATTAATAGGGTTGAGCCCTTCATGGGAAATGGTCTTAGGGTTAAAAGCAACAGATCGAGTAGGTAAAGGATTGAGAACATCTTCGAGAGACGCTCTTATTTCTTTTTACGCTACTAAAAAAGGAAAGGCATTTGGATTGCATCGTGCTATGGATACATTAGGAGCGGTTCTTGGCTCATTACTTGCATTTCTATTATTGCTTTACGCATGGAGCTTTTCACAAATAATATTTTTCTCAATAATTCCTGGATTAATTGCGATTGCCCTAATTCTTCCAGTTAAAGATGTTTCTCCAGAGGAGTTAGATAAAAAACTTGGAAAAAAGATTAGAAAAGAAAAGAGTGCAAAGATTGATAAAAATTTCATAAAATTAATCGTTATTCTTGGAGTTATTGAATTTGCCAGTTTAGATGTCGTATTTTTAATTATTAGAGCAACAGACTATATTCCTTCCAATTTAATTTACCTTATACCCGTTTTTTATCTTGTATTGAATGTAGTTTATACAATTTTTTCTCCTATAAATGGCTCCTTGTCAGATAAAATTGGCCGAAAACCGATTATCGTGATCGGATTATCGATATTACTACTATCTTGCGTTATTTTAGCTTTTCCTATTGAAGTCTCTCTTTTTTCAATAGTTTTAATTATTGTAATTTACATCATGCACGGTTTTTACCTAGCCTCTGTGGATCCAATCTCAAGAGCATATATTGCGGACTTGGCAGGTAAAGAAAAAAGGGGACGTGCCTATGGATACTATTATTTTTCAGTCGGATTTATAAGTATGGTGGAAGCTTTAGTTTTTGGATTTATATATAGTGTGTTTTCGTATACTTGGGCGTTTATTTATATATCAATTTTATTAGCTGTATGTATTATTATTTTTACGATTACTGACTTTTCTAAAATCTTAAAAAAAAGTGAAGCCTAAGAAATTGACGAGTTTCTAAATAGAATTAAGATCCAGCCCATAATTGACCTAAATAAATAATAACTTCTGCAGCTTTCTGTAACGCTAAAGTGGGAATGTGTTCTTTTCTAGAATGAAATAAGAGACCCCCAGAAAAAATATTCGGTGTCGGAATCCCCATTTCGCTAAGTTTAGAACCATCGGTTCCGCCTCTAATAGCTTCAATTTTTACATTTATATCTGCGATTTTAATAGCTTCTTTTGCTAAGTCAACAACTATCATTTCCTTTTCAATAAATTTTAACATATTCCTGTATTGGTGTTCAAATTTTAGCTCAATTTTTAAGCCCGGATATCGAAATTCATAGATCTCTTTCAATTTTTGAAGGAATTCCATCCTTTTTTTATTATTTATTTCATCATAATCTCTGATTATTAATTTGGTTTTAGCTTCTTCTTCTGTTCCTCTCAGGTCTCCCATATGATAAAATCCTTCTCGGTCTTCCGTGTGTTCTGGTGATTCATGTTCAGGGATTTCACTAAGAAACCGGCACGCTATATGTATTGCGTTTACCATTAGATTTTTAGCGTAACCTGGATGCACACTAAGCCCTATAAAAGTTATAGTCACTTTCCATGCGTCAAAACATTCAAATTCCAATTGTCCCATCTCTGAACCATCCATGGTGTAACAGAATTCGGGTAACCTTTTTTTATCAATCTTTAGCGTTCCTTTTCCTATTTCCTCATCTGGCGTAAAACATACAGTAATAGGTCCGTGTTTTAGTTCTGGAAAACTTTTCCAAGCAGCGCACGCGGCCATAATTTCTGCGATTCCAGCTTTATCGTCTGCACCTAATAAGGTATCACCTTCTGAAGTAATGATATCTAAACCAATATATTCCTTTAACAATGGAGAATCTTCAACTGTAAGCTCAATTTCCTTATTGCTTACGAATTTTATCGCACCACCATCATAATTTTTATGGACAACTGGTTTAACGTTTTTCCCGCTCACTGCTTGTGAAGTATCCATATGGGCTATTAATCCAATTGTTTTAACTTTTTCTAACCCGTTACTTGCTGGTAAATCGGCGTAAACATATCCATACTCGTTGTGTATTATATTATCTAGATTCAGCTCCTTCAATTCAGCAACTAATACATTTCCTAATTCAAATTGATTTTTAGATGATGGATTGGATTGGGAATCTTCGTCAGATGTAGTCCATATTTGAACATATCTGAAAAATCTATCCGTTGCTTCTTTTAATAAGAATTCTTTTATTTCTTCTGATAACAAAATAATCCCATTTAATCAAGTATGTTTAATAGAATAAGAGTTAAAATATTAAAATTTATTTAATCATTTCCCTTTAAATTTTTGTTCTCGCTTTTCCTGAAATGATTTCATTCCTTCTCCAAAATCGTATGTTGCGATGTTTTTACAATATAATTTAAATTCGTGTTTTAACGAGGGAAATAACTCGTTATATTGAGAATAATTAAGCATAGTCTTGTTATAACCTAAGCATCTAGTGGGTAGTTTGGCTATGGATTGAATAAATTCCTTAGATTCCTTACTAAATTCTGATAATGAAAAGACTTTATTTACTAAACCAATCGTTAATGCTTCCTTAGCATCAAGTTGACGCCCCGTTAAGAGTATATCTGTTGCTCGTGCGAACCCTACTATTCTCGGAAGAAGCCAACTTGCCCCGCTCATAACGCAGTGAGCCCGATTAACGCGATGATCTCCGATCTTCAGATTATCTGCCGCTAAACGAAAGTCACAAGCGAGTGCTAATTCGAGTCCAGCGCCTAGAAAATATCCTTGTAATAACGCTATAAATGGTTTTTGAATTTCTCTTATTAATCGAATAACTCTCTGATGTGGAAGTTTTGACCCGTCAGCTAATGGCTTAAACCTTGGACCATCAGGACCCATACTCTTTAAATCGTCACCGGAGCTGAAGGATTGCTCATTACCTTCAATAACAAAAACACGGATTATTTTGTTTTTAGAATTTAATTCTAAAATATCAATGATTTCCATTAATAGGGGATAATTTAAAGCGTTTAGTCGTTTTTGGCGATTTAAAGTAATTACTCCGATATTATCCTCGATTTTAAATATTACATGCTCGAAATCTTTTTGAACCATTATTATCGCCTTATTAGAATACAATTTAAAATTAAAACTTGTTTCTATTTTTATTATTTAACAACCATTAAAGATTCTCAGAATTGTGAAAATCTCAAAAAAAGAGAAAAGAAATAAAAAAAGAATTACCAAATTGAGAAAATCTTATCGATTTTTAAACCAAACACGAACACATAAGGGACAAGTAAATCCCATATACTTGTAAAAGCATTAATAATAATTACTCCAATAATAATTGCTGTCCAACCTGAAATGCCAGGGAGCCCTATAAATCCCAAACTCGCACCCGCTAGCCAATCTGCCAATATTGTTATAAACAGTAAATAATTTAAAAGCATCATTATAAATATTCTTAAAATCACTCCAAATAGACCAAAAACAACATAATTTCTCGGTTTTTTAATTTTTTGGCTGTTTCTAATTCCTTCCTCATTTCTATATAGTTTTAAAGCCATAATGGGAACTATGATAAGAGTAAATGTCGCTGAAAATTTCATTAAAGGGCCTATTATTGGTAAAGATGTATCGAATGGCATTAAACCGAGTGTCCCAATTACACAGCAAAGTATTCCCGATTTAGTTCCAAATACGAGAAAACATATTATCCATATTATTGATATGGGATCTATAATAGCAATCCCCCATCCAGGAACCCTTGGGATAATTTCTGTTGTAAATGCAGAAACTACTAAAGAAAGGGCTCCAAAAAGGGCAGCTCCAGATATTTGTAAAACAAGCTGAGAAGATTTTGACATAGAAGTTTCTTTTTCTTCAGATATTTGTTCTTCTGTTTTGTCAACCATTTTAATTCAATTTATTAAAATATTATTTGTTATGAATTGAAATTTACTTATATTTAAAAGAGTTATTTAATGATTTATTCGCTAAATTTATGGATTAAATTAAAAATTAGATTAACCCTTTTTAGTTATTATTAAGAAATATTTTAATAGATTTCCGAAAATGGATTTAAACTTCCATATTTGCTATATATTATCTCTAACATCTGTTTAAATGAATTTTTTCTCTACCCAAAAAAGAGTAGATAATTCTTATTCCAAGATTATTCTATTTCAAAAACTTTTTTTCTTTAGCGTCCAATTCAAACCATTCACCTACGTCTCTCATCTGTTTCCTTGAAGAATTACATAATATTTTTAAGAATGGGATAAAATCTTGAACTGCTTCGATATCTGAGATTTTGTACTTCTTTTGAATTTTTTCCACTAATAACTTTTCATTTGCTGATAAAGAAAAAAAGCCAGTAGATGTGAACCTTGGAAACATTATTCTACGAAAACCCTCATCCGCCCTTCTCCGCTTTCTTGATAAAACAACGCCCCCAGCAAAAAGATCGTAAAAGTAAGGTAGTAACGACCAATACTGGTTTTTACGGATTCTACCAAAGATTTCGTCTGCTAAAGATAGGTTTTCTAAAGCCTGAGCGATTTCCTTGTTAATTCTGATAAATGTAGGAAGGCTTTCGTTTACCCATTTATATAATAAATTATAATCTACATCTGATTTATCCGTTAAACTTCGAGCTTCAATTAATGTGTTAGTTTTTTGAAATAAATCTCTAATTAAAGCAAAAATCTCTTCTGTACTATCCCTATTTAGCTTCAAAATCAACTCTTTAGCGTTCCTATCTAAAGAGCCTTGACTTATACCTTGCAAATCGTTAATAACTCCGCGCAAATCTCCGTGATTTTTTTCAACAATTAAGCTTAAATCTTTTTCGCTCAAGTTTGAAACTTTTTCTTTTTTAATTATTTTTCTCGCGATTTTCGATACTTCTTCGTTAGATAATGGATATATTTCAAATTTTCTTACCTTCTTGTATAATGACTGAAGGTTTTGTTTGTATTCATTAGAACACATAATAATAGGAAATTGCGTATCTTCTATAAGTTTTAATATCGTTGGGACTGCTCCTCTATCAGTAACTCCGTAAATTCCGTCAATTTCATCTATTAAAATCAATTTCTTTTTACTTTCGACTATAAAATCCATAATCCCTCGAGATTTTGTAGTTTCGCTTAATTTGGCTTCTAAATCACTTTTAGTTCGAGTATCTGAGGCATTAGTCTCCACAACCTCCATATTCAGATCATTTGCTAAAGCATATGCTATGGTAGTTTTCCCCACTCCTGGAGGCCCCTCAAGTAAGGCTGCTGCTTTGTCAGAGGCTAATTTTAGCTCTTCTTTATGATCTTTTTCTTCGTGAGTTCGATTATATGCTCGAATTTTTTTATTTGATTCGTTAATTTTTCTTTTTTCTTTAAAAAAGTCTACTACAAAACGGTGTAATTCTTCCGTCAAATCAACTTTGTGGCCACCAACTTTAGCAGTAGGTGATGCCATCTCCTTAATTGACTTTGGCCTGTATTTTTCCACCCATGTAATATTTGAATTAGTAGTTATTGCCATATAACCCACCTAAATAAATTCTGAAAAATAACAGATTTTTGCTAGTAAATTTGAAACTTGAATATCGACATCTCTTCCATCAATCGCTCTAAAGTCAGTTTCCGCTATTAAATTTATCAATTTAATTCTAGAGTACTTACTTAAAGGTATTTTTGTAAGCTCGGTTAGCATAATTTTAAACATTTCTTGAGAATTAAATTTATAATTTGTTTGAATTTTTCGAGATAATTCTCGCGCTTTAGGAAAGTCTCCTTTGAAACACATTAATAGAAGGCTCCTTATCATGTCCTTTTGAGAATTTATTGAATTTTCGTATAATTTATCTAAGTCAATAACATCTCCACTTATAGAGCAAAGCTGTAACAAATCTATCGCACGCGAGAGTTTCCCTCCTGAGGTTTTGTAAAGAAATTCTATAACCTCGCGTTTAATTTTTAGGGATTCTTTTTGAGCAATGTCAAGTATGAGACTTTCAAAAGAGCTATAATTAATTGGTGAAACTAAAAATATTTGGCATCGACTCATTATTGGATCAATTATTTTTGAAATTTTAGTCGTAATCAATATCATCCTACAATTAGTGCCATAAATTTCCATTAATCTCCGAAATGCTTGTTGATTAGATCCTAAATAATCAAAATCTTTTACAATTAGAATTTTAAACGGAACATCCCCTAACACTTTTAATTGAACAAACGGCTTAATTTTAACTTGTATAAATGCGGGAGTAGATATTGTTTTTCCTGCCAAACTTCCTAACCTACTAGTTGATATATGGGCATTTGAGCGAGCTTGTTTCATTTCTTCGCTTGTTAACGGAACATTTGCGTAAACTAATTTAAAATTTGTATCATAATAACCCCCCAAGAATTCTCTCGAAAAAAGGCGCGCTAATGTTGTTTTTCCGATAAATTCGGCTCCTACGAATAGCAGGTGTGGAAAGTTTCTACTTTTAATATATTCCTTTAATCTTTCTTTAATGTTCTCTCTACCACATACATCCTCTAAATTCTTAGGAAAATACTTAACGCGCCATATAGGAATTTCTGAAAGCAAGCCCCTTTCCTCCCTTATTATAAAAATTACGTGTCTTTTTTGATATTTCTTATCAATTCACCAATCAAAGCAAGTAATTGAATTTTCACATCTGCTCCTTGGCTAATTCTATAATCTATATCTCCGATAAATGCAACTATTTTGTGATAATTGCTAGATTCTATATTTAGACTACCTAACCTTTCCATTATTTGTCTTAGGAAATTTCTACTGTCTAAATTTTCAATTGTAAGAAAATTTTTTCTCGCTCCCTCAAAATTTTTAGATTGAAGCGTTTTAATTAACTTTTCTAATGTTGAATCATCCAAAAAACCGGAAATCTTTAAAATTTCGTTTATATCTAAATTGTCTAACAACTCAAGTGCAACAGACATTTGTAAAGTATTAATAGCTTTTCTTAAATCGCCTCCTGAGATAAAAAATAACGCTTTATAAAATTCATTTGCTTGAGTTTGGGGAATTTGTAATTTTTCTTGTTCTGAAATAAATTTTAATCGTTCTATTATTTTCTCCTCAGGTAATTTAGCAAACCTAAATACTGCACACCTTGAAATAATTGGATCGATTATTCTATTGATATAATTACATATTAGTATAAATTTCACGCTACTTGATGCTTTTTCTATAATTCTCCTGAGTGCCTGCTGAACTTGTTTGGGTATATTGTCCGCTTCGTCAAGAATTATAACTTTTAATGTATCATCCCCAACAACTAGATTTTGATTTACAAAGCCTTTAATTGCGCTCCTAACGTAGTCCATTCTTACGGTGTCTGATGCGTTCAACTCTAAAACATTTGCAAAATAATTCTCTTTTTTAATCACATTTCTAGCAATAATTAATGCTGTGCTTGTTTTACCCGTGCCCGCAGGACCAGTAAAAATCATGTGGGGCATATTACCGCTTTTTACGAAATCTTTTAAGTTATTAATAGCGATATTTTGGCTTACGATTTCATCAAACGAATTAGGTCTATATTTTTCCACCCAAGGAGTTTCTAAATCGATCAAGGTACAATTCATTCAATATTTATGCTTTTAATCTTCAAGGTTTTCTTTCGAGAGATCTAGTTCTAAAACCTCGTATACTTTCTTAAAATGCATCTTTGCGTAAAGATTAGCCGCTTCCTTCGCTTTTTCTTTAATATTTACTTTTATTTTTTCTACTTTTATCTTCTGTAAATGTTCAATAGCTTTTTTAACAAGTAATTCGCCTATGCCTTGCCCCCTGTACCCATCTTTAAGAAATACTTGTTTAATGTACCCCTCAGAAGCACCAAATGGATCGATTCGCAACTCCGCGATTATCATCCCAATAACTTCGTTATCTTTATCTTCATCTATCGCTATCAATATACCATGTCTCTGTAAAGGATCATAAAGCCGTCTGCGGATGCCCCAATCAAACCGTTTGGGATCAAATTTGTCTCCAAATCTTGAAATCAATAATTTCATTAAAGCTTGTAAAGAATCAATTTGATCTGGTGTAGCATTTTCAATTCTAATATTATTCATATTAAATCAACGAGAAAATCATAATTATTAACAATCAATTATTAATTACTTTTTCAAAATTTATATTTTCTTGATTACAATTAATAAAAATCATGAAAGATATGTAATTTTATTCAATGAATTTATATTAATATTAATTTTACAAAATAAGAAAATTTAGCGAGCTGAAACGCCATCCCATGCTTTTACTTCAGGATCCTCATATTCACACACAACGCATTTTTGGTTTACTTCCCATGCTTCTAATGCGGGATGAACTCTCGTAAAAAGTGATCCACACTGTTGGCATACCAAATATTTAGCTCCACAGCCATCGCACATCTTTAATTGCCCTTTTTCTACGAACCGAAATGTCCTCGACATCCAGTCGTCGTTAACTAGTCGAAAGGTCTCTCCACCACATTGAATACAACGTTTTCCATCAAATTCTTCTCCCATATAATCACTTCAAATGATTTTTAAGAATTTTAACTTCAAATATTTTAAATAATTAATAGAGTTTATAATTAAAAAATTAAAGTTTTTTACATTTAAAATTGCTTCGATAACAAAATAGTATTTAAATTAAAAGAGAAAAAAAAATGTTATAAAAATTACATTTCTAACTTTTTAACGGGTCCGCTTGCAGCCCCCTTTGGGTTAATTATTTCAACTTCACTGATTAATTGAAAGACCTTATCGTCACCTAAAGCTTCTGCAAATTTTATCAACATTTCTTTAGATCCAACGAATAATCCCTTTCGTTTCATCGGTTTTCCATCATCCTTTAGAGGATTAATTTCTAGGAAGAGTAATGCAGGTCTAGTTTTAGTAGCAGGGACTTTAACTACAGAAACACCTTCGATAGGAGTCGCCATTTTTTCCCAATCGGCTCCGTTTTTTAAGTGGTTTTTTAACTGAGCTTGAATATCAGCCATAATTCTTCACTTTTTCAATTTTGAAATTTATATTTTATATTTTATAATTTATGTTACATATAAGACATATGATATATATTATTTTCTAATATAAAATTTAGGATATATAATATTTAAAGGTTAAAGTCTTATTTGAACAGACAAAAATCCCAAACTGATGAAATATCCTAATAGAGGCTCTATTTTTTTTCGTCGGATTACTTAGGGTCGATTTCCACTAAAAACTTTAAATATCACCTCGGTATATATAATTGTATAGAAAAACGAAGAGTTTTTCCAAATAACTCAAAAATTTGGTGATTAAAATAAAGTTGATTTCAGTAAATTTACCAGAAAGTTATTTAAAGGTTTTAGAAGTGCTCGTTTCAGAAGGTAAGTTTCCAAATCGAAGTGAAGCAATACGAGTCGGAATTAGGGACTTGATTAGGACGGAGTATCTTATAGAGCAGTCAGTGAGGAGTAAATTTAGTCAAAATTTAATAAAAACTGAGATTGAAAGCGAAATTTAGAAATTAAACTATTTTCTTTTTTTCTTTTTTAAAATCCTGATATTAGAAAGTGGATTATAAATTTATAAAATAATTCAAAATGAGATTTTTTTTATTTCGACATTAATTCTTTTATTTTTTTCCTCCTTTCAGCTCGTCTAGCAGCAATTTTCACTCGTATATCGTCAATTTCGTCTTTTGGAACCTCTACTTTCTGTTCTTGAACCATTTTAATATCTAATTCCTTTTTATAAGTGTTTACCTTATTTTCTATTAAGGATATATATTTAATACCAATTTTTGTCTCTTTTAGATTAAATATCGCTTCATTAAGTTCTGTAATCGCTTTCATAAAAAGGTTATTTGATAAAGAAATTTGAGCGTTGTCTAAAGCTCGATAAGCTAATTCAAATTTATTAATATTTTCACCCCTTTCGAGTTCCCTAGTAGTAATAATAGGTACTTGACTGGCATTTTCTAAAACTTCAATTTGTTTATTCATTTGCTTTACTAATTTGTCTTGTTTCAATTTTTCTAATTTCTTGATTACTTTTTTTAACTTTAATATTCCTTCGTTATATTTAAGGTCTTTTATGATTTCATTAGCTGCGTCCAATTCTTTTTGAACGATTTCCTCGCGCCGTTTACGTTTTTCTTCTTTCCTTATTTGATCGAGTTCCTTTCGTTTATTCTCTGCTTCTTTTAATAAAACTTCAAGCTCTTTTTTCTCTTCAACTTTTTTCTGTTGCATGGCTTTTAATTTTTCTGTTTGTTTCATTTCTTTTTTAAGAATAAATAGTAAATCGTTGTTTATTCGACTAACTTCATGTTGCCATCCAATTTGTTTAAATAAATCTCGCCCCATAATATACTTTTCAAAAGCTTCTTCAAATTTCTTTTTATTTTTCAATTTAGTTCCTTCTTCTAAAAAGTGATAAGCGTTTTCTGAAATTTCTTTCTCTCTTTCTTTTTCCTTCTGTATAGCTAAAAACTCTCGTCTCCTTTGATCTTGTTGCAGTTTTTGTAAATCCTTAGCTTTTATTATTTCATCTTCAATTTGAGCTTCAAGTTTTAATCTCTCTGCTTCTTGCCTTTCGATAACTTTTTGTTCTTGTCCAATTCTTTCCTTTTTTAGCTTAATTACTTTAATAGATTCTTTTATCATTTTTTGACCTTCGGACCAATTGATCTCGGCAAAGATTTTCTCGCTCTCATTATAAAATTTTACTGCTTTATCGAAATTCTTTTGTTTGAACTCATTTTTTGCAAGATCCATAAAGTTAAAAGCTTGCTCTTTTTTGGATTCATATTCTAACGCGTGTTTTCTTTTTAGTTCAAGAGCCTGAGCTTTTTGTTTTAATAACTCTGCTTCTGCTTCTCTTGCTAAAGATGTTTCGATTTTTCGTTTCTTTATTTCTTCTTCTTCTTTTGAGATCTTTTCTGTTTCCAAGGCTCTTAGTCTTTTATCAGCCTTTGACTTCTCTTGATAGTGGCGTATGGAGTTGATTATTTGATTAGCTTGTTCGTTCCATCCGATCTTTTCAAATTCTTTTTTTGCCGTCATGTACATATTAATTATTTCTTCGTATGCCGATTCAATATTCAAAATTCCTTTTTTCTTTTTAATTTCATACTCCTGAGCCAATCTTTCGGCGCGATTGATAATATTAAAAATTTCCTCTGATTCTTTTGTCGTAGCTTCTTTTATCTTCTCAAATTCTATAATTTTCTTTTCATGAGCAAAAACTTCTTCTTTCGGTTTATATTTCAACTTTTCCTTAGATGCTTCTAATTTTTGTTGTTCAAGTAATCGTAGATTATCATCTTTTACTTTTTTTTCTTTATAAAAGTTTATGGTACTTATTAATCGGTGTGCTTCTTCTTTCCACCCTATTTTCTGGAATAATTTTCTAGCTTTTTCATAGTTTGAAATTGCTTTTTCATAAGGACTTTTATAATACAAAAGATCTTTTTTTAAACTTAACTCATAGCTCCTTACTTTGTTTTCGGCTTCATTAATAAGGGCCATAGCTTCGTTCAATAAACCATCAGTTTCTTTGTCTTTACTTTCGATTGCTTTTATCTCTTGAAGTTTAAGTTTCTTAACTTCTTTAGTTATTTTTAATGATTCTTCAAACTCCTTTTGTTTTTCTACTTTTTTAGCCTCTAATTCACGTAACCGTTTATCTCTTTCGTATTTTTCTCGGTAATGATTAATTTGATTACCATATAGATCTGCCTCATCTTTCCAACCTCGAGCATATACTTTTTCTCTAATCTTTTTATATAATTCTGCAATTATCAAATAAGGACACTCTTTTTCAAATTGCCCTCTCTTAATAGCTAAATCAT
>Ga0209977_10000803_pt1 | contig 12978 bp, 17 predicted proteins | sample SumtaG_2_FD_183113 | JGI IMG/M metagenome (GOLD analysis project Ga0209977, IMG submission 183113) | Deep subsurface microbial communities from Indian Ocean to uncover new lineages of life (NeLLi) - Sumatra_00607 metaG (SPAdes) (version 2) | ecosystem: Environmental > Aquatic > Marine > Oceanic... | reverse complement strand
TTAATCAATTGTGGAGACAAAATAATATTGGATACACAAAAACCGTTTTTAATATTGTGGAATATGCTAAAGAAAGAGGTTTTAATTTTTTATTAATATCAAATAATGATATTAAATTCTTTCCAGGAACTGTATCTTCACTTGTTCGAAGGGCATTATCAAATCCAAATATCGCAAATGTTGGATGTAAAGTTATTCATTGGACAGATAATATGATAATTCATACAGGAACCAGAATAAAAAATGGGAAAATTTCCGATCCCTATTGTGGATTAAAAATGAATGATCCAATAACAAATAATGTCGAGAGAAGATTATGGACAAATGGTTGTTGTTCTTTATTCAATGTTCAAGTATTAAAAAAAGAAAATATAAATTTTGATTTAGATTTTTCACCTATGTATTTTGAAGAAAGTGACTTGATGACAAGATTAAATATAAAAGGATATTCTGTTTTGTATGAACCACGAGCAATGGTAAGACACTTAGTGAATGGAACAACAAGAGAAGAATCAAATATAGGATCTATATTTGAAAGAAATTGGAAATTATATTTGAGTAAATGGGAAAAACATTTTAATTCTAAAATGTTATATTTTCAATAGGACAAAAAAATAACGACATTTAATTTAATGTCGTTATTTTGTCTTATTGAGTACATCTCATTCTGTGAAAGAGAATGGATGCGTTGTGAAAGCAAGATCCAGTTCAGAAGAGCATTGGCTGGACTCGGTTATCACATTGAGAATTCAACCAGACACTCAAATCAATTTCTAGCAAATCACTATGGCTAGGAATAACTATTTATTAATACTAAGAATCAAAGCTAACAGTGTAGTAGTAAAAATGGTTCCGGGATACGTTCGGCCTACTTGAAAATCTACACAATTGTCATCAAGAAAGGTAATTAGAGGAAGTGAAGATTGATTACTTTTTAAACGTTCTACTAATCGTACATAGCAGGGATCTGAACTGGAATATGGATGATGGTAGACGATTTTTTCATATTCTTCCTTATAAGCATTGTTTGCCAGCTTATTGTCGATACTGGTATAATCAATGAATTCTAATTCTATGGTATTAACTGATTCTATAAAAACATCATTATTATATTTTCTATCCGCTGTTGCAGTGATAAATAGAATTTTACGTTTTTCTTCAGGTGATTGATCCTTAAACGGATCATGGTCAAATATCACCACATCATCCGTTACCGGCGACCGATAAAGTAATTTCCTGGCTTTGCCGTGAAGAGCATGGGCAATAGCCAGATAAAGCCAGACCGGGGCCTTGCCCGTCAAAACCACTTCGTTGCCCTCACCGGATTGGTTAACAGCCTGAGCAATATAAGCAGGTAGGTCTGAAAGCTTGGCAGTTTCACTAAAAAGAATTTCTAAATCTATTACAATTTCAGCCATTTTTATTCTCCTTTTTTGTCTGTTGGCGTTTAAAGTTGTGAAATTAAAATAATAAATAACAAATTTAATCATTTATTAATATATATAATTAGAAGGTATAAGAATGAAATATAATGAAATGTAAAATCTGTAGCTCATTTGAAAATTCATAATGTTAATTCAAAAGAATATTATGATAAATTTATTAAAAAAGAAAATGAAGGATATTGTTTAGAATGTGGAATGGGAATTAAGACAAAAAGAAGGATATCACAGTATATGGGATTGTGGACATTATAAATTTAAAATGGAGAATATAAATGAATAATATAATCAACAGAATGATTGAAAATGAAACAAAAAAAATAGAAACAAGAGGAAGATTTGAACCAGAAATAAGAACAAAACAAGATTTATCTATAGATGAATTTATGGGAAAAGAACGACCACCAGAAGATGATACATTAATCGTTATAGTTGATGGAGGTATAGGCGACCATATTGTGAGTTCAGTAATGATAGAATCTGCAAGAAATGTTTATAAAGATAAAAAAATTATATTATCATGTTTCTATCCTGACATATTTGTAAATAATCCAAATATTGATCATCTGTATTCCAGTGCATCTCCAGGTGATTTGTATGAAAAATGGGTAAAACCTTTAAGATACAATTCATCATTAAAAAAGAAGGACCTATACAATTCGGGTATCCATCGTATATTCCCCGGAAAATTGAGTGAAGCATATTGTTATTATTATAATGTTCCATTTTCTGGAGATAATCCAAAAGTTTATTTGGCAGAGAAAGAAGAAGAAGAATCTAGAAAATTTTTGAAGTCTTTCCCAAGAGATGTTATTCTAATTCATCCTTGCGGAGGTAAAATGAATTACGGTCCGAAATCAAAATTAACTCCTAATAAGGATTGGTTTAATGACTATTGGAAAGAATTAGTTAAATTATTAAATAAAGATTATGATATAGTCCAGGTTGGAGGATCTGGCGAAGAACAAGTTGAAGGTATAACGACTTGTTTAAATGGAGCCACGTCGATTAGACAAACAATATCATTAGTGAAGAATTCATTGACATATATATCAATTGACAGCCTATTAGGTCACGCAGGTTGTGCTGTTAACAAATCAGGAGTTGTTTTATTTGGTCGAAGTAATCCGCATATATTTTCGCATGATTCTAATGTAAATATCTGGATGGAAGATTCATGTGAATTCAATGACTTACATTGCGGTCGCCCACAAAGTTACTGGGGCGATCAAGAATTATTTAGAGGCCAGGTGCGAGCTTGGGAATGTAAAAATAGATTTTGTATGAAAGCTATAACACCAGAATTAGTTTATGAAAAAGTATTTGAGGCCATTGAAAAAAACAAAAAGTGGGGTTTTAAAAATGAATTATTATAAAAACGTAAATGATTTGTTTTTAGAAGGAGAAATATGGAAAGATATCGAAGGATATAATGGAGATTACCAAGTCAGTAATTATGGAAGAATTAAGAGTTTTAAAAAATATCGAGGAACAGATGAAAATATATTATCACAAATTAAAAATAATACAGGATATTTACGTATTAAATTATACAAAAATGGAGAAGGTGAACCTAAATTAATTCATGATTTATTATTTGAAACTTTTAATAACTATAAATTGAAAGAAGATGAAGTTATTCATCATATAAATGAAAATAAATTAGATAATACTTTTGATAATTTACAAAAGATGGCAGACTTTGAACATAAAAGTTTCCATAATTCTGGAAAAAATAATCCAAATTATGGAAAGAAGTGTCCAGAAATTTCAAAAAGAATGTCTGGAAAAAATAATCCGATGTATGGAAAAACTGGAGAAAATAATCCAGGATCAATATTAACAGAACAAAAAGTTATTAAAATTAGAGAATTAGATCTACCACAAAAAGAACTTGTAAAAATGTATGGAGTTAGTCAACCAACAATTTCAGATATAAAAAATAGAAAAATTTGGAAACATATCTAAATATAAAATTTTTTAGAAAGATATTTAAATAAAAAAGAAGAATGAGAATATTAAATGTTCTCATTCTTCTTATCCAAACAAAAAATTTTTTACAGATGTGGTCTTTTATGGGTATTCTACAAGATATTTTTTTAAATTAGTTTTTCCAATTTTATCTTTTATTTCTTCACTTTGTAGATGTCCAATTTTTCTTTTTAAAATAATACCATAATTTGTATATCCACCCTCCCTAATCCGAAAATCTGGTATTATGGCTGATATTTCCCAACCATTAATACCATATAAATTTAATTTATCTGTTAAGTTTGAATCACTTATAGTGATCAATCTGTTTCCATCAATTGAAGTTAACATCATATATTGCCATTTGGTAGGAGTATTATCGACTTTATCTAAAGATTCGGTTAAAGATGGATATACTAATAAAAATATTATTATAAATATTAAAGTGATTTTATTAAAATATATTTTCATAATTCTTCCTTTTTCATATATATTTTATATTTGATTATGTTAATATAAAAATAAGTTTTTCACCCATAATTTCTATTCTATAATAATATATTTTTCATTTTAAATACCTCCATTTTTAATAAGGTTAAAAATCAGAGAAATGTTTATTTAATATCGCATATTAATATATATATAATAGTGTACATTAGAACAATATTTTTTTTACAATCCATGGCCAATTAGATTTTTTCTTAGCCGAATGAATCATTTTTCTAAATTTTTGATTGTCATATATAATCTTATAACCCTCCATAGAAGATAGAAGATTATTGTCTTTGATTAGTTCCTTTTCAAAATCCTCGAATGTTTTCACTGTTATCTGACAGTCTCCACCATATAAAATTACCGTAGTGAAGCTATTAGGTAATCCATTTTTAATTTTCTTATCGCAAAATAATATAATCTCAATTGGAAAAGTTTTTGCTTTTCCAATAATAGCTACATCACAAATATTAACAACTGTGTTTAATTTATTTTGAATTGAAAACCATATAAGTTTTCGATTTTTAAATACATTAATCTTCATAGGTATTTCTCCTATTTATAGTTTTTATAATTTCAATCGTTTAAATAAAATACATATGTACATATAATTATTTATTTTTTTCTCCTTTCTTAATTAAATTTATTATTAATTATCTGCCAGTATTTTGTATTTCTGACATCAATTAATAGTGAATTATAACATATTATTGGATTTAAAATATTCATTTATTTCTTTGCCTTATCGTAATCAACTCTCTTCTGAAAGATTCCTTCCAATTCCTTTGCAAGAGTATTTTCGATAATTCTAAGATCGCCAAATCGGAGATAAACATCATCTAATTGATGATCATCTCTCAAACCACTGAATGTTGAATCTATTACTTCTTCTATATTTAAATCGCCCGCTTGAGCCTTGGCTCTTGATTTTGATTCTACGATATCACATATCATTAATATTGCCGATTCAAATGATGTTGGTCGAGCCAATTTATATCTAAATTTTGACTCGTCTTCCGATTCTGATTTTGCAAAGAAATACTTGACAATTGAATTTCCATGATGTTGGGATATTATCTCGATAATATCTCTCGGAAATTTGGGAATATTTATTAATATCGCAACAGAATCTGAAACATGTCGTGTAATCAATTGCGCACTTAAATATGGATCTAGTGTTTCATGAGGATCAATGTCGGTTGATATCTGATTCTCTGAAAATATTTTTGGATTCATGATTTTACCGCAATCATGAAACATTGCAGCAACCCTTAGTCTCAATGGATCTATACCCAATGCAACACAAACACTCTCAATTATAGAAGAGAGATATTGGGAATGTTTGTTTGTTCCAGGACACGAACTTTTTAAATCGATTGTGATTGGGTATGCAGAATCCAAAAATATATTTAAATCAATTTCTGATACTTCATCTTCATTTTTGACTTTTATTGCCATTACATCTCCTCAATGATCAAAAATATCTAACTCCGGTGAAGAATTACCATTCTTTACCATTTCGTCTTCTTTTTTGCCTTTGAATAAAAGATATTTTTCACTGATACACTTAAGAATAACTCTTCCCAATTTTGGGTGAAACCTTTCTATAACAGGTTTAATAACACATCCTTCTCTCATATGGTTTCCTATCATAGATGGTCCAGATTTATATTCATTTATTAATTCTGGATAAAATGGTCCCCTATATAAAATTGGAACCATTGGTAGATCTAATATAGTGCATCTAGATTCAAAAATATCCCAATTAGCATAAATCATCCCTGTATCTGGATGTTTGAATTTCAAATCAAAAAATCTACATTTTGGTTCATCTGGAGCGTCATACTCAAAATATTTTTGAATACCCACCCCATAAATTTCGGCAAACATTTCTTCATCATTTCTTAATTTATTTTCTAGATCATATTTCTTAGCTATCTTCCAATAAACATCAATGATGTCTCTATGTTTTTGTTCCCACTTTCCGGGTCTTCTGATATTACAATTATGACTTCCAGCTAGGAATGTATATGGATTATGCTTATATAATCCATATGTTAGTTTATTAGCAATCTTTTTAAAATGAATACCTATTCTATTCATAAATGGAAAATAGGATGGATCAATTTGTATTTTCGCATATCGAGCATTTGTTCCGTTAATTTTCTCGTTAATAATCACTTCTTCACCAATTTTGAAAACATCTATAAAATGATTGAAATTTTCAATATGGGTATATTTATTGAAATCTGGATATTCAGGTAATCTCCATCCAGGTGTATTGTGTTTTCTATTTGGACCATTTGAATATCTGAACCTTGGAACATATTTTTTGATTCCAAATATATCTTTAACATCCTGATCTATTTCCCAGGATTGATCCGCATCAAGAATCAATCCTTGGGAGATAACTCCCCTTAATTTGACTGTTCTTACCCTAGAGTATAGGATGTTTCCACCCTTGTCTCTTTCTGGATTTTCAAGATATTTCGTGATTCCCAATTTTTCTGATAGTTCAAATGGAATCATCGAATCAATTGGGACATAAACAATCTTATCTCCTTTATTATATCTATCTTTCATGACAATACATTGCCAGCCACCGACAGTGGCAATTTCTAATCTGTCGGCATTATCATGAGGAGATATTTTATTAACTTTACAAACTTCTACAATTAATGTGCTCAATTATTTTCTCCTTTCTGATATCCTCCATTTTAATATTTATATCTATTTTGGATTTTTTAGTGGGTGAATTCATATAATGTGTTCTTCTAATTCTTTTTTACTAAAATTAAAAAGGAACGACATGTCCAAATATTCTTTCAATAATGTTGTTACCCTCTGTTGGATAATTAATTTTTCCTTTGTGTTTCGAGCACGTTTTCCATCATCATCATCTATTATTGTTATTGATTGAATATCAAGAGATTTCATTTTTTCTAGAATTGAACCAGACACTTTATCTATCAATAAATCTATATCTTCTTTTGATTCTTTGAGAACACTTTCACACAAATCATAGATTACGGATGCATCAGTCATTTATTCATCTCCAATCAATAAATTAAATATAAAGAATAATTCAAAGAACAAAACAAATTAGATATTCTAGATGCCCTTTCAATAATGACATTAATCGATCATTGATTAATAATCTTTCTTTCGAATTAGTATATGAATTTTCACCAGTAATTATTTTGTCTGGAAGGTTATTAGATTTCATTTCTTCAACAACTCTTTTAGATACTTTCATTGAAAGATCCTCAAAATCACTTTTAAATTCATCATATATCTTTTCACATAAATTATATAATCTATCTAAATCCTTGCTCATATTTCCTCCCTATTTTTTCAATAAACATTCTTTTAATTATTTTTTTATCAATATCTTCAATGACTCTGATCTTGTTACAACATACTGTTCCTTTTGGAGAAAATATTGTATTGTGTTTTATATATGCACTTCGATTTTTAAAAATATATTCAGGATTGTTCATTACTCGATAAAATCCATCTAAATCTTCAGAATCTGTAAAATCTGAAATACATTCTGGACATTTTTCATCATCCAATGTCTCAACTTTTTTAACAGAATAATCGTAATAATCCATCCAAAATATAAATATCATTGAACGCATTGAGATAATAAAATCAATAGCATTTTCAAGTTCTTCAAATAACATAATTCCATGTGTTTCATCTGTGACTTCAACAATACTTCCATTTTTATATTCAATTCGGTATTTTCCCTCAGCTAATATACTTTTATTTTTACAAGTTATTTTATAGCGTTCCATTTTTTCTCCCATTCAAAAAAATAAGATCTGAAGATCTTATTTTTTTAGATTAATATATTAATAGTATTTTGTGATATCTGTCACTGTATTATCTCAAATTGAAAAAATTCATATTCATATTAATATTATTTCAATTATGTACCTCATATACATTCCGGTCAATATTATTTCAATAATGAGTGTCAAAATTAAGATGAATAATCTACAATATTTTTCCATCAAATAGATAGAAAGAATATTAATTAATATTAAAGATGTGATAAAATGAAACATTAAAATCTCAATCCTACCGAAAATACATATCCGGTATCATATTTTCTAAATTGATATTTATATCTGAAATAAATATTATTATTCGTTTTAACCGTTGTCAACAAGCTTGATTCACACCCTTCAACTATATGTAATTTCATATCAATATTCCAATCAATATTCCAAGATTTAATTGGAATATTTATATATTCAAGATTAAATCCTTGAATACTGTCATTATAAATATCTTTTCCAAATTCATAATCAATTCGAGAATTTTTAAATAATAATCCAATTGTCCTCGTAACAGCGGTTGGATATATATTATAATTAATGACCGGAATGAATCTGAATGTGTATTTAATATCCTTATTTTTTATGAATGATTCAGTTAACACACCACAATTGAGCCAGAATGAAGGATCGATTAATGTCATATTGATACTCCGTTGTAAATATTTATCAATCTTTGTATTTGGGTAAATTGATTTGGAATTTTCAATGAATAAATCAAAATCACTACCTTCACTGTCATACATTGTTCTGAAGGCTATTAATCTTGATTGGAATAACATTATCGATTTTCTATAATCAAAATGATTTATCATTCCATCCTTAAGAAATGAATCTTCAAGTTTTCTATTAAATCTTATTCCACCGATTATTATATTAGACGATTTATGTAAATTTTCTGGGAGTTCTAAATCAACCGACGGTGGTAATATATTATATTGTTTTATATCAATATTATATTTTCTAGCATTGTAACCATGACCATAGTATTCATGACCGATAGCCAAATTCCAATATGTCAAAGGAAGTGACGTTATCATCTTAAAACAAACATCTTCAAATATATCATCTTGGATTGCTTGAGATATATCATATAATGATTGAATATTTGATGTTCCAGAAATATCAGATTGATATCGATCAAATTCAATCCGATATTCATTTGCTTCACATGAAACTGATAATATTACAGTTAGAATTATAATTAAAAATGGATATAAAAAGGATCTTAACATCGGATTTCTCCCTTTCAAAATAAGGTTAATATTTTGTACTCATTAATATATATAAATTAAATTTTATTTCCAAATCTATCAAACCACTCATCAATATCATATATTGGAATTGACAATTCAATAATTTTTCCATCTGGTGTTGTATGATATAATGTTTTAAAATTGTATCCACAAAAGGAAAATATTTTTATTTTTTTATCCATTGAATATTCGAGTTTTATAAGAAAAGAATCAATTAATTCTTTTTTTGTCAATTTAGATTTGATCGGAATATATGAAAAACAACTAGGATTATTGAGATTAATCTCTAAGATTAGATTATTTATTTTTTTTTCTTCATCTTCTATTGTTGTTACATCTTCTTCATTAAGATATTCCATTTCGGATAATTCCTTTTCGAATTTTGTATTGTTTTCATTGTCATCATATCCTACATATTTTTTGGCAGATCTAAAAGCCATATCTTTCCCTCCAATAATTCCATATTTATCAATTTTTTCATTCCAATCATCATATAATTCTTCTTTAGTGGCATCTATAGATACTGTAACACTCTTTGGAGGTTGATTCATATATGAAACTTTATGGTAATCAAATCCTCCATCTATAGCTATTTCTTTACATGAACACCACCTAAAATCATGTCTTGCCCGGCTGTAAATTACATTTTTACATACCGGGCATATATATGCATTAACAATAGTTATCATATTTATTTTGTTTGTATTCTCCTATTCTTCTATTAATTTTGGATATTTATTCTTAAATTGTCGTCCTCCTAAATAATAATTATATCGATTCTTTGCCTTGTCGATATCCCAAACATTATTCCAGTATGGATTATATGATACATAGTCAAATATATTGTAGACATCCATTGAATTAGGATAATTCTTATAGTCAATAATAATATTTGTAGCGGTGAAAACACCAGCTTTTTTCATTGAAGGAATTAGAAAAGTGAGAATATCAAAGACTGGCATAGTTCCGCGACCCATATCCCTTAAGACTTCGTCATTGGTACTCTGGATTGGGATGTGGATAGTATCTAATAACCCTTTTTTGGCCATATCTGTAATTATATTCCAACATCGATTTTCACATATCACATTAGGCTCGACATTTCTAAGTGATATTTTCTTGTTCATATCAATCGCAACATGACACCATTCAAATATTTGATTGGCTGTTGGACTATCGGCAATCAAAACAATATTATCATTAGCACTGAATTCGTTTACTGTTTCATCATCAGGATGGATTTCATAAAAATCTCCCCTTGTCTCTCGGATGGTACAATATATACATTTATTTTGACATCCTGCTCCGATTCTCAGAGGATATGAATCTCTGAATAAATATCCTTGGGATCGATTAGTTTTTGGATCGAAAATACTCCGGATCCAAAATGGTGGAATATACATTACCATACTTTTATCTACAATTGGTTGTCTGTCTTTTCTGATATTGTCTAATCTCAGAACCCCATCAGGAAGAGGGATGTCAAATCTTTTTCCTAAACATCCACCTATATATATTTTTTTATTATTGGGATATCTATCAATTATTCCCTCTAATACAGTCAAATCATTAAGCACTGCTAAATCAGTAACTTGACAACCTAAAACAATCAATTCATTAGATTTTGAAGGGTCTCCTGTTAGGGTTTTGATGGTGTGATTTGCCCAGCTTAGATACTCAGAATAAATACTCATACAGGCGGCACATACACAGGAAATATTATCTCCTAAATCTGATTCATCATATAGATCACCTTCACCAAAAATATTAGTAACGTGTCTCATAATTCTTCCTCCTTAAATAAAAGATTAATACAAATAATGGTCACTAATTAATATATTTAGTTTTCATCATCTTTATCTAATTCAATCCATATATTATCATGTTTAACTTCGACTTTTAGATTTTCAGATTTCATATCTTCATCTACTTTTCTTTCAATTTTTCTTTGATCATATGTAACTTCAAAAACCTTTTTCTGGATCCATAATTTAAATTTTTGAGATTTGGTTAATCTTATGAAAGCTATTTTTTTATTTTGATATTGGCTCCGTTCAGTTCGACTCTCTCCAACAGCTCCAGATTCTTTATGAATTATACGGACACCACTGGATGTTTTATTAACTTTTTGTCCACCATGTCCTCCACACCTAAATGTTTGAATTTCTAGATCTTTTTTTGTCACTGAAAATAATAATTCTTTTTTAACCATTAATTGCCTTTCTATTATTTTGACCTGTTGATAATTTATTTTTTGAATCATACATTATTTTGAATCATGTGATGTTGTTTTTTAGTTTTCATAATTTCGACTAATTCGTCAAACGAGACGGGTTTGAAATTATTATTATCCACGCCAACGTCATATTGTAATCCAATTGGTGGGAGTGATCCATGACTATGTCCGTGAAAATTCCACGCTCCATAATGAGAACAATTCCAAACTCTCATTGCATAGTGACAAAGTGTTATTTTCTGACCATTAATCTTTATATCCATTAATGGTATTACGACTTTACAGTATTTTCTTATCGTTGAAATAAATTTAAAATCATGATTTCCAACAATAAAATTAATCTGACCATTCATATTTTCTAGGGCAGATATTGCCCCCTCCTCAGTCATTGCGATATCACCGAGAAAGTTGACAACATCCCCTGGTTTAACTAAGGAATTATGATTATCTAATAATTCCTCTTTTTGTATATTAACATTTGGAAATGGTCTTTCGCAGTATCTTCGTATATTATCATGCAGATTGTGCCAATCTGCTGAAAACCAATGTGTCATTCTTTTACTCCTTTATAAATATATAATTTTAAACAACCTCCTATCATAAATTAAAAATGGAAGAAGTTGGAGACATAATATAATATCTCCAACTTTTATAATTTGAAATTATCCCTTGACTAATTCAATTCATGACTAACTCAATTTTAATATCCCAAAATTTATAAAAGAATTTTTTATCGAAATAATTAAAATAATCTGGAGGTTCTGACCAATATACATAATTCTTGTCCTCTGGTTCATAATGTACAATTGATTTGGACTTTCTTATTAATTGAATATTTAATTTAAAATTGTCTGTTCTTTTCCACTCTTCCATTACTAGTTCCCTAGACCAAGATATACAATATGGAATATCACAGTTACGATATTCTAATTCAATCAACGGTTGAGATAAATCAATTGGAAATAATTCTTCCTTATCCAACAGTGCTACAATATATCCTATTGATGATATTTCAACCAATTCTTTAATAATTTCATTATCATTTATTAACAAAAATAATTCAATGGCAGATGGGATACCGAGATTATTAAAATTAATAATAAATCCAGTTGATGAACTATTGGTTATATATCCATTTTTTATTCTCATATTTAACTCCCTCCAATACTATAAAAACTGAACATTCCTTACTGTTGCCCGGCTAAAAAATAAAAACTCTCATAAATTTCTTTTATATCCCACGTAATATATGTGCAACTAAGATAATATATCCTATAATTGCAATAGTCAACATAAACCCATATCCCACTGCCCCATCCCAACATTCTTCGTCCAGGCATGTTTTAACCAGGACGAATGGTGGAATTATCACTATAAAACCACACATTATCAATATACAATATTCCATCATTTATAAATCCTCCAAACTCAAGTTCCTATAATAACTCCCAATGGCTCTAATTTACGAATTGGTTCCACTAGGTTATTTTGAGATGCAATAACTTGATTGATATCTTTATAGCATCTTGGATCTTCATCTAAGGCAATGTGATTAACCCATATCCCCTTCAGAATTTCCTTTGTTTCAGATTCTTTAAATTTTTTCTTTGCTTCTTTTCTGCTCATAACTCTTCCTGCGCCATGAGAAACTGTATTGAAACTATCTCGATTTCCTTTTCCTATTACAATATAAGAAGAAGTTCCCATCGATCCAGGAATTATACTGATCAGTCCTT
>Ga0209977_10000802_pt1 | contig 12986 bp, 11 predicted proteins | sample SumtaG_2_FD_183113 | JGI IMG/M metagenome (GOLD analysis project Ga0209977, IMG submission 183113) | Deep subsurface microbial communities from Indian Ocean to uncover new lineages of life (NeLLi) - Sumatra_00607 metaG (SPAdes) (version 2) | ecosystem: Environmental > Aquatic > Marine > Oceanic... | reverse complement strand
AAGAGCGAATTAAAGCCAAAATCAGACGAAAATTTGCCGAGTTGGTTTACAGATAGTTTGTTGGGTTTCACCAGCCCCCGAACAAACATAAAAACAGGAGCTACAACTTGCACTGCTGTTTTAATGTTTGATCCAACGAGGGTGCCTAACACTCCGACACCTGCCGCGGAAGATCTTCCGGCTAGGGATCGAGCCAAACAGTTACCTCAAAAATCACGGAAGCCATTTGAGGGGGGATTTTCTAATGTCATCTCACATGTGAAAAGGTATGATTGCCCACATGCTTTTTACAAATATTTTCCTGGGATTGATGTAGATCTTGGAGAAAAAGAAAAAGAAAGGTGGGAAACATCTTCGAGATGCACTTACAATCTCGACGATTTGAAAATGCATATGGACCCCAAATCATCTAGTGTATTTAAGCAAATTTGTCAAGGAAGTCTTTCCGCGTCACCCGTAGACGACGCAGAGGTTAGCGGGGCATGTGTGATTTTTCGCTACGAACCAAAGGAAACCGCAGAAGGCGAAGATTCTTCCGAGGACTGTTTTTTGTATGATTTGTTTGTAGGGGACCGTCATACATTCCCTCCGGATCTCGCGGAGTCTTGGGTACAGCACTTTCACGGAGGACGCTGCAAAGACGGGAAAATTGATGGAGAGACAGCTCCTTATCAAAATTATACCCAAAATATCGAGATTTTTGCAGATGTCTTATCTCGTGAAAATTACTTTAAGTCACTGGCAAGCTGGCGTAGCGGAAAAGAAAGCTCGGCTTCTGCTATTTTTGGACTTCCAAAATCTGATTTAGTTTCCACAATGTGTCCGCGTACCGGGGTGTACAGAGTTGTCTGGTGGGACGAGTATGACTCGCCTGAAACACTACGCGAAAGTTTGTGGTTGATTGTGATTTCCGACAACGATAAACGTTGGCCATGTCGGGGTTACAATGAAGAGGAAAAACAATGGGTTCATTTTGATTATGAAAAGGCGTTACAGCCGATCTCGTGTAGAACCCCTTTTTATCAAGCTGCCTGTGTTTCATCAAAACTTCGCAAAGCAAACCCTAACTCTTGGAAGGTCCAGGGTTTTATGAGTATGATTGATTTCGCGGGCGTGAAACATATACATTCAGCCATATTGTTAGATCATAGAAAAGAAGACCTTACCTTAAACTTGAGTAATGACTCAGGCTTTGATGTTAAATCAGGGTTTAAGTTCTAGTGTGTTTAAATTGATAATTTTTCGGCAAAAAACGCAAATCGAGATATGTCGCATAAAACACAGCAACACGAGAATATGACACCTGATGTTGAATATTACAAAGAACAATTGGAAACGCATGTTAAAAACCGTATACACAAAGTAAAACATTTGCTCAATATTTTACCCTCGAATTTTACTTTTAGAGAATTTCTGCAAATAGCCGGCTACGAAGATATAAAAGAGTTGAATCGTGGAATGAGGGCTAGAATTACCAGATCTATTCCACCAAGATATAGAACTGATAAGAAAAGGGATGGACTTCGCTTGTATTTCAAGCAAACAAAGCAAGATTTTGATGATACGTCATATATGATCTCAACTCTAATAGAATGGTTGGAGGAGTTGAAAACTTATCACTGGATTGATGCCTTTTCTTATTAATAAGCGATATGCTCTTGGTTTCTGAAATTGATTAAATTGAGAAATTTATTTACAAGTTGTATAATGACTTCTTTTACAGACATCGATACTGGATATGTTTCCCAAGAAATAGAATATAACACTTATCACCATTACGAAGACACTGAATCGGTTACCAGAGAAGACTTATTGCTGGCTCTCCAAACCCTGGAAGAAGGAAATGAGGTAGACGAGGAACAACTTTCACCAACACAAGAAAAATTACATGATAACTTAAACTTTAGCATGTATTCCGAGCATCAGTTGATTTTTTCTGTACTAGGGCAAACAGCAATGATTTCACATGGACAATTGTGGATTCAAGCGTCTTACCCTCGTGTAGACAATGAATCTCACCAAAAAACAACTTACAGATTGTTACAGTTTTTGCTTACAGGGGGTACAGTGTATATGCAAGCTGGTGGGCCAAAATGGGGGCATAAGTTGTTGGTTTACAAGGAAGATGAGGAAGAGGAAGATAGCGACGAAGAAGATAGTGATGAGGAGGAAGATAGCGAGGAAGATAGCGACGAAGAGGAAGAAGATAGTGACGAGGAGGAAGAGGTCGAACTTGCTAGCCCCCTCGAAGAATATCTTAGAATATTCCAAGAATTGAGCGAAGAAACACCGGATTTTTCAAAAAACTCAATTCATAGAAGTACCGTGCAGACGATGGAAGCTCTTGATATTGACACTAGTAACTTCCAAACAAGACAAGAAGCTGTGCGTGCTTTTGCAGAGTTTTTAGGGATCCTTGAACCACCTATAGCAGATGCCGTGCCCATTGCCAATTAAAAAACATGAATATAAGAAAAACTACATGGCTTCGGTCATGTAGTTTTTCTTGCGTTTAGTAGTCAACTAAAAATGAATTTTAGTTGACTCTTTTATAGTATTTGAGATGGATAGAACAGACGCTGCACACGTTTCTAGAATATTACAAACTGCACAAAGAGAGGTAACATCGTACCTAACAGCAGCGAGTACCGAATATTCCGAGGCCGACTATGATGCATTTTACGAGACATCTTGTTTACTGCTTGGTAATTTACAGACTAATATTGATATGCTGGGAAAGGTAGGTCAAAGTGGTAACACCAAAAAGAAAATTCTAGAGGAGCCAAATGTATTTGAGGCTTTAAAAGCGGCTTCTCAAATGTTTTTAAGACCTCAGTGTAGGTGTGGTAATTTTTATACCAAGGGAAACTATATTTCTTGCAAAAACAAATCCGTTAAGGTATGCGGTCATTGTTTCGAATATCACAATTTCTTACAACAAATACTCACAGAGCTTTCGTCAACACATCATACTACAAATCCGCGCATTATTTGTGCAGATACCCCAAACATAATGAGTGCGTGTGGTACTTGTTGTTTTGAGAATTGGGCTTGTAAATGTGGGTTGACAGATGACGAAACTATGAGCAACAAGCACAGAAAACACCTTTTCGCAACAGCAAAAAAGGTGTTTGCTCTGTCGGCTCCTACATTTATTACAGAAAATGAAGACCATGACCCTTTGTTACCTAATACAAATTTAGTATAAGGACATTTTTACCATTATTATTTCTTATACCTTCGGGTATAAGAAATAATTTACGTTAGCGCGACTCAGTGCAAATAAATTGATTTTGTTTAGTAATTTTTTCCAATGATAGATATGAATGCAGAAATAAACAATAAACAAAGAATATTTGGGACACCCCCTAATGGAAAATACTGGTGTACTTACCAGTTTATGGGTTTGTTAAACCAATTATGCGAAATGGGAATTTCATTGTGCACAAATAAAAAGTCTGCTATAAAAATCAAACTTGTTCATGATTTCATTACAAACATTGTAATGTCTCAAGGCAGCTCCGTACTAAGCGAAGAAATTATAATCGGAGCCGACAGATTATTAAGAACTCCGATTAATGACGTTAGGTGTTTATATTTGGATTTCTCCCCGTTGTTGGAATCGCGTCGACAAAAATACAATTGGCAGCGAAGTATTTCAGGGGATCGTCTTAAAAGTGTTGAGTTTTGTTCTTCTGGAACACCATGGATACATAAGAAACGTCTGGTAGTTTTTGCTAAACAGGACCACTTTACTTGGGAAAGAATTTGTGTAAATATTAAACGAGAATTTGCGCCGATTTTTGGAGATTTGGACGTATTGTTTTCAACAAATTATTGCGTTGGACCGTCAAACTACTCGAAAATAATGTCGGGTGATATAATGGACACTGTTGATGGAAATACTTATTTTGCCAGTCACTATGTAAATTCTGAATACGAACCGGAAGCTTTTGACAAAACTGGTATACAGGTAGGCGCTCGAAAATACATTAGTTCAAAACAATTTGAACAAGCTGTTACAAAGGAACTTTTGCCTCTTCGAAGAACATTAAGCAACTAAAAATGAAAAAACTCAGTAAAACTTGAATATGGTAGATATGATATGCACAAACAACGCCTCTACCACGAATATGAACCGTAAAAGACCACGCGAAGATGTTAGCACTTTTAGTTGTTGTGGTTACGATAAAGATACGGGAAAATATGAAACTCTTTCTCAAAGAGTCACACGAGATCCTACAGTACTGCAAAATTCAGGAACTGTATTAATTATTAGCGCGGCTTTTTTACCATGGGATCCAAACAATATAATTTTTGTGAATGTTGAAAGCGGAACAACTTGGAATAGTGTTTTCGTAAAACTCGGAAAACAAGCTTCGCAAATTTCCGAAAAGAAATTTCCATTTTTAAAAAATGTGAAGCGATTAGGATTAACAAAAATGTCTTATAATTATAAAAATTCTCAATTATTATCAGGTTATGTACCACAAATTTACCAAGAACTTTTGTATATATCAAAAATAGACTTTGGCAATGGTTGGGAAAACTTGATGGAAATTGACGAAAATAATGATATACAAATTCACAAGGAGGTATATTCCTCCGTCGAGAGTCTTTTTGTAGATTTCTGCAAAGAACTTGTACAAAGAGCAGAAATAACATGTTATTTAACCCTTTAATCTCTAACGAATATGCAAAATCACATTCACTTCGGTGAATGTGATTTTTTGCGTTTAATTATCAAAGTCGCAACTAATGAATATAAGAGAACCATATCCTGAACAATATGAATATAAAAATCTAGTAGATTTATTGACACCCAGACCACGTACTCTGCAAAGAGGAGACACCAATTGGGTTAATTATTTTGACAAGACTTCCCAAGGGGCTCGCGATAAGCTTTATATCTTACAAAATGCTCGCAAATTGTTATTTGCTCATTCAGACAATATATCCTTGTCGCATAACCACGGTTCGTCTCGTTGGTTTCGCTTCTTACTTGATTTCGGGATAAAAAACCTGCACTTGTGTGAACCCAAACATAAAAAAATAACTGTAAACAGTGTAAAAGACTACATCGAAAAATATTTGTTGATGCCTTTTGACTTGCTTTTCAACTCAACATTTTTACAAAACTATGTTGAAAAATGTTGCGAGAATCCTTTCATATGTTTACACGTATTACACATCACAATTTGGGAGTATGAAACAGCCGTCTTTGATGAAAAATCTTTTTTGGGAAAAGTTGCAAAGATTCGCGCACAAGCAAATTACTCGCTCATCGCAAGATATGCAGATCCCCAATTTTGTTATACAATGAAGAAACGTCCGATATTATGTGTTTTGAAAATCATGGAAATTATGTACTACAGAACTGATATCGTTGCTTTGGGAATTTGCTGGGAGTTAAAGCATATATTATATACAAATTTTATACGACAAGCGCAATACCCCAAAAAGATGTCACGAGTTTATGCAGCCTACGGGACGGACATACCCAATCAAAATTTGTCGCCAAAAAACAAACAAAAAGCTAAAAGAGCTGCCGCGAAACGCACAGAAGGTATATGGCGTTTAATAAAACCATCTGGAAAGTCTACGATGGATAAAGATAATTTTAATATTACATGGCCGCCTTTGCCAAATAGAGTTTTATTTTGCGACGTGTCTTCTAACGAATTTCCTCGAAGTAAATTTAGTCCTATAGTCAGGAAAAGAGTTTACGAAGAGATTCAAAAGAGAAAAATAAGATTAATGTGTTCAAAAAGTTTAAACTCTGATGTGATATCGATGATTCTTAGTTTTATACCTTTTTCAAGTGATTGGGGAGCGCAATTTTTGGATAGCAAACATAATTTCCAAAATCACGCTGTCTCTGTCAGTACATTGCCGTTTGCTAAATCTAGACTAGAAAAACAGCGACGTGCATCTCGTATGTTGCCCCATCTAACAAATTTTCACATTAACGAGCTGTGGAGAACCCCTTATTCAGCTTTTTCAAACTGATTTTGTATAAATATACATGTAAGAACCGATATGAGTTACTCGGAAGAAGAGAAATTTATAGAATATTACTGTGCAGATACGCGAGAGTGGTTGTTAATACCTAATAATACTTTAACCGCGAAATGTTTGGGAGGAGAGAAACTATCTTTATCAGAACTTTCAAAGTTTCGAGAAATAGTATTAAACTCTCGTGTTTGCACGGGGTTGCCTTTAGTTGATGCAGAAATCGAATATAGCTTGAGTTTTGAAATAAAAAGCTTAGCGGCTTCTTTGATTCAAAAAACTTGGAAACACCACTTGGCGCAAAAACAACCAGTGTCTAATATTTTGACTGATCTGATGGCCGCCGTGTGGGAAAACATATTATCCAATATCTGGGATATATAAACTATGAATATTGTAAATACCTATGAGACTTTGGTCTCATAGGTATTTTTACGTTAAAACTTTAGTTTTAACGTAAAACAAAGGATGTGTTTTAATAAAAAATTACTCCAACAACCGGTGGAAACAAAACCATCTCCTCCTCCATCTCCAATGCGAGTATCGTGCGGAACGGTTATCACAGCAGGGACAAAGGCGGCTGCTATATCAGAAGATAATACAAAAAGACAATTTTACGCATCCTTTTCTAAATGGGATCCAAAAATTTTGACACCCGGAAGTAAACTAATTTTTGCAATTGATAAACACGCTTTTTCGGGAATTCATATAGTCGGTAACAAAAAATATAATCGAAATCATTGTTACCCTATCTAAAAATCTTTATTTTGGTTGTAAATACACCTCGCCTTGTTTTGTATCAATTAGCATGTTACAAGCGTACAAAAAGAAAGGTCCTCCAAAATTTAAGCTTACCACATATTCTCCCCAACTAGTAAATGTACCTGGATGGGAAAATAAAACAGTTGTCGTTTTTCCGTTATCTGGATATTTTACTTCAAAATCAGGAGAGATATTAACAGTGATTTGGTCCGAAAAACATTGTGCTCCTAAAGAGGGTGAAACCCATCCTGGACAATCAGAAGTCTTTTTAAATACAGGTACCAAGCTTTGTTGTGGATCGTCATTTATCATCACGGGGCCTCCTCCTGTGTCTAATAAACCTATGTGCTTACTAGCCGAAGACACCTGCCATTTGGTAGAATTGCCGTCTACTTTTATCCCCTCAATTGCAATAGCTGTCCATGGAATATTTGGAACAACAGGAAATGGACCTCCTACATTCTTTTGCGAATAGCTAGATGGTTTATTTGTAAAAAAGTTGATTTGCGAATTTAAATTAGTACTCTTTTCGTTTATTACTATCTCGAAAAATGGTCTTTTTAATTGTACGCATAATTGAACAATAGGAGAGCTGGGATATAACCCAGAAGATATGACGTACTGACCTATACTAGCTCCACATATGTGAGTTCGGTTTCCCGAAGCGTTTGGCGCGGTGCAAGCTACAAACTCACACTCAGGAATTTCCATAGACATACCCAGTCTTATTGGACCCTTCAATATCTTGGCCGGACAGCCCCACGGCTCTTGGATGTTATCTTCGATAACTGTGTATTTGGTGGCATCCAAAAGACTAAAATCTGGTAGAATTAAAGCATTAGACCCGGTGTCAAACACCATCGTTTCCATAGTTGGTGTCCAACTCCCTCCTTTCCGGTATTCCACACTAATATAATTATCGTAATTTGCCTGCAATCCACCTGCCGAACTGATGGTTATGGTTTGCGGCGTTTCTTGTGTGTAATAGTCTTTTTTGGGTATCGTCACTATTAGAGAAACAAGCAATACCACGGCCGCCAATATCATTATAATTTCTGCGATCATTTATTTACACAAAACGACTATTTTTCAGTCATTTTATATATTTCATAAAACGACTATTTTTCAGTCATTTATTGCAAATTTACACAAAACGACTATTTTTCAGTCATTTATCCCCTTATTTCTCGCTCAAACTGAAATTTTGCCTTGTGATTTGACAGAGATGTCCTTGTGTGTGCCGATGCACAGGGAATGGCTTGATATCATTTCGACATATACTTATGTCTGAAAGTGATTATCAAGCCATTAAATTTATCGGTATTGCCTTGTGGTGTCGCTTCGAACAAGGCAATTAAGTGAAGAAGCACGCTATTGTAATTGTTGCAATGGTGTATTTGTGTGTATTGTTACAAGTGGGATATAAATCGGGCCTGACAACAACCTTGGCGGGTAACAAGTTTTCTTTCGCGTATATTGGTTTATACGTGTTTCCCCTTGTTGGTTTAAAATTGCAGCGCTCGTTAGTTAGCAAAGATGTATAGAACATGGCAAGTAGACTGGTGTATGTAGAGGTAAGCAGTCCCTTCTTCGTCATTAGTCATGCACTGTTGTTAAAGATGTAGTTGATCGCCAATCAATGGCATCGTTCGAGATATTTTAAACTGTTTTACAAAGCGCGCAGCAATCATGATGAATTTTGTAGCTTGTGTTAGAGAACAGCGTCGTTCTACTAATCACGTAAGAGTACTCAAGCCGTTTACGTTTACTTTCCTGGAGATGTTACCGTATATTAAAAACTCTCCCCCGTGTCTGTAAATATAGCCGCCTCTCAGACTTTTCACGTGGGAAAAAACATGTGTAGGATAAGCACAGGAGCATTACAAATCATGAATGGTGGGTGTGATGTAAAGCCATTGGTATCTGGGTAGGTGGGATAGGTCGTCGGTACTTCATGGTGGGTCGTCAGATTTTAAGTTTCGCAAACTAACATTACACAATACATTTACAACAGGAGATATTTACATAGCAAAAGACTGCGAGGAAAGTTTCGCTGACGGTAGTGGAAAGACACACACAATCATTTACAACTCAGAATGAATACTTTTACATATGAGATCGGAAATGACGACAGCCTGGCAAGGCAACAATTTGAAACTGATTTCCAAAACGGAAATCAGTCCAGAGGTGTGGATATGGATATGAATGAATACGAATACGACTCTGGATATGGCTCTCACAACGAGAGTTTTGATATGGCTGGTGGGTATGATGGATACTCCAGCGGCAGCGGGGATGATATGGAATATGACAACGGTGGGCGTACCAAGTATGGCACAGAGCGAGCGCTAACAGCAAAGCAAATGGCTCGACGTGATGCAAGACATGGAAGACAACCCGTTGGTGTGGGCATGAGGGTTTTGGAAGAAGTAGCGGCAAAAAGACGACGGGAGAAATCTGAGAAAGACCTTCAGAAAGAGGGAGTGGTGCTTCTTGGACGTAGTAGCAACTGGGGAAGCAAAGAAAGTAGCAGAGCTGGCACCCCCACGAGCAAGAAGGACAAGAAGAAGAAAAAGAAGAAGAAGGAGAAAAGAAAAAACCTTTTGGATCGATTGGCAGAACAGGCGAGGATCAAGAAAGCGAATGAAGAACGGGCAATGGAGAATCCCCAAAACCAAAATGATCCATTGTTTGGTCGATCCGCAGCAGATCTTCCAAAGAAGAAAAAGGCAAAGGCAGAACTTGGCACCACCAAGAAAGGAAGAAATCTTGCTGGTCCACAACCAAGAGCAGAAGATGTTGCCAAGATGGAGCAAAAGAAAAAAGAGCAGCGAGAAAAGAAAAGACAACAGATCGAAGCCGCTCAAAGAGGAGAGAATGTCGGACCGCAAGGTGTGCAACACGTGGTGCGCAACCCCGAAGACAACCCGGATTACGTCAAACAAGCAGAAGCGCTTCGACAAGCAAATCCTGTTCTTGCCGCAGCTTTTGGTGTTGGAAAGCCTGAAGACACTAGCGCGTTGCGTGACAGTGAATTCGACGACAGTGACGAAGACAGCAGAGATGAAGAAGATTTGGTTAAAGAATTGGTGGCCGCGCCGTCTTTGCTTGAAATCCAAGCGGAAGAGCAGGCAAAGAAAGAGACGGAGAAGAAGGCAAAGAATTCAAAGGGAACTGACATCACAGCCCTTGTATTTAGCGAGTCCTGCTCCGTTACTTCTTCGAGAGCTCGAACACCTTACAACATAGAAGAAATCCGGAAGGAGGCTGAGAAGAGGGCTCTTGTGAAGCTTGCAAAACAACAAGCGGCAGAGCATTTCAAGGAATACGCTGACCCACAGACTCGGGAAAAAGCGGGTCGAAAAATCGCGAAAACTTCCGCGTGCAGACATTGTCTTGACAAGAAAACAGGCAATTGGAAAACATGCACCTATTGTCCAAGAGGAGACAAGTGTGGTTTTGCGCACAATGCAGCACAATTGCGTGAAGGTCGGTTGAGGAACACATGTGGACATGAGACGGTGGTGGAGGGTGAAATCATCAAACCTTGTTCTCACATCAAGATCGACGAGCATGGTCACATTGTCAATGTTGATGGCAAGTGTTGCAGATTTGTACATCACGTGCAAACCGAAACGGGGCTAAGAAAAGAAACATCGGAAGAGTTTAAGGCACGAGTTGGGTACGGGCTCGATGAGCCAAGAAGAAAAACTGCGCGTCCAACCCCGCCCGCTCCCTCTGCTATTGTGAATCCAGCGAAGAGGGTGGCAGGTATTTCATACGGAGATATGGCAGCAGCAAGAGCTGCAAAGGGTGTGTCAATCAGACGCAACACACCAGCAGCACCGCCGCAGCTTACCGATAAGGAAAAGGACAAAATCGATGCCAAATTGGCTCAGCGTGTACTGGGACTTTTCAAGAAAGGCAAGGGTAAATCGGCAAGGTGGTATCGGACTGTAAAAACCACATTTGACGAAGACTCCAAGACCTATCACAAAGGCAGTATCGAAATAGAAGAAGAGGTTGTAGTTGTCTCACCCGCAGAAGTGCTGGATACGGTAAAGGCCGTGCGAGGGAAAATTCGTAAGATCGGAAAGTGGATGAGAGTGATGCGTTGGAATCGTGTCACACAGAGGTGGCGAAGCATCTGGCTCGAAGAAGGTAAGCTTTCACGTGAAGTAAGATCTTATGTGAAAGAGCTGAAGGCCATAAAACAAGCCAACGCGGCCGCAGCAAATCTTCAGCAAGGGGCGGTGTTGCCAAGAAATTCTCCTCCTACTGGTGGTGGTAACAAAAGACTGGACGCAATGAGACCTGCTCCTGTTAAAACAGTGCCTCTTATGATCGGTGGTCAGAAGTCGGCTTTCGAACGATCTCCGAAGAAGACCGAGCAGTCTGATGTCACCGAAGTTCTTCTCAAGCAGATGGGCGAGTTGCAAAAGCAACTCTCTGCAATGTCAGCACCAAAACCGGCCTTTAGCGGGGATTTTTGTATGGCGAAGGTCGATGATGTTGCGGACAAAGCTTTTTCTGAGGTGGAGGAAGAAATAAAGAGGCACTTCAAGAAGCAAGCTCCGAGTGTTTTAGAATGGCTCGAAGAATTGGGAGTGGCTGAATTAGATGATCTTGAAGATATTGAACAAGAAGACATCGACGATTCCCCGTTGAAGAAACTCGTAAAGAAAAAATTTACGCAATGGTTGGATGAAAAGTTTGGTGCCGAAGAAGCACAACTGCAACCAGGAACTGGTTATAACTGGAAGCCACAAGGGCAATAAGATGGCAAATATTAGGTAGGGGGTTAACAAGAAATCCCATGTATAGGGCGAAGTGAATTAACACTTGTGGCCGGAGCCCTATATAAAAAAACATTAATATCCTTTCCACTTCGGTGGAAAGGATATTTTTGCGTTAATAAGCCTCTGATAGATTCTTGAATATCTCGCTGAAACTGATTTTTGACGCTTGGAGCAGGTTAAGACGGATATGGATACTAATACAATGACTACCAAATTCATGGATATGCTTAACAAGCGCGATAATGGCCTCATGCAAAGGATATTGGAGGCTGAGGATCTGGATATGGACACCCTCATGGATATGTTCAAGGCTGCAAACGACAAGTATTTTGCAAAATTGAAAGTTGCCGGCAAGACAAAGAAAAAGAGAAGAGGTACTTCGGCGTGGGTGATCTTTGGTGCAATTCTTCGAGAAACCTTGACGAAGATTGCGAAAGAACGCGATCTCGGAGGCGCCATACCTTTTACAGTGGTGACACAATGGCTCGGGCACATGTGGAAGGGGACTGATGATAATCCCTCTCCGTACGACAAGAAGGATGAGCTTGTGACAAAGGTCGGCGAATTAAACAAAAATTTGCTGGAGAACGGCGAGGTCTTGGCAGATGACGAAGCCAAGAAAATTGTCAAGAAACTTTTCCCGAAAAAAAGTAGTGTGAAGTGCGAAAAGGTGAATGCGGTGGTAGACGCTATAGAGATCACGTTTGACAAAGCACTTCAGCAAAAAGCGAAAGCGGTTCTCATGGAGAAGTTCGGACGCATTCCCATCGACGAACCCAAACCAAAGAAGAAGGGTGCCAAGGGCAAAAAGGCCGCTAAAGATCCGCGCAAGCCAAAGCGAGCGAAGTCGGCTTACATCTATTTCTGCTCGGCCATGAGGGCTACTGTCAAAGCGGAGCTGGGTGATGACGCCAAAGCCACAGAAGTGACCAGAGAATTGGGCAAGCGCTGGAAGCAATTGACAGACGAAGAGAAAAAGCCGTACCAAGAAAGCGCAGACGAGGACAAGAAAAGGTACGCGGGTGAAATGGCGGCGTACAGTGATCGCAGTGCTGACAGCGCGGAAGATGTCGTGGAAATGGAAGTGGATTCTGAGGACGAAGTTCCAAAAACGCCCAAAAAGAAAAAGAAAAAGAAGATGGTAGCACCCGGAGCTCCAAAAAAGAAAAAGACCAAGAGCAAGTCACCTGTGAAGAAGTCGAAGAAGAAAAAGCAACCACCGGTGGAAGAGGAGTTGCTCGACACTTTGCTTAGCAGCGACGACAGCGATGACGAGTAAGCAAAACATACCAACAAATAGTCGTGGGTTTCGACTATAACTAACCCAAAAAAAACAACCAAATATATTCCACATGGCTTCGGTCATGTGGAATATATTACGTTAGTATTTTACAAGCAACGCTTATAAAATTT
>Ga0209977_10000801_pt1 | contig 12991 bp, 12 predicted proteins | sample SumtaG_2_FD_183113 | JGI IMG/M metagenome (GOLD analysis project Ga0209977, IMG submission 183113) | Deep subsurface microbial communities from Indian Ocean to uncover new lineages of life (NeLLi) - Sumatra_00607 metaG (SPAdes) (version 2) | ecosystem: Environmental > Aquatic > Marine > Oceanic... | reverse complement strand
GGCGATCCCGCAGAAAGCGATGATTCTTTTCGACTGAAATTCTTTGATCGACTCCTTCTCTTTTTTTCCGAGTCTGAAGAGGCCTTGACTTTCGACCGAATATTTAAACACGGCGGATTGAGGAAATGACTTCTTCATCTTCTCCCTTTCTTGAATATCCATCCCTTCCTCCACCAGGATTACGCCGGCTCTTCCCAGGGAGGATACCGGTTCACGAAGAGAGACTCTATCTCTTGCGTCATACAGGACAATGTCCACATCCCTGTGGAGGCGGCGGTGTTGAAAGCCGTCATCCAGGACGGCAAACTCAAAACCTGAATCTCTGGCATTCTGGCAGGACAGCATGCGGTTTTTTCCGATGAACACCCCGGCCCGGGGAAGGTTCGAGGCGGCCATGAACGCCTCGTCTCCAGAATCCTGCCAGCTGCCGAGGATCTTTTTTCCGTCAGAGAGGATTCCCCCGTTCTTTTCCCATTTTCCCTTATACCCGCGAGTGATCAAGGCGGGCTTGAATCCCTGATTGATGAGGAAAGTCATCAAATGGATGACGAACGGAGTTTTTCCCGAACCGCCGAATGTGATGTTGCCTACGCTGATGACTGGAAAAGGAGCCCTTTTCGGCTTGAATATTCTCTGCCTGTACAGGCGGTTTTGAATCCTGCACCCTATCCGGTGAAGAAAAGAAAAGACGAGGAGAAGAAGTTTCATCTTCTGGGGAATATACACCATTCGATTTTCTCTTTCAAGACGTCCTTGCCAGAATAAGAATTCAGGACAGAAGGACCAGAGGCGGAAGAAACGGAGGCTGAGTTTTTCAGGCGATAATAGGTGCTGCATCGTGCGATTGCATCTGTCTCCTATTTCTTTGACATGAACTTTTATCCTGTGGTAATAATAATGGCAGATTTTATGAATGATTCAGGAGGCCCTGGATTATTCACGAGTCGAGGTTGCCGGAGATACGAGGCACTTGGGGTCAGGCTTTGTCGTGAATAGATGTTCAAGTGCAAAACGAAGACCCTTTTTTCATCATGGGGATAAAGCCTGACCCCGACTGTGGTCGTCCACCGCGATTGTGCTGTAACAAAGTAGATTCGGTGAGATCGGCTCGCCCGAAGGGTAAAAGATGTCGACATATGAGAAAATGGGGACTGTCCCTTTTAGTCCTTATTTTACAGAAGAGAGGGACTGTCCCCTTTTGAGAAAAAGGAATACAGTGTCGGTAGATTTTATGAATGATTCAGGAGGGAAAGCTGTGGTCCGAGCGAAGAAAATATTTTTGTTTTTCCTGCTGGCGGCATCGGCTCTCGTGTTTGGCTGCCGAGAAAGCTCCCCGGTCAAGGGTATCGAGCTGGTTGTGAGTTTTTCTGAAACCCCTCTGACTGACAGGTTGTATACCGATATCCAGTATCGATGGAGGTTCAGGGACAGCTACAAGAAAATAGACCAGAACTGCGCTGTTTTTGTCCACTTCTGGCACAGGAGCAATTTGATATTTCATGACAATCATAGACCCGAGATTCCGGTGCCCCGATGGGAACCGGGTCAAGAGTATACGTACACGAGGAGAATTTACATTCCTCAGTTTATCGATGCCCTGGATCCCGAGTTCAAGGGGCCAGATACATTGAAATTATCTATCGGGCTCTCTTTCCCCCAGGACAAATCCGGAAAGCCTTTGAAAAAGATCTATGAGGAAAAACTCAAGGTCTTCCCGCCTCCGCCTGACACTCCAGTGATTATCTATGAGGATGGCTGGTCTGATTTTGAGATAGACCCTGAGTCTTATCTCAAGCGATGGAGATGGACCGCCAAAGAAGCCAGATGCATCATCGACAATCCTCGTCGGGATGCCCTCTTGATGATAAGGGGCGGAGTGATGAAAAAGGGTGTTCAGGATCAAAAGGTCATCGTCAAGATCAATAATCTCTTACTGGATGAGTTTATTCCCCGGAGGAGCCATTTCGAGAGGTTCTACAGGATAGATCAAGGAATGCTGGGCGAGGAAGACCGGTTTTCCCTGGTCATTTCGACAGATAAAACGTTTATCCCGGCAAGAGTTATCCCTGGTTCAGGGGATGAGAGGGAGTTAGGGATCCAGGTGTCCTTTCTTTATTTCAGGTGAGAAGGATTCCCGCAGGATTCAGGGCGGCTGAGCGCGGGTGTGGCGTGAAGGATTGCGTTTCCGGCTTCTTCTCTTTTTCCTGGTTAGGGTTTTTTCCTTCTGACTCGAGTCTGGCCTGTTTCCATTGCTTTCTTGGCGATGGCTTCATCCCGTTGGGCTTTTTCAATTTGGAGGGAGGTTTCAGCGATTTGCTTCTGAATGCTACCCCTGTCGCTCATGTCGTCCATGCTGTAGTACTCCTGCCACAGTCCGCGCAGCTTTATAGTCAACAGTTGTGTGTATTCCCTCGCCTTATAGTAGTCGGCTTCAACTTGCTCGATTGAGGGCTGTTGTCCGGGTTCTCTACTGTCGACGTTCGGGTCCTGCTGGGCGGGACTTGGAGTCCGCGTGGGCTCCATTGTGTCCATTTCCGAGGTTCCCTGCGGAGAAGCGGCCGTGCTTGCGGGAGCTGCAATCCTGGTGATGCGCAGAGCTGGCCTTTTTCTAACCTTGCCCAGATCCGCATTGGTGACGACCACGGTTGTTAATCCTCTGAGTCTGGCTCTTCGTTCTTTTTCTTTCCTGGCTAGTTCAACCAGGTTCTGGGAGAGGAGTAAAGAAGAAAGAAACAGGGGAAGAGAAATCACCACGATGAATTTTCTAAGTTTCATTGTTCTTTTTTCGAATTTATTGTATCTGGTCAGTGTCCCTGTGTCAATCCCGAGAAGAGAGGCTTATGTCATGATTTCGGGTCGGCTCTTGAATCGGGGAGGATAGGAGGGTAAAGGAGGATGTATGAATGCAGTGATCCAAGAACCGACCCTGTATAATATTTTCTGCCATTTTATTTGTGCCTCGTATAAAAGATAATTCATGTGGCGCTTGGAGTAAATCGCCTTTAAGGAGGATTTTGGGAGTGATTTTTTTCCTCGGTTTCTCACCCGAAAAGATGATTTAGTCTCATCAGGAAAAGGGGGGTGCGATAATAGCCTTTTTTGAATAGGCTCATCCAGGGGAAGGCTGCGGGCCAGCGTTGGATTTGCTATTTTTCGGACTTCGACGAGGCTGTCCGGACGGAGATGTCCTGACCCTTCAAAGTGATTTCGACAGCGCCGTGAATGTCTGTGCGGTAGACTTTTGCTCCTGTCCGTTCATATCGTTCCAAGACCTCTTTATCTGGAAAACCGTACATGTTCCCCGCACCAACAGAGATTACCACAATGCGGGGAGCGATGTTTCTGAGAAAATCTTCTGAGCTTGAGGTGCGACTTCCATGGTGTGGAGATTTGAGCACCTGGCTTCTAATCTCTGAGAATTTTTCCAAGATATCTTTTTCGGCTTGGATGCCGATGTCTCCAGAAAGAAGGAATGAAGTCTGCCCGGAAGTGATCCTGAGCACAAGAGAATCGTCGTTGCGGGTTCTGTAAACAGTGAATTCCTTTTGTTCAGGGTGGAGAACGTCGATTATTACCCGACCTTCTTGATGTGAAGCGCCGCGGAAAAGCCTCTGAGTCGTGGTTGATTTGGGGAGGATCTTTTTGAGTTCGGCGTAATCCTCGTTTTCTGAAGGACTGAATGCTTCCCAGAATTCGCGTATTTTAAAGTTCTTGGATACAGCCTTCAAGCCGTTCAAATGGTCAGGATGAGCGTGAGTGAGGACCAGATAATCAATTTTTTTTATCCCTTTGCTCCAGAGGAATGAAGAGACAACGTTTTCGCCGACATCGAACGTGCCCTGTGGAAATCCTCCTCCGTCGATCAACATTTTCTTTTTTCCGGGAAACTCAACAAGTATTGACTCTCCCTGTCCGACGTCGATGAACGTGAATTTGAGGTTTTTGGATAAGGGAGGAAAAGGAGAAGTGATCAGGATAATGAAAAAGGCCAAAAAGCAGAGCGTCAAGATAGTTCTTTGCCTTTTTATTTTTGGAGGAAGAAGCAGAAGATACAGAAAAAGAAAATACCCGAGGAGGGTGATTAAATGCGGTGTGGGGATTCTGTAAGAAATGAATGAAAACCTGTCCAGAAGGTGTGAGGAACTGATGAGGAGGTCTATTAAAAATTTTATACCTAGAGTCAGCCACCGGGACAGGAGAGTGCTGAGGAATGCGAGAGGGAGGAAGATATACCCGGCAGCCATGATCAATGCGACTAGAGGCAGCGCAGCGAAATTGAGGATGAGAGCGGAGAATGTGATCCTGTTGAAAGAGCCGGCCACGAAAGGCAAAACTCCCAGTTGGGCGGTCAGAGACAGAGCCAGGATCTCACTTATTCTCAGCGGAAGTTTAGGAAGGTATTTGATGATTCTGGGAAAAAAGAGGATGATGGTCAGCGTGGCCGAGAAGGTCAGTTGGAAACCCACGTTAAAAAGACTGAAAGGATTGAGGAAGAGCAGGAAGAAGGCGCTGATAGAGATAGTGTTGGTGAGGCTGACGTTCCTCCAGATGAGCTTACCGAGCAGAAAGGCAAGAGTCATGATTGTTGCCCTGAACACCGAAGGTCTCCCCTCCACAAGAAAGGCGTAAAAAAGAAGGAAGACCATTACGAGTAGATAGGAAAGCCGAGTGGGAGCCCTGAATAATTTGAAGAGAGAGAAAAGAAAGAAGGAAATGATCGCAATGTGAGCTCCGGATATGGCAAAGAGATGATAGATACCTGATCTTTGAAGAGACTGATTGACAGCGGAGTCCATTCGGTTCCTCTCCCCAAGAAGAAGAGCTTCGAGAACGGCTCCTTGTGGAGAGAGTGATCGCTCGCTGTCGGATGAGGGGAAGTGAGCCTCGATTTTTTTCAGCAGCTTCTGGCGAAGGATTGATACGAGACGGAGAGGAGAGTAGTTTTTTCCAGGTTCTAATCTTTCAACGAGCAGAGGAGTTTTCGAGGCGGCTCTGTTGTGGATATTCTGGCTTTTGAGATAGGCAGTCATAGAGTATGATTTAAAATTTCTGAAGCCATGATGAGGAAGAAGCCGCGCCGAAACCTTGACCTTGTCGTGGACAAAAAGATCGTACGGAAGGGCAAATTCGGATGAATGAGGCACAGTTACTCTGAGATTCCCCCTGATTTTTTGTTCTGTGTTCTGATAGGAGACTTTTTCCACTCTGATGAAAAGGACATCCCTGTCTTGCCCGTGAGAGGGAGATTTATAGAGCTTTCCGGTAAAATCGGCATAGGATGTGAATTCTAATTTTCGGAGAGAATTGTTTTCGAAATTAATGTTCGTGGAGGTGTAGAGACTGGCACCCAAGAGAAAAGTCGAGAGAAGGATAAAGACGAACGCCAATTTGTTTTTATGGATGGAATAGCATAGCCAGCCGCAGGTCAGAGACGCCGCAAGAGAGAGAATCCAGCTGAACAAAGGAAGGGACAGAAGAGAGGAAAGTAATATTCCCAAAACCAACGACAGCGCGAGAAAGAGAAAGGGGAACCGCATTGCTTTAGAGAGTGACCGTTTCGCTGAATGTACCGAAAATATCTTTCAGGAGAGCAGAGATTTCTCCAAGAGTGGCTTTGGCCTTGACTGCCTCTATGATGTGCGGGAGGATGTTTTCGTCCGATTCGACAGCGTTTCTTAAAGCGTCCAGTCGGCTTTTGACTTTCTGGGCAGACCTGCTTTTCTTGAGAAGGCGGAGCTTTTTAACCTGATTCGTTTCGATTGTTTTAGGGGGGGAGTAAAGGTTATATTGAATCCTGTCTTCCCTTTTTTGGTATTTGTTGAGGCCAACGATGATCTGTTCTTTGTTTTCTATCTGTTTTTGATATCTGTAAGCGCTTTCCTGGATCTCTTTCTGGATGAAACCTTTTTCGATGGCGACGAGCATTCCGCCCAATTCTTCAATCTTCTCGAAGTAGTCTTTGACTTTTTCCTCGATCTGATTTGTCATGCTTTCAATCAGAAATGAGCCCCCAACAGGATCTACTGTATCAGTTACACCGCCTTCGTAAGCGATGATCTGCTGGGTCCGGAGCGCGGTTTGAGCCGCCTCCTTGCTCGGAAGCGCCAGAGCTTCGTCCCAGGAATTGGTGTGCAGAGACTGTGTTCCGCCCAAGACTGAAGCCAACGCCTGGAGGGTCACTCTGACCACATTATTTTCCGGTTGTTGGGCGAGAAGAGCGACTCCGCTTGTCTGAGTGTGGAATCTGAACTTCCAGGACAGCGGATCTTTCGCGTGAAATTCTTCTCTCATGAGCCGGGCCCAGATTCGTCTGGCCGCGCGGAATTTGGCGATTTCCTCGAAAAAGTTGTTGTGTGATGCCAGGAAAAAAGAGAGACGAGGAGCAAACGTGTCCACATCGAGTCCGGAGTCGATGGCCGCTTTAACGTAAGTGATGGCGTTGGCAAAGGTGAAGGCCAACTCCTGAACCGCCGTGGCACCGGCTTCCCTGATGTGGTAGCCGCTGATGCTCATCGTATTCCAGTTGGGAACGTTTTTGTGACAGAAGGCTAGAATATCCGTGATGATTTTCAGAGACGCTTGAGGAGGAAAGATGTAAGTTCCTCGGGCAATGTACTCTTTAAGAATGTCGTTCTGGATTGTTCCGGAGAGACCGGACCACTTTATCCCTTTTTTTTCGGCAAGAGCCAGGTACATCGCGAGAATGATGGCCGCCGTGGAGTTGATCGTCATCGAGACGCTGATTTTGTCCAGAGGGATGCGCTTGAAAAGGATTTCTATGTCTTCAAGAGAGTCGATAGCCACACCGACTTTTCCCACTTCTCCGTTGGAGAGAGGATCATCTGAGTCAAGGCCCAGCTGGGTGGGAAGGTCAAAAGCAACGCTTATGCCTGTCTGTCCTTGGGAGAGAAGAAACCGGTATCTCCTGTTAGACTCCACTGCGGTCCCGAAGCCTGCATACTGTCGCATTGTCCACAGCTTTCCCCTGTACATGGTGGAATACAAGCCTCGGGTGAAAGGGTATTTTCCGGGCTCGCCCAGATCCCGTGAAGCGGTAAAACCGGCCAGGTCTTTTTTGCTGTAGACCTGTTTGACTTCAATCCCTGAAGAGGTGAGGAATTTGACTTTTTTATCTTTGTCTGTGCCCATGGTCTGCGCAGGTTTCTTTTATTGTTATCTATTGCTCTGGTTTATCAAGGAGATTGAAATTTTTATTTTTGTTTGACTGGTTCTTGGCTGCGATTTCCGGCCTGATTCAGGAAATGTACTTGGCGAAGGCTTGAGTGCCTGCATAGCTTCCCTTGTCTTCCAATTCCTCTTCGATTTCCAGTAGACGGTTGTATTTGGCGACCCGTTCGCTTCTGCTCAGGGAGCCGGTTTTGATCTGGCCTGTATCGAGAGCCACGCTCAGGTCAGCGATGAAAGTGTCCTCGGTCTCTCCTGAGCGATGGGATATCACCGCTGAATAACCTGTCTTGTGGGCGTACTTCACTGCTTCCACCGTCTCGGTGAGGGTGCCGATCTGATTCAGCTTGATCAGGATGGAATTTCCTATTCCCTGGTTGACTCCTTTTTTAAATCTTTCCAGGTTGGTGACGAAAATATCGTCCCCGACGATCTGGATCTTATCTCCCAGAGCGTCAGTCATGAGTTTCCATCCTTTCCAATCATCCTCAGCAAAGCCATCTTCGATGGAAATAATGGGGTATTTGTCAACCAGATTTTGATAGAATTCGACCATCTCGGCGGAAGATTTCTTCGAGCCATCCGATTTTTTAAAAATATATCGATCGTCTGAATAGAATTCAGAAGCGGCTGCGTCGAGAGCGAGATGGATGTCTTTTCCTGGATTGTATCCGGCTTTTTCGATGCTTTCGAGAATCAGTTCGAGGGCTTCTTGGTTGGATTTTAAATTCGGAGCGAAACCTCCCTCGTCACCCACGGCAGTGCCGTATCCTTTTTTGCGTAAAATTTTCTTCAGGTTATGAAAGACTTCTGCAGCCAACCGGATGGCTTCAGAAAAATTAGAGCTTCCGATGGGTGCGATCATGAATTCCTGGATATCGACGTTGTTGTCTGCGTGAGACCCGCCGTTGAGGATGTTGACCAGAGGAACAGGCAGCCGGTAGTTCTTCCTTTGGCCCAGATAGTGGTACAAAGGTGTGTCCAGCGCCAGAGACGCAGCATGAGCCACTGCCATCGAAACGGAAAGGATGGCATTGGCTCCCAGTTTTTTCTTTAAGGGCGTTCCGTCCAGTTGAATCAGCCGACTGTCGATTTTTTTCTGCTCAAGAGCATCCATGCCGACGATTTCGGGCGAGATGATCTCCTGCACGTTGGCGACCGCTTTGAAGACGCCCTTGCCGAGATATCGAGAGGAATCTTCATCTCTCAATTCAAGGGCTTCATGGGTGCCCGTAGAAGCGCCTGAGGGAACAGCGGCCTTCCCCACAGCGCCCGACTCGAGGATGACCTGAGTGCTGATAGTCGGGTTTCCTCTGGAGTCCAGAATCTCTCTGGCTTTGATTAGGTTTATGGTTGTATCGGCCATATTGGAATCTCCTGGATTTTTTATAGATGTGTATTTCTTGTTCTCTAAAGAGGAATGGTCTTTAAGGAATTTTTGTTGAGCTTATTTTTTTGCGGGTTCTTCTCCTGGTTTTTTAAAGAGCTCTGTCTTCTTCTTCTCAACAAAATCCTTGATGGTATCGATTCCTTCGGCTGTTTTCTCTTTGACGACTTTAATTCCTTTTTCGGCTTCTCTGGCGACCTTCTCGTAGCTCTCTTTGGCTTTCTCTCCGGTCTTAACCGCACCTTCATGAATTTTCTTTCGTGTTTCCTCACCGCTTGCCGGGGCAAAAAGGACACCCAGGACGAATCCTGTGGCTGTGCCGATCAGGAATGAGAGTGTGGCTTCTACAAAACAGGAGTTTCTATTATCTGCCATTTTTTTCCTCCTTTCGTTTCTTTTTCCTTATTTGCCGCCAACCAAAACGAAGAACAGGAAACAGCAATGGCCAGTATTTCGAGGAGGGTCGGATGATTTTTGCTGTCGTGAATCCCACGATTTCCGATATCCCGACTGCTGATTTTTTTGCGGCTTCGATCGTTACTCTTAAATCATCCATTTTTTCATTGACTTTTTTGTCTGTCTCCGTCAAGTTCCTGGCAAGTTCTCTTATCTCTTTAAGCGTTTTTTCCCCCTCCTTGGCTGTGGATCGAAGTTGAATGATCAAGGAGACGAGAAAAGTGACGGCAACCACAACGGCGATGGTTATCGCAAGGAAGAGAAACTGGTTAAGGGTTAGCGACATGGTGCCTATGAAAATAAACCAAAATGTTGATTTTGTCAAATGAATAGAGGATGAAATGAATAATCCAGGAGGATTATTTCCAGAGAACTTTTTGTATACCGTCCAGATGGAATTCTTTTTCGATCTTTTTAAATATCTGGAGATATTTATTTTCTTCTTTGGATTCCCGGGCCTGTTCCCATTCTCTAAACAGCGGGGATGGAACAAACTCGAATTTCTTTTTGAGTGTTTTATTGATACCTCGAAGAGCCTGCCAGTGGGTGATCATCAATAAGGCCAGGACACCAAAGAAAACGTTTGGCCCGGGGAGGAGAGCGGCTAATCCGCTGATAGGGAGAAGAATAGATTCACCGACAAGAAGAAGAATGTGCTTGGTTCTCTGCTTCTGGAGGAAAAAATAAAATCGAGTTTGCATTCTTTTTTTCCCCGGCCTGCCAGAATAGAAGATTTGTATTTTGTCTTTTTTGGATTTCAAGACTTTTCCGAAGGCCTGTTCCTGCCGCAGGATCCTTTGAGGCAGGAGCATGAGTTTCTTTTTGGCCAGTTCCCAGAGTTCTTTCCAGCGGGAAGTTTTTATCTGGATTTGGCTGACTGGCTCGGAAGAAAAGTATCTGTATTTGCGCCGGTGGTCACGAACGAAAAAGAACCGCATGAGTGTGACTCATTTTAACATTTCACACGGAATGGGAGCAAGAGAGGTTTTCTACCGACGCTGGCTGAGAAGGTAGATGAAGAAGGGTGCTCCGACGGCTGCGGTGATGATCCCGATGGGGAGTTCTGAAGGAGAAAGTAATGTGCGTGCGATGAAATCAGAATAAACGAGGAAAATCCCCCCTGTTAAGGAGGAAAAAAAGAAAAGATGCCTGTGGTCAGGTCCGATAAGAATGCGGACCCAGTGGGGAACGACAAGGCCGATGAAGCCGATGATACCGCTGACTGAGACAGACGAGGCAGCGAGCAGAGTGGACACAACCAGAAATGTCTTTCTGACGCGGTTCACAGGGCTGCCCAGGGATTGAGCGATGTCATCCCCCTGGACCAGGAGGTTCATATCCTTGGCCAGCCATTGAGCCACAATGAAACACAGCAAAAAATAAGGAAGCATCGCGGTGATCTGATTCCAGTCAGAATATCTGAAACTTCCCAGCAGCCAGAAAACGGCTTCCTGGTACGATTCTGATTTGAAGAATATTAAAAAGGATGTCAGAGCCGAAGCCAGGGCTCCTGCCGCAATTCCTGTCAGCAGCAGCGTTTCCATCTTGAAAATTCCCTTTTTCTGGGAGAGGAGGTAGACAAGAAAGACAATGGCAAAACCAGATGCAAAAGCAAATACACTCTGGAGAGAGAATCCCAGGAACCGGAGGTTCAATCCGAGGTAGATGCACAGGACTGCTCCGAAGGAGGCCCCAGAAGAGACGCCCACGACAAACGGTCCAGCCATCGGATTCTGGAAATAGCCTTGGAGGATGGCCCCTGAAAGAGAAAGACTGGCCCCCACCAAAAAAGCCAGGAGCGCGCGGGACAGCCTGAGGTCAATAAAAATTTTTCTCAAGGTTTCGTCGTGGAGGTTGTGGAATAGAAAATCAAATAGATCTCCAACATTTGTCTCCACCGGGCCTTCAAGCAGGGAAAGGAGAAATCCCGATACGAACAGGAAAAGGAGGACTGCGAGGAGAATCAGTCTTTTCGACCTTGCTTTCATAATCCTTCCACGAAACATTGAGGATGGAGGAGACGCGAGAGCTCTTCAAGAGCCTGTATGAGCCGGGGGCCTTGCCGGGAGGCCAGGTTTTCGTCCAGAAAGAATATGCTGTCAGAGGCGACAGCTTGAGTTCCTTCAAGATGGGATTCGTTTTTCATCCAGTTTTTAGCTAATAAGAAGTCTTTCTTGGATTTGGACAGAATGACAATGACCTCAGGATTTTCGTGAATGAGCTGCTCCTGATTGTAAAGAAGCCATTTCCGGGGGACATGACCGGCTATGTTCACTCCTCTGGCCTTTTTTATCAGGTCATTGAGGAAGCTTTCCTGACCACAGGTCCAGAGACCCACACCATGGAGGGAGAGGAAGACTTTTGGTTCATGTCTGGCATTCTGGAGGGATGAGAGAATTTTTTCGTATCTTGCTCTGAGAGATTGGACAAAGAGCTCGGCTTTGTGCTCTTCATGGGTGACGGTTCCAATTTTTTTTATGAGGGGGAATATGGAATCGAGGGTTGTCCCTGTATCCAGGACGAACACAGGAAGATCCAGATTCCTGAGCCGTTCAAAAATCCTGAGAGGATTCCCGCGAAAGCCTATGATCAGATCTGGGTTGAGAGCGATTATCTTTTCCGGATTCGGGTCGATCATCCCCCCGATTTTTTCCTTGTTCGCTGCGTCTTCAGGGAAGTCGCAGTACCGCGTGACTCCGACAACTTTTCCTCCCAAATCAAGAGCAAAAAGAATTTCAGTGATGTTGGGAGCCAGGGAGATGATTCTTTGAGGGGGAACGGTCGCGTCGTAAGGGAAACCGAGGTCATCCCTGATGATTTTTTCCTGGGCTATGAGTGCAGAGATGTTCAGCACTGCCAGCAGCAAGACAGCGCCTATCTTTTTAAATGTCATTCCTTTTGATCCGGTTTCGGGATAAGCGATATCTCAGGAAGCCGGGAGTGTATGTTTTCTCTGATTTCCACGGCTGCTTCGAAGACTTCATAGATGTTCTGTTTTGTGATCAGATTTTCGGGCGGGCCCAGCGCCTGAACTCTGCCGTCCTTGAGGAACATGATCTGCTGAGAAAATGGGATGGCGAGGTTGATGTTATGCTCTGTCGTCAGGATGGTTTTCCCTTTTTCTTCCTGGAGCTGCTTGAGAATTTGATAGATTTCGACCTGATATCGGATATCCAGATGGGAACTGGGCTCATCCAGGAAGAGGAGCGGTGTGTCCTGGGCCAATGCGCGTGCGATAAAAACTCTCTGGCGTTCTCCTCCGCTGAGATGGGCGACTTTTTTCTCTTTGAGATAAGAGATCTTGGTGAGGGACATAATTTCTTCGATTATCCTGGTGTCATCCGGGGAAGACCCTCCCAGCCGGCCCTGATGAGCATACCTCCCCATGAGAACGGTTTCCGCAACGCTGAATTCAAAGGACGAGCTGAATATCTGGGGCACATACGAGATTTTTTTGGCGAGCTGTCTTGGACTCAGAGAGAAAACATCCTCGCCATTGATCAGGATTCTGCCGGAGACGTTTTTCAATAGACCTTGAAGGGCTTTGATCAGAGTGCTTTTTCCAGACCCGTTTTTCCCGAGAACAGATATGAATTCGCTCTTGTTCAGCGAAAAAGAAATGTCCTGGATAACGTCTCCGTTTTCATATCCAGCAGAGAGCTTATCGACTTCAAGAATTGCCATTTTGGGAATAAATTCTTCGAATCACACGACGAATTTTAAAGATTAAACTCTGTGATTGAATTCAAGGCTTTTTCATCCTAATACTTTTCATAGAAATGTTCAATACGGGGTCTGACCCCATTGAGTAAGCAATCCTATTTCCGGGACAATATCTTTGGAAGTCAGGCAGTCTGGTTAGGAAGCCATCCGGAGGCGAGCGGGCATGGTTCCTCGAAGAGGAGAGCGAGCCGAGGAATAAGTGGATTTTCCTCGCTGGGAAAAATACACGGGCTGACGAAT
>Ga0209977_10000799_pt1 | contig 13012 bp, 17 predicted proteins | sample SumtaG_2_FD_183113 | JGI IMG/M metagenome (GOLD analysis project Ga0209977, IMG submission 183113) | Deep subsurface microbial communities from Indian Ocean to uncover new lineages of life (NeLLi) - Sumatra_00607 metaG (SPAdes) (version 2) | ecosystem: Environmental > Aquatic > Marine > Oceanic... | reverse complement strand
TTTTTTTTTTTCCATAATATCATCATTTGAATTTTATCATTATCATTATCATTTTATAAAGATTTACAGATTAAAAGTTAATAATTTTTGATTAAATGTTAAGTTTTTTGTATAATTATATTACTGCTTCATTATCTAAAAACCATTCTAATTTTATGGTTAGGATTTGATAAAATCTTTTTTAAAATTTAATGCTGAAATTCTTTTAATTGAATACTTAACTTACTCTGCATTTTAATATATTTGTTTTTTAACCACATCCATCGTTGGTTATACTTAAGGCTATGATCTCCCTTTAATTGAATTTATGAATTTTATGAATTTTATAGATTTTCTGCTTTGAATCAAAAACCTATGATTTATTAATTATTTATATATTTGATTCATAACGAGCAGTTAACTTAATTCCTTTGTTCTTTCTATAATTTCTTTCATCCATTTAGGTCTAGCAAAAGTGATATCTGCTGAAGAACATGCCCAAATGAGGAAATTGATGATGAAATAAATAAATTGGTAGAAAATAGGAGTATCTCTTTAAAGGAAAAAAATACCATGATTTCTTACAGGAACTGAACAGGACTTTTTAATAGATAATTGGATATTAAAAAGAAATAAAATTTTATCATAAAGTTGCCATAATTCTCATATTCAATCATTAAAATCCTTAAGCTGGAACAGTTTTAATCAAAATATTATCCATTAATTCCGAAATCAAACCTTGAAACTTTCTTCGATTCGATAGTACCCTTTAAAGGCACCCAAATCCCTCAAATCGAAGTGGACATACTTCAAGAGCTTGAAAATCAATTGGGTAAACAATTTAAATTAGTTAGTAAAGCTGTATATGGCAACAAAATGGGCTTTACCGTCGAGAATCAGCAAATTAATGCAATTGGATTATATGATTGTAGTGTATCGAGTCTCCCAGAGTCAATAGGTAACCTCTCCTCACTTCAAAAACTATTTTTGTGGAATAATAATTTAAAGACTCTCCCAGAGTCAATATCGAACCTAAAATCGCTCTAAACTCTATTATTATCAAATAATAAGTTATTGACTCTCCCTGAGTCCATAGGCAACCTAAAATCACTTCAAACACTTGATCTAAGTCGTAATAAGTTATTGATTCTCCCTGAGTCTATAGGCAATTTAAAATCGCTCATAAAACTAAATTTAGTAGTTAATAAGTTAACGACTCTCGCAGAGTCCATAGGCAACCTCTCCTCACTGGAAGAACTAAATTTATTAATTAATGAGTTAACGATTCTCCCAGAGTTCATAGGCAACCTAAAATCGCTTCAAACTCTAGAATTATCAAATAATAAGTTACCGACTCTCCCAGAGTCCATAGGCAACCTAAAATCACTTCAGACACTTGATCTAAGTCGTAATAAGTTATTAACTCTCCCTGAGTCGATAGGCAACCTAAAAACACTCCTAACCCTGTATTTAGAAAATAACCAATTATCAACTCTCCCAGAGTCAATAACAAAGTTAGAATCACTTCAGGCACTAAAATTAAATGATAATAAGTTAAAGACTCTCCCAGAGTCCATAGGCAACTTAAAATCACTTAAAATTTTCTATTTAAAAGAAAATCCTTTAAAAAAAAAAACTAATATCATCTTAAAGCAACTGGAAAGAAGTGGTGTAAGCGTTTCCAAATAATTTTCTCTTATTTTTTTCTCGTGATTAATGTTTCATTTACTTCTAATTCAGTTTATTATATAAATTCTGTAAGAAAAATGCTATTCCTAAATGACTAATCGTTATGGTTTTTTCTTTTTTATCTTTTGGATTGGGAGAAATCTCAAGTGTCGATAAATTTTGTAATTTCTTAATATATTCATGAGTATGTAACTCTTCTGGTAAGTCAAATTATCTCTTTACTATACTTAGATTAAAAGATCAGCTTTTTCATTCAATCAATCACTTGATTTCTGAAATTACAATTAATCTACTTAAATTGATAATTAAAGCAAATGAATTTTTGACGCAATTATTATTTTAAAAAATTTTATAAGAAGTTAAACATGATTAATATTTGCCGGTAAAACTCTTGCATTTAAAGTATCCTAATCACGGAAAAATGTTTAAAACTGTGTTAAAAGCATATTTAAATAAAATGTTAGACGAATATTAATTTAAATACTAATTTGCCCCCATATCCAATATTAATCTCTTATATCGTAAAAGTCTCGAAAAATCCTGATGTTTTAAAAGCAATGGTACCATTTGAGGTTAATTCCAATTTAATATTCTTTGGTCCGTGTAAAAAAAGATTAAGGGAAAATCTTTATAATATGTACTTGAAAGATTTCAACAAAGACGAGAGAGATGTTATTAATGACATTTATTTATTAGGGTTCAATGGTGCTAATCAAAGAAAAATAAGGAAAATAGTTTGGTTAGGAAAAATCCAAAAATTATGTACTTTCGAGAAAATGTATAATTATATGTTTAACAAGAAAGAATTTTATGGTATGTTAAACCATAAAAAGTCTCCAATGCATATTGAACCAAAATATAACAATAACGAGGGTAGCCTATTTATTGGATATAAATTTCGTGGAACTTTTCATTCTGAAAATAATTCTTGGATACTTGATATAACGAGCAAAAAAAACCAACCTGAATTAGAAATAAGTAATATGAATTTAATTTTAAAAAATCCTTCCAAACGAAAAGAAATTTTTAACCGAGATTGCTGTTTTTTATGTAAAAATTTATTTTTTGCTAATGGTAAAGGAATTGAAATTGATAGCAAAATCTTGAAATTTTTATGTATATGGCAAAAGAACAAGATGGGAATAGACAAGTATGCCATTTTTGGGAAAAGAAAGGATGATAGTGCCGATGGACTGACTGGTAAATATTTAATAATACAGGATAATTCAGTAGGAAACTTTATTGAATATATCACTGATCAAATTAATAAAATAAAAATTATCGACACCAACGATAAAAATATTACTTTGCGTAAATGTTAGCATTAATTAAGATGAGGATGTTGAAAATTAATAGATAGAGGTAAGTGAAATGAAGATATTAGTGGTTCCAGTTGGAATCGACTCAAAAGAAGGGGAACAGTATGGTCCAATATTAGAGGATGGAAGCTTTATTTTTGTTCCATTTCCCGAATTTTCAATTGAAGATAATAAAAAAAAAAATACAATAAAAAGGGGAATTTCCATGATAAGGGACTTAAATTACGACTTGAGACCTTATAGTGAAATTCCAGTAGAACCCTTGTCCGAGCACCCAGATAAAAAGTTTATGGGCGATTATCTTTTAGATAAAGATTATAAGGGTCATCCTATTAGATCTTATATTCCGCACGCAGACCCTGATTTTAAACATTTCACTTATGGAGAAGGTTCTGATAAAAAGGCAAAAGCTTTGACAAACCTGAAAGAGGATGATATGATTGTTTTTTATTCAAGTCTTTGTAAACCCTACCGAAATCAATTTCAGTCAAAATATTTAATTGGTTATTTTACAATCGAAGATATTTATGATTTTAGGTTTAGTAATAAAGAATTAAAAATATATATTGAAAAAGATATTTTTCCTATCATTGCAGACATAAGAATAGGAAAAAGAGATGAAGTTTATAAATATTCTGACAATAGATTTAAACCTTTAGATATTCGAGTAAAGCATAATTTTCATATCATAAGGGGTGATGGAATAATTTCCGACAAGAATGGTAATAAAACAGCACAACCAATAATAGCTGTAGGTAAACCTGATAAGAGCAGGCTTTTTCCTCATGCACTTCAATTTACAAATAAAAACATGGAAATCTTAGACAAGTTTATGAAATTTTGGTCTGAGAAATATACTAATAGACTTATTAGGGGGCTTCGATACATTGAGGGAGAAAAAGCGGAAAAATTTAAAGCTTTCATTTTAAGTTATGATTAAAGAGATCGCATCATTCAATTCAAGCTCGACGGAATCAGCATTGAATTACAATATGAAGAGCAAAATAATGATTTGTTTATAAAATTATATTATTCCAATACTAAGACCTCTTTATTCTTTCTTTATTAATAATGATTTTATAAAATCATATACCTCTATAACTTGTAAAACTAAATTGAAATTAAAATAATAAATAAAAGATATTTTATTTGATATTTATGAATCCAAATGACGATTTGAAAGATTCAATTTCTGATCTACGGATGGATTTTGTCGGTAATCGCAAAAATCAGCAACTGATTAGGCTCAAATACCCAAAATTTAAATTCTCAATATTCCATAAATTTTATGAAATAATTAACCTTGAGTGAAACTCAATTCAAATAAATAAAAAAATTATTGATGCCCTTGCATTGTATGAAGAAAAAGTAAAGGAATTAGAAAAATCAAAATTTTTCCATTTCTACTTTGAGGAAGTTAAAGGTATAAACTATACACAATCGTGGAAAAAATTAGCAGAAGGGGGCGTTTTAACACATTCCTTTCCAGAACCTTTGGAAGAAATTATAAAAGCTTATATTTTACCTTTTAGATTTTTTATTCAGAAAAAAGAAAAATGTTCGATAAGATATTTAGGAGAAAAAATAATTCCAAAGTTAGAAAATGATTTTTCTGAACAGACAATCGAATTCAAAAAAATCAGAGAAGCTATAAATTCTTTTTTAAACGCTCCACCTGGTCTCAAATTAAAATTTCAATGGGGTTCTGAACAATTAGAATTCAAATCCAACAATGATATTAAAAATTGCTTCATTTACGGTCATTATGCTCACGCTGAAGAAAAAAATAATCAGAAACGATGGTATGATCTCATTCATAGAAATGTAAATGAAGGGTTTAACTCCATTTCGAGAGATTTATTTCGTTTCGAGGCTATTAGTATTATATTGCAATTAACAACCTTTTTTCTAGGTATCTCCAAATTAATAAAAATTATTTTAGATAAAGTTATAGATTATTATCTTGAAGAAGGTAAAAAAACAGCAAAGAATAATAATTTAGATAAAGGATTGAAGTATTATAAAAATGTTTTATATATCACCGAAAAGCTTGGAAAAAAACAAATCCGTTCTGAGATGTATAAGAAGATTTCTGAAATTTATGGTGTCTTAGGGGATACGAAACTGTCAGAAGCATATTTAGGCAAATATAAGGAAATCTTATTTTCTGTTAAATATCTTCCGGAAAATTTTAAAGATAATGTTTATTACGCTGAATATTTCTCCATTTCAGATGAGTATCGCGAAATGATTGAAAATATCCTCCAAAAACCTTATAGTTTTTCGGATTTTCCGATAGTTGTCATCCCTATTGAAAGAATTTTTGATGCAAAGAAATTTGAAAAGATAATATATCAAAGGAATTTTCAAGTAGCTCAAAACAATGATAGAATAAGACTTATTTATGACCAATATGGTAGAAAAAGGTTGGATTCAATATATATTATCAATAATTTAAAGAAAAGAAATTAAAAAATGAATATTGGAGAATTTATTGACAAATGGTCTAATATTGATTTGGATGAATATGAATACGATAATATCATTAAATTAGTTAAAAATGATATTAAAATTTATTTACAAATAATTAAATACTAGATCTAACCTATAATAAATATAAAACTCATTAACTCAGGATATCAGCATTAATGACAACATATAAAGAGTTAGAATACAAAAAAAAATTAGAAGCCTTTGTATCTGATGCATTATTAGCTGAATTGGAAATGAATTTAAACTCCCTTAACTTAATGGAAGCTTTTGGAATATCTTTTTCTGAAACATCAACGTCATCCTTCTTGGCTTGGTTATTAAATCCTGAGGAAAACCATGGGTTAGGAACTTATTTCCTAAAATATTTTTTGATGGAATGTGCTAGACTTGATGAAAAAATTAGTACTATTGATATTGACAGATTACAACTCAATAATGCTATTATTAGAACTGAAGAAAATTTTAGGGGTAAAAAAGTGGATATTACCATAAAGGTAGAACACAATAAAGAGAAGTTCTTATGCTTAATAGAAAATAAAATTCGAACGGCTGAAAGTGACAAACAAACAATAAAATATGCCAATTTGGCTAAACAAAAATATCCTAACCATAAAAAACTGTTTGTATTCTTATCACCAAATAATTTAGAAGCTCAATCTAAAGAATTCATATCGATCAATTATGAACTCATAAGAGATCTTCTTGATCAAACCTTGAACACTAATATTGATTATTTAAAAGAGGAAACTAATTTCCTTTTAAATCAATTTAAACATAATGTAGAGGTAAATATTTTGGATGAAGGAAAAATAAAAGAATTATGTGATGAAATCTATAAACGCCATAAAGAGGCTATCGATATCATCATGAGTAAAAAAACCCAATATACTAAAATAATAAAAGGTTTTCTCGATGCAGATCTTTCAAGTGATTGGAAAACTCACGACACGAAGAGTTTAGTATATGTCTATAAAGATTCTTGGTATGAGGATTTTAAGGAATATATGAATGGAAAGATTCCATTCTTCACATATTTCGTTTTATCCGAATCTAAGGAAGGCTATCTGCATTTTTCGGTACATTTCTACGTAAATAAAACTCGGGACGAAAATATAAGAAGGAAATTTAATAGTTATCTTGATGACTTGTTTTCTATTGACCCTAAGCCATATCATTACTATAAGAGTTTAGTTGCGGATAAATTTAGAGAAGATGTGCTAAAGAAAGGCTATGAGAACAATGATGATTTGAAATTCTTGGCTGGTGAGATGAAGAAATTAATAGATCACACGGTTGTTAAAATCGAAAAGGCTGCTGAAAGATTGAAAGGAGCATTAAAAGCTTAATTCTTTACTTTTAAAAAATTCATCTATATAGACCAAGTAAAGGGTCTAAAGTAAAAAAATGGTTGAAAAAAGCGGCAAAAAAATCTGAAAAAGATCAGAAATTTAGTAATTCAAGTAATATTTCCTTAAGATAATTGGGCATTTAAAATTATTTATCATTATGTTAGAAAGTGGTAATATTCTTTATAGTGAGGCTAAGAAATTTGAAGTAGATGATACGGTATTTGCAGGTAGATTAAGTGCATTCGATATATTTGCACAGGAATGTTTTAATGCAGGGTTTAAGAAGATTCAGCCTGATAACTATCAAATAAGATTTTTAAAGAAAAATAATATAGTATTTGTTGGAGTGCATCGAAGAAAGAGTTGTATAACTTCTGCTAAGAAGATGAATATAAGAATAAAAAAGAAATTTGATTATCTTGCAAGATATTTCTTTGAAATCTATTCTGATATTGACCTAAGAAAAGATTTTCCAAAAGTATATAAATTCTCCGATTTCAAAAATGAAATTAAACGTAAAAGAAAACAAAAAAAACTGGATTATATAGAGTATATATGGGATCATTCTAACCCTAAGACTTCCCTTGTTGTATAAATTTTGGGTCCTTTTGCCTGTGAGATGAATTTAATTGCTTTGATTGCTCCAGAAGCAAAATCACCTACAATATCTCCAGCTCTAACTGCTAATTCATGTTCTGGATGCGACATGGTAGCACTTTCTCCTGTTGTACCCATAGTTAAGAGCTGACATCCATTTTCGATTTGAAATCGTATAAATTCTCTATATTTCTCTTCATCTAATGTTAAATCGTCATTAAATGGTGTAATCATTGCTGTTATGACATTTTTTAATTTATGTAATTTTGTAAAATATAAAGAAAAAAATTCAAGATCTTTGATTTCTCTTTTTCTATCAAAAACACATTTTAGCTCTAAATCTAAGCTCAGTACTATTGTAGAGTTTCAATTTCTCATGATCCGGAATAAATCTATCCCAGTCTTGATATATCACAATTTCTTCGATATCATGTTTTGGTATGAGAGGGCTACTCTTATTAGGGTTCCCCTTGGAGGTACTTTAAGTTCGATTAGATGCGAACAAAAAGTGGCTCTTTTCGGAGTGTCTTTCTTACTTTTTTTTTCTGTAGAACCATCGCTGTATTGTCCTTTTACGAATAGCCTACCCAATTTAGCGTTGATCCTTATTATATCTTGTTGGGCGAAGATTGAATCATCAATTTTATGAGTAAATTTATCCTTAGGTTTAATTTTACAGTAAGGTATTTCTCTATGAACTCTACACGTTTTAAATCCCTTTTCTGTCGGACATTTCTTGTCTTTTGTTGACAATTCAAAACTTAAAAGAGTCTGTAAATCGGCCTCGGAATATACTAATAATGGATTTTCTTTTAATTTGCCAATAAGAGATAAAATGGCTTTATCAACATCAATATCTTCTTGGTTCATTTTATCGTAAAATCCTAAATATAGATTAAAATTAAGTAAGTTAGGGCTGGTTTTCCTCTCATGTTAGTTGAAGGCATCATCATTCCTCCACATCTATCACAAAATTCGACCACAGACTAACATTCAAACAAATTATTTTACCTTTTCAATGGAAATGCTTATGTTTTTGTCAAATTTTCTAAAGGTTGTAAGATTAAGCCCAGACTTATCAATAATATTCTATATATCGTAAATCTTCTCATTTTTGTCATTGTGGTTAGTTATAAATTCTAGTAAATTATTTTTTCAATTGTAATATGATTCGCTACGGCTCCTAATGATAAGAATGATGACCGAGACTGCTATAACTGCTATAGCAACAAAACTCAAAGAAATTATAATTATGATTACTTCGAGAGGTAATCCTTCACCATTTACGCTTAGAATGCTTTATTTGTTCAAATCTATATTTCATGACGATTTATGAAAGCAACCTTTCAACAGTATCTATAAAATATTAATAATGAATTAATAATAATTACAATAAATTAAATTTCCAAGAATTATATATTAATCCAAATGAAATTATTTAGACAATTGTAAAAGAATTGTTATATTATTTTCATAAAGATGGCTATTAAAATGGAAGTGATTACAGACCTTCTTCAAAATTCAAAAGAATGCGTTAATGAACTTATTAGAATAAAAGAAAATTTCTTTCAGAGTGGATGGACGACAGGAAATTATGAAATTAAAATAATTCCTGCTTTACCTTTTAAAATGTTTACAGATTTCCAGAAGGATATATTTAATGAATTAATAAAAAGGGAAAACAGTTGTAAAATTAACGATTTGGTTAAAAATAGGAAAAATAAAAATTTAAATGAGAGATCCTTTCGCTCAAAATTGTCATACGCACTTCATGATTTAGTTTCTTATGGCTTAGTTGAAAGAAAAAAAAATGAAAAATTTGTATTTTTAACTCTAACCGAAATAGGTGAGATTTTTGGTAAGTATTTAATAATATTTTAAACATTTTTTCAAGATAAATAAAGATGATACGACAGTTTTAGTCCGAGAATGTTTTAGATTCAGAAATAATGAATTTTTTAAGGCATTCTTGTCTTGGAATGTTAGCTCGTTGAATTTCATTGAAAACCGATTCAATTTCGATTTGAATATCATTCGGTGTTGGTTCACCAGCCCACCCCCCAAAATATGACCTGTCAACAAAATTAAATTTTGATATCGCATGTTTTCTAAATAACGTTAGTTTTAATTAATTTAAAATCGAATTCTAATTTTAAAAAAGTGTAAGACTCTTAAGAAATAAGTAATATTTTTTTTTAAATATACATGATAGGGGCTATATAGATGAGCTCAAAAACGCGAAAAATAACTTTAGGTACTAAAGAGTGGGCAGATAGTAATGTAAATTGTTACTATGGATGCTCTAACAATTGCAAGTATTGTTATGCGAAAAAAATGGCTATTCGATTTAAGCGAAAAACAGAAAATACATGGGGAATCATGGAATCTAATCAAAAAGCTATAGAGAAAGGATATTCAAAGCGAAAGGGGAGAATAATGTTCCCTACTTCTCATGATATTACACCAGAAAGTTTAAGTGGGTGCTTAATTGTGCTAAAAAAACTCCTAAATGCTAATAATGAAGTTCTAATTACAACAAAACCTAATTTGAACTGTATTAAATTCATTTGTAATAGCTTCTATAAAAAAAAGGACTTGATTCAGTTTAGATTCACAATCACTTCGTTTAATAATGATTTGTTATCATTCTGGGAACCAAATGCACCTTTATTTGAAGAGAGATTAGAATCCTTAATACATTCCTATAATACGGGGTATAAAACAAGCATATCAATTGAACCCTTTTTAGATAAAGATCCTTTTCTTCTAGTAGATAAGCTCATTCCATACGTTACTGAATCCATTTGGATTGGAAAAATGAATTATATTTATGTCAAAAACGTAAGATCAAAAGAAATCAAATTTTATAAAAAGATCCAGAGAATCAATGAGAAAGAGAATCTTATTAGAATTATTGAAAAAATAAAGGAATACGAAAAATACAACATACAAATTAAAGATAGTATCTATAACTTAATTTCACGCTAAATTCTCAGTTGAGGGTTTATTTACAGGTTAATAATTTACATTTTAATAACCTATCCCTTAATATCAAGATTTTATAAAGAAGTGTCCAATTTTTTATTTAATTGTCAAAAAGAAATTTTAGAAATTTTTACACCCCATTGTATTAAATGAAATACAAAAATCATTCTTTTTGACTATCATGATAATTTCAAAGGAATCTTATATGAAAAAGAAGAAACCTTCAGATCAAGAGTATCACGTCAACAATCTAAGATATCAGATGATAGAAGGGAGAAAATTGATAACCATTCCAGATTTCCCAAAAGAAGGTTTTTACGATAGAGATGATGGGGTTGGTTGGTGGATGTTAACAAAACAATTCGCTATAAAAAGCTATGTACATCATTATTTAAAAATACTCCAAAGGAGAAAATATATTGATACTTGTTTTATTGATCCATTGAGTAGTTTTGGCATGATTAGATTAACAAAAAGAGGAGGAAAAGATGATCTTGTCATACCGGGTACTTCTTTAAATGCTGCATTAGTTTCTCTTGAAAAAGAAAAGGGTTTTAGTGCATTTTATATCAATGATAAAAATCCAGAGGTACGAAGAATTATTAGTAAACGATTCGAAGCACTAAATTATGTAAACAATAATAAACTAAATGTAAATATAGAACCACTTGAGGAGGGTAAGGTTGACTCAAATAAATGGATTATAAATGTTCTTCATGATATAATAGAAAAATTCAAACGCCCTAATTATCTAATGATAATTGATAATCAAGGGATGGATATAGGCTATGAAACTATAAAAGAAATAAAAAACTTACATGAATGGGGAGATATTATAATAACATTTCATGATTCAGCTTTTTCTAGAGCATTACATAGTGAAAAGAAATATAAATGGTTCTATGGAATAGACATAAGGAAAGATACTACAATACCAGAACGTCGGAAAATTTACATTAAACAATTGAAATCTATCGGATTCGGAAGAATTGAAGAACTGTTTATAAAATCTTATGGAAATTTCTTTTATACATTGTTATTTTGTTGTCGTAAAGAAATTTCAGCAGGCTGGCTTAATATAATCAAATATTATAGAACTAAGAGATACAAATATTGTACAGATCAATTTCATAAGCAAAATTATGATTACTTGAACAGAAGGACAACAATTATGGATGAATTCCTTTACAAAAAATAATAATAAAAGACCTGTTTTATCGACATACTCCTTGTTATATCTCCCTAATCACCCCTTAAGTGGAATTAAATATGAAAAATGAAGGTTAAGAATGATTAAAAAAGAATTAGGCTTTATTTATTTAGAAAAGAATGAAATTGCATATTATATGGCTAATCTATGGATGTCTGAATGTGTAGGTTCAGTGAAAAAGTTGTTCTTCAATGTAATACTTTCATTGCAAAAAAATTAGTAGAAATGGATGATAAAGGAAAATTATTATTGGAAAAAGAAAATTTCGAGAATTAAACCTTGAATTGAATCTTGGATAATAAACTATATTGACAATATTTCTAGCAAAATTGGATAAATTATAATTATATAATAATATGATTTCTAATTATTATTTAAGAAGAATTCTTCATTATTTCTTTTATGACCGCACTTATCTATATTTATAAAAATGATATGGTATATTTGGCAATGGATTCGCTTTCAGTGGATGAGGATAAACGTCCATTAAAATATATATCAAAAATTTTTTTATTGCCCCATTTACAATGTATAATTTGTGGTACTGGTATGCTAGATTTAGTAATAAACTGGGTTGATTTTGTTCAGAAATCAATGGTGTTCAAAAACGTTTTGGATCTGAATAGACATGTTCAAGATCATCTCAAAAATGTATCAGATGAATTAAATATTCCAATAAATAAGTCTAGTACAATTTATCATTTTGGAATTGATAAAATAAACAATGAAATGGTTGGGTTTGCTTATCGATCAAAGAATTCTTATGAATCTGAAAAATTAATTTACAGTTTGGGAATCAAGCCAAACTATGAAGATGTAGCTCAACAGGCTATGGATATTATAGTGGAAAAAGGAATAATACTTGGCATTGTGAGTATCATCACACAATTAAAAAAAATAGATGAGAATTTAGAGTTAGAACAACAAGTTGGAATTGGAGGAGAGATACATCTTGTAACTTTAGATAAGAATGGGAAATATTACGTTGAGACCATACACCAATTTTCTGACTATGAGCAAAGATTTTCTGAAATGTTAGATAATAAAAAAGTTGATCGTTGTTAAAAATTATAAAAATTATAAACGATCTCTCTATTGCAATACTTATGAAAATCCCCTTTACTTCTATCTTTTCATTTCAATTTATAGAGGACGTTCAAGTAGGATCTTTCGAGTAATCCGTATTTCCTATAGGGATTTCCGAGGTGACTTGGATGGTCTCGGGGGAATTGTAAAAAGAATGAACCAAAGGAACACGGTAACGTGTATGGATTCTCAAGGCGCGAGCCCCGTGCAGGGAAACTTGCACGCGGGGTTCCTAAAAGAGGAAGAGGATGGTAACATCCTCTCCTTATTTAACACTAATAAAATATTTTAATGGAACAAAAGAA
>Ga0209977_10000798_pt1 | contig 13016 bp, 10 predicted proteins | sample SumtaG_2_FD_183113 | JGI IMG/M metagenome (GOLD analysis project Ga0209977, IMG submission 183113) | Deep subsurface microbial communities from Indian Ocean to uncover new lineages of life (NeLLi) - Sumatra_00607 metaG (SPAdes) (version 2) | ecosystem: Environmental > Aquatic > Marine > Oceanic... | reverse complement strand
TTGGTTGAAGTCAAAGGAATTGAGTATTCAATAAGGGCCATAGCTCAGATTGTGCCAAAGTTTCCCAATATTCAGTATCAGATAGTTGGTGACGGTCCTTTGCGCGAACAATTAAGAGACCTATCCGAGCAGTTAGGCATTTCTGAGCACGTGAAGTTGCTTGGTGCGCGAACAACAGAACAGGTTGCCAACCTTTACAACAACGCACACATTTTTATCCTGAGCGGGATTGTGGGTCAAGACGGAGCAGAAGAAGGTCAGGGGCTCGTCTTGCTGGAAGCCCAGGCAGCGGAGCTGCCGGTGATTGCCTCACGTGTCGGCGGTATCCCTGAAAGTGTAGTAGATGGGGAATCTGGATTTCTGGTTCCTGAGAGAGACGTTTATGCCTTGGCTGAAAAGTTGGGCTATCTAATTGAACACCCCGAAATATGGCCTAAGATGGGCCGGGCCGGCCGAGCGCATGTTGAAGCCAATTATAATATTAAGATATTTAACGACCGACTTGTTGAGATTTATCAAGAGCTGCTTAACAACTTTTAGCAAGGCGGATAATTCGGGTTTAGTGTTAGAAGCCCGGGAAACAATCATAACAATAATGACAAACAAACCAACGGTTAGCAATATCGAAAGGCCTATCAAAGTCCTCTTTGTTTCTCATAGCTCGCTGATGTATGGGGCAGAAAAGAGCTTGCTGCTGCTCTTAAAAAATATCGACAGAAAACACTTTGAGCCGATTGTTATTCTCCCTTACCCTGGACCTCTAAAAGAAAAAATAGATAACTTGGATATTAAAATATACGAGGTTTGGTCTCCATGGTGGGTGAAACTTCAGGTTGGTGAAGCTCGAGTTGGGCGCCGTATAATCAAAGAGATAATCCAAGAGATAATAGCTGTATTTAGACTTTGCAGGATAGTTAGTAAAGAAAAAGTTGCTGTGACTTACACAAATACAATAGTAAAATTTTCTGGAGCTATTACAGCTATTATTACTAAAATACCACATCTCTGGCATATAAGAGAAATAATACCTGACAATCCCGATTTGCGTTCTGTCCTGCCGCACAAGATGCTTTTCAAATTTATCTCAAGAACATCCCGAACAATTATTGCTAATTCAAAAGCAACCGCATCTCAATTTCAGAATATAAATACGAAAAATAAATTGAGAATAATTTATAACGCTCAAGAAACAAATGGATCGCATAAATTCAATTCATTAAAGAGTATTGATGGGGTAAAATCAACAGATTGGATAGTCGCAGTGGTCGGAACATTTCAAAAGCGAAAAGCACAGGATGATGCTATTCGCGCCGTTAAAATTGCTGAGGGGGCGATTACAAACATCAAACTTCTTCTGATCGGCGACGGGCGGAAAGAATATAAGGATTATCTTAAGAATTTGTGCTCGGAGCTTAATATCTCTGATCGGATTGTTTTTACGGGATATAGGGACGATGTTCCACAGATTCTTCCGCATTGTAAGCTTCTTTTGATGCCATCCTGGAATGAGCCCTTTGGCCGTGTAGTCATTGAAGCAATGGTTGCAGGTGTTCCAGTAATAGGAGCAAATGCTGGGGGATTGAAAGAAATAATACAAGAGGGTACAACTGGTTACCTTGTTCCACCTAAAAAGCCTGAGGAAATTGCCAAAAAGATAATTTACTTATTTCACCATCCAGATTTAGCAAAACAGATGGGAAATAATGGGAAAAAAGTTGTAGAGGAAAGATTTAGCGTTCAGAATTACACTCGAGGTATTGAAAATATTATACGAGAAGTGGTTAATATTCGTTGTAAGAGATTGGGAAGTTTGAATGTCAAAAGGACGTCGTTCATAAGCTAACGAATTAACTATCGGTCAAGTATTGAAAACCCGGTGCTAATGATAAGAAAATATATCCCAGAATCGATTAAGGAGCGATATCGACTCATACGTGCCAGGTTGTTGAGCATTGGGCTTACCCGTTCAGGTACGTTCAACCAGCCGGAAGATGAAGTCGAAGCAAGCAGGGATATTTCCGTGGTCGTTGCTATTCACGATTCGCCGGAGTTTACGCGGCGATGCCTTGAGAACATTGAGAAGTACGGTGCGAACGCCGAGGTTATTCTGGTTGACGACGGCTCGCAACTTCAGGAAACAATCAACTTGATTCGAGATTATAAGCAACGAAATCGTTGGATAGTGGTTAGGCATAAGGAGCCAATGGGACACAGCCGGTCTTGCGAGGCGGGTAGCCGTTTGGCTACCAAGCCATACCTGTGTTTTTTAAACTCAGATACTGTTGTAACACCATGGAGTTGGCGGGCTTGCAAAGAAGCATTCGACTCGGATCACCGAATCGCAGTTACAGGGCCCACTACAAGCCGTGCGTCAACAAAGCAAACCATTCGTAGAGCAGAGTATTGCCGGCACTATTGGACAGCCAGCCAGATATACGCCTTTGCAGAAAGGTATATTTCGAAGCAACAGCCAAGGTCTTGGATCGATTTACCTGCGGTGGACGGTTTTGCTTTCTTTATCAGACGTACAATTTGGGAAGAATTTGGGGGGTTCGATTCCAGACTTATGGATTATGGGAATGAGACTGAGCTGTGCAAAAGATTATCCAAAACAGGCTTTCGTATTATTTGGACGCAAAATAGCTATATCCACCATTTTGGCGAAGCTACCTATAGCAGGCTTATGAGCACAAATGAGATCCGGCAGAAACGAATTACCGCTAGGGACTATATAAATAGTGTACATAATAGCGAGTGATTACAGAGCCTTTCGCAAGACTATAGAGGCATTAAGCCAATCGAAACATTTTAGCTTCTTTCCTTAGTATCTTACCGATAAAAAGAGTTTGATGATGAAAATTCTCGTTGCAATAGCAAACTACGGATTGAAAAATCAAGTCTATTTGAGGAAACTTATCGACGAATATGCGTCGATGAGCTATGGTATCGACATTGTTATTCTTTCCAACATTCCCAAAGAGTTGGGCTCTGATATCGAAGTCAGAGTCGGACTTCCAGCCAAAAATCCCTGGTCTCTGCCATTCGGGCATAAAGAGCTGTTTGCTGAAAGAATTGATGAATATGACCTCTTTATTTACTCTGAAGACGATACGCTGATTAAACAGGAAAATATTGATGCCTTTCTGAAAGTTACAAAAGTCCTGCCGGAAAATGAAATTGCCGGCTTTTTGCGATATGAAGAAAACTCAACAAGTAAGGTACGTTGTTTATCAATGCCGGATATACACGCGTATTATCACTGGCTACCAAACTCGGTTAAATCTTTAGGAGAATATACTTTTGCCTGTTTTACCAACGAGCATTCCGCATGTTATATGCTTACTCAAAAACAGTTGGAAATAGCGATAGCATCCGGAGGCTTTTTGGTTTCCCCTCACGAAGGCCGTTATGATCTACTCTGTACCGCTGCCACCGATCCCTATACTCAGTGTGGTTTTACCAAGGTTATATGCATATCGCACCTCCAAGATTTTTTAGTACATCATTTATCAAACGCCTATGTTGACAAGGTGGGGATTGAAAGTAGTGAATTAGAACTCCAGATAAATGCTCTGCTTTCAATTGATGGTAAAAGAGAATCGCAATCGGAACTATTTCCGACGAGAACTAATCCTGGATTAAATACCAGTAAATGGGACAAACAATATTATGGGGCATGTAAGGAAAACGTTCTGATATCGGTCCTGGATGGTGCCAGAAATGTCCTTTCAGTTGGTTGTGGATGGGGAGTGGCAGAAGCAAGGCTGGTAAAAAAGGGCATCCGCGTGGTAGGGATTCCTCTTGATTCAATTATTGCCGAATCGGCGAAAAGCAGAGGCATCGAAGTAGTATGTCCCAATTTTGACAGGGCTGGGGAAGCCTTAAGAAATGAGAAATTTGATTGTATTCTGTTTGATGATGTACTTCAGCATTTGCCCAATCCAGTGAAAGTTTTATCAGAATATGGAGAACTGTTGGAAGAAAAAGGATATATGGTTGTAACTGTCCCCAATTTTAAGTACGCCAAATACCTTTATGAGCTTTCCGGGAGCAAGGAACTATATAAGCTCAGAAAGGTATTTGATAAGACCAACTTACATTTCACAACGTCGAAACTGGTCGCTAAATGGTTTACCCAAAGCGGACTGAAGGTTGTTAAGGCAAAATACAATATAAATGACCGGTTTAGGCAACTTGCGATTATGTCGTTAGGGCTATTAGGCAAATATCTTGCACCGGAGATACTGTTTGTGACAAAGAACGTTAAGTAATCCAGGTCATGATTAATCAAATAACAATACTGATAACTGCATTACTTGCAATTCAATTATTCATTGTTCCCAGGAAATATTTTCTACTGCCGTTTATTTTAGCTGCCTGCTTTGTCCCGGCTGACCAGCGTGTAATAATTTTTGATTTGGATTTCACGCCCTTGAGGATGCTCGTTCTGGTAGGATTTTTGCGAACTATAGTGCGGGGGGAACGGTTGACGTTCAAATGGAACCGTTTTGATAAGTTAGTATTGGCATGGGCGATTTGTGGAGCGTTTATATACATAATACAGTGGGCAGATATGCGGGCGTTGATTTACAAGTGTGGGGTGCTGTTTGATGTCATAGGTCTATACTGGCTTTTTCGAATAAACATAAATTCCTGGGACGATATAAAGTCAGTATCTAAGATTTTCGCTATTTGCTCTCTGGTATTGGCAGTTTTGGTAGGATTGGAGTGGGCGACAGGACAAAATCCTTTTACAGTTCTTGGCAGGGTAGAGACTGAAGTACGTAAAGGGCGATATAGATGTCAGGCATCATTTCCGCATTCTATTATGTTGGGACTATTTTGGGCCACATTGGTTCCGTTGTTTATAGGTTTTGCACGACAGGACAAATCTAAATTGCTGCTCTGGTCGGCAGTGGGGGCGAGTATTTTTATTGTTGCAGCTACAGCATCGAGCACACCAGTTTTAACATTGCTGATAGTGCTGATTCTATTATGTGGGTACAGGTGGCGAAAATATGCGGCTTGTGCCGGGTGGGGTATTCTTGCCTCGCTGATTGCCCTTCATATTGTTATGCAAGCGCCCGTTTGGCACTTGATCTCCAGGATAGGCGTTGTAGGAGGTTCGACAGGCTGGCACCGTTATATTCTCATTGATAATGCAATTAGGCACTTTGGCGAGTGGATGTTTTTTGGCTGTCGCAGCACGGCGCACTGGGGCTGGGGACTGACAGATATTACCAATCAATATATTCTTGAAGGAGTACGAGGCGGATTTGTAACTCTTGCTCTGTTCTTAGTAATGATATATATGGCCTTGAGGACCCTTTTACGTCTGTCTCTCCAACAGCAGGAACAAAAACAGCGGTTTTTAGCCTGGTGTCTTTTTGTAGCAATTTTGGGACACTGCGTGTCTTTTTTGGGGGTATCCTACTTTGGCCAAATAATGATGTGGTGGTATATGACACTGGCGGCGGTCAGCTTTCTTTACGATGATAAGAAACATGTCAGACGTATAGTAATACATGAAACTACTCTTCCAAGAAGGCAAAAGAACAAGATATGAATATTACTGAGGTTTCAGTCGTTGTAGTCAACTGGAATACGCAGGATATTCTCCGCGATTGCCTTAGGTCGATATATGAGCAGGGTGGTGAAATAGACCTCGAAGTGATTGTCATAGATAACGCCTCAACCGATGGTTCAGTTGAAATGGTCAAGAAAGACTTCCCGCAGGTAACACTCATTGAAAACTCGCAGAATCGCGGTTTCTCAGCAGCTAACAATCAGGGCATAGATATTTCCAAAGGGCGATATGTGTTATTATTGAATTCTGACACTGTGGTTTTGGATAATGCTATAGCTAAAACAGTTGCATTTGCCGATAGTCATCCAGAGGCTGCGGTTGTGGGTTGTCGCGTCCTTAATCCCGACCGGACATTGCAGCCGACTTGCTTTATGTTCCCATCTATATTGAATATGCTGCTCTCAAGCACTTACTTATATAAACTCTTCCCGAAGAACAGATTCTTCGGGCGCGAACGAATGACATGGTGGAACAGGAATGACATAAGGGACGTTGATGTTGTAACCGGCTGTTTTATGCTGGTCAGACAGGATGCTATCAAAAAAGTTGGTTCGATGGATGAACAGTTTTTTATGTATGGTGAAGAAACGGATTGGTGCTATCGTTTCAAGCAGGCCGGCTGGAAAATGTTGTTTACACCTTGTGCTGAGATTATTCATTTGGGTGGACAGAGCGCCAAAAAAAAAGCGGTGACTATGATAGTGCAGATTCGAAAAAGTATTTTGCAATTTATGAAGAAACATCATGGCCCACTCGTCTATCGAACAGCGTGCTTGCTAATCATATTGTTCCTTGCCGTTCGTCTGCCAATATGGTCTGTCATAGCTCTTTTTCAGCGTGCTCAAAGCAGTGAAGCAGCCATCAAGAAACGGGCCTATTTTAGCGGCATTGCAAATATACTCTTTGGCCGGATTGATTCATAGAAATAACCGTGAGTATATTCACAAGATTATCTAAGATTAGTCGGATTCGCAAGCTCAAACTGTTTAATAAACTCATGAGCCCGACAAAGGAAACGAGAATTCTCGATGTCGGTGCAGAAATAAGTCCGAACAGTGAATGCAACGTCCAGTTTATCGATTGCTATCCTTGGAAAAATAATGTCTCAGCCATTAATCTTTCATCTGAACATATATCACTTATTAAACAATATTATCCTGAGGTAGATGTGCGGGTCGGTGATGCTTGTAACTTGCCTTGGGAGGATAAACACTTCGACATTGTCTATAGTAACGCGGTAATAGAACACCTGGGGAACTTCGAACGACAGAAAAAAATGGCCACTGAAATAATGCGGGTTGGCAAAAGCTGGTTTGTAACAACACCCAATCGTTGGTATCCGTTCGAGTTTCATATGCGTTTGCCATTTGTTACGTGGTTGCCAAGAAACGGATACATTTGGTTTGGTCAGGTTATCAGCTACAATCACGTGAAACGAAAATATATGACGGGGATAAGACATGATAGTCTCAGGTTGATGACGGCTAAAGAATTAGGGCGTTGTTTTCCATCAACCCGAATAATCAAGCAAAGGGTGACGTTTATGGCTGAGACACTGATCTGTGTCGGCGGACCTCTTTAACACAAGCTTAGGTTCGTGAAAAATGCGAAAGATTGATTTTCTTCGCTTTGGCATCATCGCGAACATACTGTTTGGCCGGATTAATCTATAGAAAGGAGTTTTTTTGTGAAAGAGTTATTGAAATCAATTGTGAAGAATGGAAGAGAGGTAAATAGGGCTACTGTATTTTCTTTGCTGGTGATTTTGCTGCTCTGTCAGCTCACTTACGCTGAACGGCAGATTAATCAATTTGGAATCACATGGACATTCGACAGGGATTATACCGTTGGCCAATTTGCAAATGGCGATTACTGGGCTCTCGGACCTGTCACTATAATAGGGATAGATCCGCCTTCAATTGCAACAAACGGGCGTACTATAAATGGTTCTATGGTCAATCCTTCTCCAAAACTCGGCACTACACAAGGCTATGATAGCGCAATGTATGGCCACTATGGACAAAATTTCGATCCAAATCTCAATGTTGGCCGTCCTAATGGTCGGGACCTTAGTACAAGAAATTCCTTAATTCTCCAACCTCATTCTTCTTTGGTATCCACTATCAGCATTACGGAGGAGGGGCATAAACCCCAGCTTAGAGCGGCAGCAATATTAACTGTACTTCCCGAGCCTGCTCCGGAAGGGAGCTTTAGACCTCCATACTGCGGCGGCGATAAGGCTATTAAATTTAATAAAGACCAACTCGATTATTCTTTGCTTGCAAACTTAAAGCCTGTTCCGGGTGCGCCTAGTATTATGATCGTAGAACGTTATTTTGAACGACCATGGATTGATCATATTCCGGGATGGATTAATTGTTATCATTTTCCGGCACAAAACATGCCTTGGTATGACAGAGATTACTGTACTCAAGTAGGTATCGGCGCCTTAAAATTGCATCTTAATCTGACAAATCAAATGAAAGAAGTACTGCTTGTCCGTTATGTACAGCTCGGTATCGACCTTTATGGTGTAGTTCAAGATGGAGGGAAATCAAACTGGGTTCAGGATAGCGGACGTAAATTTCCAATTCTGTTTGCAGGGCTTGTGCTCAATAATTCTGATATGAAGAATATAGGAGTCGATGATGATCTCTCAGATCCAAATCACATCCGATTCGAGGAAGATGAAGAAACATTTTACATTACTCAGGCAGATGTGGACATGACCCATAGTCCTCAGTGGAAACCTGATGATCGCTCTACTATGCTGCTTCCATACAAAGAACAGGATATTGGTCTTCCTGAGTGGGGATTAGTGCAAGGGTATGACCGTAGAGGAATCAACAATTATTGGGGAGCAATATACAGAACAGTCATTGGCCATGCTTATGGCGGATATATCCTTGCTATGCACATTATGGGAGTAAAAGATTTGTGGAACCATGATGCCTTATTTGATTATAAAGACCGTTATATGCAAGTTGAGACAAATAATAGAGAGACATCCAAGTTTGTGGAGAAAATGTGGGACGCCTACCGCTCGGATTACGGTTCTGTGTGGACAATGTTCCCCATTCTGAACATTGTCGCAACTGGTGGCTCGGTGACAAAAAATCCCGATAAAACAGCTTATGACCTTGGCGAAAAGGTAATCTTAAAAGCTGTTGCTGATGCCGGATACAAGTTTGCAGGTTGGTCAGGTGGCTTGTCAAAGACTGGAAATCCCGTAACGATAATCATGCATGCCAATCGGTCTATAACTGCAAACTTTGTCACAATCGCGCTTGCGCCGGAGAATGTGAAGTAATCAGTTGTCAAGATATGCATATTCACGACAAACGTTACGGAAAAAGTATTTTACTTTGTGTTAATTTGCCAACATTAAAATTACTATGAATGCTAAAGTCATAGCTAATGGTTTTGTCACGTTGCTTGTTAAGCGTTTTGCAAGTCCGTTTTGGGTACGGAGAAAACAGCTTGTTAAGACTCAGTGGCTCAGTCGGCAGGAATTGCAGGAGCTGCAATTGACACTGCTCAAAAGGCTTATTCGTCATTGCTACCATACAGTACCTTATTACAAGAAAATGATGGATGATCACGGGATTAAGGTCGAGGATATAAAAACACTTGATGATATAAAGCAATTTCCCATTCTGACTAAAAAGGATGTTTTACAAGCCGGTAAGTCGATTGTTTCGACCAAATATCCAACATGGTTGATGCGCATCGCTCACACGGGAGGCACTACAGGAACACCATTGTTGATCTGGAGAGATATAATCTCTATTGGAAATAATCATGCATTTTTTCGTAGACAAAAGGATTGGGCTGGGATTGGCCTGCGAGACAAAATAGCTATTCTAACAGGCAGATTGATTGTTAAACCTGACAAGAAGAACGCTTGTTTATATGCGTATGACCCATTTATGAAAGAATTGATACTTTCGACATATCATCTGTCCAAAGATACAGCCAAAGAATACGCAGAAGTGATAAGACGACATAAGGTCAAAGCAATAGATGGATATCCTTCAGCAGTATATTTATTGGCTAAGGCATGTTTGGATTCTGGGATCGAGCTTAAACTACGGTCAGTCTTGACTTCGTCCGAAACCTTAACCGAATCAATGCGGAATACAATTTCTCAAGCATTTAAGTGTAGGGTATATGATTATTATGGAAGTGCTGAAAGAACATGTATCATTCATACTTGTGACCATGGCAGCTACCACGTCATACCTGAATACGGATTGACCGAACTGATTCCCATGGATGATACAGCAGATGGACGGTGTCGAGTAATTTCGACAGGCTTTTGGAATATGGCCATGCCTTTAATAAGGTATGATACGGGAGACATTTTGTGGAAATCGGATAAACACTGCTCATGCGGTAGAGCTTATCCAGTTATCAAATCCCTCAGTGGCAGAAAAGGCGATGTAATAAGAACCCCCTCAGGCAGAGAATTTGGTGCAGCAATCCTGACACACCTGCTGTACGGTACCAATCATATACTTGAAAGCCAAATTATACAAGATGCCTCGGATCATTTGACTATTGAATATGTACCGACTGAAGAATTTTTGAATAAAGATATGGAGGATTTTAAGAGTCTCCTTGCTAAGCACCTACCAAGGGAGTTAAGAGTCGATATAAGACAAGTCGAAGCAGTTAATAGAACACGCGATGGTAAGATAAAACCGGTGGTATCAAACTTGTGATTATGGTCTCGAATATGATACAAGATCAAGATATTGTTTGTTTTGCCCCTGGTGACTGGTGGGGGATGAACCCTAGCTGCACAACCCATATAATGAAAAGGCTGGCTGAAAAAAATAAGGTCATTTATATCAATCCCATTAGTTCAGACCTTTTTGGGATGAGTAGAAAGAAGAAGCGTGTCGCAAGAATTATCAGAAAACTCAAAAGCGTTATCAAATTATTTAGGAGGGTAAATCATAATCTCTATGTGGTCAGTCCTATATTTTTGCCTGTCCAAGGTACTCTGCTCCTCGACAGAGTTAACAACGTCCTAATAACAATGCAACTTAAATTGCTGCAGTTCTTTCTAAAAGTAAAAAAACCCATACTGTGGATTGGGAACGTCAGAGTTGCTGATTTCATATCTCACTTTAACCAGCAGCTTGTTGTTTACCATGTATCTGACCGCCTTGATGAATGCCCTTATACCCATAATAAAGAAAAATTGCGATTACGTGAAACAACCATATCGCAAAAGAGTGATCTTATCGTATGCGTCTCAAAAAAATTGTATGAATGGAAGAAAGATTCAAAAGCAAACGTTCATTATTTGCCACATGGTGTTGATTTCACCTTGTTTCGGGAAGCGGGGGAGCAAAATATCTGCTTAGAAGAATTGGATAAAATACCAAAACCAATTGCAGGATATTTTGGTACTATGACTGCCAATAACGATATTGAATTACTATTATATTGTGCTCATAAACTTCCGGATGTTTCATTCGTGTTTGCGGGGCAGATTACTGGTGGAGATTATTCAGAGTTATTGCAAATGCCCAATGTTTACTATCTCGGCAGATTGCCGTATGAAAAAATTCCATTTCTATGTGCAGGTTTTGATGTGTGCATGCTCCAATGGAAGATAAATGAGTGGATAAGGCATTGTAACCCCCTAAAACTATTCGAGTATATGGCCTCCGGGCGGCCAATTATTTCAGTTCATATCGATGAAGTGGCTGAGAAATATTCAGATGTGATAAGTATAGCAAACAACAAGAAAGAGTTTTGTAATGCAATCACTTGGGAATTACGTAATGATACGGCAGAGCGTCGAAATAGCCGTATTAGAATTGCAGAACAACATAGCTGGGACAGTCACATCGAAAAACTTTCGCAGATAATTATGGATACCATTGCTGCAAAACAGGCTAATGGCAACGAAAACGCGCAAAAATACGTATAGGGAACAACAAATTGGCAAATAGAATAAAAATTGCCTGTGTTGGTGACATTATGTGTGGAGATTCATTTTACGCGATGGGACATGGCGTGGCTTCTTCACTGGATAAATACGGGAACAGGTTTCTACCATCTGAGATTGTCGATATTCTTTCCGGACACGATGTCGTGTTGGGTAACGTGGAATGCCCTTTATCTGATAAGCGCAGAAAAAACTATGTGCTGCGCAGTCTTCATATGCGAGGCCGACCAGAATCAGCGGGCTACTTGGCCGGTTGGGGGCTGACTGTAGCGAACGTTGCGAACAACCACATACTGGAACACGGTCATGATGCCGCAATTGATACGGTTTACAATTTACAGGAGGCAGGCGTAATAACAATAGGAGCAGGTAAAGATAAACTTTTCCGAAATGGGCTGCAAATTGAAGAAATAACGTGTGGCAACCATGTATTAGCATTTATAGGTATATGCTTACGCCGGGAAAAGTATGCATTTAACGGCGGGTCTGAAATTGAGGAAATTCTTGAGACGATAAAGACTCTAAATAGGCATGAAAAAATTGTTTGTATTTCTATCCACTGGGGCGACGAATTCATGGACCGTCCCAGTATCCGGCAAAAACAAATAGCGCAGATGATGACCGAAATGGGAGCCAAGCTAATTATTGGACACCATCCCCATGTAGTACAGGGCATTGAAATAATCAATGGCGGATTCGTAGCTTACAGTTTGGGCAACTTTATTTTTGATTCTTTCCTTAGCTCCACAAAGTGGTCACTTATACTAAGCATAACAATGTCGGGAAAGGAAATAATTCAATGGGAGTGTATTCCAATAGAAAAAGACAATGAACACTGCCCTCAGATTGCTACAGGTGACAGGAGAGACACACTTGAGCGAGAGATAAAACGTCGGAGCGACCTTTTGGTACCGGAAATATCAGAAGATAGCTATAAGGAGCAATATCAGTCGGATATTACTTCTCGGGATGTCAACGCAAGGTATAAATTGTATTTTGAGCTCCTGAAAAAATTCCTACTTTTTAATCCCGTCTATTGGCCCCAGGTTCTCTGGAGACCGATTCAAAGGCGAATGGGGATGTGGTAACGAGAAAGTAGCTTCGTTTTGCCAGTAAATGTATTTATGGTTTTCATGTCGGTCAGGAATCTTGACTTTCTTATCCGGAAGACAGGCTTACATACGGCATCTGGTTACAATACTAATTGGTAGATTGAGGATGTATTAATGCAAGCAAATGATTCAACGAATTATTGTACGATGAACTTGTTTGGAATCGAAATCAGCGCGCTGGCCATGGATGAATTAATAAATATTTGCGGAGAATATATCTCCAAGAGAAATCCGCTCCTTCTGGGGGTAATCAATGTAGCAAAACTTGTTAACTGCCGTAAAAATATCGAGCTGCAAAGAAGTTTAATGGAAGCTGACATTGTATTGGCTGACGGTTTGCCAATTATATGGC
>Ga0209977_10000794_pt1 | contig 13036 bp, 18 predicted proteins | sample SumtaG_2_FD_183113 | JGI IMG/M metagenome (GOLD analysis project Ga0209977, IMG submission 183113) | Deep subsurface microbial communities from Indian Ocean to uncover new lineages of life (NeLLi) - Sumatra_00607 metaG (SPAdes) (version 2) | ecosystem: Environmental > Aquatic > Marine > Oceanic... | reverse complement strand
ATGCGGTTAATGTACTTTGTGCCGGCAATACTCGGCATAATATTTCTGGTTATTATACTCAGAAGAAAAGAGGCTTAGGTAGTATGCCTAAAAAGAAGAAAGGCAAAGTTAGCCAGCGGCAGAATACGATTGTAAAAGTATATGACTTCTTCTCAAGACGGCGCATCTTGTTTGCGCTTGGAATTATTATAGCTGTCGCTTTTACTGTAAGAGTTGTTTTACCTCTTAGAGTAGTATTTGGACATGGCTTTGTTAACTTCATTGCGACGGATTCCTATAACCGCATGTATTATGCTAGGCAGATTAGCGGTCTGCCTGTCTTTAATGGCTATATATATGCCATACAGAATAGCCTGCTGTTTTCTTGGATTGTTGGTACTTTGGGACGGTTCTTGCCTCTGGAAATTGTTGGTGCTTGGCTACCGCCGCTATTAGCTGCTGGTACAGTAGCAGTTGTCTATCTCATAGGAGCCAACCTGTTCAATTCGTTTGTGGGTATAATGGCAGCCTTATTCGTTGCTGTGATACCTTCGGAGTTCTACCACCGGACACAATTGGGCTTTGCCGACCATCATGCTTTGGAAGTATTGCTTATGGCGGTTATGGTCTATCTGGTTATCAAAGCCTTGCGTGAAACTACAGCTTTGAACAGATACACATGGGTCTGTGGGTTGGTATTGTTTCTTTACTTGTTTAACTGGACCGGCGGGCTGCTTATGGTAGGTATATTTGGGTTATTGGCGTTGGGCATTATAAAAAAGCGCGTGTTCTATAAGGTAGAGTGTAAGCAGCCGGTATTGACCTTAACCCTAGTTAGTTTCATCGGTGTGTTCTTGTTTATGATTATGGGTGGTTATGTTCGTTATCTATGGTGGCTTTTGCCCAATGCCAATGTTGCGTTGGTTGAGCATGCTTCCGGACTAACAAGTGAAACATTAGCCACTATAATAATGCCTTTGTCAGAACGCACAACAAGTGAATTGATGCCTTTGTTATTCCCATTCGGTAAGTTTAATCTGGCTGTGGTGGTAACTAACATGCACTTATTCGCCATAACGTTTATTTTAGGTTTGGTATTCCTATGGCGGTGGCGCAAGGATAATATTAACCTTTTTATACTCATCTGGACTATCGTGCTTCTGGCACTGACTTTAAACCAAAGACGCTTTTTGTATTATTTGACTTTGCCTGTGGGCTTGCTTTCTGCTTGGGCTGTTTACGAGCTCGGGCAATTATTTAAAAGAGATTCACTATTAATTATGTTGCTGGTTACAACTATGCTGGTGTTGGTTTCAATGCCTATGTTACGGATGATAAGCGCAGGTAGTGTGTACAACATGACTCCTGAGTGGCATGATGCTTTGGTGTGGTTAAAAGACCAGCCTGATAATGGTAAAGTAACGGCTTGGTCTGATTTCGGGCATTGGATACTATACACGGCTGAAAAGACGCCCAGTATGCTGCCTAATCCTGGTGGTGATAATATCGCTACCTTATTCCTGACAGAAGATGATGAAGAAGCACAGAACTTGATGACAGAACTTAATACTGGTTACCTGATTATAGACAGGCAGACGGTAGATTATAAGGTTGAAGCATTACAAGTAATATCTGGGCTTGAGATGACCCCTTTATCATTAGCTAGAAGATTATTAGATGGTAAGAGGGTGCCTTACCTTGAGCTGATTTATGAGTCTGAGAATATAAGGGTTTATGAAACTGACTATGACTATAAGGGGGAATGATGAAATTCAGAAAGAAACCAGTAGTAATTGAGGCAGTCCTTTATGATGGGAGTAAAGAGTCAATCGCCAATGTTCTACGCTTGGGGAAAGATAGCGGCAGAGCCATAGGGCTACTTCCTGACTGTCTCACTATCAAAACACTTGAAGGCACACACAGAGCAGATATTGGCGATTGGATTATTAAGGGGGTTCAGGGAGAACTCTATCCCTGCAAGCCAGATATATTTGAGCAAACATATGAACTGGTGCAGTAAATCTCCTTCATAACTATAAGGGGGAATGATGGACAAACCTCTTGACCCAGAGACACCGAGAGAGTATCTGGAAGCCTGTCGTAGAATTGTAGACACTTTTGAGAAACTATGGGATGAGCTGCTTTATGGTGATGGAGATAAAGGTTCACCCAATGATGAGAACCAAACAAAGACCGATATGTTTATTATACTAGCTGGCTGTGCTGACTTAGGGAAAGAAGCAATTAAAGATATGAATAAACTAAAGGAACTTGTTGGCTCTCCATAATAACTAAAGTGCGACTGTTGAAGGCTGCTGCAGCCCTATTAGAATTAAATAAAAAAAGGGAAGAGGAACTCGGAAGATAATGCTTATTATATTTCAAAGGAGAGGAAAATGAATTTCTATCAGTTACTGGGGCTAGAGAGGCCGCTGGGTGTAGTGGGTCCCCCGGAGCCGTGGAGCAGTCAAGACATGAGCTGCATGCTCCCAGCGAAAGCTAGGGATAAGGGTGTCCAGATGCTCGATGTTCTCTACAAATCACCGGAATGCCAAGTAGACCCAATAATCATCTTCGACCGAGATGGACGGATCCTGCATGCTTGGGCGGAGGACTATATCCCTAGTTATGGCGAAGTGCAGAAAGTGTGCAAATCACTGTTGAAAGATAATTAACCTTATCTTGTAGCGGCGTCGCGGCGTAGAGCAGTGGTTGTGCTCGCCAGGTCCATAGCCTGGAGGTCGTGGGTTCGAATCCCACCGCCGCTACCAACAAAAGGAGTTTTGTTGAGATGAAAATATCAGTAATTGAAGCGAAGACTTTACCTGAGGCATGGTTCCAATGTATTCGGAGACTTCAGGAGGATGGATACGAATATATTATTGACCGAGGAAGTTTTGAAGGTCAGAAGCGACGGGGATTGGATTATGTGGTGATTCGGATTGAATATCCAGGCAGCCGCCCCCTTGCTCCTGATACACCTGTTGGCATCCCTGCTCCTGTCACTCAGGAGTATATTGACGGTTATCTACCTTATTTAATGACCAGCCATAAAGAGCAAAATGAGCAATACACTTATGGGGAAGACTTGGAGAGCCAGATTCCCGAAGTAATAAAAATGTATAAGGAGGATGGCTACAATACCAATCAAGCCTATATGGCCGTTGGAAGTTCTAAATCCATATTTCTCCGTGACCCACAGTGCCTTCGAGGAATAGATACCCGGATTCGCTATGGTGCATTACATTTTATGGTCTACTTCCGGTCTTGGGATTTATGGGGAGGACTGCCGACTAACTTAGCTGCCATCCAGATACTCAAGGAATATATGGCCAGCGAAATCAGCGTGGCCGATGGCGAGCTTATAGCTTGCAGTAAGGGGCTCCATCTCTATGACCACTGTTGGGATGTAGCGGCGGCAGTAGTCAATAGATAGCCAACAAAAGGAGGGTTGAGATGCCACTGAAAATGGTATTAGCAGTATGTAAGGGTGAATGTATGAAATGCCACGAGCAAGAGCGGTGGCTATATCCTCACAAAACAAAGTTGATATGTGATGAGTGCCTTTGGGAAATAGAGCAAGAGGAGAGGCACTCCAACAGAACTGATGAATTGTTGAGATGAAAATAGTATTGTTGAACCCTGATACAAAAACACGATACCCGCAACCGCCGTTGGGTCTGTTAGCAGTGGGTACGGTGCTTCGGGAAATGGGGCACGACGTAAAGCTATTAGACTTGAATGCTTATAGAGCACCACTTGCTGAATTTGCGCATTTATTCAGGAGTACTGACATTATTGGTCTAACGGCAATGTCGCTGGGTTACCGGGAGGCCGTTAAAATAGCAACAGAGATACGTCATCAACTACCAAACAAATATATTGTGCTGGGTGGCGTTCAGGCTACCACTGCCTCAATACCGTCGTTAAGCAAAGGGGTATTTAATGCCGTGGTTGTAGGTGAGGGAGAACAGCCTGATGTTTTATTAGATATATTAGGGTATAGAGAGGGAATTATAAAATCCCGAAACAAGCACAGAGTTAGTTTGGATGATTTGCCCATTCTTGATTATTCGCTGTTGGCTGATTATAACTATAAAGCTATGCCCCCCCACGGAATGCACGGTAAATTAATGCCGATGCTTACTAGCAGGGGTTGCCCTTATCATTGCTCTTTTTGTAGTAACATGGTATTTGGTAATATCTACCGCACACAGTCACCAGAACGTATTATCAGAGAAGTACAGCATCTTAAAAGTATAGGCGTGAAAGAGGTTGCCTTTTATGATGATTTGTTCACTATAAAGGAAAAGAGGGCTTATAAACTAATGGAGTTGCTTACGCCGTTAGGTATTAAATGGACTTGTCAGACACGAGTAAACTTAGTCACCCTAGATTTACTCAGGGCTATGAAGAAAGCTGGCTGTACTGCTATTGCTTATGGTTTGGAGTCGGCTTCGCCTGAAATATTGAAGGAGTTGAGTAAAGATATAACCATTGAACAAAGTGAGGAAGCGGTAGCTTTAACAAAGCATGCGGGCATAAAGGTTATTGCTTACTTTATGATAGGGTCCCCAAATGAAACGCACGATACTATTAAAAAGACGATAGATTGGGCTGGCAAGTTGAACCCTGATTATGCTCAATTTAGTATAACTACAGCACTACCTGGTAGTGACTTATGGAGTAGCCGGCAGTTCGATTCGTATGCTATGGGTGGAATTGGTAATGGGTTGTGCGAGTTAACAGGTCGCGAACTGACAAACGCAGTAGCTCAGGCGTACAGGCGCTTTTATATCAGCCCACAATATATCTGGAGACAAGTGGTGCGTTCTTTAGCATCGTGGGTGGAGTTTAGAGGCACTATTGCTGGCTTAAAATTATTTGTAGGGGGTCAGTGATATGGAAACAGTGGCTGTAATACCTTGCCGAAATGAAGCCAAGTATGTAGGGCGTGTTGTTAGGCAGGCTAAAAAGCAGGTTGATATGGTTGTAGTAAGTGATGGGCTTTCCACTGATAAGACTGTGGTTATAGCGAAGAAGGCAGGTGCGGTTGTTATTGGGGCTGTGCCTGGTACTCAAACTGGCTATGGTATCTGTATGAGACGTGGTATTAAGTGGGTTATAGGTGAGTACAAGCCTGATGTTGTCGTGATACTTGATGGCGATGGGCAACATAACCCTGCCGAGATACCAGTGTTACTTGAGTTGATAAAACAGGGTGCCGATGTGGTTATGGGATGCCGTACTGAGGGCAATATGCCAAGCTATAGGCGGTCTGGTAATAAGCTACTTACCTTTGTATGTAATCTCGGCGCTAAATTTAGACCACCAGATGCGGTTACTGGTTACTGGGCTCTAAAAACTCACTCTGTGCCTGACTTAACTGAAAAGAAATGGGGTGTTGCTATTGAATTATTGATTAAAAGCCGTAGCAATGGCAGTAAGATGGCTTTCGTACCGATTAAAGCTATATACCATGAACATTATGAAGATAATTCCACCACATCACCGGTAAAATTAGCCTTGACTTTATTATGGCTAATAGTAAAGTGGCGAGTTATTTGCGAGGTTTTAAGGAGAAAGGAGAAATGAAACAGATAACGATGCCGCGCTGGATAGGCGCTATTCAGGTTCAGTTGACCAACAGCTTTTTCTACATGAGTTTAATTAATACAGCTATGCTGTCAGTTACAATGTGGGCCTTGGTAGCTCCCAGCATAAGGCTAGTTTTGCCATGGGCAAAATACTGGTTATTTGCTTGCATAGGAGTCGCCATTGTGTCTACTATCATGTTGCTTGATTACAAATTTCTATATCCCACTAGGCAAGGGTTCATAAATGAGCAGGCTTGTAAACATACTAACCCAGCAATGGAAGAGCTACTCTCAATAAGCAGAAGATTAACTCAGATAGAAAGCGAATTAGGAATAGAGGAAGATGGCAAAGTTGACAAAGATACTACTGTTAATACCCTTAATACCCCTAGCAATAATTGAGGTAGCCTTTGTTGTAATTGAGGCAATAGTCACTACAGTCAAAGGGGTGTGTTTTGTGGTAAAGGTGTGGCTACCGAATGACTATCCCTATTATGGCTGGTTAAAAAGGGATTTGACCGATTGTGAAAGCATACTTGAGTTAGGTTGTGGTTCGTATTCTCCGTTATTAAAGATAGACTTGGGGTATAAGAGACTGATGCTAGATATCTGGCGACCATATATTGATATACACAATAAGGCTGGCGATTATCATAATTGCTGGTTAGCCGATATTCTTACCATGCCGCTTTTACCTGAGCTAGAAAAGAAATACGATGCTGTGGTGATTTGTGACGTACTGGAACACTTGCCCAAAGATAAGGTATATGAGATAGGCTTGTTTGGTGCCATAGAGAAGGTGGCGCGAAAGAAAATAATATTATTCACCCCTAACGGCTTCATTGAGAATGATTTAGTTGATGATGACCCTTACCAAGCACATGTATCATCTTGGTGTCCAGAGGATTATCGTGCTATGGGCTATAAGGTTGTAGGGTCCACAGGCTTGCGATGGTTGTTAGGCAAAGGTAGTTTACCGGAGCATCAACCCTACACACTATTTCAAATACTGGCGCTATTGGCCCAGCCGCTGGTATATCGATATCCAAAAATAGCTTGGCATAGTTACGCTCTGAAGGAATTAAAATGAAGATACTCCATGTAATTGACCAAGTATCCCAGCCCTGGTCTGGTGGTTCTGGTAAGGCAGTTTTTGAGTTAGCCCGTGCGCAGGCTAAACTAGGCTATGATGTCACTATATACAGCACGGACTATAAGGCAAAAAAGCAGGAACCACCAAAAGGTGTTAGGCTGGTAAAGTATAGTTGCTGGCTTAATTTGTTTGGGAGTATAAGGATAGCACCGGGGCTTCTATTTGCAGATTATGACTTTGACATTATGCACCTTCACAATTATCGCACCGCAGTTAATCTGTTTGCCGTCCTGAGGCGAATACCTATCGTTTTACAGGCTCATGGCTCAGCCAATACGATTATAGGATTAACAAAGCCTACACGACTTATTGTGGAATACAATGATACTGAAAAGGGCAAAACGCTGTATAGCTGATGCCGATATGGAGATAGGACAGTATGTAACTGAGGGAGCTAAAAGGGATAATATTACATTGATTCCAGTTGGTGTCAATATGAATGATTTTAAGCATGTGCCTACTAGGATACCGAAAAAGAATAAAGTATTATTGTTCATGGGACGCTTCGACAGAATAAAGGGGGTGGACCTGCTTATCAAGGCTTTTTCCCTATTGAGTGATACCGAGATAGTGCTATGCCTTGCTGGTATTGATTATGGCTGTGAATCTGAAATCAGGGATATGGTTATTGATATAGGGCTTGATAGCAGAGTGAAATACCTCGGGCAACTCAGCCAGGATGAGAAACTAGAGGTTTTAACGCAGGCTGACTTATTTATGATGCCCTCCCGATATGAAATGTGGGGGATAGCTTTTATGGAGGCACTTGCCTGTGGTACACCTATTATTATGACTGACACATGCGAGGCTTCTAAAATGCTACCCGCCGAGTGTGGTATGGTTGTGCCTTTTAATGATAGATCTCTGGCCGATGCTATTCAACAGGCTTTTAAGGCTAGGTTGCCTGACACATATAGAGATTATAGGCACAAGTGGGTATCGCAGTATTCTTGGGATAAGATAGCCAAAAGGACTATTAATCTTTATGAGGAAGTGTTGAGTATCAACTAATATATGCTGAAAGGAGAAGAGGATGCCATTACTTGACTATACAACAAAAGTGCCCGCCTCTCGGACTATCGGTCAGATACAAGAAATATTAGCAGGACACGGAGCTAATGCGATATTGACTGAGTATGGGGATAGAGGCGAAATCATTGCTTTGTCTTTTAAGGTTAAGACGCTATCTGGGGAAACTGGTATTAAGTTACCCATTGACTCTCAAGCAACCTTCCGAGTTATGGAGAGGCAGGCTGCTAATGGGGAAATCCCTAAGCACTTTGTCAGTGAAGCACAGGCTTATCGGGTAGCGTGGCGGAATGTTAAGGATTGGGTAGAAGCACAGATGGCTTTGCTTGAGACAGAGATGGTGAAAATGGAGCAGATATTCTTGCCTTATGTTATCGGGTCAGATGGCAGAACATTATATCAGGTTGCGATTGAAACTAACTTATTGACCAGTGGGGCAATGAAGTAGAGAGTGATATAGAGTTATGAAACTACTTAATGGGTGTGCAAAGTCAAAGTTTATAGTAGATGCTTTTGGGGCTTTGGGGTGGGATGCTTGGACTTGTGATATTTTACCGCCAGAGGGTGAGGGTAAGCATATCCAAGATGATGTATTGAAGCACCTCAACGATGGTTGGGATATGGCAATCTTCCATCCCGATTGCACTTACTTGGCAAACAGTGGGGTGAGGTGGTTGATAGAAAGACCCGATAGAATGAAGCTTGTAAAGTCAGCCGCCGACTTCTTTAACAAATTGCTCAATGCCCCTATCCCGTTAATCTGTGTGGAAAACCCCATACAGCATAAATACGCTAGGGAATACATCAGGCATTATGACCAGATAATACAACCTTACCATTTTGGGGATAAAGAGAGTAAGGCAACTTGTTTATGGCTGATAGGCTTGCCCCCTTTGTTGGCTCGCTTTTCAGGTGGAGAGGGAATACAGCAAAGCACATTCAAAGAACCACCCTCACCAGATAGAAAGGCTAATCGTTCTAGGACATTTAGGGGCATAGCAGAGGCAATGGCAAATCAGTGGGGCAATGAAGTAGAGAGTGATATAGAGCTATGAGGTATATATGCCTGATTAAAATAATGAGGGATGAGAGTATAGACCTTGAGACACGCCAGCGGGCTGCCTACTGTTTTGGCTTGTTATATTTCGCTGAATCTATTGATGATGGGAAGGTACGGATAGATAACGACACACAAAATAAACTAGAAACCTACCTTCAACTTCTAAAGTTAAAGCGGGAGATGGGATGAGAATACTAGGTTTTAGGGGTGTAAGATAATATATGCTGGTTGGAGGGAGTTATGCCATTAAATAAGCAAACGGGCAATATGTATGCTTTTGTTACTCATACTTGGAATCCGATAAGAGGTCAATGCCCTCACGATTGCGTTTATTGCTATATGAAAGTGTTTCCGCAAGGTGAATACCGCTTTGTTGAAGGTGAGTTGAAAACCAACTTGGGTGAGGGTAACTTTATCTTTGTGGGGAGTTCAACTGATATGTGGGTAGCGTCTTCCCATTGGCTTGCCCCCGTTTTAGGGCATTGTGGTAAATACAGAAACCGTTATTTATTCCAAAGCAAAGCCCCGCAGCAATTTGGTGAACACGAATTTCCGCCCGACACGATATTGGGAACGACCATCGAAACCAACCGCCCTTATGGCGATATAAGTAAAGCTCCCTTTGTTGGCGACAGGTTTGCAGAAATGCTCAAGGTTGCCCTACCAAAGATGATTAGCATTGAGCCGATTATGGATTTTGACCTTGATATATTAGTGGGTTGGGTAGAGGAAATCGCCCCTGAGTTCGTGAGTATTGGGGCTGATAGCAAAGGACACCATTTACCCGAGCCGAGCACTGAAAAGACACGGCAACTAATTGAACAGTTACGGGGAACAACAACGGTTAAAATTAAGGATAATCTGAAAAGATTGTTGGGGCAACGAAGTAGAGAGTGATATAGAGCTATGAATAAACCTACAGTGTTAGTAATAACCCCATCCTATAATTGCGCTAGGTTTGTGAATGAGACAATACACAGTGTGCTTTCACAGAATTATAAGAATATCAAGTATATGGTCATTGATGATGCCTCGACTGACAATCCACAGTACCCTGATACTTATGATAATGATTATACTCTTATCCGCCATTTACGTAATAAAGGTGAACAAAGAACTGTGAACGAGGGCTTATTACTTGCCAAAGGTAAGTATTTTATGGTTGTGAATGCTGACGACCCCTTGTTACCTGGTGCTATAAACACTCTAGTTGAATTTATGGAGGCTAACCCCGATGTGCTGTGTGGCTACCCTGATTGGGACTCGATAGATGAATCAAGCCGTTTCCGATGCCACATAACTAGCCGTGAGTATGATTTCACATGGATGGTTAAGCACCATACTTGGTTGCCGTCTGTTGGCTCCATATTCCACAGTGATGTTATTAAGCTAATAGGCTTGAGGGATCGGAGCTTTCAGTGGCTCGGTGATGCTGACTATTGGCTACGAGTAGGATTGGCAGGCAAGATGGCTAGGGTGCCATACACATTGGCTTGCTGGCGTCATCGCAATGGGCAGGCTTCCCTGCAGAAAAGCAGTCTGAGGGCTGGTGAACATATAAGGATTATGAGGAAGTTCTACTCAACCCCCAATCTGCCTCGGGATATTATAAAAGTTAAGAATGAGGCGATATGCTGGTCTGACTTGGTGGCCACAGCGGTCACTGACAATAAGTTAGAGGTGGTGAAGTATTTATTTAAGGCAATAATGACATATCCCAGACTCATTGTAAGCCTGGAGTTCTGGGATTTACTTATCAAAAGGGCTTATTTTATTTTACTGAGGTAGTTTAATTGCCCCTTAAATTCTTATTAGTAAGTGCGGTATACAGCCAAACACCGATAGAGGTGCATCATCCGGCGCTAGGTTTTGGTTATGTAGCCAGTTCGTTGAGAGAGACATTTGGTGATGAGATTACTTTTAAAGTTATAGATAGTAACCTTATTGAGAATATAAAGACATTTCAGCCTGATATTATTGGCATTACTTCGGTTACCAAAAACTATAATGTGGCCAAAGAATATGCCAGGATAGCCAAACAAGCAAACATACCAGTAATTATTGGGGGCGTTCATATATCCTTTCTGCCGCAAACACTAACAGAAAATATGACAGTCGGCATAGATGGTGAAGGGGAGAGAACCATAATAGATTTGATGTCTCTTTTTGTAACTGAGGGCAGGTTTGAAATAGCATCATTGCGTAGTATTGAAGGCATTATGTTTAGGGATAAGGGCGAGTTGGTAAAAACTAAACCTAGAGAACTAATTAAGACATTAGATGACATACCCTACCCAGCTAGGGACTTATTAGAAATAGAAAAGTCAGCACATATGATTTCATCCAGGGGTTGCCCTTATGATTGTGCCTTTTGCTCTACTTCGAGCTATACAAGGCATCAAGCTAGATATGCCACGGCTGAATATGTGGCTGATGAAATAGGGCAGCTCTACAATAAATACAAAGTTGACCACATCACTATTTATGATGACTTATTTGCCATGGATCCTAACAGAGTAATAAAGATGCAGGAGATACTGGCGGCTAAAAATTTAATAGGCAAGTTTGGTATTTCTGTTAATATCCGGTCAGACTTCATCACTGATAGTTTAGCTGAAGTATTACACCAAATGAATGTTAAGGTGGTTGCTCTCGGGACCGAATCGGGTTGCCAAAAAACCCTTGACTATTTGAAAAGTGGCGGCCTTACAATTGAGAATAATGCCAATGCGGTCAGGATATTAAAAAAGCATCATATAATACCCTACTGCTCCTTTGTGATTGGCTCTCCCGATGAGGACATGGAGGCTGTGATGGAAACCATTAAATTTATAAAAGATAACCGTATTTATTACTATGCTATAAGCATCTTAGTGCCATTCCCGGGTACTCAGGTATGGGAGTATGCCCTATCGGTAGGCATAGTCGATAATGATATGGATTGGAGCAGGCTTGATTTTTATATTCAACCTGATTCGGTAAAGTTATCAAAGTATTTAAGTCTAAAAGAAATGACAGAGGTCCGCGCCAAAATGGAAATCAGGAGGAAGCGCTACCTAATATTCATTAGCACGCTGTTAGCCATTAGACACCCACTTAGGTATAGCAAAGCAGTAATAGATAGGATCAAAATTTTAAGGAGGTAGGAATTGAATAACTTATTAGACAACAAATCACTTCTCATCACCGGGGGTACAGGCAGTCTTGGCTCAGCTATAGTAAGGCGTGTAGTTACCGGTGAGTATGGGCTACCTAAAGCGATAACCATATTCTCAAGAGATGAACTGAAACAGGCTGATATGGCGGAAATGTATAGAGATTGTGATTATATACACTTTGTTATAGGTGATGTGCGGGATTTCCAATCATTGGTTGATGTTGTTCGAGATGCGGATATTATAGTACATGCGGCTGCCATGAAAAGAGTGGAAGCGTGTGAGAGATTCCCTGATGAGGCTTTAAAAACTAATTATCTGGGAGCCTCCAACATTATAAGGGCAATTGAATATGTGCCGAACGAAGTAGAGTGCGTTGTCGGTGTGTCAAGTGATAAAGGCACCAAGCCCCTTAATGTCTACGGTATGACTAAGGCTCTCCAGGAACAAAGGCTAATAGCAGCAAATAACGGAATTTCTAAAACCCGCTTCATCTGCGTTAGGTACGGCAATGTTATGGGTTCCCGAGGTTCTGTCATTCCAATATGGCAGAAACAAATAAAAGAGGGTGGTCCTGTAACCATAACAGACCCGAGTATGACGCGCTTTCTTATTAGCCTTGACCAAGCAGTTGACACTTTATTTGATGCCATATTACATGCTGAAAAGGGAGAGATATATATTCCCCATTCTTTGCCAGCAGCGAGTATAGGTGATATAGCTGACGCGGTGATTGGTGGTAATGACTGTGCTGTGCAGATTGTCGGTAGGGGTAGTGGCGAGAAAATACATGAGACATTGATTACATCGGAGGAGGTGGAGAGAACTATTATTAGGGACAAGTATTATGTGGTGACAGGTGCCGTTCAGCCCAACCTAGTCATTGATAAAGAATATATTTCAAACGATTATGTTTTGAACGCCAAAAAACTCCGTGTTTTCCTTCTTTCGCAGAAAATCATCGGAATTTGAGCACATCCGCCGTGGGGTGGCTAATAAACTACTAGGAGACGCCACAGAATAGAAATTTAGGGGTATAAAAAAGAAAAGTGATGGTAGACTA
>Ga0209977_10000793_pt1 | contig 13036 bp, 11 predicted proteins | sample SumtaG_2_FD_183113 | JGI IMG/M metagenome (GOLD analysis project Ga0209977, IMG submission 183113) | Deep subsurface microbial communities from Indian Ocean to uncover new lineages of life (NeLLi) - Sumatra_00607 metaG (SPAdes) (version 2) | ecosystem: Environmental > Aquatic > Marine > Oceanic... | reverse complement strand
CCGGCTTCTTTCTTCAGCCATTTCAATTTCGCTCAATCCCTTCTTTATATGAGCTTCTTCTATCCTTCCTATGATATCAGCTACTATGATGAATACAGAAAAGCAGCTCTTCTCGCGGGCCACAACCATCAGATTTTTTATGAGGTCGGGAAAATATATCTTTCCAGATGGCCGGAAATATCAGAAAAAGATAAGGATTTCACCTTTGATATTTTGAGGAAAATAGCCAGCGGAAAAGAAAGAGAAAAACTACAAAATCTCATGCAGATCTGGGATTTGAATGTCAAAGATTATGCTGTCATGGAAAAAATATTGCCTGAGGATGCAATGGTCTACCGTTTCTATGCCCGATTTTTGGGAGAAAAATCCCTCTCCCTCGAGAAAAGGCAGGAGATGTTAGCCAGAGCTGAATTCATGGAATTTGAGAGGGCAAAGAAGGAATACCATGCTGGAGAGAATGATTTTCTCTATTTTAGGTTAAAGGAAGCTCTTACACATTTTAAATCCTGTGTGAATGTACTGGATAGAATAAATTTTTACCAGAGTCTCATCCAACAGACACTGATAGGTTCTTCAGAATTCATCGAGTTGAGAAAATCAACCGTGTTAAACCTGGCCAAATGCCAAATTGAAATGGGGCGGATGCTGGAAGAGGTTGAAGGGGACTTGCGCCTGTACCTCAAGCTGGAGGATGAAGTGGCAGAGGTAGGCAAGCTTGAATTATATCTTCGGAGTAGAGAATTAATAGAAGAAAAATTGGAAACAAGCTTAGATGATTTAAAACGTCTTTCTTTTCATATCTTGCTTAGCTTCAAGCAGAACCGATACAGGGACATAATGAGGGTCGGAAACATTCTCAGAGAAAGTTTTTTGGTTGTCCCCGAAGCCCAGAAGAATACTTATGTGAAAATCTTGCTGCTTATTGGCGACTCTTATCAAAAAGTTGATTATATCTATGATGCTTTGGAATTTTATGAGAAAGCCCTGGAAATCGAGCCTGATAACTTAAAGACTCTGTTGAGGATTCGTCAGAATCATGAACGCATTAATGAAGAAGAGAAAATCCGAGAGACAGACAAGAAGATAGAAAAACTCATGGCGCCAAGAGAGAGGATGTTTAAAAATCTTTTGATAAACAAAGGACAGAAGTATTTATACGAATTGAACCTTGATGGCAGAGAAATTATTTTAAGCTTGCATTTTAAAGGTGGCAGAGAAACGGATATTATGCCTTTGGTCTGTGTCTTTTTTAACGGTAAAGTCGTATGGGAAAGTTATTTGAAGAATGAAGGAGGATTTGAGGTAAAGGGGGAAAGTGAAAACAGCAGTGAGGCTGCTAAGATTGTCTCCCTTTCATTGAAATCCAGCATCGGGAGGAATATGCTCATCGTTATGCCAGTGGACAGGCCGGTCAATCTATTGAAAATAACCTACCGATTTTTGTATTAAAATACTGGTTTTTAAAAGGAGGAAAGTATGAGTATTAGAAAACTTATTTTGAAAAGGAGGAAAACATGATGAAAACCGCACGGTCGAGGACTACATGCATTATGATTGTGTTGATATTTTTTCTCATTTCATGTCTCTCACCGTATCTTCCAGCTCAACAGATTCAGAGTCCAGGTAAAGGGAATTTAATCGGAAAAATCTATGCCAAAGATGGAGTCACTTTTATAGTAGGAGCCCATGCTAAGATAAAAAATGTTACCACAGCTAAAGCTTATGAAAGCAGTAAAACTGATAAGTTGGGTACCTTTAAAATCGAAGGAATCGAAGAAGGGTTATATTCCGTGGGCATAGTAACAGATGAAGGAGAGTTCAATGTAGAAAGCTTGATAGGAGTTAAAGCAAACAAAACATTATTGGTAACCCTTGTCCTCAAACCTTATTTGAAGGAAGAGGCAAGAAAGGCTGAAGTGAGATCGGAAGTATTTAAAGGTGATAAAGCCCCATCTAAAATCCTAAAATTCTTTACATCTCCTGTTGGCATAGCAATAATAGTCGCCTCTACTGGTTTAGTCGCCTATGGTATTATCAAGCTACTTGAAAAGGAAGAAGAAGTATCACCGTTTAAGAATTGAAAATATAAAAGCAAGAAGTAAATAGTAGGCCGTAAAATGCAAAGTCCAGAGTCTGAATAAAAAAAAAGACCAAAAGCGATATTTTTTATCTAAGGAGGAGAGATGAGTAATAACGAAAATAAAAAAGCAGAATGTTATTTTTGTGGGTTACCATGCACTGATAAAGATTATTGCTATGGCTGTCAAGAATTTATTTGCAGTAAATGTGATGAAAGAGGAATGGAGCTAGAGTTTGCACCCCATTTAATTGAAGAACATAAGGAGATACGTGCCCCCTTAAATAATAAAACGAACGAGGAATTATAAATAAAGAAGGAGATATCATGGACGAATATGAAGATGAATTTGTATTAATGGATTATCTGAATATTCTCTGGAAAAGAAAATGGATCATTGTAATTCCCACATTATTCTTAGTCATTGCAGTGGGAATAATTAGTTTTCTTTTGCCTAAGAAATGGGAAATAGATGCCATAATTGTACCGAGCAAATTTCTTGTCCAAACAGAGGCGGGCCAATTTAATGAAATTGTAGTTGTTGATTCCAGGCAAATAGCAAGTCAAATTAATCAAGAATCTTATAATCATCTAATTGCCAATCAATTAAACCTGGATATAAGAGAATTCCCAAAATTAAAGGCAGAAAATCTTAAAAATACAAATCTGGTGCAGGTTTCCACAAAAGAAAAAGATGTTGAAAAGGCAAAGTTAATTCTATTTTCGCTTTTCAATCATTTAAAAAGACAACTTGATGAGAAAGTGGATATTGAAATAAAAGGGATTGATTCGGATATAAAATCAAAGGAAATAGATATGTTGGGAATAAAGGGAGAAATCAAGGGAAATAAGAATAAGTTTGATATTGTCAAACAAAGAAAAAAAGATATCGAAAGAGAAATGAATGATATAAGAAAAAGAATTGAAGCACTAGAAAAAGAACAACAGTTGAGTTTAAAGAGAGAAAATAGGAGCGAATCTGAAAGTTTAGCAATGCTCCTTTATTCTAATGAAATTCAACAAAGCTTAGAATATCATAATACATTAAATGAGTTGCTAAGCAGTAAAAAAATAGAAGAAGAGAACATAAATATAGAAATAGAGAATAAAGGAAAAATAATAAATCAATTAGAAAACGAAATTGACAATTTAAATGAGAGAAAAGGAAGGATAGATTATACTCAGTTCATTAAAGAACCAACATCTTCCCTTCACCCCGTCTCTCCCAAAAAGAAACTCAATGTCTTGATAGCTGGCATATTGGGCCTGATGGCCTTCACAATGCTCGCCTTCTTTCTTGAATCTCTTGAAAAGTATAAACAAAAATGATTATAAATCATTTAGGGATTACAGAATGAAGGGAATAATACTTGCCGGAGGCGCCGGGACACGCCTTCACCCCATAACGAAAGTTATCTCCAAGCAACTTCTTCCCATTTACGACAAGCCCATGATCTATTACCCACTCTCAGTGTTGATGCTGGCGGGCATCAGGGAAATTCTCATTATCTCCACCGCTCACGCTCTTCCCATGTTTGAAAAATTGCTAGGTGATGGATCGCAATTGGGATTGAAATTTTCCTATGCGGAACAGCCGAAACCCGAGGGCCTAGCCCAGGCATTTATCATTGGAGAAGAATTTATAGGCGATGACAATGTATGCCTTATTTTAGGCGATAATATTTTTTATGGGGCGGGTCTCCAGAATTTGCTTTCCCGGTCAGTAAAAACTGTGGAAGAGGAATCTAAAGCTTTGGTTTTTGGTTACTATGTAGAAGATCCCGAGCGATATGGAGTGGCAGAGATTGAAAATAATAATAACGTGCTAAGTATTGAAGAAAAGCCACTTCATCCAAAATCTAATTATGCGATTGTTGGATTATATTTTTATCCAAATAGCGTTGTAGAAGTTGCTAAAAAAGTAAAGCCATCATGGCGTGGTGAGCTTGAAATAACCTCCATAAATGTACAGTACTTAAAGCAGCAAAAACTTAAGCTACAAATAATGAGTAGAGGTTATGCATGGCTAGATACTGGAACTCATGATGCTCTTGCTGAAGCTACCGAATTTGTTAAAGCCATTGAAAAACGCACAAGTTTGAAAATTGCTTGTATTGAAGAAATTGCATTACGAATGAATTTTATTTCTAAAAATGCATTTATATGTTTGGTTGAGTCTTCTATGAAAAGTGATTACATAGATTATTTGAAGAAAATAAAATGAATAGATATATTTCACTTAGCAGACTTAACAGCTTTTTTTTCAAAGGTCACGAAAGAACTATTCGTGCAAAAAAAAATATGATTGCTTCCTTTGTCATAACGGGACTAAGCATTGCAATCGGTTTAATATTGGTCCCCTTAACCATTAATTACCTGAATCCGACAAAATATGGCATTTGGATTACTTTGAGTTCTATTATTGGATGGTTTGGTTTCTTTGATATAGGTCTTGGGCATGGATTACGTAATCGTTTTGCTGAAGCGTTGGCTACCGAAAAACATGATTTGGCCAAAGTATATGTAAGTACTACTTATGCCATATTATCTATAATTATGATTGGAATTTTTGTTGTTTTTATTTTTGTGAACCAATTTTTAAACTGGAATAAAATCTTAAATACAGGTGAAGATATTGATTTAAGTACAGAACTTAGTTTCTTAGCCTTGATTGTGTTTGCTTTTTTTTGTTTGCGTTTTGTCTTCAAGCTCATTAGGACTATACTTACTGCTGATCAACAACCAGCTAAAGCTTCTCTTTTTGACCTTTTGGGCAAAATAGTTGCTCTTGTTCTCATCTTTCTTCTAATCAAAACAACCGACGAATCCCTTCTATATTTAGGAATTGCAATGAGTAGCACACCGGTAATTATCCTTTTAACTTCAAGCTTTTGGTTTTATAACGGTAAATATAGAGCCTATAGACCATCCTTAAAATTTATTGATTTTAGTAAAGTTCCTAATTTGCTAAGCTTGGGAATTAAGTTTTTTTTTATTCAAATTTCTGTAGTTCTTTTATTTCAAACGAATAATATTATTATCGCACATCTTTTTGGTCCTTCAGAGGTAACTCCTTACAATGTTGCGTTTAGATATTTTAGCCTCTTGATGATGGGTTTTTCTATTATTCTTACTCCATTTTGGAGTGCATTTACTGAGGCCTGGGTGAAAAAAGAATTAGATTGGATAAAGAAAACGATGAGCAAATTGCTTGGAATATGGAGGTTACTGCTAGTTGGCGGAATTATTATGGTTTTCCTTTCGAAGTGGATTTATCGTATATGGGTTGGGGATATTATCACTATTCCATATGCTTTATCTGCATTAGTTGCTACCTGGATTATTATAAATGCATGGAATAGTGTGTACAGTCAGTTTTTAAATGGATTAGGTAAAATAAAGTTACAGCTATATCTGGGAATTTCAGTTGCTATTATAAATGTCCCTCTTGCAATACTTTTAGGTCTAAGAATTGGAATCGAAGGCGTGTTGCTTGCAAATGTTCTAGTAACTATTACGGGGGCATTGATATATCCAATGCAATATAAAAAGCTGATTAATAACAATGCTAAGGGCATTTGGAATAAATAGGTTCTTTTATGAAAATATTGATATTATCCAATTCGCATCCATACCGAACAGCAGGAATCGTTGCCAAAGATTTTATGGATGGGTTAAAAGAAATTGTCGGGAATGAGGTCAAACTGGTTGTCCGTGTATGGGGTAATTACCAGGATAAAAATATTATCCCAACTGATGGATTTTTTAAACATAACCAAAAAAGGATTTTTAGAAAAGGAATTAATGGTCTTAAAAGGCTTGGATTTTTTAGAAAAAAAATCATAAAAACCAATAGAGATTACAGCGTTCAGGACTATGATCAAACCATAAATTATTATTCGACATGGAGAATTCTAAAAAAGGCAGGTTTTATACCGGACGTAATCCTGGTGTTGTTCATGCAAAATTTTTTATCCTATAAAAATCTTTATGAACTTAACAATATTTCAAAAGCACCTGTATTTCTTTATATGATGGATATGGCGCCATTAACTGGAGGTTGCCACTATGCATGGAATTGCAAGGGGTATTTGAAAAACTGCGGCTCCTGCCCTGCTCTTTTTTCGGATGATCCAATAGATCAATCGTATATTAATTGGGAGTATAAAAAGCAATTAATTGAAAAAACAGATATTAGAGCTATTGCAGGTACAGAATGGACTTATCGGCAACTACAAAAGAGCAGTTTATTTGAAAATAAAAACAAGCATAAAATACTATTACCAATAAATGAAAATATTTTTCATCCTGCTGATAAAACATCCACTAGAAAAAAATTGAGTTTACCTTTAAATAAAAAGATTATTTTTTTCGGAGCTGTTTCTTTTGCACAAAAGCGGAAAGGATTTGATCAACTAGTAAAGGCATTAGAAATATTAAAAAAAGATTTGGATACAAAAGAAAATATTCACCTTGCAATAGCTGGAAATTGCAATATTGAATTTGAGAAATTACTTCCTTTTTCCTATACAATGCTTGGTTATTTATCCCATACGGATTTGCCCAAAGCATTCCAGGCTGCGGATGTTTTTGTTTCACCCTCAATTGAAGACGCAGGGCCTATGATGGTAAACCAATCTATTATGTGTGGAACCCCGGTTGTAGCCTTTGAAATAGGAGTGGCACTAGATCTTGTTCATACTGGAGAAACGGGTTATAGAGCGAAACTTAAAGATTATGTTGATTTAGCTGAAGGGATTAAATGGTTTCTTTCATTAAATAAAAATGAAATTGAAAAAACTAAGTATAATTGCCGAAATTCAGCATTAAGTATTTGTTCAATTGATCGTTTTAAAGAGAGAATACATTTAATAATTAAAGATAATTTTAATACAAAGCCATGATTATTGTTACATTTTTTTTGTTTCAATAAGGAGAAATCATGAATATTTTAGATTATCATAGTTCGCTTGACTCTGTACGCTTTGGTTTTAAAATAGCAAAAGTAAGCGATTTTAACAATGATCCTGAATCAATTCTCAACTTTCTAAAAAGCCATGATTACAGACTTGTAATTAGCAAAATTAATTGTGAAAATTTAGAGCTGATTAATAAGCTAGAGTCACTTGGTTTTATGGTTAAGGACATACAAATTACATACAAATATGATTTGAAAAATTTTGATTTTGATAGAGTTAGAAGCTATAAAAAATCTAATGTCCTATTACGAGATGCAAATTATAGGGATATAGAAAAGTTAGAAAGAATAGCTTATGAAGCATTTAAAAATTATGGACATTATTCCGCAGATAAAAGACTAGAGCCTAAAAAATGTAATGAAATTTATAAGGATTGGGTTAAAAGAAGTGTCGAAGATAATAATATTGCTGAAAAAATAATCATTGCTGAAATAAATGGAGAAGTTGCCGGTTTTTTGACATTTAAATTATTCAATGGAATTAATAAATATGCAGCGGGTGGATTAGGTGCCGTTGCTACTGAATTTAAAAATAATGATATATTTAGGTTAATTACAATTGAAGGTTTACACTGGGGAAAAGAAATTGGTCTTCAATGGGAAGAACACAATGTCTTAATAACAAATTATCCTGTTAATAGATCATTTTCTAAATTAGGATTTAAAATAAACAGATCATTTTTGACTATGCACTATTGGATTGCGTAATGAAAGTTTTAATACCATTCAATAAGCCCTACTTAACAGGCAAAGAAATGCACTATATGTATCAAGCAGTGTATTCTGGGAAAATCTCTGGTAATGGGATGTTCACTCAAAAATGTCAGCGATTTTTTGAAGAAAGGTATGGTTTTAAAAAAGCATTACTCACAACATCCTGCACTGATGCTTTAGAAATGTGTGCCATACTTGCCGACATAAAAGCCGATGACGAGGTGATCGTACCTTCCTATACCTTTGTTTCAACAGCCCTGGCCTTTGTTAGGCAGGGTGCCAAAATTGTTTTTGCGGACAGCCGTAAAAATCATCCTGGTATAGATGAAGACAAAATTGAAGAGTTAATAACTCCTAAAACGAAAGCTATTGTTTTGGTACACTATGCCGGAATTGCCTGTGATATGGATAAAATCATGGCATTATCAGATAAATATAATCTCTTAGTAATTGAAGATGCTGCCCAGGCAGTTGAATCATTCTATAAAGATAGGCCACTTGGATCTATTGGACATATGGCAACATTTTCATTCCATGAAACAAAAAATATTAACGCTGGTGAAGGGGGGCTATTAGCCATCAATGATGAGAGATTTATTAAACGAGCTGAAATAATTTGGGAAAAAGGAACAAACCGCGCTGAATTTTTCAGGGGAGAAGTAGATAAGTACAGTTGGGTGGATATTGGTTCTTCTTTTTTGCCATCTGAGATTATTGCTGCTTACCTTTGGGCACAATTAGAGAATCTCGAAGAAATACAAACAAGACGAATTCAAATTTGGGAGAAATACTATGCCAGTTTTAAGGACTTGGCTGATGAAAATAATATAAAATTGCCAATTGTTCCAGATTATGCAACCAATAATGGGCATATGTTTTATCTTGTTTGTAAGAATTCCAATAAGAGAAATCAACTTATAAAAAGATTAAAAAACAATGGAATCCATGCAGTATTCCATTATTTATCTTTACATAAATCCGATTATTATAAAAACAAACACGATGACAAAGAGCTTTTAAATGCCGACTATTATACTGATTGTTTAGTCAGGCTCCCTTTATTCTATGAGTTAAGTGATGATGATGTGAACTATATTTGCCAAACGGTATTAGGGCTCTTCCTAAAATATAGATAATATTTAAACCCAAGATTAAATGCTTAAACTTACCAAAATTCCATAATAAAAGAATGTAATTCTCTGATAATAAATGAATTTATTAAAAAAATTAATAATATATTTCCCAAATTTAGTTATTTTATCAATATTATTCTGGCCAGATTATCAAACTAATCTAAAAAAGGCTCAATTTCCAGTCTTTAGATTAGGAGGTTTCTCAATCCGAATAACCGAAGTTATTTTTTTTAGTTTATTTTTATTGTTCATCGTCTTAGGAATTATAAATTTTTTAATGAAACGTAAAAAAAATTTTAAAAAATTAAAAGGTATGATTTATTTATTGTCTTACAAAAAAAAGTATATTAAGTATGTTTTTATTTTAGCTATAATAATTATGGCTTATAGCCTTTTTAATGGAGTTAAGAACGGTAATCCGACATTATTATTAGATATACGTGGACTTAGTTGTGTGATATTTATGCCTTTGTTTTTTTACTCTCTTAAGTCGGTAAACCAAATTCGTAATCTGATCAAAACAACATATATCATACTGATTACTTTAGCGATTATAAGCATTATATCTGCAATCCTAGGGAATATTTCAAGTATTGGAAAAGTTAGCAATTTAACATTAATAATGAATTTTTATCTTTTTTGCCTGGCAATTTCATTTATTATTTATCAACAAGGTAAATTCATCATAAATGCCCTGATTTTGGTTATTGCATTAATATCCAGTCTAATAACTTTTTCTAAATGGATGATGTTAGCAATTTTTATATCAATAATTGCATCTATCTTACTGCTGTTTTGTTTGTCTAGAATAAAAGCATTTAAATACATAATTTTTTTTATTTTGCTACTTTTATTTATTTTATTAGTATTTCAAGTAACTAATTTATCGGAAATGATTTTAAAAAAATATTATAATGTTGAGAGTTTAGAGGATTATTATAAGATACGAATAATGCGTGAGGAAATCCAAGATGTATCAGGGGGACGGTTTGAGATATGGAAATTTATGCTGGACGAAATTTATTTAAATCCCATTTTGGGTACTGGATTTGGCGGAAAAGCGTCAATTTATTATATGTTACAAGAGAAATATCAGTACTATATTCAAGAACATAATATTATATTATGGTCGCTGATACGAATGGGATTTTTAGGAATGTTTTTGTTTTTATTTCTAGGTTATAATATTATAAAAATTGGATTATTATGTTATAAAAGTGAAAATCGCTTATTTTATAAAGCACTATTGCATGCACATTTGATCTACATTTTAGGCTATTTAGCAATAAATATATCTGGTTTATTTTTTTTCATATTTGAGCCTGCTATTATATTCTGGTGTAGCATTGCTATTATCTTTTTTTTCGCTCATTACTGGATAACTCTATTATTAAAATTTAAAAATCTAAAATTAAAGATGAGATGAAAAAAATATCAGTTGTCGTGCCAACTTATAATCGGGGAAAGATTATCGTTTCCACGTTGCAAGCGTTAGCCAAACAAACCCTGACCAATAAGGAAATGGAAATTATAATTGTAAACGATGGGTCCACCGATGATACAGCCGATATAATTGATAAATGGATTTCCAATTGTCCACGCAAAAATTTCCAATTGATCAACATGAAATCAAATGGAGGAAAGTCTATTGCTTGCAACAAGGGCATCCTTGAAGCTTCCTCACCCTATATACTTTTTACTGATGATGATTGCCTGCCCGATCCTCATTGGGCGGAATATCACCTCAACCGCCAACAGGCATCGAGCATGCCGAGAGGAATCCAGGGTACTGTAAGTTTCCCAAAAAAGTGGCGAGAGAAAAGCAATTTTGTTCGCTACTTTCAAGGGCGTTACGTTGGAAATCGGCCTTGGCGGACCGTGAAAGGTAGCCCTGATAACATCCCTCCTAACTTGATAGGTGGGGCTAACGTCTCATATCCTCGCGAATCTCTCATTTCCGTAGGACTGTTCACGCCGGGCTTAGATCGAGGACAGGACTGTGAGTTGGCTTACCGGCTTTGGAAAGCCGGAATGAAGTTTGTGTTCGACTCTCGATCTAGGGTAATCCATGTCTCTCAAGATATGGTAGCTTTGGATGTTTGGCTTTCAAAATACCTTACGGTATACAACACATATTTTCCCAAAATGTACACAGTATACCCAGAATTTATCCAAAATTTCGGACACTGGTTTCTGTTATCTCCTCTTCCCGGGCAAGAATCGATATTTAAAACTCTGATGAAAATGGGACTTCGCACAATATGCAACATCCATCTAGCGAAAAAGGTGCGAGAATATCTCGTCCGCACGGATGGGAATCCGCGACATTACCATCCATATCTGTATCTATATGTCATCACAAGCTTCTCACTAATGAAAATTAGAGAACTCGAACAGTATCATGTCGTTAGCTAAAAAAATAAACATATCAGCCAACATTCAACATAGAAGAACGTTTTCTTTGCGGATTCTCTTTGCGGTCAATATTCCTTTCCCGGAGGGACGTGCAAACACGCGACGAATTCGTAGCATTGCCCGAGAGCTAGTAAATCAAGGGTATCAGGCTAAAATTCTGATTCCATTTAGCCGTAAGCCTCAGGCGTCAGTCCAGGTTATCGAAGGAATAATAGTTGAATGGTGTCTTATCCCTCCGACAGAACAAGCCTTCTTTAATGCAAAAAAGAGAGTGAAGCTTTCTGTGCAGTTTATTTCGCGCTGTCTGTGGTTGAGAGAATTCTGGCGCAAATCGAAACGAAAGGAATATGATTGGTTATACCTATACCAGCCAGGGATTGATGGCTTAATTGCAGCAATAATCGCCAGGCATTTCCAACGCCGTATATGCAGTGAATATGTAGACCTGCTATCTCCTTCCGGGTATCGTGGCTTTATCTGGCGGATAATTTACTGTTTCCAGGTGTTGGCAGACAGAAAGGTGGCTTTTTTTTCTGATATTATATTTACAATTAGTTCTTTATTACAAGATATATACCAACGGAGAAATCCACATTCCCCAGTACTTATGTTTCCCACACTTGTGGATACATCACGGTTTGGCATCGGCGATCAGTACCGCTTCCGCCGTGATTTAAACTTGAAGGAACGGCCGGTTGTTACCTTTGCGGGGTCTTTCACTCGCCCACAGGGATTGAGAATACTCATCGAAGCGATGGTTGGAGTGGCAAAAAAGGTCCCAGATATGATGCTACTCATCGCGGGTGGTAGTCTCGCTTTTGATGCCGATGATGCTTGTAAGTTGATAAATCAACATGGTCTTGAAAAGAACTCCATTTATTTGGGAACAATTCCTGAAACAGATATCATTGATTTGCTTGCCGCATCGGATATCTTGGTGATGCCAAAACTTGATGATCCAGTAAATCATGCAGGCCTGTCCACCAAGCTATCTGAGTATTTAGCCTCAGGAAAAGCTGTGATTGCTTCCAATGTGGGGGATGTGGAGAAATATCTTGTCAATGAACAACATGCTCTGGTTGTACCTCCGGGTAATCGAGATGCTTTAGAGATGGCGGTTCTTCGTCTTTTAAGAGATCGCAGGTTATGCAATTTTCTTGGTGCCAATGGACGCAAGGTTGCTATTCAGAACTTTGATGTAAAAGTCAATGTGGAGAGATTGGTAGAAGCTTTTCGCAGTTAACTAACTTTCCTCGCACCTCTATCTCATATTTCTCATGGAAATTCAGCACAAAGCACCATACTGGTTTATTATGTGAAAAGAAGAAGATTGTCATTATTAAAGGCTCCAGCTAAAGCATTTCGCTGAGGATTAAAAAAATAAGGAGATACATTATGTTCAAAGACAAAACCCTCCTCATCACTGGCGGTACCGGCACCTTCGGTAATGCCGTCCTAAACCGCTTTCTTGACACTGAGATTAGTGAGATCCTGATCTTTTCACGTGATGAAAAAAAGCAATATGAAATGCGCCTTTTTTACAATAATCCGAAGCTTAAATTTTATATTGGAGATGTGCGGAATCCAGAGAGTCTGCAAGATGTAATATCGGGGGTTGATTTCGTATTTCATGCAGCAGCCCTCAAACAAGTGCCATCTTGCGAGTTTTACCCCTTACAGGCTTTATATACGAATTCCATCGGTGCTGAGAATGTGATG
>Ga0209977_10000791_pt1 | contig 13039 bp, 19 predicted proteins | sample SumtaG_2_FD_183113 | JGI IMG/M metagenome (GOLD analysis project Ga0209977, IMG submission 183113) | Deep subsurface microbial communities from Indian Ocean to uncover new lineages of life (NeLLi) - Sumatra_00607 metaG (SPAdes) (version 2) | ecosystem: Environmental > Aquatic > Marine > Oceanic... | reverse complement strand
TCCTTGAGTGTCTCTAGTGTCCTGGAGTTACGGGTATCTCCACAAATATCGGGTATACACCGTCTACCCTTATTTCTACTGATGCCTATATGTTCGGCTCCTAAAAGTTGTTTATAAAATCTTTTTTGTTTGCCATCAAATAAACCGAGTTCCACAATAATGGGATTTTTGATTTTATGGCTTTCCAAATATAATTCACAAATCTCCAAAAATGCCTTCCATTCGCTCGGATGCTGGGCTGGTGCCCCTTGTTTCATAAGTTCATCAAAAAGTTCTAAATTCATGTTATTATATCCAATATTTCATCTATCCTATTCGATGCCCTGTGATATTTCATTGTAAACTCATGACCCTCTTTGGCAATTACTTCGGCTTCTGTGGTATGTTTTAGGTAATATAATATCACTACCCGAAGTTCTTGGAGTCCAATATCTGATAGATCATAGAATATACAGTGTTTACCATCGATAAGTGGATGTTTCAATGGTGTCCACATCCTATCAACAAAGACAAGTGCCCCATTCGCGAAAGCCTCCCAAGTTCTGTGATCGCCCTCCCATTTCGTTGGATTGCAGGTCACTACTATACGGCTTCTCTTTAGCATTTTGAAATAATCCTCCATCTCCGATGAAACAACTTTTCCCATTTTCCCCCTGTTGAATGATCCCATTTGAATATTGCCCTGGAGATTCATTTTCCTCAAAAACTCCAGAACCCTTGTTCGGTTCAAATGATTCTTCTTCACCCTCAGTGGACAAGAAAGCATTATGTCCCGCTCCATATCTTCCTTGATTATAAACTCGTCCATAATTGCCAATGCCAAGGGATGGAGATGAGCATCTCTAAGAACGGGATGTTTGGTGGTATAGCTCCCGTGCTGCACATTCACTACCCAACTTCTCTTGAAATACGCAAAGCACTTGACATGGGAAAGCCAATGAACCTTGTCGCTGTAGTCGATGACAACTGTCTTCTCGGGAGGAAGGTCCTGGGGATAATATTGCTTGCACTTGGCGCGATAATAGAATTGGAATATAAAATCACTCTCCTCCTTGCTACTGACGAGTTCAACCCTGAGATTATTTACGAGACCCTGCCTAATAAGCTTGGCCTCCCTCGTTCCGCCTTTATAGTCCGGGACGTGGTATATTTTAATCACGTCTCACCACCAAATTAAAATCAACTCCCCACATATAACCCTTCTCCTCTCTCTCGGTCCTTATTGTGTGGTCTCTAGTTCTCACGCGCCTTGCTAGTCTCCATGTCTCATCTTTCATTCGGGAATGCCTGACCATCTCATCTCGCTCTGGTGGGAAAGTAAATTTATCCAACTTACCAACTGTTCGCCTGAGTTCCGAATCCCCAGCATAGTGTATGAAATCGGGACAGAATACTTGACGGTCTGGGAAATGATCGGCCCATTTGCGACCAAAAAGACCGAATGCTGCCCTGTGTTTTTTCCCGATACTAACAACTCCAAATCCATCGGGAAAGCGTTTCTTCATGGTTACCATAGCATATTCAATGAGACGAGGCGGAAAAAAGAGATCATCCGAACCATAGATATAATAATCCGAATCAAACTCCTTCAATACCCGGTTTACAGAAAAGACCCAATCCATTCTTTTGTCATTCTTGAGAACCGAAACACTATGCAATCGCTTGTTTGCCACGTCAAATACATACTGATTGCCATCAGCCACGATCACGGGATGAACATTTTTATACGTCCCAGCCTGTATGGACTCAACTGTCTTGATAAGCATAGGAATCCGCTCGGAAGAACAGGTGGGGATAATTATTGTTACTTTAGGTTCTTCCATCACAGAAACCTCACATTCGGTCTGTCTTTTATCATCCCCAAAAACAAGTCTTTCTCTTTCTTTCCGCTATGCTTTTGACCGCCATCTATCTTTGTGTTATACCAAGTTTTAGTCTTAAAGAAATCAAATCCATATATAGTAAGGTTCTTGAAATCTATATATTTGAGTAGAAAATTCAAAGTCATCATGCCAGTTGTGGGATTTATGGAAAGCTTCTCATAGAGTGCATCCCAATCCTCTATCGGATTCTGTATAGCATTTTTCAAGACCCAGGAACTTGCCAATCGATTGCAAATGGTCATCCAGACAGCAAATCGAGGATCAAATGAACGTATAATATTCTCACCGCTCATATGTGTAGATAGGAAAAGTATATCTGTGCGACTACCGATGAATTTCTCTTTCCCCCTCGGTGTTCCTCTGTTCATTCTTCCAACGATATCAAATGAATCTATATCCTTTTCTTTATCAAGGACAGAATTGGCATTTCCAAGAATGCAGATCTCCTTGCCTTTACAAAATTCCCTTATTTCAGAAAGTGATTTATTCCCAACGATTATTTTTTTCCTGCTCTTTGAACCCTTATATCTTCTGCTCAGTTGAAAATGCTCTATGATCGGATTGACCTCATAGCGAAAACGGCTGTCATATATCATGCAGTATTCAACAGGTAATGCTTTCCACCGAATATTATCTTTTTCCTTATCGAATACAGCCCGCAGGTTCTTCTGGGGCATGCTAGTTTCTGGATGCCGCTTATCCTCTTCTATCCACTTCCTGACAAGATATCGTGAACCTTTTGTGTTCCCAAAATAAAGCGTCCCAGAAAGCAGTTCTTTTCTCGGATGATGAAAATGACAGGCAAAATCACATTTAAGATTATTAAATAGTACAGGATTCATGCGTATCTTGGCATCTGCATCAACGTAAACGATTGAACGCCCACGATGCTTATTCAACATCCGCCGAATAAAATACGGTTTATAATATGTGTTCTTATGCCAACTACCCCTATCTGGAATCCCCACAACATCATTCTCCAGATTAAACCGTTTTAGAGTAGTCCTTAACTCCTCCACCTGTATCTCATATCCAGTTTTCTTTGTATAAAAAGATACAATCACGGGTCGTTTTATCGGTCTTATATCTTTGAATTCTCCGAAATCAAAGCACTTTAACTTACTTTCAGGATTAAGGTTTATCACCTGGATATTTTCTTTTTTGAGTTTCGAGGCAATTCCCTTGAAATCAACAATGAAACCTTTATATATCCCGTCATTTTGATTGTCAGGATATCCGTCATGCCACCAAGCTTGTTGCCCATCCTTGCCTTTCATGTCAAATCCCAGGAGATATATCGGGTTAGCACCCAGGCAAATAGCAAGATTTAAAGCACCAAATCCCGCATTGTGTCCTGCTTTAAGGCCATCTTTCATGGTGGGATTATTTTTATGACCACTGGTTCTATTAAGTATGAATATACCTTTCGGATAATTATAGCCAGCAGAATCAAGCCAGACAGGGATACCCCTGAAATCCTCGAATTTCTTCTTTGCCTCCTGGCCCAAACTCCCATTTATTATCCAGCGATAGAGATTATTGTCCATAGCATAATTAATCGTGCATGGCATTATTTCATAAGCACGATTTACACCAATCACAAGTTCATTCTTCAGTTTGGAGAAATCGAAACCCCTTAGACTTTCGCCTCCTCCAATAATGAAGCATCTCTGGTTTTTCCATGCTTTATCAGGCAGAATATCATACAGCATTCGTCCATCTTCATAATTAAGAATTACTGGCGTCCTGCGAGAAATACCGAATCCTTTGTTTTTGAGCATTTTCCAATTTGCTCTTATTGCCTCCTGTTTTTTTCTTTCCCTTTCAATCTTACAATTTTCTCTTCTCCTGTCCATCTCCTCTACGATCTTACTGACGGTCCTATCACCCGTAGTAAAGATTCCCCGTCTTTTAAGGGGTTGTTTTATGGGCCTGATGCTTTGATTTTGCTTCATAGGTCCTACAATTTGGCTTCCCACTATTTAAGACCCCCTACGCTTCCTTTCCTTCGTCTAATATCATCAGGCTTAAGGAAAATATGATAGATTTCAACACAAATAGTTTTCTCAAGAGCTTCAAATTGATGTTCAAAATCAGTGTAAATAGCAGTCGTTTGTCCTGCATTTACTTCTGATATATCTGTTAATTTATTCTCTACCCATGTTTTTACTTTTAATTTTCCCGACACGACATAAAAAATATTTATTTTATCATGAGCATGAATTGAACAATAACCACCTTTTTCTATTTCAATAACATGAACCTCTACATTTAAGTTCTCGAATATCATAGTTGTATAGCCCCATGCTTTTCCTAGCCTGATTCCTAATTTATTCATTGGTTCTCCTTATTTAAGAAAAGAGGGAATGCCCGCTTACTGACACTCCCTCTCCTTAAATTCAATCCACTACTTCAATCTAAACGATATCGCAACGCTCCATCTGATCCGTATCTCCAATTCCACCTGCAAAAGCCATCCATCCTGCTGCTGAATCCGTCCGAGAAAGCATATCAAATTCAGAATAGGTCTCCAAATTCAACCTATCCCCACCGACAATTTTTCTCTTAGGAAGAATTACCCAATAATGATTCATTGTTAGAGCTGCCTGTCCAATCATAGTCGTGAATACAGTCGTGAAATTATAGTCTATTACAGGAGGTCCTCCCGCCATAACATCATAATTCGATCCAAGAGCGCGTTTGATCCGTCCTCTCAACTGAATTGGTGCAAGAATAATGAAGTTTACATTCTCTGCTGAGATTCCATAACCACTAGCCTGACATGCCAGAAGAATTGTCTGGGCAGCCAAATTCATGGTTGCGGCATCTCTCTGGGCTATGTTGCCCCTAACTCCAGCAATAAGCGCATCGGGAGAAGGTTGAAAAGGAATATCAACCCATCCAGCAGCCGTTCCCACTGCCTCAATTAAGGCATAGAACGTGGCTGCTCTAATCCTATATGCTTCATTCCTGAATTCAATTGCATTCTCCTCAAGCTGCCACCAATCTTGATTTTCAAAGAGTTTCCTGTCCCAACCAAGTGCTCCGCCATAGTAATCGAAGTATATGAACTCTCTCTCACCCGAGAACTGATAGACATGAAGTTTCTCGCCAGTCAATATCTTCCTGAAGGTCAATCCACCTCGTATTGTATCAATGGAAAAGCCATCTCTTCTCGATCCGGTATAATCACGTATGTTGAAAATCTGCTCAAAACCATTGTCATATACGGCAAGTTCGTGATACTTGTCGATAACTTCCTTTGCAGTTGCGGGGAAATCATTCAGCGTAGCAAATTGCTGCATCTTGACGGTTTCATATTCTTTCTTTTTCTCCATGAACTTCACGTTACTAGCAAATTCGGCGGGAACATTAGTATTGGGAATAGCAAGGAAGAACGAAAGTGCCTTCATTACCGCGCGTTGATGCTGTACGTCTTTCTCTCCAGGAACAAAAAGCTTTCTGTAATCAACCTTATTCCAGTCTTTTATTATTTTTCCTCTCATCATTCACTCCCTAATCAAAATTAGGATTAGTCGCTTTATCGCCTTTCAGGTCAATTATAACTGTCGTATCGGTTGTAGCTGCGGGCCATACACAAATTCCAATCCAGAGATATCCAGAACTGTAGACATTGGTTACCGGTGATCCCTGAACTCCGCTCCAGTAGATCTTATCTCCTGGGAGGAGGGCAAAGGTCGCTAACTTGTCAACCCGGACTTTCTCTGCATGATAAATGAGAACTCCCTCTTCGCCATTAGCAATTGTCTTAGCGTCTTTGCATCCTGCTGCAGTGTACTGAATATCAAGAATGAGTACACCAACCGTGTCCTCAATCTGATAAAGTGAACCCTCGGCCATTGCGAAGTCAGGAAGAATTGCATGGGTGAACTTGAAGCTACGCCAATCTCCATCAGGTGTTGCTGTTCTTAAAAATTGTGCCATTTTCTACTCCAGCCTTATTGGATTTTTTCCGCCCAGACAATCGGCTGCTTTGCCTGTCGTAATTTTCCCGGTCAATCCGGTATTAATTCATCTTCTTCGGTTTCTCCACCCTCACCAGGTTCGCCTCCACCTTTTGGCTCATCATCTTTCGGCTTTTCTACCTTCTGGCCGAATATCTTAGCTGTCGCTTTGTACTCCTCTACATTTTCGTCCAAGAACGCATCAACCTCTTTATCAAGCTTTTCGGGATCTTCAGGCGTAAAGTCACTTTGCTTTGATTTAAGGAACGTTTCTTGTTGTTTGTCAATCTTCCGTTCCTTCATCTTTGAGCTAAAAAGCTCGGTAGCGTCTCTTTTCGCACCCTCAATCTTGAGTTTCTTGATCTCATCATCCTTCTTCTTCATCTCATCGGTTGCATCGTCTTTATCTTTGTCACCATCTTTCTCAACTCTTTTGCGAGCCTCGTACTCTCCTGATAATTTGCTTTTCAGCTCCTTAACAGAAGAATCCAAGTACCCCGTAACTAATGGATCACCGATTAAATCTTCCACTCCGAACAAATCGCTCGGAGATACTTTCTCCGCCTTGATGATTTCTTTGATCTCACCTAGCGTTATCTTTTCAGCCATATTAGGCCTCCTTCACCAGTTTGAACTTCTGTTCTCCCTGACGAGTTCTATTGTAACTGAGTTGCCATTTAGGCTCATCAGTTATTTGCAATTTCTTCGACATTGCCTGAATTTGAGATAGAAGCGTAGCCCCTGCAAATCCAGGTTTCTCTATGGCAGAATTGCCCAGGGCAACTCCCGTAATATCCCCAACATTCACATCATGAACATTGTCATCGGTGATATCCATATCAACTTCTATCGAGGCCACGTTGAGTGGTAAATCCCTAAACTCAGGGTGAATATACATAATGGCTATGGCATTGACCCTATCCTTGATCGTCTTTATTGCCTTGCCCACAACCTCACCTATCGATTGCCGTCCCTCATGGCTTGAATCTATATTGTGACCATGAAATATTTTTGTTCCATAGCTCAGTTTCTTCCATATCTTATTTATCGCCGAGGAGAACCAATTTAATATCCTCTTCCCTCCCCCTACTATTTCACCTGTCGCCTCACCCTCATGGCCCACGACATAAGCCTGGAAGAAAGGATGCGGGTCTCGTTGCTTAATCTCCTCATAGATGTCGTTAGGTATAATATTCATTATCTCTGATGATGCCATCTGTTGTAACTTTGCTGTGAATTTCATTTCTTTTTCCTCTTTTTTGGGGGAATTTGTATTGCAGGAGAGTAAGGCCAACCAAGATTTTCTCCTTTCATTGCTCTTTTCTTTTCCTCTTCTAATTGTTCTTTAGTTAATATAATAGGTTCACATTTTGGCAATACACTCACATCTATCTCCTTTTAAGACGGGCGGTACGTTTCATTTTATCTTTTTTCCCTAGCCTCGGCGACAATCTTCACTAACTCAAAACGAAGTATTGAGGCCTTAACAAGCTCCCATGTTACCCGATTGAAATTACCGATAACAAGAGTTTTATATTCTATAATTGACGCACCTGCTAGCGATTTCCTACGCATTGCCGCACACTTGAGAATTGGTTGTTCTCTTTCTAGCTCATTGGCAATTATAGTATACTGATAATCATGGGTAAATAATCTTACCTTCATGACTTCTGGTTTGGCACTATTAGCCATAATCTGACAATAGTCCTCTGGTTTTCCCTTGGGACATATTTCTGCGAGCCAGTCCCTAAGTTGGCTCCTTATGTCTTTCATGTTTCCTCCATTTCTATACCGCCCGTCTTAAAAGCGGTCATCATCTCCTTATCCTCATAAGTTGCCCACAATGAGGGCAGTAATTACTATCTTCATATGGACAATTATAACGCCCAGTATGATAATCGAGACATTTCTCACACCACCACGCAGTATTATTAAGACAATAAAGAGAATTACTATCATGCTGTTCTGGGCTATAATTTATGTCTTGTGCCATTTATCTTTCCTCACAATAAGATTTTCTTTCTGATGCCACCCTAAACACTTCGGACAAACAACCAAATAAGACAAACAATCCTTTCCTTCTCTATCGGTATCCTTTATGCAAATCTCACCTTTGCCACTATCAAACCATTTACCATTAAGTTCATGACCACAAGTACCGATTAGTGCACCTGTTAGCATCTCATCTCCTTAAACTCGCATATAAGGCTGTATCCTGTGGTTTATTTTTCTCTTTCTCATTAGCATCAATAACATTTTGACATTGACCCGATGTTGTCAAGCATATCTTACAATCACATTTCCACGTCCATATAGGTTCATTACTTGTATCATACCCAACCAGAACTGGATAAATCATTTAAGCTCTCTCCTTGATACAGCCTGAACTAAATCATCAATATCAACAAAGGCGAATTGTGTATTGAGCTTCTTAAATCCTTCTTCATCTAATTTAATTTCTTCTCCTACTAAATATATCCCATTTGCTTTTCTCTTTTCTGCCATTGTAATCTTCTTCTCATCCTTTATTTCAAGTTTCTTATCCTCATCTGAAAGAGTTAAGCTAGCAAAAGTAGAAATTGCAGTTTCTATTTCAATACCTGTAATTGCCTTCTTCTCTGCCGCAATGTCATCACGCCTCTTCTTCTCGGCCATATCTGCAACATCTGGAAGAGTGGTGGTGGTAATGGTGGCAATGCTCTTTTTCTTAATTGGCTCTTTCGGAGGCTCAACTCTTACTCCAACATCAATATCCTTTGTGGTCACATGCCTTAACTTAACCTTGCCTCTATCTAGGTTTACGTTTACCTGTCTTGTTGTTATCATCTTTTTTCTCCTTATTCATCAAATTCATTACAAGGAAGATTAATTTCTCCATTGCCTTTCTTTGAATCTCATTCCCAAATATTTCAGCTATCAGATTTCTTATCTGTCTTCTTTCTTCTTTCATCTTTTTTCTCCCTATTTTCTTTATCTAAATCTATGCTTATATCTCCCGTTGTCAGCATGGTTCTTTCCCTCTCATTGGGAAGTTTAACCATCTTGCCACAACACATTAATCTTCACTCCTTCTCGGTGGGTTCGGATTTATGACCTCACAATCTTCTATCCTTATAAATTCACTATCAATGACCCTTGCCCCAACTAAGGATAGTTTTCTTAATTCCACACCTGAACCATTCACTATTAATAAAAAATCATCTTTAATCTCTATCATTCTTTCTCCCTTTTCTTTCCTCCCCCCAGTAAATCCTCCTCTAGGTTGGCGGTCTTCATGTTATCCATCTCATTTTTTAGCTGTTCAGCCTCACTCTTTTCCTTGTCTTCCTTCCTCTTCATCTCTGATTTAACATCCAATCCAGGTATCATTGCTAGAAGAGCCTCTTGAGAAATCATGCCTGCTATGGCAGCGGGCAAGAATATCTTCTCTAATCGGTCATAGTGCATCTTGGTTATGATCGGAATATCAACCTTAATCTTATTGGGGTCAAGCTGCTTCTCTTTGCTCATCCCCTTCTCGGCGGCGTTGTTCCACATGTCCATTGCCTTCTTTATCACTTCCTCATATGCGCCTATCCATGTCTGCCTCTCCTTAGTCGTTGCGCCATTTATCATGTTTATCAAATCCTCTGCCGTTGCCCTGTTTGACATGAGATCCACGAATCCTAACCAGTGGACAGGAACTCCAGTCGTGCCACTTATCACTTTTGCTAAGTTAGCAATCTCTTTCTCAAGTGAACTTGTGCCACCAGTGTCAAGTTTTATGAAGCTCATTTCAGCAGTTCCGGCTAATATCTTTTTAAGCTTGAAGTTCTTGTTATCAAAAGCGGTGAGCATGAGGCCGACTTCTTCTTTATTCTCACACTTAGCATAGAGAACTGGACCAGCAAAGATATGATTTATATTCCTCCAATCCCAAAGCGCTCTATCAAAACCTTCTATCTGGGGAAGGCATTTCATTATCTTCGGTGCTGCCTCATTCGGATTCATTATCCGGCCACCGAACTTCTTATAGACAAACTCCTTGGCATCAAGCGTCTCTTTCTTGGTTGTACCCGTCTCCTTCCATGCCAATTTCTGATAATCAAGATAATCTTTTGGGTTAGTTGTGACCTCATATTTCTTGTCTAGCCAACTAATGAACCGAACAGACACCTTCCATTTCTTATCCCCTTCCTCTACTTCCTCGTTCTCTTCCTTATCCTCTTCCACTGCCAGTTTCAAGGCAATCTTACCCTCAATCTCCGCCTCTTTAGCAAACTCTTGGACAACCTCTCTGTCAAGGTCGTTATATTTAAAGAATTTCTCTACCCATTCTAATTCTGGAGATGGTTCCTCTCCGGGCTCTTTGTCTGATATTATCATACCATCACCCACGATAAACGCAGCTCGCAGGTCAATTATGCTCCCGGTCTGCAGCACTCCCCAATCAGCTACCCCTATATATTTCCTGTTTATCTCCGCCACGGCAGATTGATAAGAAGGATATGAATTGCTTTGATATGTCGTTGTGGCATCGAGCAGGGAAAGAACGCTATCCTTAACGAGATGCTGGAGCTTATGGGTATTGTCCTCTAGCTTCGTTATCCTTCCCTTTAGACTAGCAACCTTCCGCTTCATGAACTGCACATTGGTAAGGTCTGCGGTATATTTCTTTATCGTATTCTTTATGGTCATAGCCCCATCTCCATTTGCTTAGGTTGATTCTCCCAGTAATCTATCCGCCTCTTGGCTATGGCTAGATATTCATCTTCCTTCTCTATGCCGATACATTTCCGCCCTGTGTTGTGAGCAGCAATAGCAGTCGTGCCAGATCCAATGAATGGGTCGAGGATAATCTGCCCTTCTCTGGTAACGAGCTTAATGAGGTATTCAAATAGCTTTATGGGTTTGACACAAGGATGAAGATTGACTTGCTTTTTATTTATTGTTTGCCATTCGGGATTCTCACATTTACAAATCTTCCTAGATAATTCATTGCCTCTCTTTATTTTTGAGCCATCACAAATTTTGCAAACTGGATTATTATTACCTCGACAAGTTAAATCCCCAGCTTTACCACCTTTCTCCTCCATCCCATCCAGCCCAGCATTCCTCTCTCCCCTGCTTGCCTTGGCACAATAGAAGAATCGGGAAGCTCCACCATAATCACCTATATATTGATTTGCATTTTCTATGTTTTTTACCCCACAATCAAATGAAGTCCCTGGAGTTCGTTTGCTTGTTTTTAATCTTGACCATCTTCCCCCACATTTATCCCCACTTTGCTCATCCAGCATCCTTCCTGCTTCCTCATCTAAGATTATGTTGGCAGGGAAGCGTCCTTTGGTATGTGGCTCAGATAAAGTTTTAATGGGCATAGATGCTTCATAACCATAATTTATCAACTCTGGTCTGCCCATTTTTTTACCTACAAATCCTTTGCTCATTTTTAACATTTCTTCTTGCTCAAGCTGTGTAGTTCCAACCCTACACTCGTCCACATTCACAGCCCCGACCCCCCACTTCAACACATTGTCAACATAGCTTCCCTCTGGTGGCTTGACTGCCCAGGTAATTGGGCTAAAGTTTGGTTTTAAATTATGGTGTGAGGCCTGCTTTTCTTCCTGCGATATAGCAAGCCCTATTGTGGAAGAAATGAGGATGGCGTTTAACTTCGCCAATACGCCTGTTAAAATGTCCACCACAAGTGAGGCATTTAACTCTTCGCCATCTTGCGGGGTCTTTTTTGGGTGGATGGCATTTTTTCGTGTGTTCTGAATCAGTAAATAATTCAAGATTTTCAAGTCGGTTGTCGTGTAAGATGCCATTTCTGTGGTGGACATATTCCCAGCTTTCAAGGTTTCTTCCAAGATGTTTTTCCATGACGACACGATGCTCAAGCTTTTGTATCTTTTTATGAATTCTGATGACAACATATCCATCGCTTCGGATGAAACGACCCGTTCCCCTATTCCATGCTGGTTTATTCCATGCGGGATTTTTTTCTCCGTATTGATCTTTCCCTCTTTTGTCGTATTTGACTTTAGTATATGGCATAATAATTCCTCTATCTTATGAACCATTATACTAAAATAGTCTTTATCTGTCAAGGTTTTCGTTGCCCATATAATACTTTCATATGCAGGCTTAATCCCACCCACCTTGAAGCCATCCCAGTATTTGGCAAGGTCGGTTGAGGGGATTGTAGAATCAAAGTTTTGTTCCTTTATAGCAAGCATTCCCTTTTTGTCCCCCCAACTTGCAGAATTACGTTGAATTCTTTCCTTTTTTATTATTTCTCTTTCTGCTTCTTCTCGTTCAATTAATTTATCAAATCTATTATCAAGATTTAATATTCCCTTAAGCTTTAAATAATATCCCATAGTTGGCAATTGAATACCCAATAATCTACCTTCATACCAACTATATTGCGTATTTGTTCCAAGTTTTTTATCTATCTCAGACATAGACAATTTTTTCTCAATTCGTTTCTCTTTTAAATATTTGGCAAATGGTTTATAAATCTCCTGATTCCGCCCATTTCGCTTATCAATCATCTTCCCCAAATCCTGTGCCTTCGGGAATCCAGAGCCATATAGCCACATCAGCGTGTCCTTGATGATAAATCCGCTATCCTCAATCGCACAGGCTAATCTATGGCTCGTCCTCGTCCCACCCATTACCAACATTGACCCCCCAGGCTTTAGCACTCGGTAGGCTTCGGTTAGCCATTGAGTGTTAAATTCATAAAAAGCTTTCATGTTCCAAGTGTAAATTGGTTTATTGCCTTTAAAAAATCTCTTTATTCCACCATTGCCTTGATAATTTTCACCAACTGGTTTACCACCAAACTTATCCCACTCCTTCCCCATGAACTCCAAGCCATAAGGAGGATCGCAAACTATCGCATCCACAGAGTTCGGCTTCATCGCTTTCATAACAGAGATACAATCACCCTTGAGTATCATGCCCATACCTCACTCGTCCCTGTTTTAGATATCCCCACAGCACCCATCTTTATCTTACAATGAGTATAAATCCCGTACCTTATAGCGTCCATAGCATGATTATCAAACTCAATGGGAACATTAAGGCTTCTCCCATCCTTATCTTTTTTCCAGATATAAGACTTCTGCTCTTTTATAATATCTGGCGAACCATCGATAATATGAATCTTCTGCTCCTTGAGAAAGTCGATCCCTGCCCTTA
>Ga0209977_10000790_pt1 | contig 13042 bp, 13 predicted proteins | sample SumtaG_2_FD_183113 | JGI IMG/M metagenome (GOLD analysis project Ga0209977, IMG submission 183113) | Deep subsurface microbial communities from Indian Ocean to uncover new lineages of life (NeLLi) - Sumatra_00607 metaG (SPAdes) (version 2) | ecosystem: Environmental > Aquatic > Marine > Oceanic... | reverse complement strand
AAATATTTTATTTCTATGGGCAAAGAAACCCCAGACAAACATTATGGCAAATAAAAATATGGCAATAAAAGAAAACAAAATAAATCGTTTTCGAAAATTCATTTTTTCTCCTTCAAAGTCATTTTACCAGTAGCGAGTTGACATAATATCCGTTGTGCGACACAGATTTTGCCCTGAAGTATTATGCTCTTTCCTATTAAAAAACGTCTTTTAATAAAAAAATATTACCGAAAAACACTGACCAAATGTGCCAATTATAATAAAAACATTTGCGATTGTTGCAACTGTACTTTTAATTTTATATATCCTTTTCTTTTTTTCACTAGCATATTTGGCAATTCCTATAAATGGTTTAGTTAAAAATACATTCATAGTGATACCTAGGAGTGCTACTGAAATGCTAATCGCCGACAATGGAAAATTGTTAATCATTTTAGCCTCCTTATTTTTTTAATGAAACACTAGTTCAATTAGTTATCTTTTTTTTGAAATCAAGAAACTTGAACTTTAGGGTCTTTGACTTTTTTTCTCTGGATTCGAGCCAAAGAGAAAGGGATAGTTATCATATAGAGAAAAAGCATTGTGATTTCAGAATCAGCGAAGTTGTACTCAAAGAGACCTGCGATAAAGAGAGCCAAAAGCGCCGCCAGTGCGGCTACAGTGAATGGGAGGAGTGTCGAATCTTTGTTTTTGAGAATCTTTAGAAGAGATATAAAAGCCCAGACCATGAAGGTGAGCCAAGCGAGAAGGGTTGGAATCCCTCTTTCCGCTCCTATCTGGAGGATGTTATTGTGGAGATGAACACTCGCTTTTCCGCCTTCGGAGAGTCCGTATTTTGGGTTTTTAAAAGCTATCTCCACGGTACTAGGACCAGTTCCGAAGAAGGGAAAGTCCTTTATGATTTTTATCCCAGCACTCATTAATTCAATCCTATTCATATTCGAAACCAAACTGAAGCTACTAAGGACTCTCTTTTTTATAGGCTGAGGACTTGCGATATAAAAAAGACCAATTGCAAGAGGTACAATGATTAATGTTCTAGGTTTGTAGAGGAAAAGGATAAGAGACGCAACGACGACCAGTCCCACCCAAGCATTTCGGTTTTGAGTGAGGATAAGTGCAATAAGCGAAAGGAGAAATCCTAGCCCCCATAAATATCTAATTCTCCCACTGGAAAAGAGAAGCATGCTTAAGGCTATGCAGCTGAAAATAAGGAGGAGTCCCCCCTGCGTCATGACATGCCCCATGAACCCTGCTATTCTCTCCCCTGGCGAAGCTTTGAAAAAAAAGTAAAATATAGAATAGAGGCAACTCAGACAGGCTGAGGCCAAAAGAGCAAGATTGGCTTTTTTGAGTGCATTTTCTTTAAAGAAACCCATGTAGACCATAGGAACAATCAAAAAGAGAAGGAGTTCTTTGCTATCTTTTAAGCTGGTCTCTGGATTGATAGACAAGAAGGATGAGACAAGCGATAAGACGATATAGACAATCAAAGGCCAAAAAAAAGAGGGGAAGATGAACTTTTGTTTTTTCTGGATGAGGATGACAGTCCAACAGATGAAAGCAAAAGAGAGGAATATCTGGCTCAGGCTAATCGATACCATAGAGAATAACAAATAAAGAGCTAGGAATAAGGGCAAGAGAGAGATCCAAAAGGTTTTTTCCTTATCAAAATAAAGATTCTTCATTTGTAATCTTCATCTTTCATTAGTGATTGTTCCTGCTTCTCTTCACGTCTGCTTTCTCGTGCACTTATAAAACAAAGGGCTGCCGTAAAATATCCGAAAATAAAACCAATGAAACAGCCGACAAGCATCCAAAATGCCCAAGATTTGAAAAAGCTCATTGCTTTCTAGTCTCCTTTTTGATTCCTTTAGATAGTCTAGTCTTAGATGGACTAGTTTATCTTTTGACCAAGATTCGCTTTTTCGTTAGAGTCCTGATAATCTCTTCCCACCTCAATATTTTAAACTTTTTATTCCTATAAATGAGGCTATAATTATGGCTACCAAGAATAAGGTGATATTGAGATTTTTCCAAGCGATAATAACAAAAGCTAAAGCACAAAGGATAACACATACGCCATAAAGAATAATTACAACTTTTTTTTGAGAAAAACCAAGTTTTAAAAGACGGTGATGAATATGATCTTTATCTGCTTCAAACATGGAGATTCCTCTGAGGAATAGGACTCTAAATTTACTATTTTCGGAAGGACAATCAACAAGGCGTAATGGTTTTAAAAACCTACGAACCATCGAAAGTAGAGTGTCCATAATCGGAAGACCTAAAACCAAGATAGGGGCTAACATAACAATTAAAGTAGGTCCCTTAGAAAAACCTTTTATAGATAGAAATGCCAGCAAAAATCCAAGTAAAAGACTTCCTGAATCTCCGAGGAAGATTTTAGCCGGGGGAAAATTATATCTAAGAAATCCAAAAATACTTCCTGCTAGAATTAAAGAAATAATAGCTATTCCGATATTTTGATAAATATAAGATACGCCGAAAATAGCGATGCAGGCAATAAAAGCTATACCAGTAGCCAAGCCATCTAGACCATCAACTAGGTTTAGGGCATTGGTGATTCCAACTACCCATAGAATTGTAATTGGAATAGATAAAAAACCTAAATGCACTGAATTGCCAGTAAAAGGATTGGTTATTAGATTTATTCCAAAGCCGAAAACAATTAAAAGAGAACCTGCAAAAATTTGAAAAAGAAATTTAATCCAGGGTTTGGTCTTTTTAATGTCGTCATAAATTCCAATTCCAAGGATAATAAGCTGTGCAATAAAAATCGATATTAATTTCGAAGTATAAAATTTCTCAAGGTATTCGAAATTAAAAAGAATTCCCAGAAAAATAGTTAAATTAAAAGCAATGAATATTGAGATTCCACCGAGAAGAGGCATTGGCTTCTTGTGAATTTTGCTCTCGGAAGGCAGATCAAGAATACTTAGTTTTTTAGCTACTAATCTAATTATGGGAGTGATGAGAAGAGATATAGTAGTGGAGGCAAGAAAGAAAAGAAGGTATTTAATCATAGAGGGAGAACTTTATAGATTTTAATATAATATGGAATTTGTCAGAATTATTAATAAAGAATATTTATTTTTTATGTTCTTTCTAATTTCTCTTTTAGTACCAAAAATAAAAATAATGGAGCAGATATAAAAGTTCTTCTCCATAATCTTTTTGGTTCCTGTAAAAGTCTGGGAAGCCATTCGAGTCCGTGTTCCCTAAACCATTTTGAAGATCGTTTCTTAGCCCCTGCATAGAAATCAAATGCAGCACCAATTGCCCCAATAAATTTAACATCAAGCTTATCTTTATTTTTAAATATCCATTTTTCTTGCTTTGGTGCAGTCATTCCCACCCATAAGGCATCAGGATTAGTTTCATTAATTATATTAATAATTTTGTCATTTTCTTCCTCAGTTAATTCTCTAAAGGGTGGCGAGTAAAATCCTACGACTCTGATATTTGGATGTTCTCTTGTTATTCGTTCTTCTATTCTTTTCAATACTTCTTCAGTAGATCCTAAGAAAAAGTATTTATAACCTCTATTGTTTGCAATTTTACATGTTTCAATAAATAAATCTGGACCCGTAACCCTCTCTATAAAACATTGCCTCGGGTAAAAAATTTTTGATGCTAACACCAATAATATTCCGTCGGGAATTACTAAATCTGCATAATCTAAAGCCTTTTTAAAAATAATATCCTTTTGAGCCATGACTAAAGTGTGAGGATTTGCTGTAAATACAAGATATTTATTATTTTTATCATTTAAAAAATTTTCTACTTTCTTTATTGTAGACTTCATATCTAAAATATCTATGTCTATCCCTAAGATATTCAATCTATTCATGAGTCTTGTGTATAATTTTGTTGTATATATTAAGAAGCATCTTGAAATTTTTCTCAGCCGTATATTTTTTTTCAAACTCTTTTCTTGCTTTCTTTCCCATCTCAATGCAATTACCCTTGTTTTCGAGCATCATTTTAATCTTTGAGGCAAGGTCTTTAGGATTCCTTGGCTCAAAAAGGAGACCAGTCTTTCCGTCTTCAATCAGTTCGGTCAATGCTCCAAGCTTAGAGGCAATTACAGGTTTTCCACATGCAAAAGCTTCTCCTATCACCAGTGGAAAGCCTTCGTAGCATATCGATGGCATCACCATAAACATCGAATTTTTAAGAAATTCCATACATTCATCGAAACTTCTTCTACCTATAAATTCAATGTTGTGTATATTCTTAGCCCTTACCATATTTTCAAGATGTTTTCTCTGTGGACCATCGCCGATAATTTTCAATGAAAAATGGTCATATGTAATATATTTTAAAATTTTAAAGGTGCTAATGAGAGTATTTAGGCCTTTTTCGGACGATAGCCTCCCAATGAATACTACATAACCGCCATTAGAATAGTTTGGTTCCGAGGGATTTGAAAGAAAGTTAGGCTTAACAAATATCTTTTCTTCTGGAAGCCCGCATTCTGCAAATTTTCCCTTGCCGAATTCAGTCAGGGCTATATATGCGTCAACCTTTTTCTCCCATGTTTCTAAAAATCTATGCAAGCATCCCGACAAGGCAGCAGGTATTGAATAAAGTCTTGAGTTTCTATGGCAACCATAGACTATCCCTTTCCAAGGGAACTTCCCAACACACTGCTCACATATCCCTCCATGCCTCATTAAGAGACCATTTACACAGAAAAATCTAAAATTATGAAGTGTCTGAATAATTGGTATCCCAGCATCCTTGCATGCATAATACGCAGATGGAGAGATTAGATAAAAGATATTGTGAAAATGAACAATAGTAGGTTTTTCTTTTTTAAGAATATTTCTTAATTCTCTATATGTTTTTCTCGACCAACTTGTCGTGAATGGCAGTAAAATTTTTTTGTGAAATGAAAAATTATTTATCTCATCATTGTATTTTTCATAGCATATAACTTTTTGTATATTTCCTGTCTTCTGTCCCCATAGTTTTAATAATTCTTTCTCAGCCTTATATACAATATCCTCACCTGATGGGTAGGAAGATTGATAAAAGTTATGTAAAAGGAGGACTTTGATTTTTCACCTATATTTTTTTTGAGCGGGTACTTTTAGAAGGAATGATTAAAGGAACCTTTTATGATTTTCTCTGTTTTATTTGGTGATTTCTCCAGTATATTAAAATAACGTAGAACAAGAACAAATAAATTAATAAATACGGCCCATAGGATATTACATTATCTGTAAAAGAAAATAATAATATTTGAAATAATGTAATAAGAAAAATAATATATGGCTTTCTGAAAAATATTTTGTCCGATAAATAAATCTGTCTTGCCTTTTTAAACATATTTAAATAAATTACAAGGTATAAAGAAAGTCCAATTACTCCAAGATCTGATAAGATTTTTAAATAATCGCTATGTACTTGCTCTATAGTACCTGTCACCGATTTGACTACAAAATTACTATGTCCTGTACCATTTCCCCATATGGGGCTATGTAGAAATCCTGTAATCGTTTCATTCCATAACGTAATTCTTCCTGATAACCTAATTGATCTTATTAACTCTAAAAAGGTCATGCCCTTTATATCCGCAATTGATTCAATGTCTCCAATGAAAACTTCTTTAAAATAATAATTTTTAACAGACATAAATAGAATCAAACCAATACAAAATATTAGAATTAAAAATTTGATCCGTCTATGCCAAATACATATGATGAAAATTGATAGCAACCAACTAAATATGGAGATTCGGCTGTAAGAAAATAGAACAATAACCGAGCCAAGGCCGAATAGGATAACATAATGAAATCTTTTTAAGAAAAAATATTGGTTAAGAAAATATAGTGTTAGAATACTACTAAACATAGCCCCTAAAGCCCTTCCTGATAACCCAGATATTAAGAAACCCCCAGTATCCGACGAAATATACTTGCCTAATAGAACATTGATAACAATCCCTACACTAAATACACAAAAAACAAATTTGATAGTTTTATCTATAAAGCTAAAAACATCAATAATTTTATAATAGGTTGAAAAAAATTTTATAAAGATAAGAAAAGAAATAATCACATAAAGTATTTTAAAAATATCAACTAAACCACAAAAATAATTGGGCGTGTACAATAAGCCAAAAATTAAGAAACAAAAAAATAATATCAACGGAATGTTGAATGCATGTTTATTGAATTGAATTCTCTTGTTCCTTAAAAACTGTGAAAAGAGAATAATGATTAAAAAATATAAAAAGAAAACTTGCTTTATAGCTTCTAAACTAACTCCGCCTATTTTATTTATCGGCATTGAATATAATTGAAATCCAGAAAAAAGAATAATTAGAAAAATCGAAAGTTTAAGCAATTTTTTCATTTTTTTATCACTTCTTCAATAACTTGAGCGAATTTTCTAGCCATTTCACGATGAGAATATTTTTGAATTTTGTCATTTCTTCCCTTATATATAACCTCGCGTGTTTTCTTATGTTCAGTAACCCAGTTAGCAACAATTTTCTTTAAATAGCTTAAAGAAGAAACATGAATGCCTGCCATAGTTTCTTCTAATAATTCGCTAACAACACCTTTTGTTCCCCCAATTGCAAGAATTGGACGTTTTGCACCGAGGTATTCAAAAATTTTACCAGTATATACACCTCTTTCTCGGGAATCATTCCAGTTAAGGAGTAATAAGATTTGTGATTCTCTTTGCTTTACCAAAGAAATTTCTCTAGTGACCATTCCATGCTGAATTACTATTTTTTCTAATCCGAACTTTTTTATTTTTTTTTCAAGCCAATACTCAAATGGTCCGAAGAATCTAACTTTTAAAGTGTTAGAATTAAAAATTTGGGCATTTATTAAATTGCGTATTGCCTTAAAAAGGAGATAGGGGTCTTGTTTGCCATAATAAAGACGACCGGTATATGTGATAGTAAATTCCTTTGTTAAGGGAGGTTTTTTCGTATCTTTAGAATCGAATCCATTTGTTATTGTATAGATTAATTTTTCTTCATGAAGAGAACTTAATTTCTCTGCCCATGGTTTTGAAACTGTTACTAGAGCATTAGCATGACTTAAAGTTTTAATTTCTAACTTCCTCTCAAACCATTTTCTAATAAATCCATAGTTATAATTATGATTTTGTGTCCATAAATCCCTCAAATCGGCTACCCAGGGTATGTTGTGTTTGATTTTTAAATCCTTGGCAATAATATGGGAAATTATAGGGGATGAGCTACTTAATAGAATGTCGATTTTTTCGCTTGCCAAAAATTCTGAAATCGCTTTTATGGCGGGAGAATACCAATACTTATATTGATCAGGATAGGCAATGATGCCTTTAATGAAATTTATTATATTGAGTATGAAAGAGGTTTTTTCTCCCCTAATTGCACGGGAAATTCCAGTTTGTTCTATAAAGCTCTTTTCAGGATTTAAATATAATCTCTTTTTTATCATATCAAATAAATTTTGATAAGGAGTATGTATAATTTTTAGTTGCGAATCTAGTCTTTCTGGTAAAGAAGCAGTGAGAATCGTAGGTTCCCACCCGAATTTAGGAAGATATTTTGCAAGACCTCCTAATCGGTTTGAAGCAATAGCTGGACGGGGTGGGAAAAAATCAGTAATAATCAGTATCTTTTTCAATTTATTTCCCTCTGCTTTTCTTCCAATTAGATTTTATAAGAGTTGCAGGAGATAGATGATTGCCAATATCATCTTTTATATTCATCTATAATTTAGGGTGTCTTCATCACTATATATTGTAGAATCTGGGGGGTTCTAAGAGGAGTTTTTTTGCTTATCTGCCTACCATCTTTTCCTTTGCTAACACAAAGAACCGATGATAAGGATTCTCGAAGGGTCGGTAAATCTTTTTGATCTCAAATCCAGAGCATTGCATGTCGCCTATCACATTTCGCAAAGAATACTTTGCTTTGCCAATCTCCCAGTAGTGTTCTCCATCGAATTCATGCACAGGGGCTTTCAGCCTCGGCAATGGTATTAGCCTCTTTAATTCTCCAATCTTCGGAATCTGGATGTTAAGCCGACAAGTTCTTGTAGATTCTGGTAACGATAATACGGCATATTTATTTGAGACACGAGAGATTTCATTTAAGGCCTTAGGGAAATCTTTATAAGGCAAATGTTCGAGAACCTCAAAACATGCCACCACTTCAAAAGATTCATCAGGTAAAGGTATCGAGAGAACTGAACCGATTTTGTCAGGCTTTAAACGTTCATCGATATCCATCGTGGTAACTTTAAAACCTCTCTGACCTAGGTAATTAAACACTAATCCATTTCCAATTCCTATTTCGAGAATCGAGTCTGGTTCAAGTATCATTATCTCATTTATCTGATGCCAATAACTAATAAAACGCTCTTTTGTATCGTAAGATTTATTAATATAGTGATTGGGTTTTACTTGTGGTTTCATTTTTTGTTATTCTTTTTGAAATAGAAACCTCTTTAAAAAAAATAGCATTCTATAATTTAAATATTTCTCAAAAAAATAAGCTGCTACAAAATAAATTAAAAAGCTTAATCCCAAAAGAAAAAATAAACCTAAGATTCCAGTAGTATTTATGTTATTTTTTATAAAAAGAATAAATAAAACCATAATAATTCCATTCATTAAAGGAAGAGCTAATGTTTTACCAAAATTCTTAATCCCACAATTTGTAATTTTTATAACGTTAAAAATAAAACCAATATTCGAAATAAAAATACTTAAAAATACTACGATTGACGTGCCTAATATCCCCCATTTAAAGGTGAATGGATAAATCAAAGTCGTCATCACAATTAGCCGAACTATCTGTAGTTTTGCATCTATCTTAGGCTTTCCAACGGCTAAAAATATAGAACCGGCTGTAGCAGCAATTGACCGCAACAAACCTGCAAGAACCAATACTTGCATAGCTGGAATCATCGGCATCCATTTTTCGCCAAAAAATACTTCTATAAAATCAGAAGCTAATATAAATAATAACCCTGCTAAAAAAGAAGATAAGAATATAGTAAGCTTTAAAGCTTTTAAATAAGCCTCTTTAAGCCTAGGAATATTATCTTGTATTTTAGAATAAGCCGGAAATGTTACCTGTGAAATTATATGAGTTACCTCTGTTGCTGGCATATTTGAGATTCTATAAGCCACCTGGTATAAACCTAACATAGTCACACCTAATAGCTTTCCTACAAAGATGCTATCCCCCTGAGTAACACAAAATATCAGAATGGTAGTTCCTAAAATCCATTTACCGAATTTAAATAGTTCTTTTGCTTTTGAATAGTCTAAATAAAATGTCGGTCGATAAGGATCAATTAGATAAGATATTATACATCTTGCAAAATTCCCTGCTAAAAGTCCAAAAACTAATGCCCAAACACTCCTGAGAAGAAAAGCGATGCTAATGGCGACGGTTACATCAACAATTGTTCCTATAAATTGATAATTAAAATATTTATTAAATTCCAGCTCTTTTTCAAAATAAATAACAGCGATATTAGTTAAGCTCTGTAAAATAACAGCAAGACCTATGACTTTTAAAATCGGTTCGGCTAGTGGTGCTTCAAAAAATGTTGCCGCATGGGGAGCAACAAAAAAAAGAATAGTAGCAATCAAGAAACTTCTGATTATTCCTACTGTCCAGGCGGTATTTAAATAAGGCTTTGTATCTTCTTTTTTTTGAATCAATGCTTGGCTAAAACCAGTTTGTGAGAAAGTATCGAGAGCTGATAAAGTTAAAAGAGCAATACCAAAAAGTCCAAAATCATTTGGAGAAAGCAATCGAGCCAAAATAATGGTTCTTGTTAATTGAAAAAGCCGGTTAAGAATCCGCAAAGAAAAAACCCAGAACCCTCCTTTAATGGTTCTTTCGCCAAGACTATTTCCAGGTTTTACTAGCCTATTTAATATTTTCTTATCTTTGTTTTTTATACCAATCAATCGTTTTTCTTAATCCTTCTTCAAAATCTGTCTTAGCCTTGAATCCAAATTCTCTTTCTGCCTTTAATACATCTAACATCCGCCTAGGTTGGCCATCAGGTTTTGTTGCATCCCAGTCGACTTTCCCTTTAAAGCCTGTTAATTGTGTTATTAATCCAACAAGGTCTTTAATTTTGATTTCAAATCCTGCACCGATATTAATTGGGTCTGCTTTATTATACTTTTCAGTTGCTAATACTATCGCTTCGGCAACATCTTCAACATATAGGAATTCCCTCGAAGCTTTGCCTGTACCCCAGATAACTATATGGTCGTCTCCATTTTCAATTGCATCTATACACTTTCTTATCAAAGCAGGAATGACATGGGAAGATTTTGGGTCAAAATTATCACCTAGTCCATAAAGATTGACAGGCAACAAGAATATTGAGTTGAAGTCATATTGCTGACGGTATGCTTGGGACTGAACAAGGAGCATTTTTTTCGCCAGCCCGTAAGGAGCGTTTGTTTCTTCCGGGTAGCCATTCCAGATATCTTCTTCTTTAAATGGAACAGGAGTAACTTTTGGATAACAACAAATAGTCCCGAGTGCAACGAATTTTTCTATTCCTCTTAGGTGAGCTTCATGAATCAATTGAATACCCATGATGGCATTATCGTAGAAAAATCGACCGGGGTTTTCACTATTTGCTCCGATTCCTCCTACAACTGCAGCCAAATGAATAACAATATCAGGTCTATGGTCATCAAACATTCTTTTTATATCCCCAATATTTCGAAGATCGTATTCCGGTAAATCAGCAATGAATATATTTTGATAGCCCCGAGCTTCTCTAAGTATTCGAACTAAGTGTGTTCCCAAAAATCCTTTCCCCCCTGTAACTGTAATTCTTTTTTTACTTAAATCCATATTGTCCCTCCTCTGCTATTCCATTCTAGTCCTTTTTGCTTAATAATTCTTTTTCCTTCGCCTGGAGAAGTAGCTCCTGTCAATTCCAAATCATAGTCGACCATTATTTTTATCAAATCTTCAAATGATATCTTGGAAGACCAACTCAATAGTTTCTTGGCTTTAGTGGCATCCGCCCTAAGATTTTTTACTTCTATTGGACGGAAATATCTAGTATCAATTTCAATATATTTCTGCCAATCAAGATTAAGATATTCGAAGGCTCCCTCTAAAAACTCTTTTACAGAATGAGTTTCGCCAGTGCCAATCACACAGTCGTCTGGCTTCTCCTGCTGAAGCATTAACCACATTGCTTCGACATATTCTGGCGCGTAACCCCAGTCTCTTTTGGCTTCTAAATTGCCAAGATAGATCTTTTTTTCCTTCTTGGCGATTATATTTGCTATTCCTCGGGTTATTTTACGTGTTACAAAAGTTTCCCCCCTTCTTGGTGATTCATGATTGAATAGTATTCCATTGCAGGCAAATAGCTTATAGCCTTCTCGGTAATTTCTTACCATCCAATATGCATAAACTTTAGAAGCGGCATAGGGGCTTCGAGGTCTAAAGGGAGACTCCTCATTTTGTGGAGCAGGGGAATCTCCAAACATTTCACTGCTTGAAGCTTGGTAGAATTTTGTAGGGATTTCACTTCTTCTTATGGCTTCCAAAATTCTAGTAACGCCTAACCCCGTGATGTCTCCTGTGCATTCAGGCAAATCAAAACTCACTCTGACATGGCTTTGGGCACCCAAGTGATATATTTCATCTGGCTTAATATTGTAGATTATATTTGTAAGTTGCCCAGCATCTGAGAGATCGCCGTAATGTAGAAAGAGCCTTATTCCAGGGAGATGCGGGTCTTGGTATAGATGGTCGATTCTTCCTGTATTAAATGTGCTTGACCTACGAATTAAACCATGGACTTCATAATCCTTATAAAGCAAAAACTCTGCTAAATAAGAGCCATCTTGACCGGTTATGCCTGTTATTAGGGCTTTTTTTCTAGTAGTCAATGTTTTCCTCCTAAGTTGCCCTTTGCTTTTTGCTTTTCAAGAGATTCAAGAAAGAAGGCGAGCATTGTGAAGATCATCAGACCCAATATGCCGGCAACCAATACATTGAGTTTCTTTTTGGGAGAGACGGGATAAAGGGAAGACGTTGGCTCTTTAATGAACTGAGTGTAATCTATCCTCCCTTTTCTTTCATTTAAATTGTCAATTTCGTTTTCTAACTGCTTTGTTTTTTCTTCTTTATTCTCTATTTCTAAATTTATATCCTCTTCTTCTATTTTTTTACTGCTTAGCAACTCGTTTAATTCACTATAATATTGTAAGCTTTGTTGAATCTCATTGGAATAAAGGAGCATTGCCAAACTTTCAGATTCACTCCTATTTTCTTTCTTTAAACTCAACTGCTGTTCTTTTTCTAGTGCTTCAGTTCTTTTTCTTATATCATTCATTTCTCTTTCGATATCTTTTTTTCTTTGTTTGACAATATCAAGTTTATTCTTATTTCCCTTGATTTCTCCCCCTATTCTCAATTTTTCTATTTCCTTTGATTTTATATCTGAATCAACCCCTTTTATTTCAATAGTCGCTTTCTCATCGAGTTGTCTTTTTAAATGGTTGAAAAGCGAATGAAGAATTAACTTGGCCTTTTCAGCATCTTTTTCTTTTGTGGAAACCCGCACCAGGTTTGTATCTCGAATATTTTCTGCCTTTAATTTAGGGAATTCTCTTATATCCAGGTTCAATTCAGTGGCAATTAAGTTGTTGTAGGTGGCTTCGTTGATCTGCCCTACCATTTGTTTAGGATCAACAAACATAATTTCTTCAAATCGACCCCCCTCTGTCTGGACAAGAAATTTGCTTGGTTGAATCAGGGCATCGATCTCCCACTTCGGGCGTAAAAGAAAACTAATTATTCCCACCATAATGACTAAGAATAATGTGGGAATTACGATGAGCCATTTTCTTTTCCAGATGACACTCAGGTAATCCATTAATGCAAATTCGTCTTCATGTTCATTCATGATATCTCCTTTTGCTTTCGGTCATTTTCTTTTTATCGCTTCTATTTAGCCAGACTCTTAAGTCTTGCCATCTCCTCTTCCATCATGGCCTC
>Ga0209977_10000789_pt1 | contig 13042 bp, 19 predicted proteins | sample SumtaG_2_FD_183113 | JGI IMG/M metagenome (GOLD analysis project Ga0209977, IMG submission 183113) | Deep subsurface microbial communities from Indian Ocean to uncover new lineages of life (NeLLi) - Sumatra_00607 metaG (SPAdes) (version 2) | ecosystem: Environmental > Aquatic > Marine > Oceanic... | reverse complement strand
TTCTTGCATAAGGATTATTTATACTATTCCTATAACTCCAACAATACCATAACATTGGCACAGATCTTGCATACATATACCCAAACACACCCAATAACTGCCTCAAAATGAGACATGTCTCAATAAGTGCCTCGTTTTGAGACAAAATAATACATAAAGTGAGACAAAAAGCCAAACCCCAACTATGACTTTTCTTGCATATTACCAAACCTTAACCTCACCTAACCTCACAAAACTCAACCCTCCAGCCAAACTCATCCAAACCTTAACCTCACATAATTTTTATATCACCAATAAGGTATCAAATATGCATACTAAATATAACACAATCATAAGCAAATTCATTAACCGTCAACCAACTTTAGTGAGGAGGTAAAGTTATGAGTAAGTCCAACTTAAAACAGAATCCTGACATATTGAAGCACAAGGGCGAACTCTATATTGATGATGATAGTCCGCTTCCTGCAAACTGGAAAAGAGTGATTCCTTGCTCTCAAACAATCCTTGTGATAGAAGGGCAAACTAAGACATATTACAGGAAAGTAAAATTCCTTCCCGAAAAGGATATGACGCAGATAGAGATCTTGCTTACAAAGTCAACATCCAAATCAAACAAAACCTCTTGCAATCACCAAACTCACAACAATACAAAAACCAATCCTACCGAACCCCTCTCGTGGAATCCGTCTGCAATGGCTGTTAAAGAGAGAGTTATTACTGAGCTTAGGCAACAGCACAGCAATAAAACTTGGATTAATGCTATAATAAACATACTACCATCGGACACAGACGAAAAGTTTTGGATTGATATTCGTGAACTATCGGTAAAAGTAATTTATGATGTTTGCCTAGAGGTTAGTGCGTGGATTACCTTGCCACAAGCAAGAACACAAGTAAGACAAATTTTAATAGCAAGGGCAGCTATGAGTAACCCGAACCAATAAAAGGGGATTTATCATGGAAGCAAAAAAATCAAGTATAGCAACAGATGAGATAAATAAGATAAGAGCTACTGATTTATACTTCGATTTATATACGAAGGTTCAATTACACGGTTTGAAGTCGTTTCTTAATGTCGTTATACGAGTTTTGTTTGACGAATACGGAAGCGATAGGCAACATGCCCAAACCCTAATACAGTTATTCCAGGTATTTAAAACCATATACACCCCAGACACAAAAAAGCAACAAACAAAAGAGGGCTTATGAACAAAACTACCTTCACCTTCATCATAACTTCATCGTCGCCGGCTGCCCCCCTTCTGCTCATAGGGCCTGACTTATGAAAAGAAAAACCTTGGAATGCCTACGGCGCTGTATACCTTATTATACAGAAATTAAGGACGAACTACTTTTTTCCCTGGGCAAGAAAATAGCAATTGACTCACTAGATTTACTTTGCGACTCACTACATACACGTAAGAAAGAGAACCCAATTTTATCCATGTATATCCATGCTACGTCGGACTCACCGTTCTATACAGATAAGGTATATTCAACAATTATGCACGTGGCCCATAAATTTAGCGTAACGATAGAGCTTCATCTATGGGTAACGCCTTGTGGCTATAAAGAGAAACGATCAGCCAAACTGTATAACAAAGCAATTAATCTTTTAGAGCGTAGGTTACTTAATTGTCCCTACAAGAAAGGAAAAAGCAAATGAATTTAGTAAGGGAAACAAGCCTTGAGCATCTCTTACCTGAAATGAAAAGAGCTATTCCTGTTATCGAGGAAATCTTTTCTATTAACGGTCTCATACCGATAGCGATATATCAGACAATCAAAATGAGGACGCTACCTACGTATGACAAGGAAGGGCTTGCCATTAACTTGAAAGTACCTACCATACGTAAAGAAATGATTAAGCTGGGCCTTGAATGTCGTTTAGGTAGTAAGTACAAAGTAACATATTATTCCAAGAGCCTTCGTATAATTTACACAGATAACATTAATAAGAGGAGATCGTAGTGCCTTCAAAAGAAAAACCTAAGAATAAACCAATAACAATACCATCACCCAAGGGAGAAATTATATTATTCGGACCTAGTATTCACATACAAACGGACATAGCCCTTCCGGAAGGAATAAGCCAGGCAACACCTATTCAATTTAGATGGGAAGAACCGGGCCAACATTTATCCGGGCAATACTGCGGGCAGAGTAAATTGGAATCATCTTATAAAGAGCAGGGTTTCTTTTTCTTTCATGAGGTCCGTCTTTTTAATAATGTTATGGTGGGTTTTATTGGATCGACTCAAATAGACCGTGTGCTGGGTAAGCTAGAGCCTTATGCATATGATGTGCATATAATTTTTATTGAGGAAAAAGAGTTGCCTGGTAAGAAGACCTTTAAGTCTTTTCAAATATTTACAAGGACACATGTTCAAACGGAGGTTGAAAAATTAGCGTCACCTGCACCTAAAACGCCCTTTTAATGCACCTAAAACGCCATTTTAAGCGAACATAAGATGTGGGACTAGGGGATAGTATGTGCATTATCGGCTCCCCCCCAAGCAGGCGGTGGCCACTAACTATTCCCTGGTCCCTAAATAATTAACTTGCGAGGATGAGGATGCTCCTGAAAAATGTAGCCATGTACATCATAACAGGGGCTGTCCATACCTCATCTTCGCAATACAAAAGAGGGGACAAATATGGCCTGGAAAAAAAGAGATCACTACAGAAGACGACTATTACAATGTAATATAGATATTGACAGGGCAATACTTTACCTAAAGGAATTCTACGAAGTATCGCTTCCGGATCATCCGGAGCTTGCTTCAGCGGCGGAGAGCATTTCACATTCGTTAGTATGTATTGAACAAGCTATTCTTAAACTAAGGGATGTCTTTTAATCATGGCTATTGCAACAACTTTAACAAAAGGATCGAAGCGGTCTATAGGGCGGGCGATGATACCGCGCTTTTTGAAGTTAGGGTATAACAGACAACAGGGGCTGGACTACTTAAAATCTAAAGGCATAGGGTATAGACGCACTACGTATCTTTCCGACTGGTCATTACTTTCCGGTATAGAGCAGCGTCAAGATCCCTTAAAATACGTACGTAGCGACCTAAAACCGTCCAAAGCCCTGATAACCAAAACAAACGACATCCAGGAGCTCAGGTATAAATATATCTATGGTGTTCTTTTATACGATCCTACTACAGGCCAATCGGTAGAAACAAGCACTACCTTGCAGAGCAATTACTTGCACCCAATGGGTGAGATAGACGACATGGTGGAGCCTCGTATTGGGATGAACGATTCTAAACCTGGGGCTGTGCTTCAATCATTCTACAGACAAGCAATAATAGAATCCAGTAACCCTAAATTCGGACTTGACGGAGGACTAAAGAAATGATACCGGGACCACATTACATAAAAGCAAACAAAAGATCAAGTCTCCCTAAACGGGTGATCTTCTTTGACACAGAGACAAACTCATGTGAACTAGAACCCGGAGAGCACGAACAGACATATCGTTTAGGCGTTGGCGTGTACCAACGCATCCGCGACTATAACAAACCCTATAAAATAGAATGGATTGAAACAAAAGACTCATCCGAGCTTTGCCATTGGATACTCGCGCATACGATACAAAAAGAAAGGCTCTATGTAATATCGTCAAACATATGGTTTGACTTGCGTGTATCTTGCCTCCTACAATTAATGTGGGAGGAAAAATGGAAGAACACAAGGCTATACGCAAATGGTATGACCCTCATAATGATGTTTACAAAAGCAAAGAGTACAATAGTTTTTCTTAACCTGCAAAATTTCTTCCGTACCAACGTAGAACAGCTAGGAATTGCACTCAACCTGCCTAAACTAAAGGCTAACTTTAACAACATTACAGACGCAGATCTAATGATCTATTGCCGGCGTGACACTGAGATAATACATCAGTCTATAAATAAGCTATTTGACTTTCTTCACACAAAGGACCTGGGATATTTTGCTATGACTTTTCCGTCAATTGCCTTTAACACATACCGGCATCGTTTCATGAAAGTTAATTTGTTAGTTCATCAGAACCCAGACGCAGTAAAACTAGAGCGTGCCTCTTACTTCGGCGGGAGGGTAGAATGTTTTCGACTGGGCCATTACACAAACTTAAAACTAGTAAAGATAGACACTAACTCTATGTATCCTTACCTTATGATGTCTCAAGCCTACCCGGTAATATTACAAGGCCTCGCACAAAATGTCCCTTTATCATCACTAAAAATATACCTTGAGGGTTCTTGTGTCTGCGCCCAGGTCGAACTCGAAACAAACGAACCTGTCTATGTCCTAAAGCAAAAAGAGCGCGCTATTTTTCCAATAGGTCACTTTACAACAACTCTGTCAACACCTTGCCTACGGTATGCCCTAGAGCATAACCACATACGCAAGATAATCAATTTGGCCCTTTATAAGCAGGATTTTATCTTTAAAGAGTATGTCGATTTCTTTTATTCCCTGCGTATGAAATATATGAAGCTAAAAAATAAACCCTTTGAATCCCTTTGCAAATACTTGCTTGTTTCTCTCTATGGTAAATTTGGCCAAAGGGCGGACTTGCTTTTAGACGAATGTGAGTGTGACTACAATATAATCTCACGCCTGGACTATTTTAACATAGACACGCAAAAACAATGCACGACCACAAAGTTTTTCGGTCGCTCAACTACTGTTGAAAAAGGTACACGTGAGGGCATAAACTCTATTGTTTCTATTGCGTCGCATGTATGTGAGTTTGGACGGTTATTTTTGTGGAAGGCAATAAAGAAAATAGGAATAGCAAACGTATACTATTGTGACACCGACTGTATTATTTTCGATAAGACTCACGTAGACATGACGGAGCTACACCTTGACGCAACTCATCTGGGCGCATTTAAACTGGAAAAAGAGGCCTCCACCATATCAATTCTTGGATTAAAAGATTATGTGTTCGGGGGGGAAACTAAAATAAAGGGTGTCTCAACCACAGCTACCCAAGTACAACAAAACGTGTATGAACAAGTATATTTCCCCGGCATATGGTCTGACATACGCTCAGGATTAGACAAACCCTACGTCATACACGATCAAACAAAAAAGCTAACTCGAACTTACACAAAGGGTACTGTAACGCCAAACGGCGTGGTGGAGCCATTCGTCCTGACCCTGTAACAGTTATAGTTATAGATCTGTGTCGTTAAGTTGGTGTTAAAAATCAGGATATGGCTGGTATGGTTTTTGCTTTTTGCTTTGCTCTTTCTCTTTATCGCGTAGCTTTTTCTTCTCGATGAGGTCCGCCTTTATTTTATCCATTTCTTTAGCTGGAGTGGAGATAGCCTTTACCACATCTTCAAAATCGTCTGTCATTATGTTTCTCCCTGGTATAGTGTTAATAATAAGGATGTTGCCGTTTCTGTATAACCCAGTTTACTCATTTCGGATGTAAAGGTAGCTCGTGTGATTATGTTAGCCTTGAGCAGGCTTTTTAGATCATCCTTACTGAGTAGTTGCGTAGGTACTTTTCTTTCTGAGTCCCACATACTAAAAAGGGAAGTAATTGAGGCAGGCGAGAGATTCCTTTCTTCCATCTCGGTACGGGCTTTTTCCCTTGAGTATATTTCCAATTTATACATCTTCCGTACGTTTGCAAGGCTTACGGACCTGGCCGCTTCCGGTAACTTAAACAATGCTTTTTGTACGAGTAGCGATGCTTCGGCATCATCGTATCCTAGATCAACTAAATGTCTTTTACATGCTTTTTCAGATATAAGCTTTTTCTTAAGTAAGCTTAATAACTCTCCCTTTGTAAGATCTTTTTCTTTTTCCTGCCCCCAATCTCCTGTGTGGAGAGTCCGCAACTTAGCAATTGAGGCCGGCGCGTAGCCTAACTTTAACATTTCTTCTGTCCAGACGGAGGAAGTGATTATGTTATTTATAAGCATATTCTTTAACTCAGAAGATGAAAGTAGCTTTAGTTTCTTTGCCTTCTCAATTGTCCATAGCTCTAGGAGGTTTGACATATAGGCCGCCTTAAGGTCCAGTTTACCCAGGCTATCCATGGCTTTGTCTCTATTGTATACACCAGTGAGGAAAAACTTTTTGATCCCGCTTATCTTTAAGTCGGATACTTCTCTTTTCTTTTCATACAAGGCGCGAAGTCGTAGGATCTTACTTTCATGTTCATTATAGCCTAATTCGGAAAGGGCAGCGGAGCATTCCTCGGGTGTTATGATCTGCTTTTTCATGGCGTCCAGTAGTTCTGACTTTGTAAGGTCCTTTTCTTTTGGTGCCACGCTTAAAATAGCAAATTTAGCCATTTTTAGCGCCTTCTCGTCGTCATAACCGATATCCTTATATGCGGTAAAGACTTCGCTTTCTGTAATGACTCCTGCTGCATACAGACGTCTTATATCGACCCTGGTATAAGGTGTGTAAGAAATTTGAGTTAGCCTCTCCCGCCAATACGGCATGACATCTTGTGTCCTCATTAAGACTTCAAGGTCTTCCTCTGTAATTACGCCTCGATGTAACATTTGAAAGCCCATTCCGAGCGAAGGCAATTCCCAATGACTAGACCAATATTTCCTTGACCATTCCTCGGTGAGGCCATGTTTTAGTGCATTTTCAGCAAATTCAGGAGGGAAGTCCTCGTTCATACCGTATTTAGTTACAATCTCCGGTGTGAATGCTTCTCTTACGGCCATTCGTACTAGATCCTGTACCGGCGGTATAAACCAGGCCAGGGTTTCTAGTTGGTGTGCTTCCTCTAGTGTAAAACCCATACTTTCTACACCTTTGTAAAACTTAGCTTGCGTTATTTCTTCCCTGTGCATCAACCTGGTTAATTGTTGTAAATCGAAGATAGGCTTTATCGATTGAAGCACATTATCCTGTTGCTGTTTATCATAACCTAGCCAGGTTAAGTATTGTGTAACTTCCGACCGTTTGTTCGGCTCACGAAAATACATGTTTACCAAAAGCCCCAGGTCCGGAAGTGATGGTGTATACTGTGCCATTGCAGCGCGTAGTGAGTCTTTACTTATGATACCGTAAGTGTTAGCTGAGTATTGCAAATACCAGGGTATGAAAAAAGCATATGCGGACATAATTGAACCCCAAGTGCCTTCCTTAAGAAGACCGTCCAGCATTTTTTTCATTTCGGGCTCTAAACCCTCGAAGGGTAGTAAATTATCTCCTATTCCCAGCGCCGCAGACTTAAACACAACCTTCCACCAATCACTTGCAATAGTTAGAAATTGAGGTAACCATTTACGCCACCAATCAAAAGGCACATTGAAAAAGATATCGCGAAGCTTAGCAAACACCAATTCCATCCATAGCAAAGCTTTCTCCGCTGGTCCATCTTTATCGAACGTGTATTCCGTAATCTTATCGATAAATCCAGTCCAATATTCAAGCGGCACCTCGAAAATAGCATACCATATATGCTTTAATATTTTAGTGAGTCCCTCAATTATAGGTTCAAGCACTCCCCGGCTCCTTAAGTTCTATGTCCTTTGTTGCAAAAAGTAGTATCCGTCCCAATAGCTTTGTAAAGTATGCTCCTACTTCATACCACCTATCTTCTGATATCTCTGCAATACTTGCAAGTATTTGCTCTGGAAAGTCTAAGGCATTCGTTATATGAGCTATGCCTTTCTTAACATAGTCGGACACCACGTCCGATAATGAATCGATAATAGCTGCAAATTCTCTTGTTTTTGCTGCAATATCACCGCCGATTTCAAGAACTATCTCTCTTATTTTGTTGTATAGTGCCGACCCTTTGTCCATCGACCAATTAATTATATCCGAGAGCATTTGCCTTACTCTTAGAGCAAAGCTGTTGGACTGTGTAGTGGTATATTCAATAGCAGTCCACACGGCATCGTGTATCCATCCGACAACTTCTATTTGGTAATCTGATAGGTCTTGAGTTACTTCGCCTGAAATAACCTTGACCCATTCTATAAACTCCTCCGCTTCGTCCATGATGGTAGACACAACTCCAGAAGCAATATCTTTACATTGTTCATAATAATAAATAGCTTTTTCGGCAAACCAGCCAGTAACACTACCTGCTATCTCTATTATATAATCAAGAAAGCTACCTTCGTTGGTTTCGTTTGAGTTTGTCATGGTTAGACCCCTCTTTTTTACTAGATTAAGTGTATAGTTTTAGCAGTCCCGCTCGCATTTTTACAGCTTCTGCTAATGTCTTTTTAGCATCCGATAAGTCAATCCCCACCTCGGCTGCTCTTACAATCTCTGCATTTAAATCGTCTATATCTTCCTGCATATCGGTTAGCGTTTTGACCGCCTCCGGCGCTAATTTAAATTTTGTTATTGCCATAATTTCTGCCCCTTTCCTCACTTTTGTGAAGTTATGTTTTTATTGAAATAAGGTTATGCCTTGGTAATAGTTGAGGGCGCGTTTTGGTGTTGCCTTGGTAATAGTTGAGGGAGCGTTTTGGTGTTGCTTTCTTGTAAGCGAGAGATCAACTTCTTTCTTGGGTTTGGTTTGATTGAGTGTATGTGACTGCTTACACATTTTGCTTATATCCTATTATAAGCAGCTCTATCCTTTCTTCAATTCCATGAGTTAGTGATACACCCATAAATTTCTCACCTTCGCATAAAATCACGTCTGTATTGAGTCGTAACGGCTCTTTTGCGGCAAAGTTAATACCGGACAAAAACCTGTATGGCGCGTCGTTATACCAGATCCCTAAACCAAGTAAACCGCTTGTCCCGTGAAAATTAAATATTTGAGCGCTTTGTATTGTCCATTGTTCGTTTGGTGGCACCTCCTCCGTAAAAAGGGAAAAACCTTCCTCATACTCCGTATCGGCGTACAACATTAGCCTTATTGGTGAGGCAACGAACAATGCACCTCGGAGTGGCACGCCGGTTATGTCCGAATTGACCATTACTTGCCTTTGCCAATCCGGAGCGTCATTTATCGCCATTTTATTTATTCCCTCGTGAAAATATTCGTCCTATCTCAGGTAATATATAATGCATAAGAGACCTCTTGGGTAAAATTGAGATCCAGACTGTTATCTTATGGTTATGATTTTCGCTTTCATTCCACGTCCATACATCCATTATATATGGTGGTGTTAGTAGCTCGTATGACTCCACAAAGGATATTACATGACCGTCGGATGTATAATTTGCCTCCGGATTTGAAGGCCAAACTTGATGCAAACCCCTGTTTATGTGACAATGTACAACCTCGGCACAACCTATGGGAAATTGTATTTCTACTTTATGAATTATACCCCTACATAAACGCATTACCGTACGGCGTTTGGCAATCTCGTAGGTATTAGGTGGTGTTAAGTCAGAGTAGGAATAATTCATTGATTTTACCTATAGTTAAGGTACAACAAACGGAGTAACAGGCCTTACATAAGAGAGTCCTCTAAGTTCTAGGTTTCGTATATAGAAATACTCATCGGCTGATATAGGATTGTTGCCGTATATTTGAAGCAAATCCCCGGGAATAAAGCCACTGTATCTGCCTCCTATTACTTCGTATTCTGTAGCCATACTAATACCAATCTGTGTCTTTTCTACACCATTTTTGTATAAATCAATCGCTACGGCTTCGGCATCTACTTTCACTTCCACATATATACCAACATATAGTGAAATTATGTTTGGAAAGACAATCTCTTTTAGTTTCACGGAAGTCTGGCTTTTCTTAGCCACCTCTATTGATGATATCACAAAGACATCGGTGCCGACTGCGTATTCTGTAATGCCTAGCCTAACTAGATTCTCCGGATTCAAGTATTTATTAGGACCGTACTGCTTATGCTGTTTATAGGTCAATTCTTTATTTTGCTCTGTCATTACTTATGTTTAGGCTCTTTCTATGCGCTGTCAACCTTATCCCATCGGGCTGTTGTTATCCATAGAGACACATCGGTTATATTCCGAGAGCCGCTCCTATTTTTTACTCCAAAACACATATACCCCTGCTCCGGCGATAAAATTATTTGACTTCTTTGACAGGCCAAACCTTGTGTTACGTTAACATCAAAGTACGTAAGCTCGCTTGTATCCCAATTGTCACCATCAACGGACAGATACACATAACTACGCATTGCTTCGGTAGCGCTTGCATTATATGTACATCGTGCCTGTACGCTTATGGTTCGCATTCTGGCAAGGTCAATTATCGGTGATACTACCGTGATGCCTGGTAATATTACGGCTCTTTTTATAATAGGATTATTCTTCATTTCTTACCTCCCCTTGGCCCCAAACAGCCATAAATTCTCTTTCACCTATTTCAGCTCTTTCTGTTATATGACGACACTTTATGTTTGTGTCCACATATATGTTATAGTTATGAATTAACGCTAGCTCACAAAAATAGACGTCCTCTGTGGTATTCGTCCTAAGTATTCTAAACCAGGGATAAGGAAGATCACGGAATACCTCGGTTTCAATTAACATACAGCCAAAGCCTGTTAGATCCACTGAGTTAAGGCCTTCTGTATAGTTATCCATATAGTTGTACTTATTATAGGATGCTTGAGACATATCTTTCTTAAACATACAAGGATGATAAGGATACCCTTTGACATAGTAAATCCCAGCTACTATCTTTTTCTTGTGTGCCAGTAACTTCTCTATTGCATGAGGCCAAATTTTAACATCCTGGTCAACCCAAAATAAATGAGTCGGGTTCTGCTTAAGTGCTGCAAGTGCCGTTATATTACGGGCTTTGTCGATTACTTTGCCTACTGGCATAATAAAATGCTCTACCCTGGCAACGTTTTTAATCAACGTATAGGACAGAGCACCCATATGATTTTGATACACTTTAGGATCGATATCCCTATTAACGGGTATACACCACGCTATTCTCGGTATTTCACACATCTAGTATGTCCTTAATTGCTGAACTACTATTTGCCCCGTACCCGCTGTACCCCCCTGGGTGAGTTTAAGTTTTATACTCTCGTACAAAGCAGGATCAAACATATGATCCGGATTCTGTATATCGCCAAAGGGTAAACATAGGGTATGGTGTGGCTGCAATCCAAATGAAGTTACATCTATCTCTCTATCCGTCGTATCCGCTGTCCATGCATCCGACCCTGCCGCTCCCTCGGTATGCTGATTAAGAGTGATTTGATCTGCATCTATAGTTGGTGTAATGATGGCTTTTGCGTCCGCCGCTACTTGTGGATTCACTCCCTTCACATCGGCCAATGGACTGTATACTATTTCAGTATCTTGTTTCATCGCCTTTTGGGTTAAGCTAAAATAACCAAATCGCTCTAAATTCTCTATCGCTAAATGTGATCCCTTAAGATTAAAAGGCACATATCTGTCGGCATCACATGTTAATTTGATGTTGGTAAAGGCCTCGTCTACTCGTTCACCTGTATAAAATTTTCGTAGTATTATCATTCTGTACTTGAAGTCTTTAGGCAAATCAATACTTTCATCTCCGGATGTTGCTGTTGTCCAGGAATAGATCTCTTTGTTCATAAAGAAACCCTGTGGTGTAGGTGCGCCCTCTTCGATGGTTTGAGCGATAACAGTTAGCTTTTGTTCGTTAGTTAGCCAATTTGACGCATCCACCGTGAACGAATAGGTAATTTTAAGCTGAAGATTGTCAAATCGTGTCGGATCCAGCATATATTTCGTATCATACGGACCTCGACCAAAACGAATAGTTACCTTCTCTTTTGTTGCCGTATTCTTCTTAGACACAAGGGCCATATAGGGAAGTCTCGCCATTTCATACGCGTTAAGAGCTTGCGCCTCCGGCATATCAAGTGAATAAAGAACTTCAGACCCGTCAACAACTTCGATTTTGTCAATCTCTTTGTAGATAGGTGTGTCGTCCAACTCTTGCGCTGTGCCATATTTAGCGTCAAAAATAATGTCAAGGGCAATAATAGGCGTATTGATGGATATCGGTATAATCTTAGTACCCGATGCTGCAAGTACAAATTCTTTTTCTAAATAAGCGTCTCTAAATTTCATTGTTTTTTACCTCCTCTCTTTGTCGTAATGTAGTCACATGGAAACAATGTAGTCACTGTTTTGTTTATGTATGCTATGCTGTTGTTATTGTTATCCAATCTTATGATCGGGTATTCTTAAACTTTGACATATGACGAACAAAAGTAGTCATTCTAGTAATGCTGTCCTCTAGGGTTAGATCAGGTAAGCCTTTAACAGCCTGTTGCCCTGCCTCAATATGGGGAAACAATCGAGAATAGAAGGCCTCCATTTTTGGGGCCGCCTCGTCAATACCCCGTGAAATACGGTCAACGCCCTTTGTCTTAAATTTGTCTTTCCACTCCGCCAATGAGACGGCTTTCAAATTTTCAGCCCATTTTCCGGAGTCAATAGACGCCACCAACTTTGCTTTCATCTTCTCCTGCTTTGCAGCGGCTTTCTCTGTTGGACTCTCGGTTACCCTGTCAATACCTTTCCTAATGTCCTCTAAGGAAGCCTTCAGCCTGGCGTTATGCTTTACTTGTGCCTCTTTTGCAGTTAATTTAGGCATATATGTTCACCTCCTCTCTTGTTTTGATAGGTTTGCATAGATTTTTTGTTAAGTTTTTCCTTGTGACAATATAAATAATACCATGTGATCACATCGGTGTCAAGTGACTACAATTTAGGTCACCCTACTGCACCTTTATGCTGCTAAGAGTTGGATTTGATGTAATCTGTGCTTTGTGATACAAAAGTGTATCAGTAAATTTAAGGTGTATCGTGGTTATAGTGGTATAGTACAGATGTGTATCATTTTGAGACAGATTGAGGTGAGTTAATGTATGTATTCTAGGAATTGTCATAGGTGTGTAAATAATACCAATTATTGCTATGCAAGAATCGTGCCAAAGTCGACATTTGGGCAAAAAACTTTTGCAAACCCACTTGCAAAACTCGCGCTAAAACCGTGCGCCTTCACTCTTCACAACGGCGAGTTTATGTGTTATGTTTGTAGAATCTTAACGTGAAAGGAGGTGATGCCAAGTGAAACCGATTCGAGATCATTTTCGATTCG
>Ga0209977_10000787_pt1 | contig 13044 bp, 10 predicted proteins | sample SumtaG_2_FD_183113 | JGI IMG/M metagenome (GOLD analysis project Ga0209977, IMG submission 183113) | Deep subsurface microbial communities from Indian Ocean to uncover new lineages of life (NeLLi) - Sumatra_00607 metaG (SPAdes) (version 2) | ecosystem: Environmental > Aquatic > Marine > Oceanic... | reverse complement strand
GCTGATGAAATTCACCGTGAAGTTCTTCGCATCGGAAATCACCTGGTGGGTGTATCTTTTTTTGGCGATCAGAACGCCAAAAAGAGGAGGATTGAACGAGAGAGCGGTATGCCAGGCGCAGGCCATGTAGTTGATCGAGCTCTGGGACTGGGCGCCCACGATGGCAACGCTGTAAGGATAAAAGTACTGAAATTTTTCGATCTGAGTGATTATTTTTTTCATCACCACCTCCCTGAGTGAATTAATGGACATAAATAAAGCTTGAATCTTGATTTTGAGAAAAACCTACCTAAAGAGCTCCTCTCATTGAAAATAATATATAGTGGCGGCATATTTTATGAATAATTCAGGTTAATCGATTCCTTTAATTTTTCTGGCATTCTTGAGAAGCCACTCCTGGGTGAACAGATGCTCTCTGTTCTGGCCGAGATGCAGTTTGAGCTGCTCTTTGATATCGCCGTCCTCCACGAGAGTGATGAGCTTCTCGTATTTAGCTGTAAGGGTCTCTTCCGCGGGGATCAATGTCTCCAGGGCTGAGAGGCGGTCGTCTCCCGGATACAGGTCCGGCATGGGCTTCAGACTCTTTTCCACTCCCTCAGCGTTTGTCTCCACGTTTTCGATCTGTACGACGTCTCCCATCTTGATGAGAATGCCGGAATTCTTGTCCCAGTGTCTCATGTGGTCGATGGAGTTTTTGAACAACCGCTGGCTGAGGTCCTGGTGTTCGCTGAAGAGGATGACGTATTTCAAATACCGGTGCAGGAGCTCGTTCTCCAGCTGCATGATTTCGTGAAGACTCTGAACTTCTTCTTTCTCGGTGCTCTCCGGACTGGGCTTGAAACAGAGGGCGTCTTCGGCTCCTTCTTTTTTCATCGCCTCCATCATGGCGGCGAACTGCTCGGAATGCCTCACTTCATCATAGGAAATGTTGAGGACCATGTTTTGGATCTTTGGGAAGGCTCCCTCCTTGAATTCTGCCGATTGGTAGAGGTTGGTCACCATGTCCTCAGTCATCTTGTCCCTCTTCAGGTTGTCCATGATCCTGGGAAACCGCACGACTTCGTCTGTCTTGAAAGACGGTGTCCCTCCCATTTGCGTGATGATGATCCCGAGCTGGAGGGAATGGTACATTTCGTCGATCCCGATCTGGATGGTTTGAGCCCGGGCGTCTGTTGTGTTCTTCATGACCGGGTCCTCGTACCAGAATTTTCCCTTGGGCATGGAGTAGGCATGAATGGTGTATTCAAAGCTGACGGCCCACTCATGTTCGAGAGCGATGTTCAGGAGCTTTATCGCATCCTCTTGAGTCTCTATGCGCTTTATTTTATCCATGGATCCTCCTCATCTCTGTTCATAGTGTTTTCGCATTATATTCATTTTCGCGGAAAAAGAAAAGACTGGCTGTATTCTCTTGGTTATTTCGGTTTTCATTGCTCCTAGCTTTTGTATTCCTGACTTTTTCTGTATAATCTTTATGTTTTCCAGTCTGAACGGATAAGAACATGACAGATTTTGGGGGCGCCATCCAGAAGAGCCAGGAATACGATATTGCCATCCTCGGGATTCCCTATGACGAGAAATCCTGCTACCTGAAAGGAGCGGCCAAGGGGCCTCAGGCCATTCGGGAGGCCTCTACGGGCAGAGCCATCAATCCCTGGACCGAGCTCGGCGTCAATTTGGAAGAAGATGCGGTTATGACTGACCTTGGGGATGTGGATGTGACTGGTGATTATGAAGAGGTGTCATCCCGGATAGAGAAGAAGGTCCTGGAAATACTGGAAAGGAACGCATTCCCGATAGTCCTGGGAGGAGACCACTCGATCAGCTTCCCGGCCGCGAGGGCTTTTGCCAGAAAGTTCAAGCCGCTGGATATCCTTCATTTCGATGCCCATCCGGATCTCTACGAGGAACTCTACGGAGACCGCTATTCCCACGGCTGTCCTTTTGCCCGGATCCTGGAAGAGGGTCTGGCTCAGAACCTGGTTCAGGTCGGGATCAGAGCCGCCACAGGGGAGCACAGAGAAAGAGCCGCCAGGCATGGAGTCCGGATGATCGAGATGAAGGACATCCGCGAGAATCTTTCACTGAAGTTTGAAAATCCCTTGTATATCTCCTTTGACATGGATGCTCTGGATCCTTCTGCGGCTCCAGGAGTCTCCCATCACGAGCCGGGAGGTCTGTCCACGCGACAGGTGATCCACATCCTTCAGTCTTTGGAGGCTAAAATAGTCGGATTGGACGTGGTGGAAGTCAACCCGGAGAGAGATGCTTCAGGGATCACCGCCTCTGCCGCCGTGAAGATCGTCAGGGAAGTCGCGGGCAAAATCGTTATTCAAAGGAGACAGAATTCAAAGGAGGGATCATGAAGCGCGCATTAATTTTTATCTGCCTGGCATTCTTTTTTCTCGGAGTCCTCTCTTCAGTCGACCTTCAGGGTGAGGAGTCTCTCTTCAAACCGAAGATGGTGAATTCCAAATTCGTTCAAAAGATGTTTTCCTACATTGAAGAGAGGCGGGAGAGAATCATCAAAGAGTGGATTTCTCTGACTGAGATCCCTGCGCCTTCCGGATACGAGAAGAAGAGAGCCCTTTACATGAAAAAGCAGTTTGAAGCGTGTGGGTTGGACGAAGTTTTTATAGACCCTTCAGGCAACGCAGTCGGTATCTGGAGAGGCTCCTCTCAGGGAAAGAAGATCATCATGTCCGCTCACATGGACACTGTGTTCCAAGGAGTCTGGAAGATCAAGGTGAAGCGGGAAGGGAATCTCCTCAAAGCACCGGGGATCGGCGATGATACCGCCAGTCTGATCAATCTTCTCTGGTCCATTCGCGCCCTCAAACACGCGGGCTTCAAACCCAAGAACACCTATTATTTCATGGGCACAGTGGGAGAGGAGACCGGGTTTGTGGGGATGCAGGCGTTCCTCGATTCGACAAAAGAGAAGTTTGACCTGGTGATCGCGTTGGATGGAGACCTGGGAGGTGTCCATTATGGCGCATTGGGTTTTGGCGGAGGGACGGTGACTTACCGCGGCCCGGGAGCTCACACCATGTTGAGCCGGGGTGTGCCCGACCCGAATCTGGCTGTGGCCAGAGCAGTGGAAAGGATATCTGAGATTGAACTTCCTTCACAGCCCGTTGAGAAATGGACGATCCTGAATGTCGGGATGATCGGCGGGGGACGAGTCCGGAATGCCGTCTCTCAGGAATCATTCTTCACGGTGGACCTTCGGTCGGCTGACCAGGATGAGCTGGAGAAGGCCCAGGAAAAGATCCGGAGAATCTGCCGGGATGTTGCAGAAGAAGAAGGAGTGATGCTGGAGATGGACCTCAACGATGAATCAAAAGCTCACCAGATTCCGGGAGCGGGAGATTCATTCCTGGTGAAAACAGTCGTGGATATTCTCGAGTATCTTCAGATCAAAGGGATCGAAGCGAATCCGCTCGGGTCGACCGAGGCCAATGTGGGAATAGAAAAAGGGATTCTCTCCATAAATCTCGGACGGACTTACGGCCGGTACAAACACACCCTCAATGAAGAGGCGGAGATTGACGGGCTTTTTCTGGCCATGAAGCAGATCCTTCTTCTGGTTCACTGCCTGAAGTGAAATTAGCAAAAATAGGGTCAGGGCTTGACATTGGACATCTATTCATTGTGTCTCCCGTAAAATAGAAAAATAAGACTTCAAAGGATATGTGCAGACTAGTAATATATGTCCAATGTCAAGCCCTGACCCCTTAGAGTTGTTAAATTAGTTTCACGATTTTCTCGAGCCACTCCTTATCTACTTCTGAGAGAGCCCCGAGTTTTTTGCTGTCCACATCCAGGATGCCGTAGACTTGATTGTTTTCGTCGAAAAGAGGGACCACGATTTCAGAATTGGACCGGCTGTCGCAGGGGATATGACCGGGAAATTTGTGCACGTCAGGGACAACGATCGTTTGTTTTTTCTCCATCCCCACCCAGCAGACTCCTTTCTTTTTCTCGAGAACCTGACAGGCCAGCGGTCCCTGGTACGGACCGATAGTCAGCTCGCCATCGATCAGGGTGTAAAATCCGGTCCAGAAATAATGGGGCATCTTGTGGTGGAGGAGCGCCGCCGCGGTCGCCATGCGGGCGGTCTTATTCTCTGTTTTGGTGAAGAGCTCCCGGAGCTGTTCATGGATTCTCTGGTATCTTTTTTCAAGATTTTTCGTATCGTCCATATTTTTCCTCCAAGTGGAGAGAGGGAGGGGAAGCGCGGGCTGTTGTCAGCAAAAGGGGGGTTGATGATGGGAACCAAAAAGGTGGGGGCTTTCTCCAGCCCGCAAAAGAAAACCATTTCCTATTATATAGAAAAAATAAATTTTGTAAAGAAAAAAAATAAATATTTTGAAATTTTTTTTAAAAATGGAAAAAAATGGATAAGTGGAATCGCTCAATAATTCAGTAACACTTGAATAATGTCGTTGCGATCGTACGGTTTCGATTCGCCTCTCCAGAGAAAAAAGCCGAATTTTTTACGAAAATTCTCCTTGACATTATCGTCTGTTTCTTATAAATACTTGAGAAAGACCAAGGAATAAAGCAGATTTTTTTCATATAAGGCGCTCTTAAACGGAGGCCCAAACATAATCTTTTGGAGGTAAACATGAAAAAAAGTATCGGTGCAATCGCCCTCGTTTCGCTGATGATTTTCGCGTTCAGCTCCTCAGCCCATGGAGCGGGCTTTCTCATCTACGAGCACGGCGCTGCGGCCATGGCGATGGGAGGCGCTTTCATCGGCCTCGCGAATGATGTATCAGCCATTTTTCACAACCCGGCCGGGGTCGCCTGGTTGGAAGGGACGCAGATCTCAGCCGGAACCACTCTGATCTTTCCCAGCACCACTCTCATATCAATGGTCTGGCCCGACCCGAACTACCAGACCATTGATATGGAATCGAATATGTATTACCCATCGACGTTCTACATTTCCCACAAATTCAGTGACAAGATTGTCGGTGGATTTGGCTTTTTTAATCCGTACGGCCTGGGGGCAGAATGGCCTGACCCTGAGAATTTTCCGTTGAGGTATATTTCAACGAAAGCCGACATGAAGACTTTCTTCTTCAATCCGATGATCGCCTTCAAGCTCAACGATAATTTATCCGTTGGCATTGGCGCGTCTTATATCTACGCGACGCTGGATTATGAGCTTACTTATCTGCTCGACCTGACAGGGATGGGCATGGGAGTTTATGATATCCCGGTCGCATTGGAGAATACGACGGGGAGTGCATGGGGATTGAACGCCGGAGCCCTGTACAAGGGAGATAAGTTCTCCTTTGGTTTCAACTGGAGGGGCGGTTTCGACATTGACTATGCGGGCGATCTTGCGTTGGATATGTCACCGGTTCCGATTGCTCTTCCGGAAAACGGAACAGTGGAAACAACTTTCAGTTTTCCTCATATTTTCGGCATAGGCGCGGCTTTCAATTTATCTGAGCAGTTCACCCTGACAGCGGACATTCACTATATTCTGTGGAGTTGTTTTGAAACAATAGTGGTTGAAACCGAAGTCCCGGGAATGCCCATGGATTTGGATTTTCCACCGATCGTGCAGAACTGGGAGGATTCTTTATTGTTTCGGGTTGGTGGGCAGTACAAGCCGAATGAAAATCTCGCCCTCCGGGCAGGCTTTCTGTATGACAACACGCCTCAGCCCGTGGAATCAATGGATCCGATGCTTCCCGACGCAAACAGGTGGGCTTTGACATTGGGTTTTGGTTACAACACGGGAAAGCTGGTCATCGATCTGGCTTATCAGTATGAGCCTTTCCTGGACAGAACAAGCCCGAACAGGGATATCTACCCCGCTGACCTTGGGGAAGGCACGTATTCCACGACTGCTCATTTGTTCGGAATCAGCTTCATTTTCAAATTTTAGCCAACAAAATTCAATTTGGAGGTAGAATAAATGGCTTATGAATTCACCAATTCAAAAGGGGTTAAGTATTTTCTCCATTTCAAGGATGTGAATCTTAAAGGAGGACGTGAACAGAGAATTTACTTTTTTGCTCGTGATGTGAGACCAGGATCACTGGATGAGATTCCTGCCGGTTTCGAAGTCATGGAAACCGAAAGAACCGGTATGCCCATCCTGAGAAAAAAAAGGTAGTCGCGTTAGATTTGATCGAAAGCTAAAAAAGCCCTGAATGAGGGGGGAGTTCGCTCCCCCCTCTCAGGCTTTAACCCTCCCAGCGGGGGTTGAGTCCGTACCTATGGGCTTCCTTCCAGCTTAATCCAAGCACATTTTTCTTCTGAGCAAACATAATATATTCACAAAGGATTGCCTGTTTGTCGTTGTCTAATCAATCGAAAAAATAAATCAAGGAGGTTAGAGATGAAAAAATACATCAGCTTGACAGCATTGGCTCTTTTTCTGAGCATGACTCTCTTCCCTTCTGTTGCACTCGGACAGGTATCGGATGGACCAGAAGAAGAAGTTAAGGTAAGACCTGCCCGGACTCAGAGGGATTTTCTTGAACTGACTCCAGAACAGAAAGCGAAGTTAGAAGAGTTCATGAAATCCGCAAGGGAAAAGCAGAAGGCACGCTTCGAGAGCATGCGGAAAGTGCAGCTTGAAATGAGAGAAATGATGCAGGATCCTGAAGCCAACGAGAACGAGATATTGAAACTCTACGATCAGATGTCCAAGCTTCGCGCTGACCGGTTCAGAGACTCTCTCCAAGGAAGAAAGGAATTCAGGAAGATGCTGACTCCTGAACAACTGGAGAAACTGGATAGCTTCAGGAAAGGAATCGGCCAGAGAAAAAATCTGATGAGAGGCCGGATCATGGGAGGAAGAGGATTTGCCAGACACGGACATTTCTCCCACCGGGGAAGGATGAGTTTCGACAGGAGAGGAGGCGCTCGTTTTGGAGGCCGCCGGTTCATGTTTCGCAGGTGGTGGTGGTGATTTGAGCGGCTGGAAGAAGATTCCGGTCAAGTAGATCCAAAAAACAGGATTGGCCCGATCCCTGTGATCGGGCTTTTTTTTAGATAAAGAGGGGGCCGTTCCCCAAGGGGACACCTCTTTTGCCGATTAGATCGTGGATTGAGACCTGACCCCATTTATGCGCATCTGTCCTGAATCAAGGACAGGATAAGGGCGTCCGCTTTCCTCGTTTCCAGGGTAAGGATGAGTTGGCATATTTCTTGCCATTATATGGTTGGAAGAGGAGGAAACAATGAAAAGGATCTGTGTTTTCATTGCCTGTTTCGCTTTTTTGGCTTCCCTTGGTTTTTCTTCTGAGGAGGGAAGCGCGTACAGATACAGCTATGCCCGTTTGAACTTTGTTAAAGGAGATGTGTTCATCGAAAGAGCTGGAGACATGGGTTATGAAGAAGGAGTTGTCAATTTACTCGTTGTCGAGGGAGACAAACTGGGGACGCGGGAAGGCCGGGCAGAAATTCACTTTGGCCACAAAAACTACATCCGGATCGACAGCTACACGCAGCTTGATTTTGTCGGACTCCCGAGAAAAGGAGATGACACAATCAAGCTCAATCTGCTTTCCGGGAGCATATTCCTGAGGATGAGTTATATCGACGAAGATATGAGCTTTGGAGTCCATACTCCGGATGGATCGTTTTACTTGGTGGAGGAAGGCCTCTACAGGTTCAACGTCAGAGAAAACAGGGAAACAGAACTCCTGGTCTACGAAGGAGCGGTTGAAGCCGCCGGAGAAGAGGGGTCCCTTCTTGTGGAAAGTGAACAGAAGCTGATCGTTTCCAACGGCCACTTCTCTTCTGACCCAGTCGGCTTTTATGCCCGTCTGGATGACAGTTTTTCAGAGTGGAATAAGGAGAGAGATGACCTCCATCTCCGTCCTGCGAAAACCAATTATCTTCCTTCTGAGCTGAATGAGTACGAGGACGAGCTGGCTGATAACGGCCGTTGGGTCAACGAGCGGCCTTACGGATATGTCTGGGTTCCTTATGTTGTCCGTCATGATTGGCGGCCGTATTACTACGGACGATGGAGTTGGTATCCTTTTATCGGATGGACCTGGGTGTCGTACGACCCCTGGGGATGGTGTGTCACACATTACGGAAGATGGCACTGGAGAGGGAATCTCGGCTGGTACTGGATCCCGACCAGAGTTTGGGGACCAGCCTGGGTTCACTGGTGCTGGGGCTCCCATTATGTCGGGTGGTGTCCGTTGAGTTATTACGGACATCCTGTTGTGATCGTGAACAATTACTTTTATGGGCGGCATTATGGTCGCCATTATCCAGCCCATTCACGTGCTCTGACCATGGTTCGCAAAGATCAGTTGCAGGCTCCCCGGATATCTCGTGTCGCGTTGAACAAGGACCGGATTTCCCGTATAGGAAAAATATCTCTCTCTGCAAAGCAGCCCTCTGTCAAACCCCGTATCGGTTCAACATCGCTCCGGGATTCGACTGCTGCCAAGGTCCTCTCTAGGGATAACCTGAGAAGCGTGAAGAGGAATTATGTCTCCACAAGCAGATTATCCTCTCGACCGAGGTCAACAGGGTCTGTGGGGACTCCTAAGACTCTCCGCAGGGGTTCCTCAACCGTCAAGAGAGAAAGTCTGAAGGAAAATCCCAGAAGAATCACCGGTGCGAATAATTATTCACGGAATTCTTCGAGAGCGCAGGCCAGCTCTCTCCGGAAAACTGAAACTCCCGCCAGAAGCTCATCCCGTGTCTCGAAAAGCGGAACTTCTGAGCCGAACGTTAAAACTTATCCTTCGAGAAGGCGCACTGTGTCCCGCTCAAGCGCTGCCTCTTCTTCGGGACGCTCGAATCCTGCGTCTCCGAGAGAGAGGAGTGCTCGAGTCGGAAAGTCTGGCTCGAAAGTATATCCGTCCAGATTAAAAGCGGACATTGATTCTCGCAGAAGCCGGAATTCTGCCGCTTACCCGTCGCGTTCCTCGACCGTGAAAAGATCATCCGCATCCAGGGCGGAAAGTCCTTCAGCCAGGAATCGGGTTTCGCGTTCTTCCTCGTCCCTCTCTTCTTCTCGTCAAAGCAGCGGGCGGTCGTCCTCCGCACGCATCAGAACGTCAAAGTCTTCTGCGTCCAGGTCTGCGGTCAGACGAAGCTCATCCTCTTCTTCTCGCTCGAGGTCCGTATCATCCCGAAAGAGCTCAGGCTCCTCGTCAAGGGTGTCCTCGTCTCGAAGCGGAAGGAGTTCTTCTTCAAGCGTCAGCCGGTCTTCAGGCTCAAGGTCCAGTCGATCTTCAAGCCGCAGTTCTTCATCGCGTTCTTCCTCGGGAAGAGGGGTCAGGAAAAAATAGCCTGTCCCCTTTTTTATTGTTCCCTTCTCCATCAGGCGCCATGAACTTTCTTCTTTACTTTTAGTCTGTCCAATGGTATAAAATATTTTAGCTCAAAGTGAAAGGAAAATGCGTCTTCTGTTCGAGAAAAATGAAGATCACGGGTTCCCGAAGCATCATTTCCCTTTCGAATGACTCAAGAATGGAGGTATGAGTTATGGCTTCAAGGATAGGAAATTCAACTGAGAGAAAAAGAAATATGGAGAAGTTCGCGAGGCTCCTGTTCCTGAGTGCTTTGGCTTTTCTGTTAGTCGCAGCGGGAAGCATTGCATGCAAGAAGGGAGTTGAGGAGCAATTGGGGGCACAAGAGAACATCATCGAGTTCGAAGGTGTAGCGAAGATCGGAATAGGGAAGTATCTGTATGTTCCTGAAATGCAGGGATTTGATATCATAGTCCAGGGCCAGGTCGATTCTGGCGATGCAAGCGCGCTGGTGGATAAAGAAGTCAGAGGTTCGGGAGAATTTTTACCGGAAAGACCCTCCATTTTGCTGGCAAACAGTATCGATGTCAAGGAATCGGGAAGAAGCTGGCGGAATGTCTTCACAAAGACAGAAGAAGTCGTTCTTGACGATTATCTCGACTTAGAAGCCAGAGACGGATTTGAGATGCTGGAGGGCCTTTCTTTTGATAAGACTGATGTGTGGGAAGGAAAAGAAAGAGGGAAGGTATACGGTATGCTCGAAAAAGAAACAATCACAGATGGGGATGAGCAAAAAGATGTCTACACGATCGTGATTGTGAATGATAAAAACGAAGAGGTGGGCAGGATTCTCGTGGACAGCATCACAGATTCTGCTCTTTACTATGTGAAAAAATTAAGACTCTTCGAAAAATTCTGGTTTTATCTCACCATTAAAGAAACCGTGCCGTTTAGAACCAGAGTGAGCACATCCAAACTTTTTCATGCGGATGTTCTTTTCTCCGGTCTTTTCTAATTTTTTTTTAGCTCAACAGGTTCGTTTCAGAAAGGCTTGAATCCGGATAAACGAACTTTTTTTGCTCAGCAGATACTGTTTTTACTCCTCTTCGGTTTGTTTTCCCTGAAAATTCTTTTCCAGATCAGGATGTTTGATGTGGAAACCGGTGGCATCCTGGTACGCCTTGGCGGCTCGGAGAGTTTTGGCCTCCTCGAAGAGATTGCCGATGAGGCAGATGCTTGTGGGGCTTCCGTTCTCTCTGAACCCATTCGGGACACCGACCGCGGGGTGGCCGGTGAGGTTGGTGAGAAGGAGGTTGCTGCCTCCGGATGGAGCGATGTAGACGTCTATTCCTTTCATCTTCTCTGCCATCATCTGTATGAGGAGCGTCCTGAGACGGTTGGCCTGGATGTATTCGACCGCCGGGATGAGCCGTGCCTGGCGGAAAGAATTCGGCCAGGCCCCTCTCGACTGCCTGACCAGAAGGTCGTCCCTGCCGCTTCGTGTGAGCTCATCGAAGGCGGCAGCCGCTTCTGCATTCAGGATAAACGAGAGATTATAGACCGGAAAATCCGGAAGTTCGAAGGGAACGAGTTCTGCTCCGAGTGAACGGAAAACCTCGAGGACAGCCTCATCCCTTTCTTTGTTCCTGTAATCCCGTTCGAATGCTTTTTTCAGGTAGCCGATGCGGATATCCTCGAGATCGAGGGCGGGATCCCAGTTAAAGGGAAGGTTGAATACAGTCAGGTCTTTTCCGTCCGGACCGAATATGGCGTTGAACACTAAGGCACAGTCTTCGACTGTGCGGCAGATGGGACCGATCTTATCCATGCTCCAGCTCAAGGCCATGGCTCCGTACCGGCTCACGCGGCCGAAAGTCGGGCGCAGTCCGGTCACACCGCACCTGGACGAGGGGGAAAGGATCGAACCCCATGTTTCAGTCCCGATGGAAAATCCGACGAGACCGGCAGCCGTGGTAGCGGCTGATCCGGCTGATGAGCCGCTGGACCCCTGCTCTGGATTCCAGGGATTCCGGGTTCTCCCGTCGTACCAGACATCTCCCATGGCTAAAGCGCCCATCGAGAGTTTCGCGACAAGGACTGCTCCGGCCTCTTCGAGCCGTTTCACGACCGTGGCGTTTTCATCGATGATCTGCTCTTTGAAAGGCATGGCTCCCCATGTGGTTTTGATTCCTTTTGTGGAGAGAAGGTCTTTGGCTCCCCAGGGAATGCCGTGAAGCGGGCCTCTGTAGTGGCCGGAGGCGATCTCTTGGTCAGCGCGCCGGGCCTGTTGGAGAGCGCGTTCTTCGGTCAAAGTGATGATGCATTCTAACTTCGGTCCGTATTTTTTCAGCCGGCTGATGTAGAGTTGTGTGAGCTGCGTGGAGGTGATCTTCCGTGACCTGATCAGCTGGGCGAGCGCAGTGACTGGATAGAAAGCGAGATCTTCGAGGTTTTCCGGAACGCGGACATCCGAAGGCGCCGAGTATTTGAAAGGCCTCTGTTCCTCCTGGAAATTCATTCCCGGGATGACGGGGTTGAAAAATAGTGCCGGCGGGACCTGGTTTTCGAGAGATGTCTTTCGAAGATCTTCGTACCTGCGGGAATTTCTCCTCACGTTATTCAACATCATTTTCCGCTCCTTGGCTGTGAATCGGAGCGCGGTGATTTTTTCTGCGGCCGCGATATCGGTGGTGGTGATTCTCTTCCCTTTAAAGTAATAGAGGGCAAAAGCTCCTCCGAAGACCAGAAGAAATAAGGCCGCCATCAGAATGAATGCCAGGGCTGTTGAGAACCCGTGGATTTTCTTTAAATTTCTCATGGCGTTTTTCTCCTTAATTGTGTTTGTCCTTCATTTGCAAGGAAAAATTCCTTGAGGTTGATTTTATTTTTGCTTCCTGAGTGGGGATGGCTCTAACGCAGCATCTCTATCATCAGGCTCAATTCTTCAACTAAGTTGTCTGTGTTTCCCATGAATCCCACACTTTTGAAGCGAATCTTCCCTTTTTTGCCGATGATGAACTTTGTGGGGATGCCCTCCACTTCGAAGGCCGTGATGACCTTGTTCTGTGTATCCAGCAGCACATGGAAGGGATAGTTGTTTGCAGACATGAAATCCGAGGCATTCTTTTTCCAGTTTTCCACTCGTTCCCAGGAATTGATAAAAAGGAATCGAACGCTTTCGTCATCTTTATATTTCTCCACAGCCAGCTTCATCCCCGGAAAGGAATCCGTGCACGGGTCGCACCAGGTGGCCCAGAAGTCGAGGATGACGATTTTCCCCCTGAAGTCAGCAAGAGAAACCGGATTGCCGTCTAAGTCTTCGAGAGTGAAATCCGGAGCAGGGGAATCGAGCATCGTTTCTTTCAACTCGGCTGCCGATTTCTTCCTCGCGATCTGTTCCAGTTTGAGAAGTTGAGCAGAGGCCTCTTTCTCATTGCCCGTGGATTCGAGATAAGCCTGCCTGAACAGGTCTTTGATTTTTGGTGTGCCCTGCCCTTCCTGGATAAGCTTCCCGATCTCTGAGACCGCTTTCTCGAAAGAGCCGCTCTGGACCAGTGCTTCAGAGTAGCGTTCGTTGATTTCATTGTTTTGGCCTTGACTGAGGAGACAAGCCTCTTCAAGAAGAGACAGGGCCTCCTCTGCTCTGTCGAGCTTGAGAAGGATGAATCCGTATGTGTCCAACATCATTCCGAGTCCCGTATCCATCTGCTCTTTCCACTCTCTCTCCGTGATGTAAATGGGCCGTTCGCCTTTCGGGTCCTCTTTTTGCTTCCTGACGAGTTCCACTCCCTTT